>Ga0315298_1000380_pt1 | contig 86380 bp, 86 predicted proteins | sample WHS_1_MG_FD_203077 | JGI IMG/M metagenome (GOLD analysis project Ga0315298, IMG submission 203077) | Extremophilic microbial mat communities from Washburn Hot Springs, YNP, Wyoming, USA - WHS_1_MG | ecosystem: Environmental > Aquatic > Thermal springs > Hot (42-90C) | place: USA: Wyoming...
CCAAGGTTGCTGGTCATGATGATGACGGTATTCTTGAAGTCGACGGTGTGTCCCTGACCATCGGTCAGCCGTCCGTCATCGAGTATCTGGAGGAGCATGTTGAAGACATCAGGATGGGCCTTTTCTATTTCGTCGAAAAGCACCACGCGGTAAGGGCGGCGTCTTACCGCCTCGGTGAGTTGTCCTCCCTCCTCGAAACCGACGTATCCGGGGGGTGCGCCGACAAGTCGGGAGACCTCGTGTTTCTCCATGTACTCGGACATGTCAAGACGTACCATGGCGTTCTCGTCATCGAACAAGAACTGCGCCAAGGCTCGGGCCAGTTCAGTCTTGCCGACCCCGGTCGGGCCAAGGAAGATAAAGGAGCCGATGGGCCGGCGTGGGTCCTTCAGCCCGGCGCGGGCGCGGCGTATGGCTTCGGAAACCGCCTTGACCGCCTCGGACTGATTGATGACGCGCTCGTGGAGACGCTCTTCCATGTGTATCAGTTTCTCGGACTCGCCTTCGAGCATCCGGGAAACGGGGATGCCGGTCCATTTCGAGACCAACTCGGCTATAGTCTCTTCGTCGACCACATTGTCAATTTTCTTCTCCTGCATCCACTTGGCCCGGGCCCTGTTGTATTCGTCCTCAATACGCATACGGCTGGACTTAATCTGGGCCGCTTTTTCATAGTCCTGACGCTGTGAAGCGGCTTCCTCTTCGTTCTTCAACTGCTGAAGCCTAGCTTCGAGGTCCTTGACCTCTTTGGGAGGGCTTTCCATATCGATGCGCAGTTTGCTGGCCGCCTCATCGATGAGGTCAATCGCCTTGTCCGGGAGAAAGCGCCCGGTGACGTAACGCTGGCTCAGTCGGGCGGCGGCGTCAAGCGCGGCATCGGTTATCTTTATTTTGTGGTGCGCTTCGTAGCGCGGCCGCAGGCCCTTCAGCATCTCGATGGTGTCTTCAACGCTCGGTTCGTCAAGGAAGACCGGCGCAAAACGGCGCTCCAGAGCCTTGTCTTTTTCGATATGCTTCCGGTATTCGTCCAGAGTGGTTGCGCCGATGGCCTGGAGCTCACCGCGGGCTAGGGCCGGCTTGAGCATGTTCGAAGCGTCGATGGCCCCCTCGGCGCCTCCGGCACCGACGACGGTATGAAGCTCGTCAATGAAAAGAATTACTTCGCCTTTGGCCTGGCGGATTTCATCCATGACTGCCTTGAGACGCTCCTCGAACTCGCCACGGAACTTGCTTCCGGCCACGAGTGCGCCCATATCGAGGGCGAGGACCCGTTTGTTCTTTAGCGACGACGGTACGTCGCCGGCGACAATCTTCTGGGCCAGGCCTTCGGCGATGGCGGTCTTGCCGACGCCAGCTTCGCCGATGATAACCGGATTATTCTTGGTACGGCGTGTCAGTACCTGCATAACACGTTTAATTTCCTCATCGCGGCCGATGACGGGATCAAGTTTGCCTTCGCGGGCCAGCCTGGTCAGGTCGCGGCTGTACTTCTCCAGCGAGCGGTATTTGCTTTCCGCCCTCTGGTCGGTCACGCGCTGACTGCCACGGATGCTCTGCAGGGCCTGGTAGAGCTTCTCTTGGTCAATGCCGAACTCTTTCAGGATGCCGGCCGCTTCGCCCTTGGGCTCGCCGGCTATGGCGATGAGGATGTGCTCGGTGCCGATGAACTCGTCCTTAAGCCGGTCTGCCTCGTACTTGGCCAGCTCCATGACGCGGGCAACACGTGGCGTCTGGTATATCTGGGCGCCCTCGTAGCCGACTTTGGGCATGCTGTCCAAAACGTTCTGAACATGGCTCTTGACGGCCTCAATGTCCACCTTCAACTCTTTCAATATCTCGGCGGTCAGGCCACTTTCTTGCAGGAGCAGGGCCATCAGGATGTGCTCCACGTCGTACTGGCTGTTGCGGTTGTCTCTGACCAGCTCGATTGATTTCTGCAGTGCTTCCTGTGCCTGCTCGGTGAATTTTTCCGGTCTCATATTAGTTTCCTTTCTTCTAGTCGCCCTCTCCAGCTTCCGGCAGCGTCTCCTGGAGGAGCCTCATTCGGGCCTCCATCTCATGGAGACGTCTCTGCATTTCCAGCAGTTGCTGGGCCATGCGCATAAACACCTCAACTCCGGCGGGGCTTATCCCCAATTCATCGGTCAGGATCTTGATGTGCTGGAGGAGCTCAATGTCGGCATCGGAGTAGTAGCGTATCCCTTTCGAACGGTGCGGCTTAATCAGGCCGACTCTTTCGTAGTATCTGAGCGTATGCGCCTCGATGCCGACCATTCTGGCAGCAACCGAGATCATGTAGCGCGGTTCCTTAGGTTCTTTTCTCAAATCTTCACCCTCCCGCAGAGTGTCCCTTTTTGCAGGCAGGTCTTGGAGGGGCACTGCCCCTTCTGAATCTTGGTATCCGGCGGGATTGCTCCCTTATGTCTCCCTCCTCATATTGCGTAATTGCTCGAACAACCGGCGTTCAGCGTCGGTGAGATCCGTCGGCAGGACGACCTTTACCCGGGCAAAAAGGTCGCCATAGCCCGGGCTGTTCAGGTGCGGCATACCCTGCCCGGCCAGACGGAACAGCTTCCCGTTCTGTGTTTCGGGTGGTATCTTCAGCGCCAGCTGGCCTTTGATGGTAGGTACTTTGACCTCGCCGCCGAGTATGGCGGTGACCAGCGGAACCGGCACATCTATGGTCAGGTCGTCATCGACCCGCTGGAACCGTTCGTTTGGAAGGACCTTGACCACAAGGTACAGGTCACCCCTGGGGCCGCCGTCAATGCCAGAGCGTCCTTCCCCCGCCATGCGGATGCGGGAGCCGGTGCGCACGCCGGGCGGTATCTTGACCTCGAGCCGCCGAAGGCGCGGCCTGACACCGGCACCACCGCAGGCGGAGCAGGCGCGTCGCTGTATGGTACCTCTGCCACCGCAGGCGGGACATGGTTCCTCGATCTGCATCTGCAGGGTGCGCGTCGTTCCATAGTAGGCCTCCTCCAGAGTTACCTCGACCGGGTGCTCGATATCGCCACCGGCCTGAGGACGGCGCGAAGTGCGGAACCGCCCGCCGGCGCCCCCGAAGAGGTTTTCGAAAATACTGCGGAGGTCGTCCATGTCACCGGTGTTGCTGAAGTCCTGATAGGTATAGGTCTGTCCAAACGGGCTAAAGCCTTCAAACCCGCCGGTGCCGCCCTGGGCTCGCGCCTTCTCGAACTGCTCGGCATACTGCCACTGGTCGCCGTACTGGTCATATTTTTTCCGTTTGTCAGGGTCACTCAAGACCTCATAGGCCTGGTTGATTTCCTTGAACCGGGCCTCAGCACTCTTGTCACCCTGGTTGACGTCGGGATGGTACTGTCGCGCCAGACGGCGGTAAGCCTGCTTGATTTCCTGTTCGGATGCAGTGCGGCTCACACCAAGGACCGCATAGTAATCTTTACCTGCCATAGCTCTACCTCGTTTTAGACGGCAGGAATGATACTACTTATCAAATGACTTGTCAATAGTTATTAATGGTCTTGACAAAGATTGTTAATATTTGCTATAATTCGCCGTGAGCTCGGGGTGGAGCTTCCGAACGCAGTTCAAGTATAAAAGGAGGTGATTAACAATGACGCTGATGAAGTGGGAGCCATTCCCGGAGATGGTGAGTCTGAGAGAGGCCATGGACAGGCTGTTCGAGGACAGCTTTATCCGGCCGTCGCGGCTGATTCCATTCGAGGGCACGGTGCCGGCTATTGACATGTACCAGACCGATAAGGAGGTCGTGGTCAAGGCGGCCCTGCCCGGTGTTAAGGCCGATGACATCGACATCCAGGTTACCGACGAGGGCCTGACCATAAAGGGCGAGCGCAAGGAGGACAGAGAAATCAAGCGCGAGAATTACTACTGTCAGGAGCAGCGTTACGGTGCCTTCTCCCGATTTGTCGCTCTGCCCGCCGGAGTTCAGGCCGATAAGGCCGAGGCCACTCTCGATGATGGCATCCTGACCGTGACCATTCCGAAGGCGCCGGGTGCCGCACGTAAGACTATTAAGGTCAAACCGGCAGCTAAGGCCGAAGCTAGGAAGCTAGAGGCCAAAAACGAAGAGAAGAAATAATCTACTGGCGTGGAGAAGCTCCACCCTTCTGCCCGAGCAGCTGGACGAATTGCCGGAGGATGCGTGCCGTTGCTCCCCATATAATGCGTCCCTGGTAATCAATGGAGTAACTGACGGTCTGGGATTTTCCATCGGACGTAACCTTCTGACGCCAGTTCTTGGGGTTGAGGAGGTAGGCCAGGGGGACGTTGATGATCTCCTCCACTTCACAGCCGTCACTCATAAGGTCGTAGGGGTGGTGGATGTATCCGACGAACGGCCTGACGACATAGCCCGAAGTAGTGACCTGGTCATCGAGTTCGCCAAGTATTTCGATATCTTCCGGCTTGATGCCAACCTCTTCACGGCTTTCTCTTAGGGCGGTGGTCAGCAGGCTGGTTTCGCCCTTGTTGGGCCGGCCGCCCGGAAAGCAGAACTGACCTTTGTGAAAGGTAACGTTCTGTGAGCGCTTGGCGAAGACGATGTGACATTCGTCCATCTCGCAGAAAATGGGGACGATGACCGCGGCCGGGGCAAGTTTGCCCGGTTCAATACGCTTCTTCTGGTAGGAGGTGAGGATCTGGCGAATGGTCTGCTTGTCCATGGAACCAAGAAATGATAGCACCGGTGGGGGGTGGGTGTCACATCGTGACCGGATGTACCGAATCGGACACAGCAGATGTGAGAGGTAAGGCCGGTCAGCTACGGAAAGTTGTCTCGCTTCAGCCAGATGGACTATACTGATGGTTTGAGGTGTAGCAACTATGGCATCGGTCAAGGACTATTATGAAATACTGGGCGTGCCGCGGGATGCCTCAGACGAGGATATTAAAAAGGCTTTCCGGCGGCTGGCATTCCAGTGCCACCCGGACCATAACAAGGAACCGGGGGCCGAGGAACGGTTCAAGCAGATAAACGAAGCTTACCAGGTCCTGTGCGATCCGGAGAAGCGTGCCAACTATGACCGCTACGGGCGGGCCGATGTTGACACTGCCGGGTTCGGCGGTTTTGACTTCGGTGGATTCGGGGATATTTTTGAGTCCTTCTTCGGCGGGGCCGCCGCTACCCACTCACGACGGGCACAGCGCGGCGGCGATCTCCAGGTCAGGCTGGTTATTACTTTTGAAGAGGCTGTATTCGGTTGTGATAAGGAAATCGAGGTGTTACGCACCGAGGTATGTAGCGGTTGCCGCGGGACCGGCGCCGAAGGTAGCGGTGGTCGTGAGCGTTGTCCCAATTGCGGTGGTATCGGTCAGGTGAGGCGTACTCAGCAGAGCATCTTCGGGCGCTTTGTTCAGGTGATGCCATGCAGCCGGTGTCAGGGCACGGGAAGCATAATTACCAGGTCGTGCCAGGTATGTCGGGGCACTGGTCGGGAGAGGGTGAAGCGGAAGCTGGTAGTGCCTGTTCCCGCCGGAGTTGAGGACGGATTCCAGCTTGAGATGACAGGAGAGGGAGAAGCCGGTTTGAACGGCGGCCCGAGAGGCAATCTCTACGTAGTCTTTTCAGTCAAACCTCACCGGTTCTTTAAGCGCGAAGGGGCTAACATCATCTACGAGTTGCCCTTGAACATCGCCCAGGCGGCCCTTGGTGCCGAGGTCGAAGTCCCGGTGGTTGAAGGCAAGACGGTAATGCTCAAGATTCCCGCCGGTGTGCAGTCGGGACGGGTTCTGAGAATTAAGGGCAAGGGCGCGCACGTCCTTGACGGCCGGGGGCGCGGTGACCAGCTGGTGGTGGTACGGGTAGTGACCCCAAGTTCGCTCGACGCCAGACAGAGAAAGCTTCTGGAAGAACTGGCCAAGATCCTGCCGGTAGAGAAACCCGGCATGGATGAGGCGGGGGAAGCCAAAAACTAGAGCATTCCTAACCGGCGGTCAACCGTCGGCTGGAGTGATACAAGCTTGCGGAACTGGGCTATGCCGTCCTCCGGACTCAACCCTTCGTAAAGTATTCGGTAAATAAGGTTGGTAATCGGCAGGTTCAGCTTTAGCGTACTGGCCATGTTCATCAGTCCGACGGTGGTATCAACACCTTCAGCTACGTTTGGGGTATCCGCAATAACTTCAGCCAGCGGTTTGCCGCGTCCCAGATCGCATCCTACAGTGTGGTTGCGGCTGAGTGGGCTGGCACATGTAGTGAACAGGTCGCCGAGACCGGCGATTCCATAAAAGGTCGACTCTTCAGCCCCGCACGCAATACCGACCGAGACCATTTCTGCCCATCCCAGGGCGATGAAGGCTCCCTTGGCGTTATCGCCCAGCCGCATGCCGTCGACTATGCCAGCGCCGAGAGCGATAACGTTTTTCAAAGCTCCGCATAATTCAACGCCGATGACATCACTGCTGGTGAAGACATGAAAATCCGGGGTATTGAGCATGTCCCGGGCGGCCAGTGCGGTCCTGGCTTCGTTGGCGGCAACGATGGTGACGGCCGGTAGTCCCTGGGCGACCTCACGGGCCAGGTTGGGGCCGGAAAGTACGCCTATTCTTGGCCATGACGATGGGTCAAGTTCCTCGGCCATCACCTCTGTCATGCGCTTACCGGTATGGGCTTCTATGCCCTTGGCCGCGCTGATAAGGATGGTCGAAGGGTCTATAAGATTGCGGAACTGCCGGACGTTCTGGCGCAGGCTTTGGGCAGGGACTGCCCATATGATAATGCTGGAGTCCTCAAGTGCCTCGGTAGGGGAGCTGATGTAGCTTAGATTGCAGTGGCCGTTCCGTTTCTGGCTCGACTCTGCAGCTTCGGCTTCGTTTCGCGCCCAGATGTGGACCTGACAGCCCTTGCTGGCGAGGAGCCCGCCGAGGGCAGTTCCCCAGGATGTTGTGCCAATAATGGTGGCCTTGGGCATGTCAAAAGTCAGTAAACTGGTGGTAAAGCAATAAGCCGCAACCCTTACGGATGGTTCGGTTCATGGGTTCAAGATAAAGCGCTCAAGCGCGTAGTTGTTCCGCCTTTTCCCCGATGCGCCGCTCGGTACCAGCAAGCAGCCGCGAGATGTTGTCGCGGTGCTGGTAGAAGATTAATAGGGTGGCGATTAGGCCATAAAGGAGGTATATCGGCGGGAAGCCATTGAAAACGGTAAGGACGGCGATGAGGCTCCAGATAGCAATGGCGCCGACGATGGAGCCAAGCGACATGTAGCGGTAGATAATGACTACCAGCAGGAGCATCTCGCCGCCAAAGAGTGCTGTGAGAGGTGACATGGCGAACCAGCTCCCGAAAAATACGGCCACCCCACGGCCTCCGTGGAGCTTGAGAAAGGCTGACCAGTTATGGCCGGCCATCATAGCCAGAGCGGCCATTACCTGGGCGACCTGCCAATCGAGTTGGAACTGACCAATCTGCACCACGGCATCTCCCCAGAACATGCCTGCCAAGAACACACCAAGCGCACCCTTACCGAGATCGCCAATCATGGCCATAGCTGCGGCCCTCTTACCGGCGGTGCGCAGAACGTTGGTTACGCCAATCTTGCCGCTCCCGTATTTGGTGACGTCGACACCGCTCCGCATCCTGGCGGCGATTACACCGAATGGGATGGAACCGAGAAGATACCCGAAAATCAGGATGGCGGCAATCTTGAGGGCAATCATACCTGCCTGACTCCTCTGGAAGTTTTACGGGATGATTTCCTGAAAATCATGGCCAGCGGCGTGCCGGTAAAGGCGAAGAAACGCCTCAGGCTGTTTTCAAGGTATCGCCGGTATGAGAAGTGTACTAGCTCTGGCTCGTTCACTTGTATAATGAAGGTTGGAGGATTAATGCCTTCCTGATGAGCATCGTATACCTCCAGACTGCCCGTGCCCCTTCTCAACGGAGGGTGCTCCGTATAGGCTTCGATGATAATAGCACTTACCGTTTCGTCTGGCAACTTTGTGCTCCGCTGACGGCAGACGTCAATGGCGGTGGCCATAACTTTGCTCACCCCGTAGCCGGTTAGAGCAGAGGCAAAGATAATAGGGGCGAAGGCAAGGAACTTGAAACGTTGTTCGATGGACCTTCGATACTCCTCGCGACGTTCTTCAGGCACTAGGTCCCACTTGTTGGCGACGACGATGACGCCTTTACGCGCCTCGACGACATAGCGGGCTACGTGGATATCCTGGGCAGTGACCAACTTGCTGGCATCGATAGTCAGCAGAGCGACGTGGCACTGGCTGATAGCGCGTAGAGCGCGAATGACGCTGTAGTACTCGATGCCGGCTTCAATACGGCCTCGGCGCCTGAGGCCGCCAGTGTCAATTAGCATGACGTCTTGTTTCTGATAGCGTAAGACGGTATTAACGGCGTCGCGGGTTGTACCGGGGCTGTCACCGACGATGACCCGCTCCCTGCCCAGGATTCTGTTTAGCAGAGTGGACTTGCCGACGCCGGGGCGGCCGACGATAGCCAGCTTGGGTATCTCAGCTTTATCATCAAGCTTCTCTGTCGTCATGACTCGGGGTATCAGGAGAGCCAGGGCCTCTCTCAGGTTGGCAATGCCCCGTCCGTGGAGGGCAGAGATAGGAATGACACGGTCGATGCCAAGACGGTAGAACTCGCCAGTCCCGGCTTCGAGGTTCTCGTTGTCCGTCTTGTTGACGGCGGCAATGACGGGCTTGTTGGAGCGGCGCAGACGCTCGGCAATTTCTATGTCGGCGGGGATGAGACCATCAGTGACGTCGAGAAGGAAGATGATGATATCCGCTTCTTCAATGGCCATTTCCGCCTGTGACCTTACTCTAGCGGCGATAGCGGTGGAAGGTTCAGGTTCAAGTCCACCGGTATCCACCAGGGTGAAGGGACGCCCTTCGATGACGCCGTCAGCAAAAATACGGTCGCGGGTGGTACCAGGGATATCGCTGACAATGGCGACTCTTTTGCCGAGGAGGCGATTGAAGAGGGTTGACTTGCCAACGTTGGGACGGCCAACGATGGCAACAATGGGGGTCATGATTTGTAAAGCTTAGCCAGTATGGCTTTCTGCATGTGCAGGCGGTTTTCCGCCTGGTCGAACACAACTGAAGCCGGCTTTTCGAGGATGCCGTGGGCAACCTCTTCGCCGTGATGGGCAGGTAGGGGGTGCATTATGATGACATCCTTTTCGGCCTGGGATATGAGGGCGGAATTTACCTGGTAGCTGGCGAAGATACTGCGTCGCTGTTCTGCTTCGCTTTCCTGCCCCATGCTGGTCCAGACGTCGGTATAGATGATGTCGGCTTCCCTGACGGCTTCGGATGGCTTGTCGCTCATGGTTAATTTGGCGCCGGTCTGTAGACCGAGCTTCTTGCTCTTGTCCGCCAGTTTGGCGTCCATTTCGTATCCGGACGGGCTGGCGATATTGAAGTTCATACCGGTGAGCATTGAGGCGAGGCAGAGGCTGTTGGCGCAGTTATTGCCGTCGCCGATATAGGCCAGTGTCAGGCCCGTCAGGCGCCCTTTCTTTTCGAAGATGGTCATAATGTCGGTAAGTGCCTGGCACGGGTGCTCCAGGTCAGAGAGTGCGTTAATGATAGGGATACTGGCGTATTCGGCCATGAGCACCAGGGACTTCTGTGAAAAAGTACGGGCGACGATGCCGTTAACATAACGTGAGAGGACACGGGACACGTCCTGGACTGACTCTCGTTTGCCCAGGCCGACCTCGGCGGGCGACAGGTATATGGCGTAGCCGCCGAGCTGATGAATGGCCAGTTCGAAGCTGACCCTGGTGCGGAGTGACGGCTTTTCGAAGAGGAGGGCGATGGCCTTGCCTTCGAGGACTCGCGACGGCATACCCTTCTTCAGTTCGACGGCCAGACTGATAAGCTCTTTGATCTCAGCGGCGCTGAAGTCAGCTACCGAGAGCAAGTCACGCTTTATAATTCGAGTTTCCATATCTAGCAAACGGTGTGGCTATTAAGTATAGCATAGTGGATGGTAGACAGTTTAGCCCCAATGAGATCACATTAGGGCAGTCTGAGTAAGACTGTGCTTCGGGCGGAGGGTTCTCTCTGAAAATGCCTGCTGTTGTTGGTAGCTATGCCGTGAGCGGCTCAGGAAGACCTTGTCGAACCCGGGCAGGGGCAAACAAAGAAGGTGGCCAGTCGTTTTCTTGAGGCAATTTTCTATAGAGTGTTATGGAACCGAACCGGTGTTTCTCGGAGGGTCTTTGTACTGAGTATTGTGATTACTGCGAAATTGGGTTACGCATTATGCAAATGTTTGAGCCGGTCGAGGCTAGAGTTCATTTCAGCACGGGGTCGATGGTAGTCATGATCCTCCGGGTGGGGAAGAGGAAGCAAATCGTCTTGACGCCGCGCGGGGACACGGTAAAAGACTGCTGAGAGAATTCGTGACCTGAAAATTCGGTGCTCTGCTGGCAACCGTTGGGTTAGGCCAGGCGACCGGGCAAGTTTAATGTTAGAGTAATGAAACTATGGATTCCGCTACCAGATTCTTCGCTATCGCATGACGCAGGGTCTTGCTGAGCCTACGCGCTGGCTTTGAGTTTTTCCAGAGTGGCTTCAGAGAAGTCGAGATTTGAAGCGACCTTCTGGACATCATCAAGCTCCTCGAGGCGCTCGAGGAAGTTGAGTACTTTGGCGGCCTCCTCCCCTTCGAGCAGTACGGTATTCTTGGGTTCCATCAGGACTTCGGCGGAGGAGACAGGCCTTTTGGCCTCAATGGCCTTTCTGATAACTTCGAGATCTTTGGGCTTGGTGTAGATTTCGATATAGCCTTTCTCTATTTTGACATCTTCAGCGCCCCACTCGATGGCGGTCATGGCCAGGTCTTCAGCTTCTTTGCCAGTGGCGTCAACGGTAATGACGCCTTTGTTTTCGAAGAGCCATGAGACACTGCCGCTGGCACCGAGACTGCCCCCAAAGCGCGTAAAGAGACTTCGTACTTCCTGGACAGTGCGGTTACGGTTATCGGTAACGGCTTGGACCAGGATAGCGACGCCCTTGGGGCCGTAGCCCTCAAAGGTGATTTCAGTAAGCTGGCCGGCACCTTCGCCACTGCCGGTGCCCTTCTGGATGGCGCGGTTGATATTTTCACTGGGCATATTGGCGTCGCGGGCTTTCTGAATCGCCAGCCTGAGGCGGAAGTTGGCTTCAGGATTGCCACCGCCTTCCCTGGCGGCAACGATGATTTCGCGTGTCAGCTTGGTGAAGATCTGCCCGCGTTTAGCATCGTCGGCCCCTTTCTGCCGCTTGATTTTTGACCATTTAGAGTGCCCTGACATCGCCTCACCTCGCTAGTAAACTAGTAGGGCCTGTTTTATTAAAAGGGCGGAGCCCTCCTATCAATACCCGCTGGGATACCCGGGTTTCCGGAAGATTGCGCCTTTCCGATGCCGGGGAGTGGGACACGGTTAGGAATTCTAACATTTCCGTTAAAATGGGTAAACCGCTATTCGAGGTGGTCCAGGAATTGGAGAAGGGCCGAGTTGAAGTCTTCCGGAAACTCCAGCATGGAAGCGTGGCCACCCGGCAGTGTAATGAACTTCGAGCCGGGCGTGAGCTGGTGTGCCTGACGCTGGGAACTAATGGGGGCCACGGCATCGTGCTGGCCGGCGATGAAGAGGGTGGGGCATGTTATTTTTTCAAAAGGAAGCTGACTGGGGAACCCACGGCCGATGCCCATAAGCCGGGCCAGGTTTTCTAGCCGGTTGGCGGCCTTGATGTTCAGGTAGCGCTGGAACTCAGCCGGGTTTTTTTCACGAAAACCGGGAGAGAAGCACCGCAGGGTCATGGTTTCGGCGATGGCTGCGACGTCTCCCCGGCCGAGCAGTTCGATAATGTGCCGCCGTTCGGCGACTGAATCAGCCGGCGGTTTGCCAATACCGCCGGAGCATCCGGTCAGCACAAGTGCCCGGGGCAGTTCGGCATGGGTTACAGCCAACATCGTCGCTACCCAACCGCCCATTGAGTAGCCGACGATAACGGGCCTGTCCAGTCCGAGGGCCTCGATGAGACCGCTCAGGTCATTGACCAGGGTTGAAAGTGTGTATTCCGCTTCGCCAAAATCCGTCTGGCCGAAACCGCGCATGTCGTAAGCAGTGACGCGGTGTCTGGCAGATAGAGCCCGGAACTGGTACTGCCACATGGTGAGATTGTCGGGCGAGCCGTGGATTAGGATAACATCGGAGCCATGCCCGGCCATCTCATAGTTGACGCAAATGTCATTAACAGTGACTCTCATTACCGCCTCATTCTATGTCGAATATTTTACCCGGGTTCATAATATTGTCCGGGTCGAAAGCCCGCTTGATGGCCTTCATGGCTTCGATAGTGGCTTCATCAACGGTGGCGCTGAGGTAAGCCTTTTTGTCGTAGCCGATGCCGTGCTCGCCGGAGACGGCGCCGCCAAGGGAGGCACCGGCTGCATAGAGGTCACAGAGAACCCTTTTGAGCCGGGCGTTCCAATCGGCGCGGTCGATGATATCACTTGCAAAAGGGTGGATGTGGATATTGCCATCGCCAGCGTGGCCGTAGGCGATTATCGGCAGGCCGTGTTCCTGTGAGATTTCCCTGACGCGGGCGATAAAGTCGGCGATACGGCTTCGTGGCACGACGATGTCGGCAAGCTCCATCAGGCCGGCGCTTCTGATGGTGGGATAAAACTTCTCCCTGGCTTCGAGCAGGTGTTTACGGGCGCGTTCGCCAGCGGGAATATAGATATCGACGGCGCCATGACGCTGGCAAACGGCGCCGACGCGCCTGGCGGTATCAAGGACTTCCTCTTCCGTTTGGCCCTCGAGGATAATAAGAAGATAGGCAGGATGGCCCGGAAGAGGGATATCAATATTGGCACTTTCCCGTACCATGCGGACGATGTCGTCCTCCATGAACTCGATACCGATGGGAAGGATGCCTTCGCGGAGGATGGCCGGCACGGTGCCGATGGCATCTGCCAGGTTGTTGTAGGGGATGAAAAGTACCTCGCGCTTATGGGGTAAAGCGATGAGCTTCAGGATGGCTCTGGTGATGATGGCCAGAGTACCTTCGGACCCGATGATAATCTGGGTGAGGTCATAGCCAGTGGAGCATTTGACAAACTTACCGCCGGAGTGGATAACCTTTCCGGAAGGGAGCACGGCTTCGATGCCGAGGACGAAGTGGCGGGTAACGCCGTACTTGACGGCTCTCATGCCGCCGGCATTGGCGGCGATGTTGCCGCCGATAGTGGCCGTCTTCTCGCCAGGGTAGAGAGGGTAATAGAGTCCTTGCGCCTCAACCGCCTGTTGAAGCTGGTCGAGAGTAACTCCTGGTTCGACTTCGGCGGTGAAGTTGGCCCCGTCGATTTCCAGGATGCGGTTCATGCGCTCGGTGGAAAGAAGGATGCCGCCGAAAATAGGCACGGCGCCCCCGCTGAGACCGGTGCCGGCACCGCGCGGTGTCACCGGTATGCGCCGCTCGCTGGCAAGACGTAGTATGTCGGAGACTTCCGGCGTATCGCCGGGCTTGACGACGACACCGGGTAAGTGAGACTCGCGCCGGGGCATTTCATCGCTGGCGTACTTTTCCAGGGCGGATGGCTCGGAAACGATATTGGCCGGACCGACAATGGTTTTAAGGTCGCGGATAATTCGGTTTGTGATTCGTGTGTACTTTGTCAATCAGATGCCACCGAAGACATCACTGGACAATTCCGATCACCGAAGCTATGGCGTAGGTACGGTTGTGGGAGAGGCTGATGGAGAATGATTTGATGCCGAGCTTTCTGGCCTGGCGGAGGGCACTGCCGGTCAGCTTTAATACGGGAGCCCCTTCTTTCTTCGTGGTGACCTCAATTTCGCGCCATCTGATACGGAACATACCGGAGCCGAGCATTTTCATCACTGCTTCCTTGGCAGCAAAACGGGCGGCGAGGGTAGCTTCAGACGGACTGTCGGCAAGCTCGGCCTCAGTGAAGACACGGGAAAGGAAGGATTGGCCGCTGCGGCGAATTGACTGCCGCACGCGCACAATCTCGATGATATCGATGCCGTGACGGAGCGTTTCGATGATTACACCCCGGGAGTTATTATACCTCAGGGTATTCTTGACCAGTATTGGGCCTCCCTAAAACAGGTAATAAGCACCTTGAACGGTGGTAGCTATTGGGTTAAGATAACTGGCAGGTTCTCAAGATTGTGAGACTGTTGCCTTATGTCGGTTGACCAAAGAAGCCTGGAAATCCTGAAGCGTAATGAAGCATTTCTGGGGCTGCCCGATGACCTGTTGGTCAGGCTGGCGGCTTTGCCTTCTTGCCGGGTGCGGCATTACAAAGTTGGGCAGGCGATATTCCGGGCCGGTCAGGGAGCGGAGACAGTGGCTATCCTGGCCAATGGCACTGTCGATATTACGGTACCGGTGGACAGTGATAAGGGTACTCATCATGAGGAGACCGTGGACACGGTTCACAAAGGCAGTATCCTTGGCTGGTCATCCATGGTGCCGCCTTATATCTTCACCCGCAATGCCGTAGCAGTCACTGATTGTGAAGTGCTGACAATGGACTGGAAAGAACTCCGCCAGCTAATGGAAAGTGAACCGCGGGTGGGCTATGAACTGGCTATGGCGATATTGAGAATTCTGCACATGAGATATCTGCATGTACAGCAGTTGCTGGTCTCAGGACGACGCCAGACAACCGTCTGAATTCTATTGGGCCTGTGCCCCGGTTCTTTGCCCTGAAGCGAGGTAGACTTGTTTTCAGAGGGTTGAGACCTGTGTCACACTACCGAGACTTCTTCAGGAGCTTGGCGACGCGGCTTAGGAGCTCATTCGGGGCGACTGGTTTGTCGATGTAGTCTTCGGCTTCCAGTGACATGGCATCGGCCCGTGAGATCTCGGTCTCACCCATCTTCTGGCCGAGGCTGGTCAGCATCAGGACCGGTATCTTGCTCAGTTGCGGGTCGCGCTTGAGCTCATCGCAGGCGGCGATGCCGTTCTTCATCGGCATGATGATATCGAGGATAATCACGTCCGGCTTCTTTTCGCGCGCCTTCTTAATGCCAGCATCGCCGTTATAGGCGGTTTCAACAATGTAGTCATTACTTTCGAGGATAGTCTTGGTAGCAGCGACGAAGTCAGCGTCGTCATCAATCAGCAGTACTACGGGTTGTTTTCTCGGTGCGGCCTTAGCCATTCTAATCTCCTTTTCTCAAGTCTATCAGACCTCTGTCAGTGGCGCTCTAGGCGCTCTTCTTTTTGAGCAACTTTTCAACTCGCTGGAGAAGTACCGGCGGTACAATCGGCTTCTCGATGTAGTCAGCCACGTCAAGTTCCATACCCGTTTCAAGCTCGTAGCGCCGGCGGCTGGCCTCTTCACGTACTGAAGTCAGAATGAGGATAGGCACTCCGGCGTACTTTGACCATCTCGGGTGTTTGAGTTCCTTGCAGACAGCAAAGCCGTCCATCCTGGGCATCAGGAGGTCGAGAATCATAAGGTCCGGTGTCTCAGCCTTGAGGTTAGCCAGAGCCTCGATGCCATCTTGGGCGGTGACTACCTGGTAACCCTGGGATTCGAGAATCATGGTCATGGCCTCCCTGATGTCCGGGTCATCGTCGACCACCAGAATCTTAGCCATTTTCGAACCTCCTTTGAATGGGCATCACCCTGTTTCAACTGCCTGCATGATTAAGCATAGAAAAGAGGAACTGTTCTCCTACAAGATTGGGCGCGGCAGGAGCTTTGCCTTTTCAACAATGACAGGCACAATTTCTTCCCAGCCGACGGCCATAATGTGGATTCCTTTAATGCCGTTCATCACTTTTAGCTGTTCGATGATTTCGAGCATGATATTGATGCCTTCCTGCCTGGCGTCCTTGGCATCCTCCATGCGCGTCACCAGGATATCGGGAACGTGGACGCCGGCGACGTAGTCACGCATGTAACGGGCCATGCCGGCTGACTTCATTGGTATGATGCCGGCCAGGATGTGCACCCTCTGGTCAAGGCCTAGGTCGACGATGCGCTTCATCCAGTCGGTAAACCTGGCGACATCGTATACCGCCTGGGTCTGGATGAAGTCGGCGCCGGCCGCTACTTTCTTGGCCAGGCGCTGGACGCGGAATTCATAGGGGTGGGCATATGGGTTCTCGGCGGCACCGATGAAGATTGGTACGTCGCCGGAGATGGGGTCGCCGGACAAGAACTTCTTCTCGTCGCGCATTTTCTTGAGCATGGCTATGAGTTGAATGGAATCGAGGTCAAATACACCTTTGGCAGTCGGGTGGTTGCCCAGCTTCTGGTGGTCACCGGTGAGGCAGAGGATATTGCCGATGCCGAGAGCAACAGCACCCAGGACATCGCTTTGTATGGCAATACGGTTACGGTCACGGCAGACTATTTGCATAACCGGATCAACACCGATCTGTTTGAGAAGGGCACAGCCGGCGACGCTTGACATACGGACAATGGCTGTCTGATTATCGGTGACATTGACGGCGTCGGTATAGCTTTTAAGGGCCTGTCCCTTGGTCTGGACTGCCTTAGCGGTTGTTCCTTTAGGCGGGCCGACTTCAGCGGTTATCGCAAATTGACCGCTCTCAAGGACTTTTTCAAGGTTGGTCCCAGCTTTCATAAGCCGCCACCCTTTCCAGATTCGTTTGTCCGACAGGTCGGCAGGAGGAAGGTGAACTTGGTGCCGCACCCCGTGTCCGGATTGGGGCTTTCAACCCAGATTCTACCACCGTATTTTTCCAGAATACGGCGTACAATTGCCAAGCCGAGCCCGGTGCCGGTAACCTGGCCGGCATTCTTGTCCTGTGCCTGGACGTTACTGGCGCGAAAGAATTCTTCAAATATTCTGGGCAAATCTTGCGGAGGTATGCCGATGCCGGTATCTGAGACCTCAAAGCGTATCTTGTCGTCATCATCGCGCCGTGCCGATACACAGACGTGACCGCCCTCATGAGTAAACTTAACCGCATTTGACAGCAGATTGGCGAAGACCTGTTGAAGACGGCTGGGGGAAATCATGATGCCAGGAAGGTCGGCAGGCACCTTAACTTCGATGGTGATATTCTTCTGCTGTGCTACGGTTGTACAATCTTCGAGAGGTGTTTTCATCACCTCCAGCGGCAGAACGCATTTTGGTTCTTGGAAAGCTTGGCCAAGCTCGATTCGGGAAATGTCCAGTAAGTCGCTTATGAGTTCAAGTAGTCCGGTAATGCGGTGACTGCTCCGTTCAAGCATCTGCTTTTGTTTGTCGTTGAGGGGGCCAGAATAGCCGCCGAGAAGGACACTGTTGAAGCTCTGGATAGCCGCCAGCGGCGCTTTAAGGTCATGGGCCACGATGGATATAAAACGCATGAGCTGGTTTTTGGCTTCTTCAACCCTGGCCAGTTCTTTCTTGCGGAATTCCAGGTCATTGAGGATGGCGGTGTGCTCGCTTGAGAGGTGCTCATGGGCGCGGGCTCTATCAAGAGCAACTGCGCCAAGGTTGGCTACCGCTCTCAGGAACTCAATCTCTTCCTCTGAAAACTCTCTTCTAATGGCACTGTAGACGGCAACAACGCCGATGGTCTCACTACCAAGCCGGATGGGTATCGTAAGTATGGACGCTACGCCTTCCTTGATTGCCTGGTCGCGGTAGTGGAGCCGAATATCTCGCTTTACGTCCAGAATCTGGACTGGCTGTCCCTCAAGTGTTGTGGTGATAACTACATCGGTCGTTATCGGGCCCTTGTTAATATACCAATCACTCAGCCCGTAGGCCGCGGTGTGTATTAGCCGGCTTCGGTCCGGCGATAGCAACATGACCGAGCATCCTTTTACGTTCAGGGCTTTTGTGACACTCTCCATCACTGCTTTGAGGACGTGCTCAACTGACAGAGAAGAGTTTACCTCTCTGGCTATTTCGTACAGTGTCTTATAATAGCTAAATGAGTCCATGAACTGCCGCCGGCATCGCGTTATGTATGCGGTCTTACTGCCTCCGGTTTCTCTTTGAGTACGAGACGGCGCGGTCCGCCGGAATGGCTGGCCTTCCAGTTTTTGGCCGGCTGAATCTTATCGATGCGGTCAAGCATTCCCAGGGCATTCAGCCGGTCATAAATCTCCTGCCAGACACACGGGATTTCCGGTGAGACCTCGCATTTTCCGTTAACCGAGCCGCCGCACGGGCCGTTGAGCAGTGACTTGGCGCATCGGGTTACCGGACACAGCCCGGCGGTGACGCCGATAACGCAATCGCCACACTGCAGGCACCACTCGACCATAGATTCCGGGCCGGTTTCTTTACCGATGAATAGGGTGTTGACTGCCGGGATGATCGGTTTCATGATGCCAGCGCTGACCGTTTGGGCGCCGTAAGCACAGGACATGATTAATATGGCTTCAGCCTGGCTGATTTCTTTGGAGCTTTCCTTGAGAGCTTCGTTGGTAAGCTCGTCACAGGCAGTAGGAATCACCATCCAGCCGGTAACTTGTCTGCCGGTCTCCTCAAGCTTCTTTTTCATTTCCAGGACTTCTGCCCTGCCGCCGGTGTGAAGCTGAGTAGTACAGGTTCCGCAACCAATGATATAGAGTTTGCGGAAGTTTCCAAGCAGTTCCAGGACCTCCTCAAATTTCTTTTGTTCAGTCACCGATATCATGATTTCACCCCGACCGGTTTTCCCTTAAGCCGGCTCTCGTAGGCGTTACGGAAATGCTGTAAGGTATCCGTGACTGCCGTAGGTGCGGCCTGGCCCAGGCCGCAAAGGGACGAGGCAGCCATTGTGCTGCAGAGAACCTCAAGGCTGGAGATGTCACGCTCCGTGGCTTCCCCGCTGGCAAATTTTTCCATAATACCGACCATAACTGCGGTGCCCTCACGGCACGGAGTGCATTTACCGCAGCTCTCCTCAGCGAGAAACTCCATTGTGTGCAGGACGATGTCAATAACGTCGCGATTGCTGTTGAAGACAGTGACACCGCCGGCGCCAAGTAGGTTTTCGAAAGCCAGCGGCGTGTCCATCATGGAGGCCGGCACGATGTGGCCGGTGGCGCCGCCAATCTGGATGAGGTTCGGCCCTTCAGCTCTTGCCAGGTCGACTACGAGCTCACGCAGACGGCTGCCCATGACGAGTTCATAGACGCCGGGACGCTCAACATCGCCGGCAACGGAAAAGACTTTGGTGCCTTTGCTGCGTTCGGTGCCGATGCCGGAGAACCAGGCTGCCCCTCGTTGAATGATGGGTGGAACGTTCATCAATGTTTCGACGTTGTTGATGACTGTTGGCTTGCCCCAGAGACCGGAAGTTGGGGGGAATGGTGGTTTGAAACGGGCCTCGCCGCGTCGGCCTTCGATGGAATCCATCAAAGCCGATTCTTCGCCGCAGATATAAGCGCCGGCGCCATCACGTATTTCTATGTCGAAATTGTCGAGGAAGCCACCTTTTTTTGATTGTTCAATGGCAGATTCAAGCAGGCGGTGGAGTCTCCGGTATTCGGCCCTCAGGTAAATGAAGCCTTTCACGGCGCCAATCGCATGACCGGCAATGGCAATGGCTTCAACCAGGCTGAAAGGATCGTTCTGGATTATGTGACGGTCCTTAAAAGTGCCGACCTCGCCTTCGTCAGCATTGCAGATAATGTACTTTTGGTTGCCCGTCGACTTGCGTGTTAATTCCCACTTGGCACCGCAGGGGAAACCGGCGCCGCCGCGGCCACGCAGGCCCGAGGCCTTGACTTCTTCAATAACCCGGTCAGGCGCCATGGCACGCGCTTTCTTTAACGCTTCAAACCCGTCCCGCCTGAGAAACGAGTCCAGGCTCTGCGGGTCAACAGCACCGCAATTATGGAGGACAATACGCTGCTCAGGCACGGATGTTCACCTGCCTGTCCGATGCTGGCATGTAGCGAAGAGCACAGCCTTTAGTGTCTCTACCGTATTTCATCGGTATCTCTCCAGGAGCGCCGGTATGCTTTCTGGCGAAAGACCCGTGTGGAGATCATCGTCTATCATTATTGCCGGACTGCCGTCACAGGCGCCGATGCAGTTGACCAACTGAAAGGAAAAGCGCCCGTCGGGGGAGGTCTCCCCGGGTTTGAGGCCGGATGCTCTTTCGATGCTGTCTATCAAAGATTCCGCGCCTTTGATGTGGCAGGGGAGACTTTTACAGACCCTGATGATATGACGGCCAAGGGGGCGAATTGACAGGAAGGAGTAGAAACTGGCGACACCATAAGCCTCGCCCACAGAGATACCAGCCGCCGTCGCGAGTTCGATCATGAGTGACCGGGGTATATGGCCGAGTTCGCGCTGGGCCAGCTCCAGTGCCGTAAGGAGGTCTTCGCGGGCTTTTACTTTTGCTGCCATTCCTAGCCCCTTAAGATCAGAGTCCGTGCCTTCGCTTTATCATCTACTGGCGTCTTAAGAGCCATGGCTCCGCTGGGACAGATGAGCACGCAGGTGTCGTTTCCGGCGAGTGCGGTGCCGATAGGGTCGTCGCACCCGGCCACGACCTTGCTCTGGAAACCGCGATAGGCGATGGCAAGCACGTTGTCTCTAGTTATCTCAGCCGACGCACGTACACAGCGGCGGCAGAGCACGCATTTGGAGAGGTCGATGACATGGCGTTCCGTTTCTTCCTTCGGGTAGTAGCGGTGGTGAGAGCGAAAGCGGGGTAGGCCGACATCCATCTCAGCGGCCAGCTTACGTAACTCGCAAATATTGGCCTTGTCACACATGTAGCAGGTGCCGGCGTGACTCGACAGCGTCAGCTCCAGGATAATTCGTCTAGCCTCAATAACTCGGGGGGAGTCGGTCCGGACAATCATGCCTGGTACCGCTGGTGTATGGCAGGAGCCGACGAGAGTGCGTGAGCCTTCTACCTCGACCACGCAGATGCGGCAGTTGCCAGATGGGAAGAGGTCGCGATGATAACAGAGCGTGGGGATGTAGATGCCATTCTCTAGTGCCACCTCCAGAATGGTCATGCCCTGATGCCCGCTGACCTTGCGGTCATTGATGGTGAGTGTCACCTCGTCCATCCCCCTGGTACCCTTCCACTCCGTTATAATGTCTTATAAATTGCAGGCGTCAAGAACCGGCGGGACTCTTGCCTCGAGACCAATGGCCATAATGTGTACGCCCTGGCACATACCTTTCATTTGGTTGATGAGCCGGGCAGCGATTTCGATGCTCTTTTGCACCTTGTTTTCAGCCTTATCAAGCTCATTGATAAGCTCATCCGGTACGTGGACGCCGGCCACGTTCTTGTTCATAAACCGGGCCATGGCTACCGAACGGAGGAGGACGATACCGACCATGACAGGCACGCCGAATTTTCCCGCCCGCTTCATGAAGGTCTCGAACTTCTTCGGCTCGTAGACAGCCTGGGTCTGGAAGAACTGGGCACCGGCCTTGACTTTTTTTTCCATCTTGAGCAGTTGCGGCCCGAGAGGTTCGGCGCCGGGAGTAACGCAGGCGCCCAGATAGAAATGGGGTGCACCTTTGAGGTCCTTGCCGGCCAGGTCTTTGCCGGCTTCGAGCTGTTTGGCGGCATAAAGCAGGGAGACCGAATCGAGGTCGAAAACCGGCATCGCCGTCGGGTGGTCACCGAGGAAGGTGTGGTCGCCGGTGAGACAGAGGACATTCTCGATGCCTTGAACGTAGGCGCTGAGCAGGTCTGACTGGAGAGCGATGCGGTTGCGGTCACGGCAGGTCATCTGGAAGATGGGCTCGATGCCGTGGTCTTTGAGGAGCCGGGCGGCGGTGAGTGAGCCGACCCTCATGACTGCGCTCTGCTGGTCAGTGACATTGATAGCCGTTACTCTCGGACGCAAAAGCTCGGCATTGTCCAGGAACTCTTTCATGTCTACGCCCTTGGGCGGCCCGACCTCTGCCGTCACCACAAATTTGCCACTTTTGAGAGCTTCACGGAATGTCATTTCTTGGCAACCTCCTTGGCGGTCGTGGGGGTGGGAGCAATGTCCGGCTGGTCGATTGACCATTTGATGGTGGAGCGCAAAGCCGGCGGCGGCTGCATTTTGTTCCAGTTTTTGACCCTGACGGTGTCTTTCATGTAATCGAGTTTGCCAAGCTTTTCCAGCCGTTCGTATATCAACTGCCAGCCGCATGGTCGGACTTCGGGCTCAACCTCACAGCGGCCGTTCTTGGAGCCGCCGCACTGGCCGTTGATGAGCATCTTAGTGCAATTGGTCAGCGGGCATATGCCGCCGGTGTACTCAAGGACGCAGTCGCCGCACTGTCGGCAGCGCTCAGCGCCGGGCCACTCACCGCGGGCACCGCCGAGATTGATGGTGTTGGTGGCCGGGTGGCAGACCTTGTCGATGACAGCGGCGGCTGCCTGGATGCCGATGCCGCAGGTCATGACCAGAACAGAGTCGGCACTCTCCACCTGCGATTTGAACGGCAGGAGCTTGAACTTAATCAGGGCACGGTCGCAGAGGAAGTCGGCCACGGCCCAGCCGGTGACCGTTTTTCCCTCCTGCTCCAGTTGTTTCTTGGTGGCGAGCACCGTGGCTTCGTCACCGGTCTTGCTGACTTCGGCGCAACCTTTGCATCCCAGGATGAATACTTTCTTGTCGTTAGCCAGGTAGCTCTGGATGACATTCCAGGGCTTCAATTCGGAAACTATCATCTAGTTCCTCCCGCAAGCTTGTTGGCTTGGATTTCGTTAAGGACCAGCCCGATGACTTCGGGTATCTTGCTTCCAACGGTGGCGGAAAGCTCGGTGCTCCAGTCCACCCGCTCCGGCTCAATGCCGATGACCACGGTCTCGCGCGGTAGCTTGCCCATGAGCGACATGGCGATGAGGCTGTCGGCGGCATTCCACTCATGGAGGGAGATGCCGGGCGACTTCAGGCGCTGGATGTCCCCGCCAGCGAAGCGGTATATTGTCCCCGGTTTGAGTCCTCCGTTGATGGCATCGAGTACTATCAACCGGTCGACATCGTCAAGCTGGAGCATGGCATCCGGCGAGGTGCCGCCATCGACGGTGGTGACACTGGCATAGCCAGCCAGGTGCTCGTTCAGAGCGTTGATGAGGTGTATCCCGACGCCCTCATCGCCCAGAAGCCAGTTACCAATACCGAGAATGACCGTTCTTGGTGGAGCGGATGTGTTAACTGACGCGCACGGCATTGATGTGGTTGCCTTTAGGGGTAATCAGATGCACCGCGCATGCGATGCACGGGTCGAATGAACGTACGATGCGCAGGACTTCGAACGGGTTCTTTTCGTCTTTGATTCTGGTGCCGATGAGGGCCTGTTCTACCGGCCCCGGCTGGTCCCTGTCGTCGCGTGGTGAGAAGTTCCAGGTACTTGGGACCACTGCCTGGTAGTTGGCAATCTTGTGGTCTTTGATTTCTATCCAGTGGCCGAGGGCGCCGCGCGCTCCGTCCACCAGCCCCATACCGAAAGCCGTTTCCGGGATGGCATAGTCCACGTAAGCCGGCTCGCCCGGCTTGAGTTGGAGCAGCCACTCCGGCATGGTATCGGCCACGTACTTGCAGTACAGGGCGCGGGCGGCAATGCGGCCGAGTACAGAGAAGAGCGCCGCCGGGCTGGCTTTGAACTGCGAAAGAACACCATCAACCATAGCCTTGAGGCGTGGTTCGCCGGTGAGGTAGGTAGCAACAACTCTGGCCAGCGGGCCAACTTCATAGACTTTGCCGCCATAACGCGGTGCCTTGAGCCATGAGTAAGCATTTTTCTTGTGCGGAGCCGGGCTGGTCTCCCCCCAGCTCGGGTGCTTGTTGGTACTCATGTCGGTATACCAGGAATACTTTACCTGCTCCGCAATCTGGTTGGTATCAAGCGGCTGCAAGCTAAGGTCGGTGGAAACGGTGCCTGCCTTCATTAACCGGGCGCGCTTGGTGTAATCGGCAACCTTGCCGTCAAGGTCGAAACTGCCGTATGACAGCAGATTGCCGCACCCCGCGCCGATGCCAAAATAGTCCGGGTAAAAGCTGGCCACGGCCAGAACGTCCGGAACGTAAACGGTATCGATGAAATCGCGTAGTTCATTGAGCCGCCACAGAAAGGCGGCGATTTTATCTACTGTCACCGTCTCGGTGACGCCGCCAGGTATGACGGCCATGTTGTGCGGCATCTTACCGCCAAAGATGGTGAGCATCTCCTGGGCCTTGCGTCTCATTTCAAGGGCTTTGACATAGTGGGCGACGCAGTCGATGTTTGCCTTTGCTGGCAGGCGATAATCACCCTCATAACGAGGTACGAATGGTCCAAGAGCACCGCGCTCGATAAATTTCTTCACTGAATTCAGCGTGGGGTCGTTGCCGTCATATCCGGCCACCGCTGTAACGTCGACGTAATCAAGGGCAACAAGGTGGTAGAAGTGGAGGATGTGGTCGGCGATATGGGCGGCACCAAGGATAAGGTTGCGTACTAGGCGGCCGTTGTCGGGGATCTTGTCAGCGATACCAAAGGCGCTATCAAGGTTGAGGGTTCCGGCGATGGAGTGACTGGTGGGACAGACGCCACAGATGCGCTGAACATAACGCTGGGCGTCGCGAGGGTCGTGGCCGCGGAGCATAATTTCGATGCCGCGGAACATCATGCCGGAAGTGCGGGCATCTTTGACGACACCGTTTTCAACCGTGACCTCTACCTTTAGGTGGCCTTCAATTCTGGTTACGGGGTCGATGGTGATCTTGCTCAATGTAGTGCGACCTCCTATTTCTGAGGTTTGCCCACGGTGGGAATATTGGTCTCGGTGAGCTTCTGGTACATCGGCACCAGCAGGTCGGGGAAGCCGGGTTCGCAGCAGCCTATGCATGGCGAACCAGCGCCGATACACCAGTTGACGCCGCCGTTCCACATCCGCTTGGGGCAGTCTGAATGAGTCACTGGCCCTTTACATCCAAGCTCGTTGAGGCAGCCAGGCTCGCCGAACTTCTTAGCGAATTTGCCTTCGTCAAAATATGCACGCCGCGGGCAGTTTTCATGTATGAGGCTGCCGAAAAACGCCTTGGGTCGTTTCCACTCATCGAGGTCTTCCGGTTTGGGTAGGCCGGTTAGAAGGATGGAAGCGACTGTTCCAATGAACCAGTCGGGGTGGGGAGGACAGCCGGTGATATTGATGAGCGGCTTGTTGATGCCCTTCGACTTGAGAAATTCATCGGTGCCGATGAAGCCGCCGATGTTAGGCTTGCTTCCGGCGATGCCGCCGGAGACGGCGCAGGTGCCCAGGGCGATGACGGCCAGAGCGTTGCGGGCCAACCGCTCGATGCGGTCGGCAATCGGCTCTTCATGGCCGTGGCCGTTACTCATCATGCAGTAGATGCCTTTTTCAGCGGTAGCGATGGCGCCATCAACAACGAGCACGTAGCCGCCGGCATTCATCTTTTCCGTGTCTTCGAGTACCTGGACTACCATATCGCCGGCACCGGCCATGATCGTGGGATGAAAGCGGAGATTGATGTGCTTGCCGGGAACGATCTCATCGACCAGGACGTTCTTGATGGTGGGACTGACGGCATTCAGCACCGAGACCGAGCACCCCGTACACGCCCCTGAAAGAACCCACACCACAGGGATTTCCTGGACCTGGGACGTTGTCATATGCCCTCCTTACTTAGGCAAAATGCAGGGTTTCTACGTAGGTGGGGTTAAACGGCGGCTATTGTAATACTACTGACCACGGTAAATCAAGAACCCGGGCAGATTTTTCGGGGTAAATATTCGTAATGCCCTACAAATGTTGCTTCTGGTGCGACGAGGGGCGGTGTCTCTCGATGAAACCCGTGATGCTGGCGACAGCAGTATCGCCGTTAAGGCCGCATTTTCCGAACTGCCCACGTGCTCTAGTTAAGACACTGCTAAAATCGCTGTTACTTATTAAACTACGGAAATACTCGGGTACGGTTATTCCGGCATACTGCCCGACCAGTAAAATGTCGTGCGTTACCCTGGGTAACCCTTTGTCGAAACCGACCATGGCACCGTAACAGCTGCGGCAGGTGGTGACAATCATTTCGGCACCGGTAGCGGCCGCTTCCTTAAGCCTTTCGGTCCGAAGTTTTTCGGTGGCCAGATGATTGGTAGTGTTGGCGAGGCCACCGCAGCATATTGAATTCTGGCGGTTGTGTTCCATTTCAGTCAGGGTAATGCCGGGTAAGCTGGAAAGCAGTCTTCTTGGAGTCTCGTAGTCACCGGTAACACCGCGTCTCGGGTCGCAGGAATCGTGGTAGGTGATGGTCTTTTTCCCGCGGTCGCTCAGTTTGATTCTCGAAAGGTTCCGAAACAGAAAATCGACATGGTGAAAAGACTCCAGCCCGGTGAGAAGAGGCGAAATGAAAGCATGGCATGATGCACACTCAAAGACTACTGTGCGCGGCCTGTAAGATTTTATAAGCTCAGCAGAATATTGCCTTGCCTTCTGTGCTAGTTCATATTTACCGTTTAGAAGGTAACCAGCCCCGCAACACAAACCGTCGCCGCCGAGTGCTACCGCCGACATGCCCATCTGCTCAATCAGACGTAGTAAGGTTATTGCTATTTCAGGTACGGCCAGTACGTAGCAACCCAGATAGACGACTATGTCTTTAGTGACGTCCATCGGAGCAGGGTTGCTGAGCCAGGGCGGTTTTCCATCGAGGACCAGTGCAGAGATAAGTCGACCGAAGTGATAGGGGGAATCTGGGAGCCATTGTTGTAACATCGCGGTCGGTGCCGAGCCGCGTCGGAGCAGCTCACGCCGGGCGACAGCAAAAATATCGGGTGCAATTTTTTCAGGGCACCACTGGCGGCACTGTCCACAGCCCATGCACGTCCAGATTAACTCTCTTACCTTGCGGGTGCATGGGCCACCGCTGAGCATATCAATTATGTCGGTTACGAGTATCGCTGGGTCAGCTCCGCCGATGAACCCTGAAAGTATCGGACATTGCTCAACGCAAAGGCCGCATTTGAGGCAGCGCTCGATGATATCAGTTTTTGCATTCATGTTTTATCGGCGACCTGCGGTGAGTAGCCGGGTACCAGAATGACCAGATGCCGATAGGCGCCATCACGAGGGATCTTCCATTCAAGGTACGCACCACTGGGGATTACGTAGACATCACCTTTTTTAACTGTCATTTCCTTTACTTCGGTGTGATGTGTACCGGGCAGGGTATAGGTTATTCCAGCCATGCCCTGCTGGACGATAGCTACGATCGTCCGGTTGGGCGAGAAGCGGACGGTGTCACCGGCATTGAACTCCTCAAAGGCAACTACCGCGTCCTGGGTGCGGATTCCGACCTCCGGGAAGTAATTGGTAGTGCCGAAAAGGGGCATTTTAACCGGGCGGCTCTTTCCCAAGGCAATGTTCTCGATATTCATTACTGGTATTTCCTGCCTGATTGCTTCCATGGCATTCTCCTGCACGCTTGTTGTCCAGAGTGCTGTACTTGCGATGACGTGCCTGCAATATTATATGACTTTTAAACTCAGAGCAGCCGCTGTACCGGAGTCTTTTTGAGCCTAGACGTCATTATGCCGCCCACCGGACTCGTCGTTGGCGACCTTGACCTTTCCAATCTGGCTGTAGTGCTCAAACCGGGCGCAACGCCCGGGCCGGGGTTGTAATCTGACTCAGCAGATTCTCGGCAACAGTTCTCCCGTGAGCATATCGACGATGCGGATGCTGCCGAGGCGGGTGGTCATGGTGACTTTACCGGGATGCTCGGAGATAACCTCACCGATAATTGCGGCATCTTTGCCGTAGCGGTCCTTCTTCATTACGGCCAGGACATGGTCAGCTTCTTCGGCGGGTGCGATGGCGACGAGTTTGCCTTCGTTGGCCACGTACAGCGGGTCAAAGCCGAGAAGTTCGCAGGCGGCGCGGACGGCCTCGCAGACCGGGATGGTATCTTCAACGAGCCTGATACCGACGTTAGACTGACGGGCGATTTCATTGAGGGTAGTGGCCAGACCGCCGCGGGTGGGGTCGCGCATGGTATGAATATGCGCCGAGGCCTTGAGCATGGCGGCAACCATCCTGTTCAAAGGAGCACAGTCGCTTACGACCGGCACGTCAAATTTCAGTCCTTCGCGCTGGCTCATGATGGTGATGCCGTGGTCGCCGATAGTTCCGCTGAGAATGACTTTATCGCCGGGCCTGGCGTTGGAGCCGGAGATGTCAACGCCGTCAGGGATAATACCGATGCCGGAGGTGGTGACGAAGAGCTTATCGGCCCCGCCGTGATTGACTACCTTGGTGTCACCGGTGACCACGAAGACACCAGCCTCGTCGGCGGCTTCCCTGACCGACCTCATGACTTTTTTCAGGTCATCAAGTGACAGGCCTTCTTCAATAATCAGGGCCAGGCTGAGGTATTTCGGGACAGCACCGACGACGGCGAGGTCGTTGACGGTGCCGCAGACAGCGAGGCGGCCGATGTCGCCGCCGGGGAAGAATATCGGGCTGATAACATAGCTGTCGGTGGTGAAGGCGAGGCGACCTGTAAGCTCAAAAACGGCAGAATCATCCAGCCTGTCAAGCAGTTCGTTGCTGATGAACGGCACGATGCCTTTGGCGACGAGGTCGTGGCTCATCTTGCCGCCGCTTCCGTGGGAAAGGACGATTGTTTCTCCCATCTTCTTCAGCGTCCGTACTGATAATGGGCGGCGCAGGCGCCTTCCGATGATACCATACAGGGCCCGACCGGGTTTTCCGGTGTACACCTTGTGCTGAAAAGCCCGCAGTCAGACGGCGTTTTTACCCCGCGGAGGATTTCGCCGCAAAGACAGCCTTTGGGCTCGGCGGCCGGTTTAACCATGACCGGTATCCTGATATCCGCATCAAAGCGGGAGTATTCGGCTCTGGGCTTGAGACCGCTGGCCGGTACGGTGCCGAGACCGCGCCACTGCGCGGGGCAGGGCTCAAAGACCTGCTCCATTAGCTTCTGTGCCTGGAAGTTGCCTTCCGGTCTCACGCCGCGGGTGTAGGTTGTCTCAACTTTGGGCTCATCTTTCTCAATCTGCTCCACCAGGCGTTCTATGGACAGCAGGATGTCAAGCGGCTCGAAGCCGGTGACAGCGCAGGCAATGTGGTATTTCTCGGGGATGAACTCCCAGGGCTGTGAGCCGATAACGGCGCTGACGTGGCCGGGGCAGATGAGGCCGTCGAGTTTCACCTCGCCGAGGTCGAGGAGTGCTCTAATGACCGGCGGGCAGACCTTGAGGAGCGACTTGATGCAGAAGTTTTCGATTTTGGTTTTTTCCGCTTCCATGATGGTGGCGGCGACGCCGGGGGTGGTGGTCTCGAAGCCCACGGCGAGGAAGACGACCAGCTTGCGCGGGTTATTGCGGGCGATTTCCAGTGAGTCGCGCGGGGAGTAGACGATGCGGATATCGGCACCGGCGGCTCTGGCCTGCTGGAGGCTTGACTCACTACCGGGGATCTTCATCATATCGCCAAAGGTAGTGACGATGGTGCCGGGCATCTGGCCGAGAGCAATAGCCTGGTCCAGGTCATGGTGGGCGGTAACGCAGACGGGGCAACCGGGGCCGGAGAGGAGCTTGATGTGCGACGGAAAGAGCTGGCGGATACCATGGCGCATAATGGCCACGGTGTGCCCACCGCAGAACTCCATCAGACTGGCCGGCCTGGTGGAAATGCGGTTGATGAGCTGGACAAGCTTGCGGCCAAGCCCGGTATTGCGGTACTCGTCAACAAATCTCATTGGGAAGCTTCATCGAGCCGGAGCATGTCCTCCAGCAGTCTCAGAGTTTCCTTTGCCTCGGCTTCATCAATAACGTTGATGGCGTAGCCGGTGTGGAGGAGGACGTACTGGCCGACTTTGACCTCTGGCGTCAGGGTAATGCTTATCCGGCGGCGGACGCCGCCGGCATCGACTTCGGCCTCATCGCCGTTGATGGCAACTACCTGAACGGGAACAGCAAGACACATCGGCTACTCCCTCTCAATCGCGGAGCTGGCAATGACCGCCTGGCCGAGCGAGATGCCGCCATCGTTGGTCGGCACCTGGCGGTGGGTGAAGACAGTCAGGCCGGCGGCTTCTAGCTGAGGAATAACTTTACGCAGGAGGAGGCGGTTTTGGAAACAGCCGCCGCTCAAAGCGACCTGCCGGATGCCCGTCTCAGCGCTTATCATCTGGCATACTTTGGCGGTCATGGCGGCTACGGTGTTGTGGAACCTGGCGGCAATCCGCGGCACTGGCTCGTCTTGACATAACTCGACGATTATAGCGGACAGGAGGTCGCCGAGGCAAACTATTTTCAGCCCGTTTTCCTCGCGGATTGAGAAGAGGTAGCTTTCATCGCCAACTTTAACGAGGTCGCGGTAGGCGGTCATCTCAAGCTCGATGGCCGCCTGGCCTTCGTAGTCGATTTCATCCCTGATGCCGAGCGCTGCCGAGACGGCATCGAAGAGTCGGCCCATGCTTGAAGTCAGCGGCGAGTTAAGCCCTTTCTTCAACTGCTGTTTGATAAGCCCGATTTCGACCGGGTCGATAGCTTCGAGAAAGGGCATACGCTGTTCTAGTGCGCGTTCGCCCATGAGGCTGATGAGGTAGCTGACGGCGGTGCGATAGGGCCGCCTGATGGCCGCGGCACCGCCGGGCAGGGGAAGATATTCGAGATGGGCGACGCGTTTGAAACTGCGGAAGTCGGCGACCATGAACTCGCCACCCCACAGTTTGCCGTCACTCCCGTAGCCGGTGCCGTCGAAGGCGACCCCGATGACCGGCCCGGTAACGCCGTTTTCAGCCATGCAGGAGGCGAGGTGGGCGTGATGGTGCTGTACCGGGATGAGCTTCCGGTCGGTCTTCTCTGCCAGCTCGCGGGCGTATTTGGTGGTCAGGTAGTCAGGGTGGAGGTCGTGGGCGATGGCTTGCGGCTCCAGCCGGAAGAGGCGCTGGTAGAGTTCCAGCGTCTGATGAAAGTTTTCCGCCGTTTCCAGATTTTCCATATCGCCGATGTGCTGGCTGACGAAAGCGTAGTCGTCTCTGGTGATGCAGAAAGTTACTTTCTCTTCAGCACCGCAGGCGAGGACCGGCTGGGCTTTGAAGTTGAGACGGATGGGATACGGAGCGTAGCCACGGGCGCGGCGCAGTATCTGGACTTCGCCGCGTTCGACCATGACAACGCTGTCGTCATAGCGGGAGTAGATATCGCGGTTATGCAGGATGAAAAAGTCGGCGATGCCGGAGAGCCGTCGTAAAGCCTCGTCGTTGTCCCGGGCGATAGGCTCTTCACTGAGGTTGCCGCTGGTCATGACCAGCGGCGCGCCCATCTCGTGCATCAGCAGGTAATGCAGGGGCGTATAGGGAAGCATGGCGCCGAGATATTTAAGCCGTGGGGCCACCGCCCGGGCGATATTTGACGACTGTTTCCACCGGAGCAGGACAATGGGGCTTTCCGGAGAAGTCAGGGCTTTGGCCTCTTCCGGTGAGACATCGCAGTGCTCTTCGACTTGCTCCATGCTGGTAAACATGACGGCGAATGGTTTGGACGGCCGTTTCTTACGCTCGCGGAGGGAGAGTACGGCGGTCTCGCTCTGGGCATGGCAGGCGATAAGAAAACCGCCCAGGCCTTTCAGGGCGATTATCTTGCGGCTCTTAAGCAATCGGGCGGCGGTGCTGATGATGTTGGCGGTATCGACCGTCTTTCCGCGGGCATCGACCAGCTTCAGGCCCGGGCCGCATCTGGGACAGGCGTTGGGCTGGGCGTGAAAACGGCGGTCGAGCGGGTCATCATACTCGCGCTGGCAGTCGGGGCACATGGTGAAATGCCGCATGGTGGTGCGGGGACGGTCGTAGGGGATGTCCTCGATGATGGTGAAGCGCGGGCCGCAGTTGGTGCAGTTGGTGAACGGGTAGTAGTAGCGGCGGTTTTCCGGGTCGAAAAGCTCGGCGGTGCAGGCATTGCAGGTGGCGATATCCGGTGAGATAAGCTGGTACCTGCCTTCGATGGCCTCACTGCTGCGTATTTCGAAGCCGGCAAGGCCGGCAGGCTCTCCCCAGTTGACCGAGACGCTGGCAACACGGGCCGCGGGCGGGACATGGGTCTCCAGTTCATGGAGGAAGCGCTCTATGGTCTGACGCTTGCCTTCGACCTCGATGCGGACGTCCTCGGAGGTGTTCATCACCCACCCGGCCAGCCCGTGTTTTAGAGCAAGCTGGTAGACGAAGGGCCGGAGGCCTACCCCCTGGACGACGCCCCTGACGCTGATGGATGCCCGGCTGGTTGTTTCGGTCATAGACGGTAAAGTATAGCAGAGGCGGGGCTTATGGTCGAAGGGCAGGAAGTCTGCTGTTTCGTATACTCAGGCCTCAGCACTGACCAGTTTGTCGATTCTGGTCTTTATAGCGTCCCTGGCATGGCGGAAGGCGGCGAGCTGTTCTGCTTCGGTACCCCTCACAGCCGCAGGGTCGGGGATGTCCCAGTGTAGTTCTTCGCCGGCCCTGCCGAAGAAGGTGACGCAGACGGCATTTGGATCGGCGGCACAGAGGGTTATAACTGAGTCCATCTCGGTGCCATTGAATTCAGCCACCGATTTGGAACGCTGGCCGGAAATATCAATACCGAGTTCAGCCATGACTCTTATCGCCACCGGGTGGACGAAGCTGGCCTTCGCGCCGGCACTGAAAGCTTCAAAACGGTCGCCGTAGTAGTGGCGGAGGAGGCCCTCGGCCATCTGGGAGCGCGCTGAGTTGGCACCGCAGAGGAAAAGGATACGCTTTTTCGTAGTTGTCCTCATCCTGGCCCTCCTTCGCTTTCAAATTATAGCGCTCAGTGAAGAGTTGTGTATAATGAACTTTGTTATGACAGTTTCGATGAAAGCGAATAGAAGCGATTCGACATGATAAGTTAAGTGTGAGAACTGCAGAAATGAATGTGCGTGTGTTGTTGCTGGCCACATTGATCGTGCTGGTTCTGGTGAGCATTTCCGGCTGCCGTCCATCAGAAGCTGTGCCTGCCCCCGTCGTTTCAGGGGACACTGGCATCCATCGTCTTTTGGTGCAGCCTGACGATCTGCAGAAGGCAAACCGGGAGACCATCAGACGTCTTATTGCCAGCGCCAGGCGGAGCATTTACCTGACAATCTATGAGATGTCGGACCAGGAGATTATTGATTCCATAGTTGCCGCCAAAACCGCCAATACGTACCTGGACATCCGGGTGATTTTTAACTGTGCGTCGTTCAAAGTCTGTAATCAACCGGGGCAGAATGACCACAAAGACCCGAATGCTGTCGCCAAGAGGGCTTTTTCCAACGCGGGGATCCTGTGGAAGAACGCCGCTCCACAGTTTGCGGTTACACATCAGAAGACACTGACTGTCGATGAGGCAACATCTCTTATAGCAACGTTCAACTTCTGTCCCGATTATTTTGTAAGTACACGTGATTTCGGGGTCATCACGACAGACCCCGATGAGGTCAAGGAAATCGTCACGGTGTTCGAGAACGACTGGGCTACGCCGGTCATACCGAGTACGCCTACTCTCCTTGTTTGGTCTCCTGAGAATAGCCGCCAGATGTTGAAGAGCGTTATCGCCTCGGCCAACCGCTCTCTGGATGTCTATATCGAAGAGTTTGACGACCGCGAGATCGCCGACGCGATGATCGTTGCCGCAAACAGACTGAAAAGCTCGGGCGGTGTGGTACGGGTTATCACGGCGGTGCTGTCCGATCCGGACAAGCGGTCTATGGACAGGAATCTTGCGATGCGCCGGTATCTCAACCAGAACGGCGTTCTCGCCAGGTATGGCGATTGGCGGGTAGACCCGGGTAATGCCAATAGCGCCAAGATGTACATTCATACCAAGATGATACTTGCCGACTACGGGACAGCGGGAGCGCGGGCTTTTGTGGGTTCTGAGAACTTCTCCCCCACATCGCTCGACAAGAATCGTGAACTCGGCATCATCCTCAAGCAGAGTGCCGATGCCGGTCTTCTGAGCACGATTAGCAGGACGTTTTCTGATGACTGGTCCAGGTGCGGGAAGGACCGGTAACCCGGGTGTGGGTCCCCGGTGCTCTCTTACTCGTTGGGAAGGTTAGAGTGAGGATGCTTCTTTCCGGCACAAGTAGTTTTGGAACAGGCCGAGCCCAAGCCGGCTGTTTTCCAGTATCTCGAATCCGGTAGCGAGAAGCCCTCGCCGCAACTCGCCCCAGCCGAACATTGCCTCGGGCGGGTGGTACATACCGAGCAGGTTGCCCAGCCTGACCAGCCGGTTAGAAGGTTCCTCTACCATCAGTACTCCACCCGCCTTGAGTACACGGGCCATTTCCTGCAGCGCCCTGTGCCACTCGGGTTCGTGGTGCAGGACGTCGAAGATGAAAACGGCGTCGAAAGTTCCGGGCGGCAATCCGGTGGCTGTAATGTTGCCGATGAAGAACTCGGCGGTGGTGTGCTTTCTGGCCAGCTCGACCATTTCCGGCATCAGGTCGAAAGCGACCAGTCTTGATGGTCTGAACTCACGTCTGATGAGTTCGGTGCTGAAGCCCGGGCCGCATCCGGCATCGAGGATAACCTTGCCGTTCAGGTCGATACCGTGTTTCTTTAAGTGCCTGACAAAGGCGCCGAACTCATAACCGATTGCCCGCTGGCGGTTGCGGGTGTTCATGAAGGCGAATTCGGCGGGGCTGAGTTTCATTGGTCGGGACCTGCTAAAGTGAGGTGGATCCCATCACACGGCACAAAGCCTTCGATAATGACACGGCGTCTGGCTAGAATTGCTCGATGAACCGGGAAATCTGAGCCAGGGTGAAGACGGGGCCGTCCTGGCAGATGTAGGTGCCGCCGACGTTGCAGCGGGCGCACTTGCCAATACCGCACTTCATCTTCTGCTCGAGAGTGGTGACAATCTGGTCATCGGCGAAGCCAAGCTCTTTCAGGCGCACCAGGGTGAAGCGGATCATGATGGGCGGGCCGCAGGTGATAGCGATAGCGTTCTGCGGTGAGAGTCTCAGCTCTTTGACGACGTCTGGGGCCAGTGCTACCCGGCCCTGCCAGCCGGTATCGCCTTTATCAACGGTTAGCTCTACCCGGGTGCGCGGCGAGGCTGCCCAGGTCTCAAACTCGCTGGCAAAACAGAGGTCAGCCGGAGTGCGGGCGGCATTGAGTATCAGCAGGTCGCCGTAGTCGGCGCGGTGGTCCAGGATATACCAGACGACCGGCCGGAGCGGGGCAAAGCCGATGCCGCCGCCGATGATGTGGATATTCTTGCCCTTGAAGCTCTCCATGGGGAAGCTGTTGCCGTGAGGGCCGCGGATGCCGACTGATGCTCCCGGCTCAAGGTCGTGGAGCGCGGCGGTGACGGTACCAACCTTTCTGATGGCGAATTCGATGCCGTCTTTCCTGGAGGCGAGGGAGACGATGCCGAACGGGGCTTCGCCGACCCCGTAGGCGGATAGGAAGGCAAACTGCCCGGGCCTGTAGTCGAATCGGTCGCGCTCGGACGGGTCGTCAAGCTCGACGTTAAACAGCTTCACGTCCGGCGTCAGGTCAATTACGGACCTGACTGTCGCCGGGCTTGGGACCAAAGCATTCCGCTCAGGCACCTGACCTGTCCCCCCGAAAGAATTCTTCAAAGGGGTGGGGCCTTTTCAGACTACTCTCTGGCAAGTTTCTGGACATCATGGATGATTTCCCTGATATCGATATTAACCGGGCAGTTTCTGACACAACGGCCGCAGCCGGTGCATTTCAGTTCGCCGAAGATTTCGGGGAAATACAGTAGCTTGTGGGCAAAGCGCTGGCGCATCCGGGCGCCTTTGGATGGGCGGGGGTTGTGGCCGCCGGCGGCACGGGTGAAGAGGGCCGATTCACAGCTTTCCCAGCTCCGGACGCGCTCAATCCTGTCTTTGCCTTTGTAGTCGCGGACGTCGAAGCAGTAGCAGCAGGGACAGACGAAAGCGCAGATATTACAATGGATACAGCGGTCGGCCACACGGTCCCAGTAGACGTTGTTGAAGACCCTGCGCATGGCTTCGGTGACGCCAGCCGATGGTACCGGCTTGACCTCGGGCGGCTTTGGCAATGTAAGTTCTCTGTCCTGAATTATGGCTTTCTCCAGCAGTTTCTTGCCTTTGTCGGTCACGACCTGAACGGCGAAGCCGCTGTCGACCGGCGTCAACATGATATCGAGCGCTCCGGGGTCAAATGGGCCGCTCCCCATGCTGGTGCAGAAACATTCCTGACAGACGGTGACGCAGGCGATGCCGACCAGAGCGGTGCGGTTGCGGCGCTCCTGATAGAGGGCATCGACAGGCTCGGCCAAAAACGGCCTGTCAATTAGAGAAATAGCGCGGGCGTCACAGGGACGGATGCCGAAGATGACGGCGTCCTTTTCCATGGTGGCGGGAATGATCTGAGTCTTGCCGTCTTTAGTAATGAAGGACATGATGGTTTCACTGCGGGGGAAAAACCAGTCCTTTGGCGAAAGGGCGGCGTTCTGTGACTTGATGAAGATGGCTTCGGAGTTGGTGATAGACTGGAAATAGACCAGGTCATTGGTGCCCCTGACCGGCGCCAGAACGGTACGGTCCAGCATGAGATGATTGAGCCAGGCGGTCAGGCTTTTTTCGCTGAAGAATAGCATCAGCCTTCCCCTCCCGGTCTCTCGTCTTTCCTGAAGGTAGCGAAGGGCGGCACCGCTTCGGCACTCAGGCCGGGCTCGAAGCCGAAGAATTCAATGCCGTCCTTCTGGAGCTTGCGGTTCAATAACATCAGCGGGATATTGACCGGACAGGCCTGCTCGCAGGCGCCGCAGTCAACACAGCGTCCCGACAGGTGAAAGGCCCGGACCAAGTTCCAGATCTGGCTCTCGGCCGGTGCGATACGGATGCCGATCCAGGTCGGATCAAGATTTTCGGCGAAGCACTCCTGGCAGTAACAGCCGGGACAGGAATGGCGGCAGGCATTACAGCGGATACAGGCCCGGTACTGCTCTTCCCAGAAGGCGCGCCGCTCGGCAGGTGACTTCTTTTCAAACTCCTCGATATCGGGGAAGCCTGCCGACGGCGGTTCACCGGCCGGTTTTTCGCCGACGAGGAAATCGTAGACCGGCGGCACATGCTGGCGGCACCACTGGCACCGGGCCTGCTGTCTGGTATCAGTCTGCCCCCAGCAGCGCTCATCCACACCATGGCAGACGACTCCGATGATAAAAAGCTTCTGGCGGTCGAGCTGATGCTCATTAAGAAGCATGTTGATGCCGCGGGCATCGCAGGGCTTGGCCACGATGGCGGTCATTCTGTCCCTGCGGTCGCGCAGGTAGCGGGACAGGTTGTGGACGCAGGTCCGGTCGAAGATGAGACGGTCGACGTCCTTAACATCGTACACAAATAAGGGACGCGCCGTGATGCCGTCAGTGGCGCGCTCGTAGCCGATGACGCAGTCCACCTTCCTGGTCTGGAGAAGCTCTCTGGCCTTGTCGCGGATAGGCTGGCTCATTTTACCCTCGGGCCCAGAGCGGCGACCTGCGCCGTGAAATCGGTGACGACCTGCGACCAGCGCCTGCCTTCGGAAGCGGAGACCCACTCGAGCCTGACGCGCTCCCTTTCGATACCGGTGAAGTCAAGGAACGAGTGCAGCAGGGCAAGGCGGCGCCGGGTGTGGTAGTTGCCTTCTGAATAGTGACAATCGCCCGGGTGACATCCCGCCACCAAGACGCCGTCGGCACCATACTGGAAAGCCTTGACGATGAAGAGCGGGTCGACCCGGGCGGAACAGGGGACACGGATGATGCGGATATTGCCCGGGTAGCTGATGCGGCTGGTGCCGGCAAGGTCGGCGCCGGCATAGCTGCACCAGTTGCAGAGGAAGCCGATAATGCGAGGCTGGTAGGCGGTTACCATAGCGCCTGCACCTCGGCCAGCAGTTGCTGGTTGGTAAATCCATGCAGATTAATTGCCTTGGGTCGGCAGTGGGCAACGCAGATGCCGCAACCTTTGCAAAGGACTTCGTTGATAACGGCCACGGTACGTTTATCGCGTGTGACCTCGGAGTATGGAGCTTTGAAGGGGCAGACGGCCACACAGAGGAGACAGCCGATGCATTTGGCCGGGTCGACCTGGGCAATCATGGGGTCGACAGTCAGGCTGTCCTGGGAGAGGATGCCGACGGCTTTGGCGGCGGCAGCGCTTCCCTGGGCAACCGACTCCGGAATATCGCGCGGGCCGACACAGGCACCGGCAACCAGAATGCCGTCGGTGTTGGTCTCGACCGGTCTTAGCTTGGGATGGGCCTCGACCATGAAGCCGTACATGTCGTAGCTGATGTGGAGCGTCTGGGCAAGCTCGGCGGCGCCGGTGTTCGGCTCCATGCCGGCGGCCAGAACAACGAGGTCGGCGGCTATCTCGACCGGCCGGCCCATAAGCGAGTCTTCACCGAGGACGATCAGCCTTTTGCCGTCCTGATAAATCTTGGAGACACGGCCCCGGAGATAGACAGCGCCGGCCTCGTCGATGGCACGGAGGTAGAACTCCTCAAAGTCCTTGCCACCGGTACGGACGTCAATATAGAAAACATAGACCTGTACGCTGGGGTCGTGCTCCTTGAGCATGATAGCGTGCTTGGCGTTGTACATACAGCAAATCTTACTGCAGTAAGGCCGGCCTTTCTGAGCATCACGGGAGCCGACGCAGCTTACCAGGACGATGGTGTGGGGATGCTCGCCGTCGGAGGGCCGCCTGATTTCGCCGCCGGTTGGGCCGGACGCGTTCATCATGCGTTCAAGTTGGAGGCTGGTGATGACATCGGGGAGACGGCCGCCGCCGTATTCTTCATAGACAGCCGGGTCGAAGGTCTTATAGCCGGTGGCAACGATGATGGCGCCGAACTTTTCGGTGATGACCTGGTCTGTCTGTTCGTAGTCGATGGCCTTCACCGGACAGACTTTTTCGCAAATGCGGCACTCCGGGGGCTTCTTGCCCGGCTCACCGGCCGCCTTCCAGTCCAGGTACTTACGGTAGCGGCATTGCGGCCAGTCGATGACCGGCTTGGCCGGTATCGCCTGGGGGAAGGGGATATGGATAACCGACCGCTTGCCGGTGCCGACATCGAATTCGGCGTTGACTTTCTCCGGGCATTTCTGCCAGCAGGTGCCACAGCCGGTGCACTTGGAGTAGTCAACACGCCTGGCCTTCTGGAGGATTTCGACCTCGAAGTTGCCGACGAAGCCGGAGACCTTCTGTACCAGGGAGTAGGTCATCAGCTTGATGCGTTTGTGCTGGGCGATATCGACCATTTTAGGACTGAGGATGCAGGCGGAGCAGTCTAAAGTAGGGAAGGTCTTATCGAGCTGGGCCATGTGGCCGCCGATGGAAGGCTCACGCTCGACGAGGACGACTTCATAGCCGGCGTTGGCAATATCGAGGGCGGCCTGGATGCCGGTGATGCCTCCGCCAATGACCAGAGCACGTTTGGTAATGCCGATAGTCTTGGGGAAGAGGGCCTCGTTGTTAGTTACCTTGGCCACGGCCATGCGGATGATATCTTTGGCCTTTTCTGTGGCCATGGTCTTATCATCGCCGTGCACCCAGGAACAATGCTCGCGGATATTGGCAATTTCCAGAAAATAGGGGTTGAGTCCGGCCTGGACCATGGCGCGCCGGAAGGTGGTCTCGTGCATGCGCGGCGAGCAGGCGGCGATGACAACGCGGTTGAGCCGGTGCTCCTCGATGACCTTGCGGATGGAGGCCTGGCCCGGCTCACTGCAGGAGTACTTGTTATCCGAAGTGGCAACGACGCCCGGCAGGCTTTTCGCCCACTCGGTGAGGGTGGGCACATCAACGGTGCCGGCGATATTGGTACCGCAATGGCAGACAAAAACACCGACTCTAGGCATGGACGGGCTCCCCGGTCAGGCCCTTTTTCTTTAAGAGAGACACGGCATCGGTGGCGTGTTTTCTTATCAGGAGACGGTCGGCAGAAATGCCGACGGCCAGCCCGACAAGCTCGGTGAAATAGAATATAGGCATCTGCAGGTCACTGCCGAAGGCCTTCTTCATCTGTTTCTGGTAGCCGTCTAGATTGGAAAAGCAGAGCGGGCAGGCGGTGGCGACGCAATCGGCCCCGGCCTGTGCTGCCTGAGTGAGGATGCGGTGGGAGAGCTTCAGCATGATGTCGGCATGAGGCAGGGCCATACCTGCGCCGCAGCATTCGGTCTTGAAGTTCCAGTCAACGGTCTCAGCGCCGGCGGCGCGCAGGACACGGTCCATAATCTGCGGGTTTTCGACATCGTCCATCCGGGCAATCTCTTTGGGCCGTACTAGGACGCAGCCGTAGTAGCAGGCCGTCTTGAGTCCGCCCAGCGGGCGGGTGACCGGCATGCGGTCGCGCATATTATCGATAACCTGGAGCAGGTGGAACACTTCGTAGGATGCCGGCAGGGGTTTGCCGATGATGCCGCTTAGTCGCTGCTTCAAGGCTTCATCATGGAGAGCGGCTTCGGAATGCTTGAGGCGGGAGAAGCACATGGCGCAGACAGCGACCAGCGGCCAGCCCATCTGGCTGGCTGAGGCAATCTCGCGGGCCGGCAGGGCTAAAGCGAGGAGGTGGTCGGTGCCGTGAGCGGATGAGGCGCCGCAGCATCCCCAGTGCTTGAGCTCGAGCAGGCGGATGCCGAGGGCACTGCAGACGGCCCTGGTGGAGACATCGAACTCTTTGGCCGTGGTCTTCAAGGTGCAACCGGGATAGTAGGCATAGGTCGGGGCAGACTTCATGCGTTGCCTCCGGCCTTTGATTTCTCTTTTTTCTGTACGGCTTCGACGCGGGCCATGACCCTCTTGACCTCTGAGCCGGCCTCGCGATGGGGGAATATGGCCAGCTTGCCCCGGGCAATGAGGCCCGGCACCAGTTCCAGGTTGGCGGTGAGATGGCCGCTGGTGAGGTTATAGGAAGCGGCCAGGTCTAGCTCGTGGAGGCGGCCCCAGCGCCGGACACTGTCCAGCAGGAGTTTGTGGAAAAGCATGGTGTCGCGGTCGCCGGCCTTATATTTCTCCTGGTGGAAGACGAGCCGGCAGGCTTCCATGACGCGGGCGACCTCGATTTCGCGGGGACAGCGGGCGGAGCAGACATTGCACTGGACGCAGAGCCAGATGGTGGTGCTGGACAGGACTTCGTCTTTCAGACCAAGCTGGACGGCGCGCATGATGCGCCGCGGGGCCAGGTCCATGGCGAAGGACACCGGGCACCCGGCACTGCACTTGCCGCACTGGTAACAGCGGGCGACATTCTCGCCGCTTATTTCTTCAATCCGGTCGCGGAACGCGGTACGGGGTTCCGGCGTGATGGTTTTCAGCGTCATTTGAGCCGTTTCCGTCTTTCGGCTATGAGCCAGGAGCACCAGGCCTCCAATCCCTGGCCGCTTTTGGCCGAAACTTCGAAAATCTTTACTTTTGGATTCAGGCCGGTAACGGTGCGGCGCACCACTGCCGTGTCGAAATCGAGATGGGGGGCAAGGTCAATCTTGTTGAGGAGGACGCAGTCGGCGCCGGCAAACATGATGGGGTATTTGGCCGGCTTATCGTCACCTTCAGGCAGGCTCAGGATAACCGCGCGGCGGTGCTCGCCGAGGGCGTTACCAGCAGGGCATATGAGGTTGCCGATGTTTTCGATAAACAGTAAGTCGAGGTCTTTGAGCGGGAACTTCTCAAGGGCCAGGCTGACCATGTTGGCATCGAGTGAACAGCCGCCGCCGGTATTTATCTGGAGAACACGGGCGCCCGTCTTCTCGATGCGGTCGCTGTCTATGGTCGTCGCCAGGTCGCCTTCGATGACGCCGATGGCGAGCCTGTCTTTGAGCGCCTTGATGGTGGCTTCGATAAGGCTGGTCTTGCCGGCGCCGGGCGATGACATAAGGTTGACGCAGAGCACCCGGTGCCTGTCGAACAGCTCACGGTTGTGCCCGGCAATGGCCTCGTTGGCGCTCATGATGTCCTGAAGGACCCTGACTTTCATTCGGCGACCTCGAGGCTTTCCAGGAAAAGTTCCTGTCCGCCGGTGATTTCAAGGCTGAGACTGCCGCACCTCGGGCAGGTCCACGGGAGGTCTTCGGGACGGAAATCGGACTGGCACTGGCGGCAGTGAAGGCGCGCCGGAATACTGGTAAGGTTAAGGGTGGCCTCTTCGGCTGCGGTGCCTTTGCGCAGGACATCGAAGTAGAACTGGATGCAGTCGGGTACGGCGCCGGAAAGCTCGCCTATGGTCACGTTGACGCGGGTAATCTTTCTGGCCCCGGCCTCGGCGGCTTTGGATAGTGCCATATCGAGCAGGTTTTGAGTCACAGCAAGCTCGTGCATGCGGTCGACCGGATGATGTAATCGGTGATATTACCACAAGGTCGGGAGGCGTTCAAACCGTGGTGCGGCTACAGTACTGCTGAAAGGGCATCTTTCAGCCCGGGCACGGTCTCGAATTTCGAGAGTTCGGAGGGCTTAATCCAGCGGGTCTCGGTGTGCTCCCAGTCCATGCGGATATCCTCCGGCGCTTTGACGCGGAAAAGGAAGGGGTGGACCACCCAGCGGCGGCCGAGATCGCGGTCGAGCACCTCGATCGGTGCGCCTTTCCTGAGCAGGCGTATGGCTTTACTGTCAAGGCCGGTCTCCTCTTCGATTTCGCGGCGGGCCTGGGCTTCATCATCATTACTTTCGAGGTAGCCGCTGACACCGGCCCATTTGCCACGGTAGGAACCGACTTTCCTGCTCCGCCTCAGAATAAGCACCTCGCCGTCGTGCTCCAGGAAAGAAGTGACGACATGCGTCTCCTTGAATACCTCCGTCTCGGCGCCCTTAAGGCGCTTTTTCAGATAGTCTGCTAGCATTTGCAGAGCGGCTTCGACAGCCTGGCGTTTGTTGCCCTCGCGGTCGCCGGTGAAAAGATGGGGCGCGGTGTTTTTGAAGTCATCCGCCGCTATGCCGAGGTAGAAAAGGCCGACCGGTTTGCGCTTACTGCCGCCGGTGGGTCCGGCGATGCCGGTATCGGAAATGCAGATGTCGACTTTCAGCAGGTTACGTCCGCCCTCGGCCATCTCGATGGCTGTCTGACGGCTGACGGCGCCGTACTTCGTCAGGGTCGTCTCTCTGACACCGAGCAGGGCCATCTTGACTTCGTTGCTGTACGACACGACCGAGCCTTTGAAATAGTCGGAGCTGCCGGGAACGTTGGTTATTTTGTCGGCGATGCGTCCGCCGCTGGCCGACTCGGCGGTACCGACGGTCAGCATTTTGCCGGTAAGCTCATGATATTTGCGGATGAGGCGGGCGATTTCCTCTTCGGGCTTTGCTTTCATGGTTCACCTCCCGGCCCCGTATTGTAGCACCGCCGGGGCCCCTGTCATTATCATCCGGGAAGGCCGGGGCTTTGCGGCGTCCCGATGCCCGGTGGCTGTCTGCTATAATCATGCCCGTGGAAGCATCCCTGACCGATTCTATCCTTTTTCTGGGTACGGCGGGGGCGAGGGTGATGGTGAGCAAGCAGATACTGGCTTCGGGTGGGGCATGGCTGGACCTCGGCGGCACGGAGGTCCTGCTCGACCCGGGGCCCGGGTGTCTGGTGCATGCGGTGAAGCGCAAGCTGGACCCGACGAAGCTGGCGGCCATCATTCTTTCCCATAAGCACCTGGACCACTCCGGCGATATTAACGTCATGATTGAAGCTATGACCGACGGCGGCCGGAAGAAGCGGGGAGTCGTCTTCGCACCAGCGGATGCTATCGACAGCGGGCGCGATCCGGTAATACTGCGCTATCTGCGCGGCTTCGTCGAAGCCGTGGAGACTCTGGCCGAGGGCGGGACTTACCGGGTTGCTGACGTCGAGTTTGAAACGCCGGTAAGACATCATCACGGCGTCGAGACCTACGGGTTCGTTTTTAAGACGCCGCGGCACACCTTTTCGTGGATTATCGACACGAAGTTTTTCCCGGAGCTGACGGGCTTCTACCGGGGTGAGCTTCTGGTCATCAATGTTGTCCGGTACCAGGCGGGGTCGCCGTTTGACCACCTTTCGGTGCCGGAGGCGAAGCAGATTATCCAGGAGGTACGGCCGAAGGCGGCGATAATTACCCACTTCGGTATGACCATGTGGCAAGCGAGACCCTGGGAAGTTGCCAGGCAATTAAGTGATGAGACCGGCATCAGGGTTGTTTCGGCCCGCGATGGCCTCAACTTCGACCTGGCGCAACTGGATACCGGGGGGTGAAGTATGGGTGTGAAGTACCGGGTCGGCACCAGCGGCTGGCACTACGACCACTGGCGGGGTGATTTTTACCCGGACGGTCTGGCTAAATCGCGGTGGCTGGAACACTACGCCAAGACGTTCGATACCGTTGAGATTAACGCCAGCTTCTACCGTCTTCCGGCGGAGGGGACTTTCGCTAAATGGCGCGGCGTGGCGCCGCCCGGGTTTTGCTATGCCGTTAAGGCCAGCCGCTTCATCACCCATATCAAGAGATTGCGGAACATCGAAGGAGAGCTAAAGGCATTCCTGGACCGTGCCGGACTTCTTGGGGACAGGCTCGGTCCCGTACTTTATCAGCTACCGCCGGGACTGAAGCGGGACGATGGTCTTCTGGAGGCGTTTCTCAGCCTCCTGCCGGCGGGGTTGGAGCATGTTTTCGAGTTTCGCAGCCGGGACTGGCTTGACCAGGGTGTTTTCGATTTGATGCGCCGCTACCGGGCCGGCTTCTGCATCTTCGATATGCCGGGGCTGACGACGCCGGTGCTTGCCACTGCCGGCTTTGCCTACGTCCGGTTCCATGGCAGTACCGGGCTTTATTACAGCAACTACAGTGATGAGCAACTGGGGGATTGGGCCGGACGCATCAGGGGGCTGGTGGGGGTGGATACGGTGTATGTGTACTTCAACAACGATGCCGGCGGCTATGCGGTGAGGAATGCGCTGACGCTGCGACGGATGCTTAACCTATCTTCATATGGTTAATAATCGAAAACCGACGATTATCACAACCTGGCTCAGGTAATAGGACTCTTCCGGACGCCCGTGGAGCAGCGATAGGATGGCCGGCCGGGCCCTGCTGAAGACAAGGATGACAGGTTCTGCCCGGTATCTGTATGCATGTTGCTTGCAATTGTAAGCCGATACATGGTCTAAGTCCACAGCCGAAAGGCTGCCTCATGGCAGAAACAGTCTTTCCCAAAAGTTGTCCAATCCCAGGGTGGTAGAGTGCTATAATTGGCTTGAGGTAGAAGATGCGCGTTCTTGGAATCGACCCGGGAACCATACATCTGGGATACGGCGTGATAGAGGCCGATGGCGCCGGGATGAAGATGGTGGCCTGCGGCGTGGTGAACCTTTCGCCGCGGACGGCCATCGAGCGCAGGCTGGCGGTGCTTCATAGAGAGCTGGGTGAGGTTATTACCAGGCACCGGCCGGACGAGGTGGCGGTGGAGGAGCCTTTTGTCCATGAGAACATTCGCACGGCGCTGGCTATCGGCCGGGCCGAGGCGGTGGCTCTGCTGGCCGCGGCCGGTAGGGACCTGCCGGTCTTCCGTTATCCGCCGGCGCAGGTGAAACAGAGGGTGACCAGCTTCGGCGGCGCCGATAAAAGCCGTGTCCAGCAGATGGTTCGGGTACTGCTGGGCATGAAGTCACCGCCGGAGCCGGCGGATGCCTCCGATGCGCTGGCGATAGCCATTTGCCATGTCAAGGAGCAGCGCCTGCGGAAGCTGGCCCCGGGGCGCTCGGGCGTTAAGCTGGAACGTGCCAGGCTGTCGCGCCGGAGTATCGGCCGGGCCATGGCCGAGCGTCAGGGCAGGCAACAGGCCGGAGCAAGCAGATGATTGTTGGAATCGAGGGCACACTGGAAGGCCGCGGTGCGGACTTTATTGTGGTCAAAATGGGGGGTGTGAGTCTGATGGTGAATGTGCCGACCGGTTCGCTGGGGAAGCTGGGCAAACCGGGCGACCAGGTGCGGCTCCATACCTTCCTGCACGTCCGTGAGGACGGGCTGTCCCTCTACGGATTTGCTACCCAGGAAGAGCTCGACCTGTTCCGTGCCCTGATTACCGTTTCCGGCTTCGGCCCCAGGAGTGCCCTGGGACTGCTTTCGGCGATGTCGGTGAATGAGATAACCGGCGCCATCGTGACCGGTGATGCCGACCATCTGACGCGCGTGCCGGGCATCGGTAAGAAGACAGCGGAGCGTCTGATCGTTGAGCTTAAGGACAGGCTGGAGAAAGGCGTACGCGGTGGGGTCGGGTTGGCGGTTGTGACCGGCGCCGTCCAGGCGGGCAACGACAAGGAATCGGTCATCGCCGCCCTTACCGGCCTCGGCTATTCGATGAGGGAAGCAAGCCAGGTGGCGGAAAAGCTGACCACGCCGGCGAGGGCTCCGCTGGAGGAGAAGGTCAAGGAAGCCCTGCGAAAGCTGGCCCGCCGCTAGGCCGGCCGATATCTCCAACCGCTTCACCGGTTTGTTATTATGTCCGACTTCAAGCTAGTCTCCGATTTTGCCATGACCGGCGACCAGCCGCAGGCAGTGGAAAAGCTGGTCGATGGGCTGAAACGCGGCTACAAGCAGCAGACCCTGCTCGGCGTTACCGGAAGCGGCAAGACCTTCACCATGGCCAACGTCATCCGGAGGGCGCAGCGCCCGACGCTGGTCCTATGTCATAACAAGACGCTGGCTGCCCAGCTTTATTCCGAGTTCAAAGAGTACTTCCCGGACAATGCCGTCGAGTACTTCGTCAGCTACTACGACTACTATCAGCCGGAAGCCTATATCCCGCAGTCGGACACCTACATCGAGAAAGAGACCGATATCAACGAGGAGATAGACAAGCTGCGTCATGCGGCGACGCGGGCCCTGCTCACGCGGCGGGACACCGTTATCGTGGCTTCGGTATCCTGCATTTATTCCCTGGGTTCGCCGGAGGAGTACCAGAGCTTCGTGGTAACGGTGAGGAAGGGGCAGAAAGAGAGCCGCAACCGCGTCGTGCGGCGGCTGGTGGACATGCAGTACGAGCGTAATGATACCGACCTTTCGCGGGGCAGGTTCCGCATCCGGGGGGACACGCTGGAAATCCTGCCGGCCTACGAGGAGATTGCCTGCCGCATCGAGTTCTGGGGTGACGAGGTGGAGCGCATCGTCGAAGTTGACCCGCTGACCGGCGAGGTGCTGGCCGACCGGGAGAGCATTGACATTTATCCGGCCAAACACTTCGTTACCCCCAAAGACAAGATGCTGGCGGCGATAGAGGACATCCGTAAAGAGCTGGCGGAGCGGGTGGAGGAGCTGAAAAGGCAGGGGAAGGTGCTGGAGGCGGCGCGGCTTGAGCAGAGGACCAACTACGACATCGAGATGATGCGCGAGATAGGCTACTGCAACGGGGTGGAAAACTACTCGCGCCATCTCCAGCGGCGCGCCCCGGGGAGTCCCCCGTGGACTTTGCTGGACTATTTCCCTTCGGACTACCTGCTGTTCATAGATGAATCCCACATGACCCTGCCTCAGATAAGGGGCATGTGGGGTGGTGACATGTCGCGCAAGCAGACACTGATTGACTTCGGCTTCCGCCTGCCTTCGGCGCTGGACAACCGGCCGCTGAACTTCGAGGAGTTCAATGAGCGCATTAACCAGGTAATTTATGTTTCGGCGACGCCGGGAGCGTACGAGTATGAGCACAGCCGGCAGGTAGTGGAGCAGTTGATACGGCCGACGGGCCTGCTCGAGCCGACGGTCGAGGTCAAACCGACTGCCGGTCAGATTGACGACCTCATCGACCAGATTAAGACGCGGGTGAAGCGCGGCGAGCGGTGTCTGGTGACGACGCTGACCAAGCGGATGGCCGAGGAGCTGGCCGACTATCTGCGGGAAGTGGACATCAAGACCCATTACCTTCACTCCGACGTAGAAACGCTGGAGCGGGTGGAAATACTGCGCGACCTGCGGCTCGGTGTCTATGATGTCGTGGTAGGTATTAACCTTCTGCGCGAGGGACTTGACCTGCCGGAGGTCAGCCTGGTGGCAATACTCGATGCCGATAAAGAAGGCTATTTACGCTCCGAGGGCGCTTTGATACAGACGATGGGCCGGGCGGCGCGGCATGTAGAGGGGCATGTCATTATGTATGCCGACACTATGACGGGGTCAATGAAGGCGGCAATTGCCGAAACTGAGCGGCGGCGGCGCATTCAGGAGGAGTACAACCGGAAGCACGGCATCACCCCGCAGGGTATCAGGAAGGCCATCAGGGACATTACCGAGCGGGTGAAGGTGGTGGCTGAAGCCAGAGCGCCTTACATAGCGGCACCAGCATCGAAGGAGGAGCTTGTCCGGCTGATCAAGGAGCTGGAAGGGCAGATGAAGGCGGCGGCCAGGAACCTGGAGTTCGAGAAGGCGGCGCTGCTGCGCGACCGAATTATTGAACTGCGTAAGGATGAAGAACTGCTTGACCCGCTGGCATGGCCGGTGAAAAGGGGGAAGGGTGATGGGTAGCGGGGTGGTGTCTGAGGGCTCTAGCAGGCGGACTTGACTTGTCGGGTGCCGTAGGCTAAATAAAATTAAATATCAGGTTAAAGAAGGAAAAAGGGAAGGAGAGACGATTTGACAGATAAGCGGAGGTAGAGACTCATGGCAGAAAAAAAGGTTCTGATGATTCTTTCACCTCACGGATTTGACGATGGGCAGTACGAGACCTGCCGGCGGGTGATCGAAGGCAGGGGGCATAAGGTATCGGTGGCATCGTTAGGTACGCTGGCGACGGGGGTGGGTGGCAGGACGGTACCGGTGGACGTCGCCATCAAGGATGTTAAGAGCTACGATTACGACGGCGTGGTCTTTATCGGCGGGGAGGGTGCCGTCAGGCTATTTGATGATGAGACCGCCCTCAAGCTGGCAAAGGACGTTAAATACAAGCCGGTGGCGGCAAGCGATAACGGCATTGTCCTGCTCGCGCTGGCCGGGGCGATTGAGGGCAAGAAGGTGACCGGGCCGGTTGAGCAGGCCGGCTGGCTGGTCAAAGGAAAGGCCAAATATACCAACGAGCCGCTCACCGTGGATGATAAGCTCATCACCATCCGGGATGCCGGCATGGTGGAGCAAATGGCGGGCAGGCTGGTAGAGGCGCTGGAAAAATGACAGCGGCCGGGGAAATGGGTAATGTAAGAGCTGGACGGTGGGGTGCCTCCCTGACTGAAGGTGATCTGGACTTTCTGATACGGGAGGTGGCGCCCAATTACGGTGATACTGAACAGCTTAAGCGGTTGATAGTCGGTGATCGCGACTTCAGGAGCGCCTTTGTCGGTCATGAGCGTGTCTTCAGGAGAGTCATGGCCGATGAAGAGGTGCTGCTCAAAATCTCTCCATTTCTGTATTTTGAAGTCCTGCTGAGGCAGGCGCTGAAACAGATGGAGAGGGCTGGCCATACGCTGGAGAGGGCAGGCACCGGTGAGATACCGGTATTTGATGCCGGGGACGTGGTCAGGCTCGTTTCGGAACAGTCGATACTAGAATATCTGGCAGGTATGCTTTCGTCGTTTACCAGGACCGAGAGCCGTGTGTTGCCGGTCAGGGTGGCGAAGGGGGTGTGGCGGAGGGTCAGGTTCAGCGATATGGACGTTGATTCCCTGCTGCGGCTGTGTCAGATGTCCGAAGGGGAGCGTCGCTTTAGCTACTACAAACGGATAGCCGACCTCTGCCTTTTCATCACCGGTATTTTCCCGGAATATACCTATTTCGACTACCGTTATCCCGTTGCCGAATCAGTCAGGGCACCGGTCAGGGCCGGCCGCCGTGGCCTGCAGGAGTACGAAGAGCTGGGTAGCACCTTTTACCATCTGGCCGCGGGAACGGACAGTGCGCGAAGGCTGGAGCTGGCCGATGTTTTCCGGTCTCTCTGCGAGAACTTTACTGCTGCCAAGAAGCCCTTAAACTTTATTTCTCGCTACTATCTCCGGCACCGGAAAGAAAGGTTTTTCGGTAGCGCCGCTTGACCGAGCGGTTTTCGGGCAGGCTGGTAGAGAGGTATCCCTTCTCCTGCCCGGATAAATGCGTTTCAACGCGGGTGGTATCTTCCGGCAGGTAGATTATGCCCGTGCGCCCCGCCGAATGCTTGGCTTCACTCCGGCATCTGACCGGCCAGCAACTTTTTGAGGTAACGGCCGGTAAGTGACTCAGGTACGGCGGCCACCTCCTCGGGAGTCCCGGTGGCTACCACGCGACCGCCATCGTCACCGGCGCCGGGGCCGAGGTCGATGATGTAGTCGGCGTTCTTGATGACATCAAGGTGGTGCTCGATGATGACGACGCTGTTGCCGGCATCGACCAATCTCTGGAGCACTGCCAGCAGGAAAGAAACGTCCTGAAATGACAGGCCGGTGGTCGGTTCATCGAGGATGTAAAGCGTTCGGCCAGTAGCGCGGCGCGAGAGCTCGGAGGCCAGCTTGACGCGCTGGGCCTCACCGCCGGAAAGATGTGGGGCGGGTTGACCGAGCCTGATATAGCCGAGGCCGACATCGTGCAGGGTCTGGAGCCTGCTCCGGACGCGGGGTATTTTATCGAAAAACTCCAGCGCCTCGTCGACGCTCATATCGAGCACTTCCGAGATATTCTTGCCTTTGAAAGAGACCTCGAGCGCCTCGCGGTTGTAGCGTTTGCCTTTGCAGACCTCGCAGGGCACAGTCACATCCGGCAGGAACTGCATCTCGATCCGGACGTAGCCATCGCCCTGGCAGGCTTCACAGCGGCCGCCCTTGACATTGAAAGAGAACCGCCCCGGCGCGTAGCCGCGCACTTTAGCTTCCGGAGTGGCGGCGAAGAGTTCTCTTATTGGAGTAAAGACGCCGGTATAGGTGGCCGGGTTGCTACGTGGAGTCCGGCCGATTGGCGACTGGTCAATATCAATGACCTTGTCGATGTGCTCGATACCGGTGATTGTGTCGCATTTCCCCGGTCGGTCCTTGGCACGGTAAAGCACCTGGGCCAGTTTCTTGTAGAGGACATCGCTGATGAGGGTGCTTTTGCCGGAACCGGAGACTCCGGTGACGCAGACGAACCTGCCCAGCGGGATGGTGACGTCGATGTTCTTCAGGTTATTCTCGCGGGCGCCCCTGATGACGAGGGCACGGCCGTTGCCGGAGCGGCGATAGGCGGGCATTGGTATTTGCCGTCGGCGGCTGAGGTACTGGCCGGTTATGGAGTCGGGCGAGTCCATTATTTCCTGAACGGTGCCGGTGGCGACGATCCGGCCGCCGTGTTCGCCGGCGCCGGGGCCCATGTCGATGATGTAGTCGGCGGCGCGCATCATGGCCTCATCATGCTCGACGACAATCAGAGTGTTGCCCAGGTCACGGAGCCGCTTCAAGGTCGTGATTAGCCGGGCATCATCGGCGGGGTGAAGGCCGACGGTCGGCTCATCGCAGATATAGAGTACGCCGGTAAGGCCACTGCCTATCTGGGTGGCCAAACGGATGCGCTGGGCCTCACCACCGCTGAGGGTCGATGAGGGGCGTTCCAGAGTGATATAGCCAAGACCGATATCTTTGAGGAAACTGAGGCGGGCGGCAATTTCTTTGATGATGCGTGCTCCGATGGTGAACTCGCGTGGTGTCAGGATGGGACTGGGACTGTCAGTACGGGCGAGTTCCTCTACCCATCTCAGTGAATCGGCAACACTCATGCTGGTGACGTCCCAGATATTCTTGCCGCCAATTGTTACTGCCAGAGCTTCCGGCTTGAGGCGACGGCCGTGGCAGGCAGGGCACGGGATAGCCGCCATGTAGCGCTCGATTTCCCAGCGCATCAACTCGGAGCCGGTCTCCCTGTAGCGGCGCTCGAGGTTAGGTATGACGCCTTCGAACTGCGTGTAGTAACTCCGTGGGTGGCCCTGAGGATTGGTCCAGTGCAGGGCGATGGGGTCGCTGTCGCCGTAAAGTACGACGTTGAGCTGCTCTTTTGTGAGGGCTTTTACCGGTGTGGTGGTGGAGAAACCGTGCCGTTTCGCCAGCGCCTCGATAATGGCGATGCGCCACGGACTTGCAGTGCCGCCGGTCCGCGTCCACGGTTGGATGGCGCCTTCGGCCAGGCTCAGGTCAGGGTTGGGGATGACCAGGTCGGGGTCGATTTTCATTCTGTAGCCGAGGCCAGTGCACTCCGGACAGGCGCCATGGGGACTGTTGAAACTGAAGGTGCGCGGCTCGATTTCGCCGAGGCTGATGTTGTCGTAGACGCAGGCGAAATGCTCGGAGAAGAGGCGTTCTGCTTCATCGGGGATGGAGACAAGGACGATGCCGGAACCGAGTTTGAGGGCGGTCTCGACGGAATCGGCGATGCGGGCGGAACTCTCCTGCTCACCGGTGACGATGCGGTCGACGACGGCTTCGATATTATGCTTTTTGTTTTTGTCGAGCGAGATCTCTTCGGACAGGTCGTAGATACGACCATCAACACGGACGCGGACGAAGCCTTTCTTGCGCAGGTCCTCGAAGATGGCGAGATGTTCACCTTTTCGGCCTTTGACCAGCGGGGCCATAATCATCATGCGCTTCCCGGGGGGAATTTCCAGGATGGAATCGACAATCTGCTGGACGGTCTGGCGGGCGATTTCCCGTCCGCACCTGGGACAATGAGGCCGGCCGACACGGGCGAAGAGGAGACGCAGATAGTCGTAGACTTCGGTCATGGTGCCGACAATAGAGCGCGGGTTGTGCGGCGGGCCTTTCTGGTCGATAGAGATTGCCGGACTCAGTCCCTCGATGCTGTCGACGTCGGGTTTTTCCATGCGGCCCAAAAACTGCCGGGCGTAAGCGGATAGGGACTCGAGGTAACGGCGCTGGCCTTCGGCGTATATGGTATCGAAGGCAAGTGAGCTTTTGCCCGAGCCAGAGACGCCGGTGACGACCACCAGCCTGTCGCGGGGGATGACGACGTCGATGTTCTTGAGGTTGTGCTCGCGGGCGCCGCGGACGATGATTTTATCAACGATTGTGGTCATGGTTGGCTGTCAGAAGACGGTCGGTAGATTATACCTGAAAGGTGCGGAGGGTTCATGGAAAATGGACACGGGTTAGTCCGAAGGGGCGCGGTCCATTTGCAGACGGTTTTTTCTCATACCGGGGAACGGGGGCGGATGTAGGTTGCAGTAAAGCACCAGGCCCCTCCGCGCCGGTATTGCGGGAGGGGCCTGGCGAGCCTCGGTAGACTCTTTAGACAATGACGAAGAGGGGGCACATCACCAATGTTATGGTGCTGAGCAGCTTGACGAGGACGTGAAGCGATGGGCCGGCGGTATCTTTCAGCGGGTCGCCGACGGTATCGCCGACTACGGCTGCGGCATGCGTTGGGGTCTTCTTGCCGAGGACGTTGCCCTTGTCATCCTTGAGCTGACCGTCCTCAATCATCTTCTTGGCATTGTCCCAGGCGCCGCCGCCGTTGTTCATAAACGAAGCCATCATGATGCCGCCAATGGTGCCGACCATCAGGATAGCGGCAACGGCCATGGCCGCATCGTAGCCGGGGATGAAGCGGAAGACGACTCCGACAATGACGGGGCCGAGTACCGGCAGAAGTCCCGGAGCAATCATTTCGCGCAGGCCGGCGCGGGTGGTGATGTCAACAGCTTTGCCGTAGTCTGGCCGGTGGGGGTTCTTGGGGTCTTTGGGGTTGAGGATTTCGGGGTCGGCCCGGAACTGGCGCCGGACCTCCTCGATAATCTTCTGGGCAGTCTTGCCAACTGCTTTGATAGCCCAGGCGCTGAAAAGGTAGACAAGCATGACCGCAAGCAGAGCGCCGACAAAGACCTCGATCTGGGCGATGTTGACGACGTGGTACTTGCCAACCTCACCGAACTTGATGAAGGAGACACGGTCGAGGTAAGCCTGGAACAGGAGAAAGGCGGCGAGACCGGCCGAGACCATGGCGTAACCCTTGGTCAGGGCCTTGGTGGTGTTGCCGACAGCATCGAGGCGGTCGGTTATCTTGCGTACCTCGGGCCCGGCCCCGGCCATTTCGTTGATGCCATTGGCATTATCGGTTATCGGGCCGAAGGTGTCCATTGAGAGCACGTAGGGGCAGGTCATAAGCATACCCATGGTGGCGACAGCGGTGCCGAAAGCACCGGCGCCGGGAACACCGCTCATGTTGCCCATCCAGAATGCAAGCAGGAGGGCGATGCCGATGACGAAGGCGGTGGCCAGCGTGGTCTCGAAACCGACCGAGAGGCCGGCAATGATGTTGGTGGCCGGGCCGGTCTTGGAGGCCTCAGCGATATCTTTGACCGGCTGGTAGCGGGACTCGGTGTAGTACTGGGTGACGAAGACAACGACGTAGCTAGCCAGGATACCGATAATACCGGCACCGAACAGCCACCAGTTGCCCAGCATGAAATATACGGTTATGCCCAGCCCGATGACGGAGAGACCGATGGCCAGGTAATACCCCCGGTTGAGGGCATTCATGGCGTTTTCGTTCTCTCTGGCTTTCACAATCATGATGCCGATCATGCTGGCAATCATGCCGAAGGCGCGGACGACGAGCGGGAAGAGGATCCAGGCGACATTGTGGGTGGCCAGGTAGGCCATGATACCAAGTATCATGGCGCCGATGTTTTCAGCGGCAGTGGACTCGAAGAGGTCGGCGCCACGACCGGCGCAGTCGCCAACGTTGTCGCCGACGAGGTCGGCAATGACGGCCGGATTGCGGGGGTCATCCTCGGGGATGCCGGACTCAACTTTGCCGACAAGGTCGGCGCCGACATCAGCGGCTTTGGTGTAGATACCGCCGCCGAGCTGGGCGAAGAGGGCGACGAAGGAAGCGCCGAAACCGAAACCGACAATCAGGTGCGGAGAAATCTCCGGGTTGGAAGCGCCGCCATAAGCAAAGAAGATCACGGTGACGCCGATGAGACTCAGGGCGGTGATGAGGAAACCGGAGACAGCGCCGCCGCGCAATGCCACGGTAACCGCCTCGGTCAGGTTCCTTTGAGCGGCTGCGGCACAGCGGACATTGGACTTAACGGCGATGTACATGCCGATGAAGCCGGCGACACCGGAGCACAGTGCGCCGACCAGGAAGGCGACGGCAGTCCGCCAGCCAATCTCAAAGGGGCTGAAACCTTTGATTTCGGTGCCGCCAAGCATGCCCACAAGGACGCCGATGATAACGGCAATTACCAGCGAGAAGATGGCGATAGTAGTGTATTGCCTCTTGAGGAACGCCCATGCGCCTTGAAAGATGATGTCGCCAATCTCTTTCATCTTGGGCGTGCCGGTCGGCCTGCTGAGGACGTTCTTCGCCAAGAGGACAGCGAAGACAACGGTGATGATGCCGACCGCGGGTACAATCCAGAATAGTCCTGGCATGATACCTCCCTTCAGTTTCGTTCCACGGGTAATCTAAATGCGAGATGTTAACATCGGGTATGGGTTAAGTCAATACGGTGAACTACGTAGGGGGAAAGCTGGTATAATTGTGCTTCCGATGGAAGTAATACCGGCTATTGACATAAGAAATGGTAAGTGCGTCCGTCTGTATCAGGGCGACTATGCCCGGGAGACAGTCTACTCCGAGGACCCGGTGCAGGTTGCCCTTAAGTGGGCATCCGAAGGTGCTCCGAGACTGCATCTGGTCGACCTGGATGGGGCAATGAAGGGCGGGCCGGTGAATATTGACCTTATTGCTGACATTGTCAGGTCGGTCGAGGTGCCGGTTCAAGTTGGAGGCGGCATCCGCACGCGCGAAACCGTGGCCAGGTTGCTGTCGCTGGGTGTTCAGCGGGTGGTTCTGGGGACGGCGGCGTTGGAAAATCCGTCGTTTGTCGGGGAACTGTGTGCCAGGTATGACGAGGCGATAGTCGTCGGTATCGATGCCAGAAACGGCAGAGTGTCCACACACGGTTGGTTTGAAGCTAGTAAGGTCAGGGCCGGACGGATGGCGGCGATGATGGCTGATATCGGCGTTAAGCGGGTCATTTATACTGACATCAGCCGCGATGGCACCCTGACCGGGCCGAACTGTGAGGCTATCAGGCGCCTGGTGAAGAGCGCAGAACTGGCGGTGATTGCTTCCGGTGGTGTGGCCTCGGTGGCTCATGTACGCGAGCTGGCGTTGCTGGGCGTCGAGGGCGTTATTATAGGCCGGGCACTGTATACCGGCGATGTGAAGTTGCGTGAGGCACTGGCGGCGGGAAGTTACCATGCTTAACAAGCGTATTATCCCATGTCTTGATGTTACCGGCGGCCGCGTGGTGAAAGGTGTGAGTTTTGTCCAGTTGCGCGACGCAGGAGACCCGGTGGAACTTGGCGCTTTTTACAGCCGGCAGGGTGCCGACGAACTGGTGTTCCTTGATATTACCGCCTCGTCGGAATCGCGCGATATCGTGGTCGACATGGTGCGGCGGGTCTCGGAGAAGGTGTTCATACCTTTTACCGTCGGTGGAGGCCTGCGAAGTTTGGCCGATATTCGCCGAATACTCGAGGCCGGGGCCGATAAAGTATCGCTGAATACGGCGGCGGTACAGGAGCCGTTGCTTGTGACTGAGGGAGCCGAGAAGTTCGGCTCTCAGTGCATTGTAGTGGCGATTGACGCCAAGCGGCTGGAAGCCCCAAAAGAGACGGGGGGAAAGCTGGGGCTCGACGTCGGTTCGAAGTGGGAAGTTTATCTGTACGGTGGGCGTAAGCCGGCAGGTATCGACGCCGTCAGGTGGGCCGAAGAGGCGGTCAGGCTCGGGGCCGGTGAGATTCTGCTGACCAGCATGGATGCCGATGGACATCAGACGGGCTACGACCTGGAGCTGACGCGGACGATATCGGAAGCGGTGAACGTGCCGGTTATTGCCAGCGGCGGAGCGGGAACGTTGAAGCATCTGTATGATGCTGTTGTTGAAGGAAAAGCTGATGCCGTGCTTGCGGCGAGCATTTTCCACTACGGGAAGTACACGATACGGCAGGCAAAGGAATACCTTGCGAAAAGGGGAGTGGCCATAAGACTATAGGGTTACGTGCAAAGACGAGGCCCTCCCTATTGTAGATACCACGATTTGGGGGTCAGAAAATCGGGATGAGTGATAGCAATGTTGAAATTTGATGATAAAGGTCTAATCCCGGCCATTATCCAGGACTACAGGACCGGTGATGTTCTGATGCTCGGATACATGAACAAAGAGTCGGTCAGGCTGACGGTTGAGACGGGTGAGGTGTGGTTCTGGAGCCGGAGCCGTAAGGAGCTATGGCACAAGGGGGGAACATCAGGGAATGTTCTCCGGGTGAAGTTAATTGTGAAGGATTGCGACAGCGATGCCCTGCTGGTCAAGGCGGACCCCGCCGGCCCGACCTGCCATACCGGCAATCGGAGCTGTTTCTTCCAGACGCTGGAAGCTGAGGATAAGGTCTAGTCAGAGCCCTGCCTGTCGGCCTCGATAACTGCCTGTATGGCAGCTATGGCTACCTCCAGTTGTTTGTCATCGGGCTGGCGCGTCGTCATTGACTGGAGCCACATACCCGGGGTAAGTACCGCCCGCACTGCTTTGTTGTGACTGTGGCCGCCGCCGAAGCGCGTCAGCTCATAACTCAGGGCGGCGATGACCGGTATCAGGATGATGCGCCAGAGGATAGCCGTGCCCACCGAGGGCTGGCCGATAAGGGCGAAGACGATGATGGCGATAATGAGGACGTTGAGGATGAAACTGGTGCCACAGCGAAGGTGGGCAGTGGAAAATTTCTGGACGGCACTGACCTCCAGCGGTATGCCTTCCTCGTAGGCGTTCACCGTCTTGTGCTCGGCGCCGTGATAGGCGAAGACGCGGCGGATGTCATTCATCCGGCTGATGGCGGCGAGGTAGCCGATAAAGAGAGCGACCCGGATGACGCCCTCAATCAGGGCGGCCAGGACATTCGACGGGATATGAGGATAGATGAGGTAGCGCGTCAGGAGCATGGGCAGGATGAAAAAGGCAGCTATGGCGAGGATGATGCCGGCTCCGACAGCCAGCCAGAGGTACCATGAGGGCGTCTTTTCATCCTCTTCTTCAAGGGCGACTTCGGCGGAATCGAAAAGCACCTGGGTGCCTATTACCAGGCTTTCAATCATGACGATAATGCCCCGTATCAATGGCATCTGGCGCAGGCGGCCCCGGTAAAGAGAAGCCAGCGGTTTGACATTGAGCTTGATTTCGCCGCCGGGGCGGCGGACGGCCACGGCCATGAAACGCCGGCCGCGCATCATTACGCCTTCGATAACTGCCTGTCCGCCATAATAGAACGGTTCTTGAGACATTTGTCCCCGTTAAGCGAGTTCAAGAGGACATCGCCCTCTTGCTATCTCCGAAATAAAGAAGGAGCGGACAGAGCCGCTCCTTGGTGGTCTCCTGTATTCCCCGGGCTAGCCCTGAATCTTGTAGCGTTTTTTGAATCGCTCAACGCGGCCGGCGGTGTCGACAATGCGGCGCTCGCCAGTGAAGAAGGGATGGCACTTACTGCAGACTTCGACTCTCAGCAATTGCTTGGTGGAGCCGGTAGTAAAAGTATTGCCACAGGAGCAGATGACCTTGGCATCGGAGTAATACTTGGGATGAATCTTGTCTTTCATTAAGAACCTGCCGCTACTGAGACTTTTTTCTTACCATTTTTGTTGGCCGGCTCGAATTTTACGGAGCCGCTGACTAGGGCGTAGAGGGTGTGGTCGCGTCCGACGCCCACGTTGAGGCCGGGCTCGATACGGGTCCCGCGCTGGCGGACGATAATGGTGCCGGCGTTAACTAACTGACCGGTATGGCGTTTGGTGCCAAGCCGCTTGCCCTTGCTGTCGCGGCCGCCAGCTACACTTCCGGTGCCTTTCTTATGAGCCATGGTTACTTCTCCTCAACTTTGGGGCTGGTCTTTTTACGGGTGGTCTTTGGTTTTGGCGCTTCAGCCGCGGCCTTTTTGGTGGCGGCCTTTGACTTTACAGCTTTCCTTTCCGCCTTATCTGCTTCGGGGACTGCCTCGGCCTTAGCCTTCAGCACCGCCTTTTCAGCGGGGGCTTCAGCTCTTGGCTTCTCGGCCTTCACTTCCGGGGTCGGAACGGGTGTCTCGGGTGCTTCCTTGTGCTTCGGCCCGGGTTCGACCGGAGTCTCGGGTTCGGCCTCGCCGGGCTTCAGGATGCGCTGTATGGTCAGCTCGGTATAAGGCTGACGGTGACCGAGTTTACGGCGATAGCGGTTCTTGCGATGGTACTTGAAAGCGATGACTTTGCGGTCCTTGGCTTCAGTGAGGCATGAGGCAATGACCCTGGCGCCATCAACCAAAGGACGCCCAATGAGGGCCTTCTCTCCATCGGCGATGAACAGGACACGGTTGAACTCAATTCGGTTGTCGGGCGAAGCGCCGAGCAGGTCGACCTTTACTTTCTGGCCCGGCGCAACCTTATACTGCTTGCCGCCGGTTTCAACAATCGCGTAAATCGGAGTCCTCCAAATATAAAAGCGCTGAAGCGGCATTATAGCAATCAGCTTTGATAAGTGTCAAGGCGCGCCTGATTGACCCGTTTTCAGGCCGATGTTATAGTCTGCCGGCGGTTGATTCTGCAGAATGCTCTATCAGGAGGCCGGATATGAAGATGAAGGCAGCGGTATTGTACCAGCCGGGGAGGCCGCTGGTGGTCGAGGAAGTTGAGATTGACGAGCCCGGAGAGAACGAAGTGATGGTGAAGCTGGTAGGTACCGGCGTCTGTCACACTGACCTCGGCGTCCAGGAGAAGGGACTGTTGATGCCGATGGTACTGGGGCATGAGGGGGCGGGGATTGTCCACAAAGTTGGTTCGGGAGTGGACTCTCTCAGGACCGGTGATCACGTTGTCCTCACCGGTGCCGGCAACTGTGGACGCTGTCAGGCCTGTCGCAGGGGATCGCCAGTGATGTGCGAAATTTACCGGCCCTTCTATTTTAATGGCTACCTGCCGGGCAAGCATCTCAGATTACGCAACGGTAAGGGCCAGCCTATTTATCATTTCTTCATGCAGCCGTCCTTTGCTGAGTATGCCGTTGTGCCGGCGGACTGTGCCATCAGGGTGCGTGAAGACGCACCGCTGGATACAATTGGGGTACTGGGTTGTGGAGCGATGACCGGACTGGGCGCGGTGATTAACAAGCTCAGACCGGAGGTGGGTTCAAGCATCGCGGTCTTCGGGTGTGGTGGGGTAGGTATGAGCTCGATAATGGGGGCCAGTCTCTGCGGAGCGGGCACAATAATCGCCGTTGACGTTCTGGACAGCAAACTTGAGGCGGCTGCGGGATTTGGTGCAACGCACTTCGTCAACTCTGCCAGGGAGAATGTGGTGGCGCGAGTCCGCCAGCTTACAGGTGGCGGCGCTGACTACAGTGTCATGGCGGTGGGGAATGCCGATGTCGTCCCCCTGGCATTTGACTGTCTCCGCTTTGGTGGTACCTGTGTCGTGGTCGGGGGGCCGCCTGATGGCGGCAGGGCCAGTGTCGATCTGCTCTCTCTGATACGGGAGAAGAAGTTGGTTGGCTCAAGCATGGGGTCGGGATGGTCGAGCCGCAATATATCTACCTGGGTGGACCTTTTCATGCAGGGGAGACTGCCATTGGACAAGCTGGTGAGCCGTCGGTACCCGCTGGCGGAAATAAACGAAGCGTTCGAAGCATTGGCTGGCGGCAAGGTTATTAAGCCACTGGTAACGTTCGACTAGCGTTGCATCGGTAAAGTCGGCGGTGGGAATTGCAGGGGTCCTTTTGTCAGCCAGCCTGATTGCCTGTTGTTCGTCCACGGGTCGTGCTATCCCGCTATGAGGACGCGCACTCGGGAGCAGAATATAGCGCACGGAGTATCTTGACAAGAGCCAGTGCGCCTTATACCATACAAATCGGGTCTCCTGTTTCGCACACTCAAGTTCTGTCCCTGAACTCGCGTTAATAACCAGCGCTACCACGCCAAGAAATGGCAGGAGCCGATCTACCAACCGTCCGCAAAGAAACAATTGGTTAACCAATTGATTGAAGAAGGGAGCAGGAAACTATGAGGAGAGCCGTCTGTTTCACGTTGGTCCTGATGATGCTTGCCAGCTTTGCCATGACAGGCTGTACCCAGTCAGCCCCGGCGCCGGCCCCATCACCGGCGCCAAAACCAGCGGCGTCGCCGCCTTCATCTCCGGCACCCGCTCCATCGCCGGCCACACCCGCCAAACAGTACACCCAGATACGCTACGTCGGAGCGCCTACCGGAAGTGACAACTACACACTAGGGGCTATTTTCGCCGACTATGCGAGCAAGGCTCTCGGCATACCCGCCGGTGTTCTGCCCGGTGGTTCGGTGGAGAACATCAAGGCCATCGACAGGGGTGATGCCGAGATCGGCTACTGCTCGGTACCGGACGCTTATAATGGCTTCCGCGGCCTCGCGCCATTTGACCGTCAGTATGACAAGATACGTTTCCTTGATCGCTACAGCACGGTCTCACTGACGTTCGCCGTCAGGATGGACAGCGATATCAAGACCATCCCCGACCTGCTCAAGGGCAAGAAGGTGGCTATCGGCACCGGCGGCAGCGCCGCAGAGTTGATCACACTGGCTGTCCTTGAAGCCGGTTATGGCATAAAACCGGAGGACATTCAGAAGGGTGGTGGTGTGGTCTCACGTATATCCTATGCCGATATGGGAACCGGGCTTGCCGATAAGACGCTGGACTGTGTTGCTCTATTCGCCTACCAGAGCGCGGTGGCCAAGAACCATCTGGCTGCTGAGGAACGGTTCGGCTTGAGATTGCTTCCCGTGGATGATGCAGCAATGACTAAAATCCTGGCTAAATACCCGTTCTACACGAAGGGGCAGATGGATGGCGGTCTTTATAAAGGCAGTCCCACGGCGGTGCCCTGCGTCGCGTTGTCCTTCATCCAGATAACCAGTAAAGACCTCCCCGATGACCTCGTTTACAAAATAATGGACGTTCTCTGGAATGAGGAAGTGGTGAAGAAGGTCATCGCCAGCGCTCCGGCCTTGCCCGATTACCAGCTTAAATGGGCGCTGAGGGAGGGTTACAACGTTATCCCGGTGCATCCTGGTGCCGCCAAGTGGTACAAGGATAAGGGAATGACTCTGCCGGCTGAAGCCAAAGTTGGCTAAGAGTTCCTTGTAGCTGTCCTTCGCAGAATAGGGCCTCTCGCCTGCGTCAACGCAGGCGAAAGGCCCTTATGTAAATTGAAGTCAATGACGCAGACGGAACGCCGCGGTATCGACTGGTCAGCGGGGGTCTCTCCTAAGAAGGAGGAGTCCCCGCTGGAGCATTTCTGGAGCAACCGCCGCTGGGGTTCAACCACTATCATTGCTCTTATCCTCGGGCTCATAGCGGTAATGTCCTGCGTCTTCGTTATCTACCGCGGCTATTTCGGTAACATCGACACCCGCATCGAGCGTTCCATCATTGTCAGCCTGCTGGAGCTGTACGTCTTTTTGAAGCTTCCCATCCGCAGGAAGTGGAACGCTCGAATCAATTGCTTTTTTGCCGTTGACTTAATCCTGTGCCTGCTGGTAGTAGCAACCCAAATCTATACCATCCACGGTGCTATCACCCTGGATACCCAGAACTGGCGCTTCACCATCTTTGGGAGTGAACTGCGGGTTGACCACGTCGTTGGCGTCGTCGTACTGGTGTTACTTTTCGAATCTACCCGGCGCTCCTTTGGCTGGGTGATGGTCGGGTTGCCGCTGGCTTTCATAGTCTACTCGCTGTTCGGCGGCTATATGCCCGGCCCGCTTAAGGCCATCAGCGTTTCCTGGACGCACATGAGCGAGGTTCTCTACGTGCTCAATGAAGGGGTCTATGGTATTGGCGCCGAGGTACTGCTTTCGATGATATTCCTGTATATTCTTTTCGGCGTCTTTGTTACCGAAAGTCGGACCGGGGCCTTCTTTACTGCGGCGGCTGACGCCCTTGTCGGCCGCTTTTCCGGCGGCCCGGCCAAGGTAGCCATAATTGGCAGTTCTGCTATGGGAACAATTACCGGCAGTGCCATCGCCAACGTGGTGACTGTCGGATCTATCACGATCCCGATGATGAAAAAGATGGGCTTTAAGCCGGAGTTCGCCGGTGCAGTTGAGACCTGCGCCTCAACTGCCGGCTACTTTACGCCGCCAATAATGGGCGCCGCTGCCTTCCTGATCGCCGTTTTTACCAACACTCCCTACATCATGCTCTGTCTCTATTGCGCTATTCCGGCCGCACTTTACTACACGGCGCTGTTCCTTCAAGTCCACTTTCGGGCAAAGAAAGACAATCTTAGTGGTCTTGACCCGATGACTCTTCCTTCCCTTCGCCGCGTCATACTCGAGGGCGGCTATCTGATGATACCGATGCTCCTTATTATCGTAACCCTGGCCATCGGCTACAGCGTTACCAGAGTCGCTGTGTGGGGTATCCTCGCTGTCATCATCATTTCGCTTTTCCGCCCTGATACGCGCCTGAGCCCGAAACGCATCCTGCTGACCATGGAAAGCATGGTCTCTAACAACCTCGGTGTCATTATGTCCATTATCATCACCGGCGTTATTCAGGGGGCACTCATGGCTACCGGACTCGGGTTCCGTTTATCGTCGCTGGTGCAGAGCGCTTCGATGGGATCGATAGTCTTTGGCCTGATTCTGGCCGCCATTGTGAGTCTTATTCTTGGCACCGGTCTGCCAGCAGTGCTGGTGTACTATATTTGTGTCGCTTTTATCATTCCGGCGCTGGTCAGCATGGGCGCACCGGTACTGCCGTCCCACGTATTCGCTCTGATGTTCGGCGCTATGGCCATGATAACTCCGCCCGTCTGCGTCGCCGCTTTCACTGCCGCTGCTATTGCAGGTGCCGGACCGATGCGCACCGGTCTTGCTGCTACTCGACTTGGATTCGCCGGCTATGTTGTCCCGTTTATGTTTGTCTTTAACCCGGCTATTATGCTGCTGGGAGGCTCTCCGCTGGTTTCGATAGTTTCTATTCTGCTGTCGGTTGTCGGTTTGGCCGCCGCGGCAGCGGCGTTTGAAGGCTACCTCATCCGTAAGACCACGATACCGGAAAGGGTCCTGCTCATGCTGGGTGCATTGGGGCTGGTTGCGGTACAATTCTTCTGGGGCCGGGGTATGGATGTGCAGGTATGGGCTTCAGTGGCCGGCGGCTTGGCTTTGACAGCGCTTGCATTCGTTTTGCAGGTGTTGAGAAGGACTGTGCCATGATGAGATGGCTTAAAGATACCGCCCGTTGGTTTAGAACTCACTGGCTGGAGTGGGTGCTGGTATTAGTCTATATCGGCATTCTCTACTGGATGGCCAGTTTCAACTGGCAGGTCATCTACTTCACAAGGTTCTTCGGCGTATTCTTAGTAATCGCAGTTGCTCTGGTTATCTCCTTCCGCTACATCAAGTCCGAACTTTAGTAAACTCCAAATATGGTTATTAGGCAGCGCATTAGTAGTTGACAGATGGTCAGCTTGGTGCTTAAATGGGTTCAGGAAATATAAGGAGGGATAGTATGTGCAAGACCTGTGCCGCCCATAACCCGCCGAAGAAAGAGACCAAGAAGCCGGCTAAATCTGGTAAGTAGTTATCAAGTAGCCTTTTCTTCAGCAAAGCAGAGTACGCCAGCATGGGCATTTGTTGTGTCCGGCTGGCGTATTCTGTTTACTGTTTATTAAGGAAGGCAGAAGTGATGAAGACTGGACTTGTTTATTCGCCTCTCTATTTGGAGCATGACACCGGTACCCATGTTGAGAATGCTTGCCGGCTTGTCAGCACCATGTCGGTGCTTGAAGGTTCTGGGCTTACCGGTAGACTGGTAACCGTTTCGCCGCGGCCGGCCACAGTTGAAGAGCTTGGTCTGGTGCATACCGCGGAATACATCGTCCGCATCCGTAATGAGGCTTTGCGTGGCGGAGGCTGGCTGGATGCCGATACCGTACTTTCACCAAAGTCCTTTGAGGTGGCCCGTAATGCCGCCGGCGGAGTGACGGCGGCGACGGACGCAGTGATGAAAGGCGAGATACATAACGCATTTGCTCTGGTGAGACCGCCCGGTCACCATGCCAAGAGCAACAGGGCAATGGGCTTCTGTGTTTTCAACAATGTGGCGATAGCGGCGCGGTATTTGCTCAACAACTATTCCGAAGTCAAGCGGTTGGCCATTGTGGACTTTGATGTCCATCACGGGAACGGCACCAATGACACTTTCTATGCCGAACCGAAGGTGCTTTACATCTCGACTCACCAGTACCCACTCTATCCGGGAACTGGCCATGTTGACGAGACCGGCGAAGGTGCTGCTGAGGGTACCAAGGTTAATATGCCTCTGCCGGCAGGATGCGGGGATGAGGAATACCTGGCGCTGTTCCATGATATTGTCGGGCCTGTCGTGGAACGGTTTCAGCCGGACTTCATCCTCGCTTCGGCGGGGTATGATGCTCACTGGTCTGAAACACTGGCGTCAATGCAGATGACGGTGACCGGCTTCGCCAAAATAGCCAGGATATTGAAGGACCTTGCCGAGAGGTTATGTTCGGGACGGCTCGTGTTTTCTCTGGAAGGCGGCTACAATCTGGACGCCCTGGCGTACTCGGTGCAGGCCACGCTGGAAGTGTTGCTGGGCAGGAACGAAATCGTCGACCCGCTCGGTCTTCAAACCAGAATGGGTCGGCCGTCAGGGCTGGATGAGTACGTAAAAGAGCTCAAGAAGATTCACCGGCTGGCCTGAGCCGCTGGCTCGTGCCGTATTGACCTTTCTCCGTGCGGGTCTCGCAACTGCAACAGCAAGCGGACAAAGACTTCGTTGCTCAGTAGGCGGCCTTTGGCTGACAGCCTGATGATACTTCCCTTTTTCTCGAGAAGCCCGTCCGCTACCAGACGGCTAATTTCGTCTCCGCAGGCTGCTTCGATGCTCTCGTTGAGATAGGACGGGAGCGCTCTTATGTCTAGCCCGTCCACCAGCCGCAGGCCAAGTATCAACGTGTCTGCCATTATCGTCGCCGGCGCGAGACTTTCGAATGCAGTCACCGGCCAACCGCCGGTGGCGAGGGTAATCCAGGGTTGTGCTACTGTGACTTCCTCGGGGAGTCCGTTCGTAAGTTTGAATTCGTGTTGTCGCAGGCGGCGTGTGTATTCGTCTGGTGAGGTAACGTTGGCGAAACGGCAGGCGTTGAAATGGGAATGGGCACCGGCGCCAATCCCGATATAGGTACGGTTCTTCCAATACTTCACATTATGACGGCATTCACGCCCCGGGATGGCCCAGTTGGATATCTCGTAGTGGTGGTATCCGGCATCCCCCAGAGCCGCTTCAGCCAGCTGGTACATGTCGGCGGCGAGGTCAGGGTCCGGTGCCGGTATCAGACCATGTGCAATCATCTGCGCTAAAGGTGTGTTTGGCTCGAGGGTGAGGGAGTAGAGTGAGAGGTGCTCTGGATGCAGGTTAATGGCCTGTTCAATGGTAATGTGCCATTGCTGTAGCGTCTGACGGGGCAGGCCGTAAATGAGGTCGATGTTCACGTTTTCGAAGCCGGCTTCGCGGGCAATACCGAAGGCCTGCCTGGCTTCATCGGCTGAGTGCGGGCGCCCGAGCATCTTCAGTTCTGTGTCACTGAAGCTCTGGACGCCGATGCTGAGGCGGTTGACGCCAATGTCGCGAAGAGAGTCGAGAAGCGGCTTACTGGTGCTTTCAGGGTTGGCTTCAACTGTAATTTCGGCCCGATGGCTAACGGTGAAACAATCATGGAGTGTGTGTATGAGGCGGGCCAGCTGTCGGCTGTTCAGCAGGGTAGGAGTCCCGCCCCCGACATAGAGTGTGGAAACATCGTGGTTGGCTAGCAGCGGCGACCAGAGATGTGCTTCCTGACTTAGTGCCGAGAGATATGATGGAATGTGGCGATAGGCTCCGGCGTAGGAGTTGAAGTCGCAGTAGAGGCACTTCGAACGGCAGAACGGGATATGAACGTAGAGGCCAATGGCTCCCGATGTGGTACTCATGACCTTAAGGCCGGACGGTCCGGCCCGTTTATGATTTGCGCTTGCCGATAGGAAGCCAGGAAAAGAAGTGTCCCCACTCACCACGGTCCCAGACAACAAGCAACTGCGGCGCGATACAGGAAGCGCTGTACGTGCCGACCACGACGCCCACCAGAAGTACCAGCATGAAGTTGCGTATGGTGACGCCGCCGAGAAGGTAAAGCGCCAGGATAACGAACAGGGTGGTCAGGCTGGTATTGAGAGAGCGTGTGAAGGTCTCGAGAACGCTGGAATTGACAACGGTGGCAAAGTCCCTGCTGATACCCCGGGTCATATTATCCCTGATACGGTCGAAGACGACGATGGTGTTGTTAATACCGTAGCCAACAACGGCAAGCACACCGGTGATGAACAGGGCATCGACTTCAACACCAAGTAGCCAGCCGAGAATGGAGAACACTGTCAGAACGATGAATACATCGTGAAGGATGGGTATGATGGCGCAGGTTCCCCATCGGAATGGCCTTGGCATCTTGCGGAAGGCCCAGGCGATATAGGCCAGAATGAAAACCGCAGCCACAATGATGGCTATTCCGGCATCCCGCCCTGTCCTGGCCGCAATCACCGGCGAGACAGAGTAAAAGTCAAGGACGGTTACCTTCCCGAACTTGTCCTCAAGTCCGGTCGTCAGAGACTCCTTCTCGCCGGGGGATATTTCACGCACGCGAATGAAGAAATCGCCATCGGGGGTCTTCTGGATGATCGCCTGGTCATAGCCCAGGTTAAGCAATGCTGTGCGCAGGTCTCCCTGGTCAATCGGCCTGTCAAACCTGATGGTTATGGCAGAACCGCTGGCGAAATCAACCCCCGGTTGCAGTCTGAAGACCGCCAGGGAGATGATGCCGACAAGTATCAGTACTCCCGACACGAGGAAAAACTTATATCTCTTTCCGACAAAATCAATCATCGCTTGACTCCGTAGGCCCTCAGGGAAGTGACCCAGTGGCTGGCGACCAGAAGCCTCAGGAAGGTGCGGCTGACAGTGATTGCGGTGAACATGCTCAGCAGGACGCCGATGAACAGGGTGACGGCAAAACCGCGGACCATAAACGCGCCGAGCGTGCCGCCCAACCAGTAAAGGACGCCGCAGGCAATGAAGGTGGTGATGTTGCTGTCGCGGATAGCCGACCAGGCGCGATTGAAGCCGGCATCAACGGCGGCGCCGAGGGTCTTTCCTGACCGGAGTTCTTCTTTCATGCGCTCGAAGATGAGGACATTGGCATCGACTGCCATGCCGATTGATACGATGAATCCAGCCATGCCGGGTAAGGTAAGCACCACGGGCATCATTTTGAAGACGGATAGTACGAGTGTTGCGTAAATTGCTAGCGCGATTGCGGCGATAACTCCTGGGACGCGGTAGTAGATAATCATGAACAGAATCACCAGGGTCAAGCCGATAAGCCCGGCGATGAGGCTTTTATGAAGTGAATCGGCGCCTAGAGTGGCGTCGATATCCGAGCGCTGGATGATAGTTAACGGGACGTCGAGGGCACCGGAATTCAACTGGATTGCCAGAGTTTTAGCCTCGCTAATAGTGAGACCGGTGATAACGCCGCGGTCCTCGATGACTGCCTGAACAATCGGCGCTGAGATAAGCTTGCCGTCGAGGAAGATTCCCAGCGGCTTCTTCAGATTACGTTCGGTTACTTGCTTGAAAAGGACAGCACCTTCCGAGTTCCATTCGAAAGCAACTTCAGGCTCGTTTTTCTGCTGGCTGATGACGACCTGAGCATTCGGCTTAAGGTATTTACCGGTGAGCTCTTTCTCTTGGCCATCGCTACCTTTGGCCTTAGCAATGACCCATTCCTGCTCGCCCTTGTCGTTCACTACCGGCTTGCCGTCCGGTCCGAGTTTCTGCTCGCGGAAATCGAGCTGGGCGGTCTGGCCGAGCAGGCGGATGGCCTCGTTGATATCTCGGACGCCGGGCAGTTGGACCAGTATACGGTCGGTTCCGAGTTGCTGAATAAGCGGCTCGGTGACGCCATACTCGTTGACCCGGCGTTCGATTTTCTGAATGACGCCGGCCATAGCATCAGCGTCGCTCTGAGAAGGGTCTTTTTTGGATAGGTCTGCTTCGTAGACGAGGTGACTGCCGCCTTTAAGGTCAAGGCCCAGCTGCATGCCATGGCGTCCAAAACGCTCGCTGTCGATTGGCGTAATTATCCAGAGCGCCAGGCCGAAGAGGGCGACAATGAATATCAGCATCCAGAAGTCTTTTCTCAATTTGCCCTAGTCCTACGGTTTCGTTCCTTGCGCTTCAGCAAGATGTCGACGTAAACGTATCCACTTAGTGTGGTAGCCAGTTCAAGACAAAACAGGGCGTCATTATAGACAAGGGGATTCCTGTTGTAAAGGTGTGGATCGAACGGTGGCCGGCCTTGCCAAGGGCAGAGTCGGACGCGTTGTATTCGGGTAAGGCGGTATGCTAATATCCTTCAAAACAACGGAAGCGGGTGTAGAGTTGAAAGCAGTCGTTCTTGTTGGCGGAGAGGCGACGCGTCTGAGGCCTTTAACCTGTGACCTGCCAAAAGCGGTGGTCCCGGTGGCGAATGTGCCTTTTCTCGAGCGTTTTATTGCCTATCTTCACAGTCACGGAATCGATGATGTTATTCTCGCCGTGGCCAGTGACCCAACCCGGCTCGAACGGTATTTCGGCGATGGGCGCCGGATGGGTGTTCATATCGTGTACTCGACGGAAAGCAGGCCGCTCGGTACTGCCGGCGGAATCAAGAATGCTGAACGCTACCTAGACGGGCGGTTTATCGCATGTAACGGTGATATGCTGACCAATATTGATCTGACAGAGATGCTCAAACTCCACCATCAAAAGCAGGCGATGGTTACGATTGCGTTAACGCCGGTGGATAATCCGACTGCGTACGGTGTTATCGAGACTGACGGCGTACAGCGGGTGAAGCGGTTCTTGGAGAAGCCTCCTGCCGCACAGGTCACTACGAACATGATTAATGCCGGCATCTATGTCATGGAGCCAGAGGTGCTCCGGGATATGCCGGTAAACAAGTTTTTGATGCTTGAGCGGGATGTATTCCCACAATTGTTGGTTGCTGGCGAGCCGGTCTATGCCTACCAATCTCAGGCCTACTGGATTGACATCGGGACGCCGGAAAAGTACCTGGAGGCCAACAGTCTGCTTATCAGCGGGGAGGTGCCGGTCGGCATTTCTTACGCGTCGAGGGAGGGCGATGTTCTGATTCAGGGAACTGTTGCCATTCATGCCGAGGCCCGGTTGAAAGGCCGGATTCTGCTTGGGAACGGGTGTGTTATTGGTAAGGGGGCATTGGTGGTTGGTCCGGCAGTGATAGGTGATAATTGCCGCGTTGGTGAAGGTGCAACGGTAGAGGAGGTGGTGGTTTGGGATGGGGTCGAGATTGGCTCTGGAGCAGTGCTGCGGCGCTGTGTTGTAGCTTCGGAGAGTGTTATTGGCGAAAGGTGTCAGGTCCTGGAAGGTTGTGTCGTTGGGAGCAGAGTGCATCTTGGCCCCGGTAATAAGTTGGACCGGGGCGTGCGTATCTGGCCAGGTCGGGTCATACCGCCTGAAACAATATCATTCTAGGTTGCGTCCAACAATGTGTCGGCCGCTGGTGCAAATTTGACACACCTGCAGCTTTGAGGTAAACTTTCGAGACTCTTTTCGGGTTGGTGGTAATATGCCTATATATGAGTATTCGTGTCCGGCAGGGCACGGCATTTTTGAATTGATGCGTCCTTCTTCCAAAGCCGATGACGAAGCGCTTTGTCCCAAGTGCCAGAAACCTTCGCGCCGGGTATTCTCCAAGTTTGCCTGCGTTTCCAAAGGGGCTGACGGAGTTTCGACTCCGGTGGCGGGTACTGGCAGTTCCTGCGCTACTTGCGGTTCGTCCAGCTGTGCCACTTGCGGAGGATAGGCGGACCTGTCCCAGCTCATCTGTGCGAGGTTTTCGTTCATACCAGCCACGCCGGCGCCACACGTCAGTGATCTCAGGAGAGTGTTGATATGAAGCAAATAGAAATTCGTGCCATGAGGCGGCAGGTGCTTGGTAAGCGGGTACGGGCATTGCGGCGTGCCGGAGTGGTGCCGGCCCATCTGTTCGGTCGGGACATTGAGCCGGAAGCTCTTCAGGTAGAGGCGGCGGGGCTGGATAAAGTATTGGCCAGAGCCGGCACCAGTCGGCTGGTTTCGCTGGTCGTTGAAGGAGACCGCGAACCGCGAAACGTACTTGTTAAGGAAGTCCAGCGTGATTATATGGGCGACCAAATCATCCATATCGATTTCTATCAGGTGAGGATGACCGACAAGATCAAGGTTGAGATACCCGTCGTTGCAGTCGGTGATTCTCCGGCGGTGAAGGCCAAGCTCGGCGTGCTGATGCAGGCGATGCGCTCTCTGCCGATCGAGTGCTTGCCGGCGGAAATCCCGCAGTCAGTACAGGTTGACGTGTCCGGGCTGACTAAGCTTGATGACGGCATCTATGTTAGAGATTTGAAGCTCAAAGACGGCATCACCGTTTTGGCTGACCCCGATGAGCTGGTTATTAAGGTCAGCGTTGTTAGGGTGGCCAAGGAGGAGGTGGTTAAGCCGGTTGAGGCCGTCGGGGAAGTTGCGGCCGCGGCCGCGGGTGGTGGGGTTGCGGAGGGTGCCAAGGCCGAAGGTGGTGCTGAAGCTGGCGGTAAGGCTGAGAAGACTGAAAAGGCCGAGAAACCGGAGAAGGGACAGAAGTCAAGTTAGACCTTGTTGGGGGGAATGGAATAGTAAAGGGCGCGCCTGTCCGGTTTGGCAGGGGCGCCCTGCTTTTTTCGTGGAGGTGTTCTCTAGGGGCTGGGTTCGCTGGCCGTTGATGCTTCAGGCTTGGAGGTATCCGGACTTAGTCCTTTGCCTTCGTCGGCGCGGTCGCGCAACCATCGCTGAATGTCGTTAAGAGCCGGCGGGAAGACAATAAAGACGTCAATTGAAGCCGGGAACTGGATGCGGTGGCCTTCCCTTACAAAGAGCACTCCGGCCTCCCCATCTTTAAGGGTCTGGTCGATGCGGGTGGCTATGTATTCCCACCGCCTGCGAGATGCGTCACTGAAAAACTCCGAGACTTTAGAAGCCACTTTCTCACTGACGAAGCCGAGCAGGAGGCATCTTTCCCAGTCCATCGCTTCTTCAGCGATATCACGGTCTTCAATTAACTCGAAGCTGGCGCCTGCCTGACACCGGACCTTCGTGATCTCCCAGCCGGCCGGGTTGAATCTCTCCATCACCGCAATACCCTCGTCGCCGCCCACAACAATCGACTCATGATAGATGCGGCGTATTGGCCCCAACTTGGACTCAAGGTTGGAAAGATGTTCCATGACCTCGAGCCAGTAGCGACGGCATTTCTCTTTGTATTCTTGGGGTGAGTTTTCATTGTACAGGACCAGCGGCACAAGGTAGATTTTCCTTGGGGATTTGAACTGGTCTGCGGAAGGCTTATCGATATGCCCGATTTCCGGCGTCATGTGTTACCTCTTCTCCGGTGGTGGAGTTTCCGTTCCCCATGTCTGCATCATCTGTTTTAGGGTCTGTGCCAGCTTCGGACTGGAACGCAGGCGCGAGATAAAAACGGGGCATCCTTCAAGGAGGACATTTTGAAGGGTGGCTGCGGCGCTTTCCAGGAAGAGCCGCATTTCGTCGCTTGCCGCATCCGGCGCTCCGGGCAAGCCCATCATTGACTTAAGCTGTTTCTGCATGTCTTCGGGGCTGAGCCGCATTGGTGTCACGCAGTTTTTATACCAGGGACAGGCTTTACATTGCAGTATCGCCGAAGCTTCTTCAAGAATATCCGCCATGTGGCATCTCCCAGTCTTGTTATCGCGGGCCTGCAGCATATTGTACCTGAATCCGGCGCCCGTGGCACTGTCTCTAGCGGGCGGAGAATTGGGCTGTTCTGGGCACTTTTGGAAAGGGCCTGTCACGAAACTGGACTATAATGAGTGGTACGGAGGTATGATCTGGCAATGACAACGTTTAATCTTTCTGCTGTAGTCTCACACATTGACGCCAACCGGACGGTGAAAGAGCTCATCATGGCACGGCTCAAACGGCAGAGCCAGCGTCAGAGAATATCGGTGACCGACCTGACTGGCCTCAGGCAAGCGTATTTCAAAAGGAAATTCCCGGATATCACGCCGTCTCTTGAGCGACAGCAGTTGATGTGGTCGGGCACAGGGTTTCACCAGCTTTTTGGGGTAGCGGTTTCCCGTGAGGAGTATTTGGAGCAGTTCGTCGAGGTGGAAGGTGTGGTAGGCCGGATAGATATCTATGAGGATATGCCGACGGAAGTCAAGACGACGGGAAGCCCGTTGGATGAGAGCGACATAAAACGGAAGCGGCCGTATTATCTCGAACAGCTCGGGTTCTATTGCGCCATGGTGAATAACAAGAAAGGCAGGGTGGTTATCTACTGCAGGGACGCATCTTCTGAGCAGGCGCTGGCGGCTTTCCGGGTAACATTTTCCGACCTCGGCGCTATCGTGGCCGAGATGAGGAAACGGCGGGACTTACTTCTTGAAGCGTTGGAGAAGGGTGACCCGAGCCGCCTGCCGGTATGCCCCTGGGGAAACTGGCAGTGCGAATATGCCGGGGTCTGCGATTGCCGGACAAATACGGTGCCGGTTTCGAAGGAAGTGGTGGGCCAGGTCTCAGCTATCGAGAGCGATGAAACGGCAGTTCGCTATCTGGTCGAAAGACTGAGGGCTGGAAGTGATAGAGTCAGGCCACCGCGTCTTAACGACCTTGTTTTCCCCAGGAAAGCCTATCTGGCGAGAATGAAACAGCGGGACGCGCGTGACGAAGATGCTATTGATACCGAGGATGAGGCGGCTGAACGTCTGACTTCAATTGAACGCACCGGCTTTCTCAGCGTCATTCGTGATGCCGTCAGGTACGGTCTACCCGGGATGACACTGCACGTGCCGGTCAGGGCCGGTCCTATGGAAGATATGGTACTGCTAAACGACGGGATACCGATAGTTGTCCGCAGTGCCAGGCTGAACTCAGTGGTTGAACGAGGTAATATCCCGCGCGTCTTCTCCCATTACATCATGAGACTGGCCCTGGAATGCGGCCTGACTGACCAGCGGCGTGGACGTCTGGTAATCTACTATGAAAAAGTGCCGCAGGAAGACGCCAAACTGATGGTCTATGATATTAGCTTCAAAGACCCGGAGGCGCTTAAGGCCGAGGCTCTGCGGCGGCTCAATCTGCTGGAGACGGTTAAGCAGGTAGATGAACTGCCGGCCTGTCCGGATTGGATGTGCCGCTACTGTGGTGAGCGCGTCTCATGCAGTCCCGTCACCGGCAGGATTTAACTGCCGTGGACAAAACGATGTACGAAACCGGGTCCGTTGGGTGGGCTGTCTAGTCTCGGCGGAGAAGTCGGCCTCGCGAGTTACTCTGCATGCCCTCGATCTCACGCATCTTCTCGATTTCTTCTTTGGTCAATTCTTTTGAGGACACCAGGTCGCCGTTGGTGACCTTTATCCGGTACAACTTGTGGCACTTCCAGCAAGAGAATGGGCCCTCGTAGTCTGCACTGAGAAGTGACATGGTACTGACGGTATTACACCCGGGGCAATTGACAGTGAAAAGCATCAGCTTGTCCTCCTAGCAGTACAGAGTATACCACGCTGGTCTAGCCCGGGTTGACGGCGGTCTGGTTGGAGATGTGTGGCCGGATTATAGGCCACCGTCCTGCAATGTCTTGGTTGAGGTGGGGCAGGTTTTTTTCGCCGAACACTTGGTCGGACAGGAACCGTCGGTATTGAGTTCACAGGGCTCGCAATGGATAATCACATGGCTGTTTGGCAGGCGTCTGTTGATATCCTGCTCGATGAGGTCGCATGTCCGGTGTGCTTCTTCCACGGTGACTGATTTAGGGAAGACAATGTGCATGTCAATAAAGCGCTGGTATCCCGACTTGCGTGTCCTCAGGTCATGGAAGCCGACGATTTCGCCGGTGTGGGCGGTGATACAGGCGTTGATAGCTTTGAGCTCATGCTTGGGCAGGCGGGCGTCGAGTAGGGGACGGAAAGCTTTGCGAGTGATGCCCCAGGCCGCTCTGATAACCAGAGCGGCGACGGCCATAGCAATAATTGGGTCGAGAACGTGCCATCCGGTAATCCAAACGGCTACAAGGCCGACCATCACACCAAAGGAAGTATAAGAGTCGGTGACTAGATGCCAGGCATCAGCTTCAAGAGCAACGGATTCAAATTTACGGGCTAGACGACGCTGGCGTCTGGAAATAAGGTAGTTGGTGATAGCTGACACCGCCATGATGCCAACGCCGATATCCAGTTGCTCCACGTGAGCGCCGCCAATCAACTTCTGTACGGACTCGTAGACAATGATACCGGCAGCTATGAAGATGAGTGTGCCCTCAATTGTTCCGGAAAGGTTCTCTATCTTGCCGTGGCCGAAATTATGGGTGGAATCGGCTGGTTTCGATGCCGCACGGATGCTGAAAAAAGCCATCAAAGTGGCAAGGAGGTCTACAGCGCTGTGGATACCTTCCGCGAGGATGCTGATGCTGCCAGTGATGACGGCAACGGTTACTTTGCCCAGCGTTAGGAGTGAATTAACGAGGATGGGTAATCCGGCGGCAGTCGTTCTCTTTGAAAACACGCCCAATTTGTCAGCAGTCCTCAACGGACAGAATTTGTCCTGGCAGATACGCTAGCACGTCTTTCTGAGGAATTCAAGCGCGCCGACGCGGCATTTGGGTGGCGGGAGGGGTAGGGCAATTCTTGGTCGCCGGGCACCCGACGGGGCAGGTGCCATCAGCACCCGTCTCACAAGGCTCGCAGTGGATGGTTACGTGGCTGTTGGACAGGCGCTCGGTAATGTCCCTCTCAATAAGGTCGCATATCCGGTGTGCCTCTTCCAGTGTGATTGATTTGGGTAGAACCAGGTGCATGTCAATAAAGCGCTGGGACCCTGACTTACGGGTCTTGAGATCGTGGTAACTGATAGCATTACCGGTGTAAGCGGTGATACAGGCGTTGATAGCTTTGAGCTCGTGCTTGGGCAGGCGGGCGTCGAGTAGGGGGCGAAATGATTTGCGAGTGATGCCCCAGGCGGCCTTAATGATGAGTCCGGCTACACTGATAGCGATGAGCGGGTCAAGTATATGCCAGCCGGTGAGCCACACTGCTGTCAGGCCGGCCATGACGCCGGCTGAGGTATAGACATCGGTAGTAAGATGCCAGGCGTCAGCTTCGAGTGCCACGGAATCGGTTCGCCTGGCCACGCGGTGAAGATGCCGCGAAACGATGAAGTTTGATAGCGCCGACACGCTCATAATGGTAATGCCGAGGCCCAGTAATTCAACTTCGGGAACGTGGATAATCTTCTCAATTGCCTCATAGACAATAAAGCCGGCGGCGCCGAAGATCAGTATTCCTTCGACAGTGCCGGAGACATTCTCGATCTTGCCGTGGCCGAAATTGTGGGTGGAGTCGGCTGGTCTGGCCGCGGCGCGGATACTGAAGAAGGCAATCAGAGCGGCAAGAAGGTCGACGCCGCTGTGGATAGCCTCAGCCAGAACACTTACGCTTCCCATGGCAATGCCGATGACCAGTTTGAAAACAACCAGCAGGCTGTTCGAAAGAATAGACAGCCCGGCGGCACTGGTCTTGGTTGAAAATGGCTTAAACATCTACTTAATACCGGTTCTCGTCCGCATACATAATAGCATAACACCGTGATGAAGTACCCGAATCATAATACGTAACGAGGGTATTCATTTTGGTCTAATGTTACTAGCGGGTAGATGCGGAATTTGACAAGCAAGAGACAGAATCCTACTATTCTGATTCGGCGTGGTCAGACTGTCCGGCTTATCATGTCAACGCATTTTGCCATTTTACCACGTGAGGCTGTAGGTGTTGAAGCGGACTTCCCAAAGCGGCATCAATCCGTCAGCCAGTGAGCGGTCGAGGCCGATACGGATAGTGATTGCGGACGACCATCCGGCGTTCCGTGACGGTTTGTGCCGGTTGCTTGAGGATGAGTCCGATATTCAGGTGGTCGCTCGTGCTGCTGACGGGGAAGAGGCAGTCAGGTTGGTCAAAGAGCTTTCCCCCGATTTAGCGGTGGTTGATGTCGCAATGCCGAAGCTTAATGGCATTGAGGTGACCAAGCAAATCAGGGCCTGTTATCCCGGGACACAGGTTTTGATTGTCAGCGCCCATAATATTGAAGCCTACATGCTGGCCGCGTTGAGGTCGGGGGCCGCGGGGTATCTGCTCAAGACCGCGCCGCTTGCAGAAATTGTTAATGCCATAAGGCTCGTCCACTCTGGTGGTGGTGTCTTTGACCTCAAAGCCGGAAGCCGCATGATGAGTCGGCTTGCCAGTCAAAAGGGAGAAGGCCGTTCCGGCGAGACCCTTCATGCCAGGGAGCTTGAAGTACTGAAGCTCGTAGCTAAAGGTATGGGTAATAAGGAGGTTGCCAGGAACCTCGTGATCAGCGAGCGGACAGTACACACTCATCTGATTAACATCTTCCGCAAGCTGAATGTTGGCTCACGCACTGAGGCCGTCCTTTACGCTCTCAGGGAGGGGTGGCTGGCATTGGAAGACCTGCCCTGACCGGGTGTTCTAATGGCTGACCGCGGGCAGATATTCGAAACGCGTCGGGCGTCGCATCGCCTGCTGAAAATAACGAGTGTTCACTCCAGCATGCACCCGCTACTGCAGGCTTTTCTCAAGGAGACACTGAAGTCGTTCAAGTTTGGAGCCGGCGGCATAAGACTGCTTGACGACTCAGGGACTATGCCGTTCGCAGTTCACGAAGGTTTTAATCAACGTTTTCTCGATTGCGAGGCGGTTCTCTCACCGCGCTCTCATCGGAGTATGTGCCTGCGTGTGATGGACAGGGCTACCGACATCGGCTCGTCGAACTTTACCAAAGAAGGTACTTTTTATACCGGGAGTATAAGCCGTTTTCTGGGCCGTCTTTCTGAGACAGACAGGCGAAAGTTGTGCAGACTGTGCGGTCAGTTCGGGTACGAGTCAATCCTGCTGGCTCCGATCCGGCTCGGGCACCGCAACATCGGGTTACTCCATCTGACCGGCAATAATCGGGACTTGCTTTCACGGTATGCCCTTGATGTTATTGACAGGGCTGTGATACAGCTCGGTACCGCCATCCAGCGAGTCAGGGCGGAGGAAGCGTTGCGGGAATCCGAGGCGCGCTACCGGGACCTGTTCGACAACGCCAGCGATGCAATCATTGTTCGCGATCTTAAAGGGAACATCATCGAGGTGAACCGTGCCGCGGCCGCACTTACCGGCTACCAAGTAGAGGAGCTTCTGCAAACTAATATCTTTCAACTGTTGACGCCAATAGGCTTTCAAATCACCATGGCCAAGCAGAAATCTCTGCTCTTCGACGGGGTTCCCACCGAGCGATTCGAATTGGAGCTTGTCCGTAAGGATGGAACCAGGGCGGTGATAGAGTCGGTCACCCGGCTCATTACTAAGGACGATCAACCTGTGGCCATCGAAGCGATGGTCCGCGATATTACCCAGCGCAAACGTATGGAGCTTGATCTTGCGGAGAGCGAGAAGAACTTCCGAGCGCTGGCTGAGCACTCAAGTGACGGTATTCTGGTGATGACGTTCAAGGGGCGCTATATCTACGCCAACCGGGCGGCGGCCGAGATTACCGGCTATCGTGTCGCCGAGCTGCTTAAGATGCATGTCAAAACGCTGACACATCCCGGGGAGCACTATAAAATAATCGAAAGAGCCAGACGCCGGCGCGAAGGCAAGCCGATAGAAAGACAATTTGAAACCGTCTTCGTGCGTAAGGATGGCAGGAGTCTGCCGGTAGAGCTGGCGCTGACAAGGACGGTATGGTACGGCCAGCCGTCGGTAATCGTCATTTTCCGGGACATTGTTGAGCGCAAGCGGCTGAGAAACTATGTCACTGAGGTTGTCAAGGCACAGGAGGAAGAGCGTAAGCGTATCGCCCGGGAATTGCATGATGAGACCATTCAGTCACTGGCGGCTCTATCGCTCGATATTCAGGCCGCGACCAGAATCAGACCGCGGCCTCCCGAGGTAATTCTGCATCGTCTTGATGATTTGCGCCGCCGAACGAATGCAATTATTGACGGCGTAAGGCGCTTCAGCTATGAACTCAGGCCGGACGTGCTGGACCAGCTGGGACTGATTGCGGCGCTTGAGGTGTTGACTAATGACCTCGGGAAGGATACCGGCATCCGGGCGCATGTTGAGGTTATCGGTGTAGAGAGGCGTCTTGCCCCCGACCTCGAGGTGGCCCTGTTCCGGATTGTTCAGGAGGCTTTGCAGAACGTGAGGAAGCATTCTATGGCTACCAACGTAGTGGTGACCGTCATCTTTGAAATCGATTCGGTAAGGCTGGAAGTGACCGATAACGGCCAAGGATTTGATGTCGTTGATAGTCTTAGCGAGCTGGCGGCACACGGCAAGTTCGGGCTGGTTGGTATGGAGGAGAGGGTCAGGCTGTTCGACGGCAAGCTGAAGATACAGTCACAGCCGGGCAAGGGTACGACGATATCGGCTGAAGTTGCAGGGTAGCTAGGTTCAGTCTCAGTGTGACGACAGGTGGTTTGCCATTTTTCGTCGTCTAATACAGTGCGTCTGATTTGTGGAGTCGAAATCCACGGAATAGTCGATTTCGTGCCGTTTGAATAATAGACTATAATAGTATTCACTGGAATCCTGCCTCGTCCTCGCAGTTCGTGCTTTTATGGCCGGCACTTGCCGGGCCCGGTTTCCCTGCCGGTGCACAGTGTGACGCGGCTGGTGCAAATATCCCGCCATCGGAGGAACGGTGAACGATACGATCCTGCGGGCCTGCCTCGGCGAAGAAGTGCCTTATACCCCGGTCTGGATACTGAGACAGTCAGGGAGACATCTGCCGCAGTTCCGTAGACTGCTCAAAAAGTGGGGTTTTCTCAATCTTTGCAAGAAGCCCGAACTCATTGCTGAGGTCACCATGCTCCCGGTTGACCTGCTCGGGGTGGATGCGGCTCAGGCTTTTTCTGACATACTGACCGCAGTCGAGCCTATGGGAATGGAGCTCGATTATTCTGTTGAGTCGGTACCGCGCTTCAAGAATCCGGTCAGAACCCAGTTGGATGTTGACCACCTTGTCGTGCCCAGCGCCGAAGATGAGCTGAAGTACAGGATGGAGGCCATTAAGATACTTCGCCGTGAGCTCAGGGACAGGGTGACTCTGCTCGGTTTCGCCGGCGGCCCGTTTACCGTAGCCGCATATATGATAGAGGGTGGCCCTTCAAGTCGTTTTATCAACACCAAGCGTATGATGTTCCAGGGACCTGACCTTTTCCATCGCCTGATGCGGAAGGTGACAGCTCTGACGGGCGACTACCTGCGCGCTCAGGTACGTGCCGGGGCCCAGGCAGTGACGGTTTTTGATACCTGGGCCGGAATACTGTCCGAGCGGGATTTCGCCGAGTACGCGCTGCCGTACGTTCAAAGTATCGTCAGGACTGTGTCCGTGGAGAAAGCGCCGGTTATGTATTTCACTAACGGCTGCGCTCATCTTATTGACCAGATACGCGAGTCCGGTGTTGACGTGCTGGGTATAGACTGGCGGGTCAGCCTTGCTCAGGTTATTAACAGGCTGGGTGGGAGAATGTCAGTCCAGGGCAATCTTGACCCTTTCGCTCTATTTCTGCCGGTTCGAAAGCTTGAAGAGCGTGTCAAAGAAATACTCGATGCCGGACGGAAAGCGAGAGGCCATATTTTCAACCTCGGCGATGGTATCTTTCCCGAGGTGCCGCTGGACAACGTGGTAGCAATGGTAGAAGCCGTCCATCGCCTGAGCCGGCGCCAGGCAATTTCATAATCAAGGAGACAAGATGAACGACACTTTCCTGAAAGCATGCCGCGGGGAGAAGGTACCTTACACTCCGGTCTGGATAATGAGGCAGGCCGGTCGGTTTCTGGCAGAGTACCGGAGGATACAGAAAAAAGCTGATTTTATGACCATGTGCAAGACTCCGGAACTTGCGGCCGAGGTGACGCTACTGCCGGTAAATCTGCTGGGAGTCGATGCTGCGATATTCTTCTCGGATATTTTGACCACGGTCGAGCCAATGGGTATGGAACTGAAGTTCTTTCCTGATAAAGGCCCATTGTTCGTGAATCCGATACGAACGGTGGCAGATATTGAACGGCTGGTAGTGTTCGACCCGGAAGATAAACTCGCCTTTGTCCCCAAGGCGGTGAAGATACTGGTGAAGGAGCTTGAAAACAAGGTACCGCTGATAGGGTTTGCCGGGGCGCCGTTCACTGTGGCTGCGTTCATGGTCGAAGGCGCAGGTTCACCGCGGTACTTGATAACCAAACGGATGCTGTTTGAAGAGCCAAAGGCGTTTCACATATTGCTGGATAAGGTAAGCAGGCTGACGACGGCATATATGAAGTCGCAGATAAAAGCCGGAGCGCCGGCGGTAATGCTTTTCGACACCTGCGCCGGACAACTCGCTCCGGCCGACTACGCCGAGTTCAACCTGCCCTACGTTCAGAAGATAGTCGAGGCCTTGAAACCAACGGGCGTACCGGTAATTTACTACGCTAACGGATGCGGTGGCTTAGCGGAACTGGTTGGTAGATCAGGCGCCGATGTTATCGGTGTTGACTGGCGCATCTCTCTGGACCAGGCGGTTAAACGCCTCGGTAAGGGTGTTTCGGTCCAGGGCAATCTTGAGCCGCAGGTGCTCTTTGCCAGTAAAGAGAAGATTGAAGAGCGTGTTAAAGATGTCCTCGATGGTGGTTCCAGAGCCAGGGGTCACATTTTTAACCTTGGCGATGGCATCCTGCCGGACACTCCAGTGGAGAACGTCAGGTTCTTAATCGATGCGGTCCATCGTCTGAGCCGGCGGAAGTAATCCGGGATAGCGCTGGGGCGAGTATTATTCGGCAATGACAATCAAGAAAATCTTCCCCATCATCGGGCTGGCCACCTTCGCCAGCATGCTGGGGATTGGGATAGTTGCACCGTTCATACCGCTGTATGCCCGGAGCCTCGGCGCCAGCGGGTTCATGATTGGCGTCGTCCTTGCGGGGTATTCTATCTCGAAAGCCGTGGTTATGCCGTTTATCGGGAATTATTCCGACCGTAAGGGCAGGAAGTTGTTTCTGATGGTGGGTCTGGGTTGCTACGCTCTGCTTTCTCTCGCTTATATTTGGGGGACTAATGTTTATTTGCTGGCTTTGATTCGCATTGTGCATGGTATGGCTGGCGGCATGGTCCTTCCGGTTGCCCGGGCGTGGATAGGTGATGTTACCCCGGAAGGTGAAGAGGGGACCTGGCAGGGCTACTTTAATACGGTCTGGTTTGGCGGCATGGGATTCGGGCCTGTCATGGGTGGCATATTGAATGATCACTTCGGGATGTCGGCGGCTTTTATCGCCATGGGCGGGTTAAGCCTGCTGGCGTTCATCGGTGTTGTCGTATTCCTCCCTGAAGTACGGCAATTGAAGTCCAGACAGCGTCCGAATGTGTCGTTTAAGAAGATGGGGGCCAGCGGTGTCTTTCGCGGCGTTTTTAGCCTTAAGGTGCTGGAGAGTATCGGACGGCGCAGTTTCTTCGCCTTTCTGCCTATCTTTGCCGGGGTCTATCTCGGTCTCAGTACCACCCAGATAGGACTACTGATTACAGCAGACACCGTTGTCACCTCGCTACTCCAGGCGCCGGCGGGTAAACTGAGCGATATAATCAACAGGCGAGCGCTTATTGTCATAGCCAGCTTCCTTGGTGGGTTGTACATGGCGCTGACGCCTACGACAACTAATTTTTGGTGGTTGCTGAGCGTTATCGTAATCGCTGGCCTCAGGGCGGCGATAACCTCAGGGGGAACGTCAGCGCTGATGGTCGAAGAAGGGCGCAAGTTTGGAATGGGTTCGACTATGGCGATGTTGTCGATGGCGATATCTATCGGTGAGGGTATTGGGCCGCTGTTCGGTGGGGTTGTTGTCGACCAGATTGGTGTTACCGGCAATTTCTATGTGTCCGCCGGGATGATGGTGCTCGCCGCGGCTGTTTTTATGTGGTTTACCCGCTCGAAAAAGCAAGCTGTTCCGGCGGAATCTGGCAAGACGGGAAAAGGAGAGCCGAAATCTGTTGTTATCGGGGAGGAGGACGTAGGCTAACCCTGAGCTATTTCAACCGCGCCAGCGTCCAGTCGATAGATTCTGCCCAGATATTCATGACTGCCGGGTTACTGCCCAGACCGCCCTCCGCAGTGGCTGGCAGACCAAGCTGGCTCTTATAGGTACTTGGGCCGTCGCCCATAATATCTTTGGTGATGTGTTCGCCGGACACAATCAGCATCGGGATGAACTTCACTCTTTTGAAGCCGGACTTTTTGATCTGGGCAAAGGCCGCTTCCGTGCCGGGCGGGCCTTCAAGAGTTACCAGAAAGACCCCCCGGTAGTGCTTGCGCACGTACTTTTCCATAAGTAGAAGCTGGGCATTGTAGCCCGGATGCTTAGCGTTGCCATGACTGCATAGCACCGTAGCCGTTTCACTATCACCGAACTTGGCCTCAAGAGCGCGGGCGACTCTTTCGATGTTGTCCGGGGGGGCCAGCAGCGGATAGCCGTACTCGATGTCGAGTCCCTCAGCAGGTGTAGTGAGGACATCGTTGTACTCGCTTCCGGTCATGACCAGCAAGCTCTGGACTGAGACCTTTGATACCCCATCACGGCGGAGGTCGTCGTAGACCTCTTCCAGATTCTGTACCGGGACTTTTCGCTCGAACATTGTGTTGCGGCCGGACTCTCTCAGCTTCTTAAGAATGAATTCTGAGGTAAGGGCCCACCTGACGTCGTGGGCCGGGTAGCGTTTGCGGACCAGAGTGTCAACATCCTCGAGGTTCTTCTGACCTTCGGGTGAGGTGCTGCCGAAGATGGTGATAACGATGACCGGTGGTTTGTTCATTGTTGGTAGGCTCCCTTGCTAATTAAGACTTTGAAAAACACGGAATGGAGGCAGATTGAGCTTCTTTTTGTAGCTCTCCCAGAGTTCGACCCATGCCGCATTCTTCGGCTCGATGGAGATGCCCTTTCTGTCCGCCATGGCGATAGCTTCATCATAAGCGGTGCAGTAGCGGCTGACGAGTTCGATATTGGCCTTCTGGCGGCGGTCGTGTGCCGATGTCCATAGCCCCAGTTCTTTCAAATACGATACAAGTCCTTCGTGGCTGGGAACGAAGGTCCGGTTGAGTTCCTCGAGCAAAATATCGCGCCTCATGAACTCATTCCAGGGATGGAGATTTTTGAACCGGGGGTAGTTCTCATCCAGCCATCTGGCCAGATGGTAAACGAAGCTGGCATCGGTCTGCTCCCGGGTAAAGTAGAGACTCGTGCCGCATGTTCCCCAGTGCCCGATGGATGACGGTACGCCGCTGAAGATGGGTCCAAAGGTTATCAGCGGCTTGACGGCCCAGAAGCGTCTGGCGCCTTCCGGGTCGCTCTCCGGATTGAGGTCTATCCAGCGGATGCCGCGGGGATTAAGCTCGGCTTTCTTGATTGACTCGGCAGTCGGAATGGCGAAGGCGATATCAGCTTTGCCTTCAACGACCAGTTCCGCTTTGTGGGTGGCGTTTTTGGCCGGAACCCAGACGACATCTTCTTCCCCGATCCCGGCCCAGGCGAGTAGGGCATCGACGATTGGCTGGTCTTCGATATAGGTACGCATATCGGGCATCCGAATGCCGGGCTTGATGTCGTAGACCGTCCGGATTGGAGAGTCTCCTCTGACGAAGAAGCCGGAGTTGGAGCGTGACTGTACCCAGACGACTCTGAGAGGAAACGGCCCCGTTTCGCGGCCGGCGTAGCGCTGTTTGGCTTCGAGCATGCGGGCAAGTTCACCGGCTCCGCCAGCAGTGATATGGGCTTCTCCGTTGTGTATCGCTCGAAATCTGGTGACGGTATCGGGTGTGCCAATCACCGTTACTTTGATGCCGGTGTCGGCGGAAAGCAGGGTGGTCCAGGATTTGAGTATGTTTTCTCCCAGGCCGGTCCAGCCCATAGCTTTCAATTCTTTGGGCCATTTATAGTCACGTATGGATGTGATCTGCACCATATTGGCGTCCAATCTTGCAAGAGTCCCAAACAGCCGACGGTTACCGTGCTGTCATTATAAGCGCTACCTCCGGTAACCGGCCTGGTTTCCGTTTTGAGTTAAATAGCTGGCGAAACGACCAGCCTTCGCGAACTACGCGAAGGCTGGTCGTGATCAGCCATTCGACAGCTTAGTAGTCGCTTACGGTGATCCTGTAGACAACTGTCTTGGTTACCGTCTGGCCATCCTTAGTGGCGGTGACTTCAATGGTGCCGTCACCCTTGGCTACCTGACGCGGGATAGTCCATTCCCAGACGACTTTGCCGCTGGCATCAGCGGTCTTGGTCTTTTCGGTTGGGTAGGCACTGACGGTTCCGGTCTTCGGGTTGACCACTTTGATGGTGCAGACAGCTCCCGGGACGGTTGTAACTGTGACTTTAGTTGGCCCCTGGGCGTGGCCGTCGAGGACCGGTGTTACATCCAGCGGGAACGCCCCGCCGCCTGCCGGGGCCGGTGACGGCGCCGCTGCTGGTGCCGGGGTCGGACTCGCCGCCGGCTTGGGTGCTGGCGATGGGGATGGTGCCGGTGCAGGCGCTCCGCCGCAGGCCATGGCCAGGACAAGGGACAGGACCATAATTCCAATAATCGTTACGAGTCTGACCATCCTTGACATGTGTTCTTTGCCTCCTTATTTTTGCGTCTTTTTGACGTAAAGGCGCTAATCTAGTTATTTAGCCTAGAGTGTACTTGGCCTCCTTCTTTACTGTCTGGTCTCCAAGAACCGCGGTAAACTCCATCGTTCCCTCGCCAGTCCGGGCCCGGTCGGTTATGGTCCACTCCCAGACTACCCTACCGTTGGCATCCGCTGGTTTATTGTCTTTATCGTCAGGGTATCGGCTTACAGTGCCGGTGCCGGGTAAGGTGCTAAAGATACTAACTTTAGCACCCGGCAGAGTCTTGACCTCGACTCTTATGGGGCCGCCTGGTTTGGCCGGGCTGATTGACACGATATCAAGGAAGAGCTTTTCTGTGGTTGTCGGCGCTGCCGGGGAAGGAGTTGGTGTTGGAGAGGGTTTCGGCGGTGCAACTTTGAGCGGACGGTCGCCCTGAGTTACGTCAAGTTTTATAACCGCCTCTATTTTTGCGGTGCCCAGAGCGCTTACCTTAACGAACTTGTCAGCGTCGAAATCAAGAGTCAGGATAGTCTTCTGCCCCGCCTTGATTTCCCATGGTTGAACGACCTTTAGCTTATCACTGGGAAGGTCGGCGTTTATATCCTGGCCACGGAACGTCACCACACATTTAGCTACATCAAATCGTATCTGTGTGTATTTTCCCTC
>Ga0315298_1000381_pt1 | contig 86317 bp, 103 predicted proteins | sample WHS_1_MG_FD_203077 | JGI IMG/M metagenome (GOLD analysis project Ga0315298, IMG submission 203077) | Extremophilic microbial mat communities from Washburn Hot Springs, YNP, Wyoming, USA - WHS_1_MG | ecosystem: Environmental > Aquatic > Thermal springs > Hot (42-90C) | place: USA: Wyoming...
CGCCGGTGTTCTCCGAGGCGAAGAAGAGGGGCAGTCTGGAGAAGGTGCCTTTCTTCAGCCTGTTCAGACCGCCAGCTCTCTGGACCTTCCTGTCGGTCTTCGTGTTCATGACCGGCCTTTTCTTCAGCAGCTACTCCCTCTTCGACTTCGCCATGGGCATCTTGACTAGGGCTGGGTTATCCCAAGGCGCGGCCAGCTACTACTACGCCATCTCCGGCGTGGCGGCCGCCGTAGCGGTCACCCTGTGGGGCCTGTCCTCCGACTTTCTGGGCAGAAGGAGGGCCTTGGTCATAGCCGGAATAGTCTCCGCGATCCTCGCAGTCCCCTCGTTCTATATATGGTACCTCGGCGCGGCTAACAACAACGTCGCCCTGCTCTACCTCGGCGCAGTCCTCGCCGGCTGGCTGACCCAATGGCCCTGGGGCCTAGTCCCCGTATATCTCTCCGAGCGTTTCGCCACGCAGAGGAGGGCCAGCGGCGTCGGCTTCGGCTATTCCTCGGGCATATTCATAAGCGCGTGGATACCGCTCTACTCCATACCTCTGTTCGATCTCTTCAAGCCCATAGAGGACGGAAACATATGGATGATAGCCGCATTCTGGCTTATTCTCGCCGGAGTCGTATACGGCACAGCGGCGGCCCTGGGACCTGAGACCATAGGGACGGACCTAGCGAGCGCGCAGGAGAAATAGCGTTTTTCCCTACTGCTCTATATGGGGCGCCACGAAGTAGGTCAATTTGCCTCCCGCCGGTATGTCGAACGTCAGGGATATGGGCTTCGCCGTGGCTAGCTCTATGGACACTATGTCGCTGACCTTGGAGGCCTTGCCCGCTATGTCCACGAGGTACTCCAGGGAGAAGGTGGCGCTGGCCGGCTCCTTGACGTCGAATTCGTAGACCAGCTCTCCGCCCTTGTCCAGCTTGACCTCTACCTCGCCTCTGTCGCTCGACGCCCTGATGTAGAGGGCCTCCTCGTCCACGTCGAACTTGACCGAGTCGGCGACCGCGTCCGCGTCTCTCAGCGCTTGGTTGAGCACGTCGCTGGCCGTCTTGACCGCTGCGGTGTAGACGACCTTGGGCGTGGGGAGCTCCTCCGCGGCGGTCTCGATCAGCGGGAGCGTGATGGAGCGGATGGACTTGCCTATCAGCTTGACTCTAAGCTTCGACTCCTCGATCTCTATAGATATCTTGTCGCCCTTCTTGAGCCTCCTGAGGAGCTTCCTGAAGTCCTTGAAGTTTATCCCCATCTTGACCTCGGACTGGAGCTCCGGATACTCCTCGAAGCCCTCCTTGGGTATGAACAGATCCACCATGGCGGTCCTCGAGGGGTCCAGCGACCTCAAGGCGAGGCCGTCCTGTCGGAAGACGAACGCAGCCTCCTCGACCAGCACCGCTATGGAGTCGAGGATGTAGGACCACTCCTTGGCGTCCGCATACGTGATGGTGTACTTCGCCATGTGCGCAGTTGCGTCGCCAAATATAAGCTTTGGCTTGTAATATCAGGCGTATTCCCTCCAGGTGTATCCGCACCTGGTGCATCTATAGAAACGGGTGGGGGGCTCGTCGGCAGCCCTCGTCTGTTGGACCCAGACGTAGGCCTCCTCGTTGCCGCACTTGGGGCATACGGCCTTGGTCTTGGGGAGGGTCTCCGCCACGGCGTCTGCGACTAGTATCTCGTTCCTCCTCTCGACGGCGGATTTAGACCTATAGGCCGACCTGGCGGCGTCGTTTATGGGCTCCTCGTAGCCGCATTTAGGGCAGCGCAGCACAGCGGCTGAGCCCTTCCTGACGGGCACCAGCAACGAGCCGTCGTTGGGACAAAAACGCATGGCCCCGCTATCGGAACGCCCTATAAAAACCTTTTGCCGGGCCGGGGCTGGGGAAAAGCTTTAAATAGGCCGGCTAGGGGCGGTGACGTGGTTTCGGTTAAGGACGTGCCCGCGGATCTGTTGATCAGGGAGCTCGCCGCCTACCTAAAGACCAACGTGGCCCAGGTGAAGCCGCCCGTATGGGCCGCCTACGTGAAGACGGGCGCCAATAAGGACAGGCCGCCCATGGACGACGACTGGTGGTACGTAAGGGCTGCGTCGATAGTCAGAAGGCTCTACTTGGACGGGCCCGTTGGGCTGTCTAGGTTGAGGACCTACTACGGATATAGGGCGAAGGTCGGCTGGGGGGCGAGGAGCAAGAGGACCAGGAGGGCCGGCGGCGCCGTGATAAGAAAGATGCTCCACCAGCTGGAGCAGGCGGGCATTGTGGCGAGGACTAAGAGGGGGCGGGTCGTCACGCCCGAGGGGCGGTCGCTCGTGGATAGGATCGCCACCAGGGTAGCGAAGGAGCTCGTCAAGGGCAGGCCGGAGCTGGCCAAATATCTGGCTCCGCCCAAGGAGTGATGGCCGCCGAAGGCGGCGACGAGGAGCTCGAGAGGTTGCGCGAGAAGAAGCTGAAGGAGATGCAGGAACAGGCGGAGGCTCGGAGGAGGGCGGAGGAGCTGGCGGCCCAGAGGCGGCTTGCCCTGAAGAGGATATTGACGCCTGAAGCTCTCGCGCGTCTGGACAACCTCAGGATAGTGAGGCCTGAGCTGGTCGAGGCCTTGGAGCAGCAGCTCATCTCCCTGGCGGCCAGCGGGAGGGTTAAGCTCCCGATAACCGACGAGGACCTCAAGGATATCTTGGCCCAGATATACGAGAAGAGCAGGAAGGAGTACAGATTCCGTTTTTAGGAAATCTTTAAAAAGGGCCCGCGCGGACGGAGGCATGGCGCGCAATAAGGCGTTGGGGAGGAAGCTCAGGCTCGCGGCCGCCTTGAGCTCCAACAGAGATCCCCCAGCCTGGGTCAGAATTAAGACCAAGAACAGGGTGACCAGGTCCCCCGCAAGGCGGTACTGGAGGCGGGCTAAGCTCAAGGCTTAAAAAGGTGGCTCTTGCGGTGGGCCATGTCCGAGGAGGCCAAGGTCGTGGCGTCGAGGGAGTATAGGATCAGTCTCCGCAGATCCTACTGGGCGGCCCGCACCCGGAGGGCCAGGAGGGCCATCGGCATAATCAGGGAGTTCGCCGCGAGGCACATGAAGGCGGAGCCGGGCAAGGTGAGGATAGATCCCGCCGTCAACGCCGCGGTTTGGTCCAGAGGCAGAGAGGCGCCGCCTCGCTATATAGACGTGGTGGTGGAGAAGAGGGAGGACGGCGTCGTCGTTGTGAAGCTCAAGCGATAATGGACCCCCTCAAGGCGCTGCGGTACCGGTTCGTCAGATACTGCATAAATAGGGCGTACGTCAATATAGATATATCGAACAAACCTGCTGAGTTTGTCAACCTGCTTGACGACGTGGTCGACGAGCTTAGAGATCTGGAGCACGTGATCTCCGAGGATCCCGGCAAGGTGGAGCAAGTTCTGACGGGCGACCTCATGGATAAATATAGAGTCCTGAGGGAGAGGGATAGGGAGGTCGCAAGGGCGCTGTTCGCCGGGATTCTCCGCAACTGCCTCGATCTGGAGGAGATTTCCGAGAGCAAGCTCGGCGAGACCATTAGGCGCTTGCTCGCGGAGATAGAGAGGTCGTAGGTGTTCTAAAACTGCCTGCCCTACGTGGGGATATTGCTCCAAGCTCCGCCTGGCTTCGGGAAGAGCAGGAGGCTCGCCAGGATAGCCGTCGAGTCGGGCGGGAGGGCCCTCTTCTTCGTCAGGTCGCACCTAGAGGCGTGGCAGATTTACTCATATACGGCGGCCTACGGCGGAGGCGCCGCCCTCATGTTCGGGAGATCTGCCCTCTGCAAGTTCGGCGCAAGGACGGCGGCCGACTGCCTGTCGCTCCGCGAAAAGGGAATATGTAAAGCTAAATATAGATATATAAATAAAAGGTTTCTCAAAATAGACGATATATATGATGCCGGGGTTTGCCCGTATGAGTATCTACAGGCGGTGGGACGCCAGAGCAGAATCGCAGTTTTGCCCATATCCTACCTCGAAAGCCAGGAATACCTCTCGTCCATCGTCGACCTGCTGAGGGAAAGCGATCTGGTGATAATCGACGAGGCCCACAACCTTCTGCTCCACGACCTAGCCGTCGAGAGGGATCCCCCTTCCGACAAGATGTGCGATCTCGGCGCCCGTCGTTGCGTCTTGTTGCCGATAGTGGGGGAACTGCTAAGGGGGAGAAACGCGATATTGGCGAGCGCGTCGATAACCAGCCCTTTTTCCGATATATTTATTAAATTTCTTAACTTAAAATATATAAATTATGATAATGTATTTTTCGATAATTTAATAATAGATATATATCCAATAAAGATAAGATATATAAATAGAATGAATAAATCAACCATATTATTAATTAAAAGAATATTAAAAAATATTTTTAATAATTATCATAAAATATTGATGTTCGTTCCAAATAAAGAAATATATGAGTACTATATAGATAATTTTAAAGAGTATCCCGTATCGGATAGGCCGCTGGGAGACGTCCCCCACGTGGTCATGACGTATTTCGGCAGCCCTCTCGCGGAGGGCGTGAACGTAGATGCGGACGCCGCCATCCTCGTCGGTTTCCCCATACCTAACGTGAAGGACGGCTGGCTGAAAGCCAAGATGCGGATCATCGACGGGTTGGGTTTCTCCGGCTTTAAACACGTGTTGCTCTTCTCGGCCGTCAGCAATTCGGTGCAGGCGATGGGCAGAGTCATGAGGGACCTGGAGAGGCGGGAGAAGTACGTGGCGGCTATCGACGACAGGTTCTGGAGGTATCGGTGGGCCATGCCGAGGTGGTTCGCCAACTCGGCGGTATTAAGAGATGCGCCGGGCTCATGATCGACGCCGCGCTGGTCGCCCTACTGTCGCTGGCCCTTGCCGCATATCTCTGGAGAAACGGCGAGGTGTTTATAGGCATAGGCTCCACCGGCGCCGTCTATCTGCCTCTGGACAAACATGTGACCATAATAGGGCCTACCCGATCCGGCAAGACGACCCTCGCGCGGAAGATCGCCAGACGTAGCGGCAGAAAGACGCTCGTCATCGACTGGAACGGCGAGTACGGCATAGGTCCCAAGATACGGGCATCGAGGCTGAAACTAAATATATCCAACTTAAATAAAAAAATTCTTGCAGAATTAATAGGTATCTCGTTGAATCTAAATGAGCCGTCAATTTATTTTCTATATAGATCTATAAAGGACCAAAAGATAGAGAGGCCGAGGGATCTGCTGGAGGCGATCGACTCATACCTGACGACCACGAAGAGCGAAACCGAGATGAAGGCAGCGATACTGCGGAGGCTAGAATATATACTAGATGCCATGGATAAAGGCAAAATCCCTCTTGAGTTCATTATTAAATATAATGGAAATTTAATTATTGATTTATCCGAATTATCACTAGTAGAAGAAAAAATATTAATAATATCATTAATCTTGACATTTATATATAATAAATTTAGAAATATGTCTATAACAAAAGATATAAAATTATTATTGATTATCGATGAGGCCCAAAATATAATTGGGCTAAATATAATAAGGCATATAATCACCGAAATGGCGAAATACGGCATAAGGGTGGTGATGGTGACCAACGTGATACCTCCTGAAGACATGCTGGCTCATACTAACATCGTGCTTGTTAAGCCACATATTTCATATAGATTCAATATAAATAATTCATCAATTATAATAAATGATAAAACAATTAAAATATATAAATTTATTTAATATGGCAGAAGATGAAGAAATGATAAAAAGAGTTGCCGCCGCGTTGAGGGCCTTAGGCGTCGACGTCAAAGAGCTAGAACCCTGCGAAATTTATTTTAATTATCTAAATTATAAATTGTCATACATAGAAAGGACCGTCTATGAAATAAGAGAGAAAATAATATTCATAGAAAAATTAAAGTATTTAAATAGAAAAGAAATGCATAAATAAGAGGTGAATTCTGATGATATATGGAAGGCTTTCGTACAATTTACAAATATTCCGATAAGCTCGATTCCTATGTGATAAAAAGGATCACCATACAGTTTTTACAGGATCAAACGAAAAACGCAAAGGGTAATCTTATAACATTTAGGCCATCTAAGATAGCCCAGGACTTAAGTATATACAGCCGGAAGGACATACGGGCCAAGACCGTCATGATAAGGGGCTTTCTAGACGAGCTGGTACATCGCGGATACATCGCGGTGATTAAACGCAGCGCGCGGGGCAAAGTCTACGGGCTCTATCGAACGGGCAAGCTCTGGGATCTCCTGGAGAGGTACGAGACGGATAAGGTCCTGGAGATCCTGGAGTCGGAAAAACTACAGTAATCGCCGCCAATATATTACGGTTTTCGCCCCTCTTCGTGTATATCGACTTGAGCGACCAGTGGAGAAGGCTGGGCTTGGGCTCGAGGCTGGAGGTGAGGGACGGCGTCATATTGGCCGACGGCGAGCCCATAGACGTGGATAGGCCCAGACTCCGCAGCTTGAAGGCGCGCGCGGCGTATCTCCTATATCTGCGGGAGCTCGTCAGAGACGATAGACACAACGTCGCCATCATCGGGGCCTGGAGATCCGGCAGGCTGGTAGAGCCGCCCGAGATTAAGATGAGCTCCATATTTCTATTCCTTCCATTCATCATCTCAGTACCGCCGGCCCTACTGCTACACCACCTACCACTGCAGCTGGCGATGGGGATCTCCGCCATCATCGCAAGCTATATTATTTTATTTTTGTATCTAAAAAATAAATGTATTAAAATAGACTATATAACAATTATAAAAACAAAATACAAAGATATAGAATTTCTCAAGAGGAACAAAAAGCAGATTCTAGAGAACCCCGCCGTCCTTGGGGACTACGAGGCCTATCACTTCAAGGCCAGAGGCTTGTGCGTGGTTAAGGACCGCTCGGCCAACGCCATATCCTTCGAGGCGCCCTTCGGCAGCTTGATCCTAGCCACCACAGGCCTTCTGGCGAGGTTGAGGCCCGAGGAGATAGAGGCCGCCTTGAGGCACGAGGAGGGCCATATTAAGCTCCACCATATGTATAAAATACTTATATTTTTAATAAGCGAATTTATTCTAAGATCATATTTAATTAATTATATATATACTAATATATCTCTTTATTTAATAGGGATACATCTGGTGGGCGCATCTCTGCTCTACACGGCGTTGCTGCGCCTCTATGAATACGAGGCGGACAGATACGCCGGGTCTAGACATCTGGCCACAGGCCTGCTGAAGATCGGGTGGAACGAGGTCGTGGAGGAGGTATTATACCCGGCCTATTCGCGCCTGAGGTTCTTAGTTAAGACACACCCTAATACGTTGGATAGGGTGCTGAGGATATGGACTTGGTGAGAGATCTCGCCAGAGCCCTGAGGGATCTGGACAGAGCGGCGCAACGCTACGGCGACGAGGAGCTGAGCGAGGCCGTGGCGAGGCTCATGAAGGAGCTGGGCGCCGTGGTTGAGGTGCTCGGGAAGCTGGCCGACGTGCATGAAGAGCTGGATATGCTGGTCAGGGGCGTCCTGAGGCTCGATTCGCCGGCAATAGCCGAAGTGGAGCTGAAAGACGGCGAGGACATCTCCTCGTTCATGGAGCGGTGTAGGGAGGCCGGCGCCGACCCCAACAGGGCGCTCGCCTATCTCCTGGCCACGGAGAGGGCCAAGCTCGTCAAGGACGGGGGGAGGGTCGTCTTGAGGCTTGTCGGCAGGAGGACGTAGCCAAAATTTTAAATAGGATCGCCAACGGGCGATTCTCGTGGTCTACCCCATAAAGACCTTGATGATGGGCCGATGCAGCAGGTGCGGCAGGAGGCTCTACCTATACGAGGATAGATATCTCTGCAAGAAGACCGGCCATCTCTTCTGCGACGTCTGCGCCAGGAAGATGCAGTACAGATGCCCTAATGGCGTCGACCCGCTCGAGAGGCTCTAGGGAGCCTCTGCTCTCAGTGGTGGTGAGCCCCTACGTCGTGTCCATCTCCCTGATAGGCGACGAGGCCGCGTTCTTGATGCAGTACCACAGAGAGACCAAGAGCGTCTATTCCGCCGTGGTCAGCAGGGGACGCGAGGAGAGGATAGACGACGAGGACGTCGCAAGGGCGGGCAGAATCCTGGCGAGGCTCATGTCGCTGATAGCCAAGGCGACGAAGTCCCGGTATTACTCCTACACAGGCCCGCTGCAGGTAGAGGAGAGGCGTCTGGTGTTCAGGCCCTACATATCGCCCACCTCCACCGCGAGGATATACATAGAGGGCCCCCGCATCGCCGCAGATGCCGGCGATGCCTTCAGGAAGAGGATACGCGCGAGGACCGACGTGGAGAAGGCGCTACGCGTTATTTTAAATAAAGTCAGAAAGGGCCGGTGATGAGGCCAGGCTGGAGGAGGGATGAATGCGGTTAAAAGCGCTGAAGGGCGTAGCGGCGCCTTCGGTTCAAAGCACAGTATAGACTTTACAGAAAAGTTTAGAATAGGCCGCGCTCAACGCCCCTCCGCGCCGAAGGCCCACGGCCGGAGGAAAAACGGGGAGGGAAAGGGCCGCCCTTACCCCGGCAGAGCTTGAAGCGCCCTGCCTCTCCTTCCTCGCGGCCGCGCCTCGCAGAACCTGCATGTACTCCCTGGCCTTCGCGGCGCATACCAGCAGTCCCCCTGGGCAGCACGCCTGCCTCGCCTTCATGCAACTACGCCGTCGAGCCCACGCCCCACCTCCTCCACATCGCGGCCGCCGCCATGCTCGCCGCCTAACCCATTCCCCTTTCCTCCTCCCATATGGGCATTGTCAGCCGGTTCGGTGACAGTGGGTATGGAGGCAGTGATCGATAGGACTAGGGCAGAGTGGCGCCTTCAGGCACGTCCTCCACGACCTCTCTGTTGGGGCCCACCGACGAGTTCCTCCCCACGGACACCTCATCTCTGACGTAGACGCCGTCGGCGATCACGGCGTCGACCACGCGGACCCACCTCCCTATGTAGCTCTCCTCGCCTATTATGCTGCCCGATATGTGGGAGCCCGGCTCCACCGCCACGCCCCTCATCAACACGCTGTTCCTCACCCTGGAGTACTTCCCCACCCTGGCGCCTGAGCCCAACACCACGTAGGGGCCTATGGAGGCCCCCTCGCCTATCTCCACGCCCTCAGCTATATAGACGGGCGGCGTGATCTCGGCCCCGGCCCTCTCCGCAGCGCCTCCCCACTTGTCGAGGGCGGCGAAGTTGGCCTTAAGATAGTCGGCGGGGGTCCCTATGTCGTGCCAGATGCCTCTATGTATATAGACGTATATATCTTGTTTCTCCAGGAGGGCCGGTATGAGGTCCTTGGCTATTTTGACTTCGCCTCTCCTCCTCGGGATCGCCTTGAGGGCCTCGGCCTCAAACACGTAGACGCCCGCGTTGGCGAGCCGGCTGCCTCCCGGCGGCTCCTTCGGCTTCTCCACGAAGCCCCTCAGCCTCATGGAGTCGTCCACTATCGCTATGCCGTATTTGCTCACGTTTTCGGGCGGCACCTCGACGAAGGCTATCGTGGCCACGCCGCCGTGTTTTTCATGGGCCTTTATGACGGCGGAGTAGTCGATGTCGGTGAACACATCGCCGTTGACCACCAGCACAGGGCCGTCTAGGCTGAGCATATCCGCTATGTACGCCACGGCGCCTCCATCGCCCAGCGGCCTATTCTCCTCGATCACGGCGGCCGCGTCGCTCCACCTCCTCGAGACGTAGTCGCGGATCATGTGGGAAAGATAACGGGCTGACACGACCACGGGGGCTATGCCCCTCACGCCCTCCACTATCCAGTCTATGATCGGCTTGTCCAACACGGGGAAGAGGGGCTTGGGCCTTGTGTAGCTGAGAGGCCTCAGCCTGGTGGCGAAGCCGCCCGCCAGTACGATAACCCGCTCCATCAGGCCCTATACGCCTCTTGAATAAAAAGATTGAGATTTTCCAGGGGACCTATGAACCTCTTATGTACATTGCCGCCGGACCCTCTGATCACCACAGCCGTGTTGCTCCTCCTGTTTTGGACATTCATATAGACCTTGACCAATATATATTCGGTGCCGCGCCTAGCCAGCAGCTCCACGGGAAGTAGACCCAGCCTGCAGGAACAAGCCGCCGAGACTTCGCCGAATGCCCTCAAGGACTCCAGGGAGTCCGTCAAGGCCTTGACGTGGCGGGCGTCCGTCCGCGCCGTATTCAGGTGAAGGAGGGAGCCGGCTCTGGAGGCCCCCACCGCCAGCATGCCTGCCTGCCCCCCTATGAGGATCAACCTGTTCCACACGTCGTCCCACCTGCCCAGCTCCCGCCCCTTCACGGCTTGTATCGCGACAGGCCCCCTCCGCATCTTCCTGAGCCCTCCGACGTCCAGCACCTCGGCGTCGCCGTCGACCGCTATGGCCTTTATCAACGACGTGGCGTAGGAGGCTATGACTATGTGCGACCTGATGTCGGCGCCGTCCAGCCCGAGCTCGGCCACCTCCACGCCCTCCAGATCCACGGGGAGGTCGTAGAACTTACCGCTCTCCACGTCGTAAGCCGCGAGCCTCCCGGCCCTACGGCCTATGGCCACCACTGCAGGCGTCTGGAGCGTGAGCACGCGGAATAGTCCGCCTCCCCTTAAATCCGTGATCGTTGCCTAAAAATATGCGGCGGGACGAAACCTACGATGGACCTGAGAGCATTGGCGAAGCTCATTTCCCTCAAGGCCGAGGGCTCGGCGGATCTAGACGAGGTGTTGAGGCAATACGGCATTTCCCTCGATTTCGGCGAGAAGGTAGAGCTGGCGCAGATGCTGTCGGGCGACTTCTCGATAATATACGACATAGTGTCCGATAGATTCATACTGGTCAAGGCCAGACGCGTCGAGCAGAGCTGAGCCGGCCGCGGGGCGCCCATCCGCGCATCCCCCGGTCCGCGGGCTGGCCGGAGGGCCTAGGGGGCGGCGCCTCGAAAAACCTATAAAGGCGTTGGGTAGAGCGGCAGGTGGGAGCGTTTCGCGTGGTCTTGACGCCGTGGAGGTATAGATACATCGTGTCAGGGGAGAGCAGGAGGGGGTGCTTCTTCTGCGAATATATAGGGAGGCCGGAGGCGGACAGAGACAACTTGGTGTTCTTCAGAGGCAGGTACTCGATAGGCCTCTTGAACAAATATCCCTACATGTGGGGCCACGTGATGGTGGCTCCCTATAGGCACGTGGGCGATCTGGAGGAGCTGGACGACGAGGAGCTCGCCGGCTTGCTGAGAGAGGCCTTCCTCGTGAAAAACGCCGTGGTGGCGGCCGCCGGGTGTGGAGACGTCTTGGTGGGCATAAACGTGGGCAGGGCGGCCGGCGCCGGCGTGGAGTCCCACCTCCACATACACATAATACCTAGGTGCAGGGAGATAGCTCCCGACACGCCTCAAGAGGAGCTGGACGAGATGCTGAGGAGGTATAGGGACGAGCTTGCGAGGCTATGGAGCTGAGGAGGCTCTGCGCCCGTAACTTCAGGGCGTTGGACCGCTGCGTGGATCTAGAGGGCCACGTCCTTCTCTTCGGCCCGCCGAACTCTGGTAAGACCTCCCTCCTCGAGGCGCTCTCCATGCTGATGCAGAGCAGAGGCGAGCAGTGGATCCTGCTCGAAGGGCCTCTGCTGATAATCCATGAGGCCGAGGACGTGCATAGAGGCGGCGACACGTCGACGCCGTTCACCATAGAGGCCCACTGGGCCCTCGAGGGCGGCCTATACGGCTACAGCTACTCCTACGCCACCAAGGGCGGATACGTCGAGCAGGCCGTCTACGAGAACTTCCGGCAGCTTCTGCGCGTGGCGAAGAGCGGCCAGAGGGGCAGGGTGGTGTACCCCGAGGGCCTGGACGCGGAGCTCTGCGCCGCGCCCTACGCGGTCTTGAACGAGGACGTCCTGATACCCTGCGGCCAGGTCGACGACGAGGTCTTCAGGAGGGCTGAGAGGATCCTGCTCGACCTGAGGGTGGGGCTGAAGGACGCCTACTACTTCATAAGCGGCAGGAGGCTGGCGGCGTGGAAGTACACCTACGAGACCCATGTGGATCTTCTGCCGGCGACGAGCGTAGGGCCCGAGGGGCAGTACACCGCCCACCAGATCTCGCGGATCTTGTCGCAACCGCAGTTCGAGCCGCTTAGGGACCACCTCTACGGCCTCCTGAAGGCCGCCGGGATAGACGACGTAAGGGTGGGGCTGGTGTCCACGGGGAGGATAGCCATGTACGTCAAGGCCGGCGGCGCGTGGACCAACGCGTATAACGTCGGCAACTTCACCAAGGCCGTTCTGCCCGTCTTGACGCAGCTCATACTCTCCAACGGAGGGAGCGTGGTGGCCGTCGACGACGTGGATCTCGCCGTGCCTGACAGCTACGCCGAGGGGCTCCTGGCGACGTATCTGGACCTGGCGAGGGGGAAGGGCCTCCAGCTGATCATGGCCGCCAGGTCGGATGCGTTCAGAAGGGCGGCGGAGAAGCTGGGCATATCGGTGGTGGGGCTTTGAGGCTCGTCGTGGACACCTCTTCGCTCATATATCTGGTGGAGCGGAGGGTGGACCCGGCCGCGCTGGCCGAACACGCCGTCTTCACCACCTACGCGGTGCTGGAGGAGCTGCAGACGCTGGCCCGTAGAAGCCGGAAGGCGAGGGTGGCCGTCAAGGTGGCGCGGATGCTTGCTCCCTTCGTCGTCGACGCGGCGGGTCCTGCGGACAGGTCCGTGGTGGAGGCGGCGGAGCGCATCGGCGGCGTGGTGCTGTCGGGCGACGCCGAGGTTGTAGGGGAGGCGAGGAGGAGGGGGCTCGCGGTAGCCCTATTCCACGACGGGGAGTTGGTGGCGCTTTGAGACGTTGTGCTTATAAAGGGGGAGAGATAGGATAGCCCCATGCCTTTCCGTCTAATCGAGGCCGAGGACTACGTCAGGATCAATCCTTCGGAGTTCGGCAAGCCGCTTGAGGACGTCGCCCTGGCCCAGCTGAGGGCCAGGTACGAGGGGAAGTCCTTCAGAGATCTCGGCTTCGTCGTGGCCGTGCTGGGCGCCAAGGTGGCGAGGGAGGGCGTCATACTCTTCGGCGACGGCGCCACGTACCACAGGGCCGTGTTCGACCTGTTGACATACGTCCCGCTCGACGGGGAGATAGCCCACGGCGTTGTGGAGTCCGCCCGCGAGGTGGGGGTCATGGTGCGCATAGGCCCCGTCCTCGGCTTCATAAACAAGATCCACCTCATGGACGAGCCCAACATCCTGTTCGACGCAAGCACCAAGAGCTTCATAGGCGAGAGGAGCAAGAGGAAGGTCGGAGTGGGCGACGTGGTGAGGGCGCGCATCACCGGCGTGTCCTACGTCGCTCAGAGGGAGGGCCTCGACCTTGCGGTGAGGATAACCATGACCATGCGCGGACCCGGCCTCGGGAAGCTGGAGTGGCTTAGGGAGAAGAAGGGCAGAAAGCCATGAGCGCCGCCAGGAGGACTCTGTCGGGCTACAAGGCCTGCAAGAACTGCAGGCTGATAGTGCCCGAAGACGCCGCGCAGTGCCCCAACTGCGGATCCACCGAGTTCGTCAACAACTGGCGCGGCATGCTGGCCGTCCTAGACCCCGAGAAGTCCTGTATAGCCAAGAGGCTGGGCATCTCGAGGCCCGGCGTCTACGCCCTGGAGCTGGTCGAGGAGTAGGCCCTCGGGCATCGCCTCTCGGCCTCCTTGACCTTCTCGGCCAGCTTGAAGAGCTCCGATCTGTAGGCCTCCAACTCCCTCAACAAGAGCCTGTAGTCCATGTCGGGCAACGCCGCGTCTTCGCCCAGCGTCATGCGGACAAGGGCCGTCAGTGCGCCGCCCGAGAGCTCCTCGTAGAGCTCCACGAGCCTCCTCATGCGCGACTCGAAGACGTAGTAGTCGTTCAGAACCTTGAGGACCTCCTCTGCGGTCAGGACCACGTTGCACCTCTGGGCTTCCACCAGCGTCCTTATGGCCTCGACGACGGTCTTCCCGACGGCTTTGATGAACGTCGGGCTGTTCGCCTTGGATTCAAGCAGATCTAGGGCCTCCTGGAGCTCCACTGCAGCTCCATGACGCAAATTAATATATACTCGCCGCCGGGCGGTGGTGTGTGCGGCATCTTCGGCATAACGACCGACGCCGAGGCCCCCCTCGGCGCCTTGTTGCGCAGAGCGCTCGAGAGGCTGGAGTATAGGGGGTACGACTCGGCGGGCATCGCGGTGGTGACGCCCCGCGGCATAGTGGTCAAGAAGGACGCCGGGAAGGTCGCCGAGGTTTCCCGCAGGCTCGGCTTCGACCAGATAAGAGGTAGCACCGGCGTGGCCCACACGAGGTGGGCTACCCACGGGAAGCCCAACCAAGTAAACGCCCACCCGCATGTGGACTGCACGGGCTCTATCGCCGTCGTCCACAACGGGATAATCGAGAACTACGAGGAGCTGAAGGCGGAGCTCGCGGCGAGGGGCCACGTGTTTAGAAGCGAGACGGACACCGAGGTCTTCGCCCATCTGATGGAGGAGTACGAGAGGGGCGGCTTGACCCCCTGGGAGGCCTTCAGGAAGGCCTTGTCGCGGCTGCGGGGCGCCTACGCCCTAGCCGTCGTGGACTCCAGGGAGCCCGACAAGATATTCTTCGCCCGCAACCTCTCGCCGTTGATAGTGGGGCTCGGCGAGGGCTTCAACGTGGTCGCCAGCGACATACCCACGGTGCTCGAACAGACCAAGAAGGTCCTCCCGCTGAAGGATGGGGAATACGGCTACGTCACGCCGGCCGAGGTCGTCGTGGAGCACGACGGCGTCAGGGTCGAGGTTGCCGATAGGATACACCTAATACCCTGGAGCGCCGAGCAGGCCCTCAGAGGTGGCTACCAGCACTTCATGCTGAAGGAGATACACGAACAGCCGGAGGCGCTGGCCTCGACCGTGGCCGGGCTGGAGCAGCGGCGCCTCTCGGAGGTCGCCGAGATGTTGCTGAACGCCAGGAGGGTGTACGTCGTGGGCGCCGGCACGTCGTATTACGCCGGGCTTGTCTTCCAGCTGGGCCTCGCCGAGTACAGAATCGCGGCCCTGCCCTTGATCTCCTCGGAGTATGCGACCTACGAGGGGCTTTTCGACGCAGACGACGTGGCCGTCGCCGTGTCGCAGTCGGGCGAGACCATAGATACCATCAAGGCGGCTAGGGCGATGAGGGAGAGGGGGGTAAAGGTCGTGGCGGTCACCAACGTCGTTGCGAGCACGCTGGCCAGGGAGAGCGACGCCGTGCTTTACACCAGGGCGGGGCCCGAGATAGGGGTCGCGGCCACGAAGACCTTCACCACGCAGGTCGCCCTCCTCGCCGCGCTTCACGCCCAGATCGGCAAGGCGTTGGGGGTCGACGTGGAGCCCCGCATGGACGGCTTGAAGAGGCTGCCCGACGTCGCGAGGAAGGCCATAGAGCTCAACGAGGGCTCGGCCAAGGAGCTCGCCGAGAGGCTCAAGAACAGCCAAAGCGCGTATTATCTGAGCAGAGGGCTCGGCATGCCGGTCGCGTTCGAGGGGGCCTTGAAGATGAAGGAGATAGCGTATATACACGCCGAGGCGTACCCCGCCGGCGAGTCCAAACACGGCCCCATAGCCCTAGTCGAGAGCAGATTCCCCGTCGTGTTCGTCTTCTCGGACCCGTCGCTCAAGGACAAACTGCTCAACAACGTGGCCGAGATGCAGGCGAGAGACGCGCTGATAATCGGCGTCGTTCCGCGCGGCGACGACGCGGCGAGGAAGCTAAGACACGTCTTCGAGATCCCCCATCTGGACCCGTTGCTGAACGCCGCCTCGTTCGCAATACCGCTGCAGCTGCTGGCCTACTACACGGCCGTGGGGCTCGGCAGGGATCCGGACAGGCCCCGCAATCTGGCCAAGACCGTCACCGTGGAGTGACATGATAATCCCGGTCGTTGCCGCCAACGAGTACAACGAGCTCTTCAAGCCGCTCACCGGGGGCTATATAGCCGAGGCGAGGCTCGGCGGGAGGCCTCTGTACCGCTACGCCGCCGATATCCTGTGGGAGATGTTCGGCAGAGTCTACGTGGCCTCCAGGTCGGCTGAAGGGGGGAGGTACGAGCCTCTCCAGGTCGATGGAAACTCGGCGGAGGACGCCGTAAGGGCCGCGGGCCAACTGTGCGCGTCGGGCGACAAGCTGCTGGTGGCGTCGGGCTCCGTGGTGACCGAGAGGGACGCGTTCAGGGCCTTGGTCGAGGCGGCGGCGTCAGCGGGGGCCGACGGCGCCGTCCTCGCCGTGCCTCTGAGGTCGCGGGGCGGTTTGGCCATAGCCATGTCCGGGGGATCTCTGGCGGGGATAGGCGGGGAGGGGCAGCTGGCCTACGGAGGAGCCGCCCTGATCCCCGGCCGCGCGGCCAAGCTCTTCGAGGGCGCCGAGTTCCCCCAGGCGCTGGCCGAGGCGGCAAGGGAGGTGAAGATAGCTGTGGCCGTCTGGGGCGGGAGGTGGTTTAAGGTCGAGGAGCCAGTCGATCTGGTCGCGGCGCTGGAGCTGGTTATGCCCAACGCGACGTATATAGCGGCGGACGCCAAGATAAGCCCCACGGCTGTCATCGAGGGCCCCGTCGCCGTAGAGAGCGGGGCCGAGATAGACCACTACGCCGTGGTGAAGGGGCCTGCGTACATAGGCAGAGGCGCGTTCGTGGGCGCCCATGCCCTGATCAGGAACTTCTCCGACATAGAGGAGGGCGCCGTCGTGGGGAGCAGCGCCGAGATAACGCACAGCCTGGTCGGGCCGCGCGCCACGATAGGCAGAGGCTCCTTCGTCTCCTACAGCGTCGTGGGCGAGGGGGCCGTGCTGGAGCCCAACGTGCTGACCAAGTCCGTGCTGAGGGGCGGCAGAGGCAGGCTGAGCCCCGTGGAGGTGAGGGGCCGCGAGCTGTACAAACTGGGCGCGTTGATAGGCAGAGGCGCCCGCGTGGACGCCGGGACGGTGCTGGAACCCGGGCAGGGCTTCGGCGTCTCGTCTCCGGCGTAGCGGTAGAGGGCCCAGGTCATGGGGTGTCGTCTAGACTTCAGCAGGTCGGGCAACTGGCCGTAGGCTCCAGCCGCCTCTCTAGGCCTTTTGCCTCCCAGATGGCGACCGAGCCCTACCTGTAGCAATGCCCGGGCCCGATCTCCAGGTCCCCAGCCGTAACAGCTCTGGGGAAAGGGATGGCCAAATATGAAACCGAGGCGTCGAATCGCAGAATTAAAAAATACGATGTCTAGGTGGCTCGTGAATATATCGGACACCGAGGTCGAGGTCGTCAGGCTCGTCACGCCCCACAACGTCAACCCAATAGGCACCCTCTACGGGGGCTATATGCTCCAGTGGCTCGTAGACGCCGGGACCATAGCCGCCATGGATTTCTCCGAGTCCGACGCGGTGCTGGGGTATCTGGACCGCATGCATTTCATCGCGCCGGTCAAGGTCGGCGATATAGTCAAGTTCAGGGCCTGGATAGTCCACGTCAGGAGGTCGAGCATGACGGCGCTGGTGGAGGCCTACGTGAAGAAGCCGGAGGGCTTGTCCCTGGCCACCATAGCGAGGGCAATATTCGTGAAGGTGGGGGCCGACGGCAGGCCCTTGCCGGTCGAGAAGACGCTCCAGACGTCGAACGGCTGGGAGAGATCGCTCTGGAGCTATTTCTCAAGGTGGAGAGAGGCCGTCGAGTCGGAGCTCAGGCGCGAGCCGGCGGCCGGCGATCTCCCCGCCATCACGCAGATACAGGTAATGCCCGAGGACGCCGTATATGGAGGCCTCATGTACGGCGGCCGGCTTCTGTACTATCTGGACCAGATAGCGGCGATAGCGGCGTTTAACTACAGGCCGGGGATCTACGTGACGGCGTCCCTCAACTCGATCAATTTCAAGAGGCCGATATATGTGGGCGATATAATCGTCGTCCGGGGCGGCGTCGACTACGTGGGGCACACGAGCCTCGAGGTGGCCTTCGAGGTGGTCGCCAGGGGGCTGAGGGGCGAGAGGCGGGTTGCCGGCGGCTATTTCACCTTCGTCAACATGTCCGGCGGGAGGCCTACACCTATCGGGCAGGAGCTGGTTAAGGACGCCGACGCGTTGAGGCGTAAGTCGCAAAATCTGGCGGAGGCCAGCGCGCTGAAGGCCGCCGTGCTGTACGAAGACAGGCCGGCCTACGTCTCGGTCCTCGAGGGGCGGCAAGGCGGAGCCCTTTAACTACGGGGCAAAGGTTTTAACTATGTCCACCCCGTGGCTGGACCCTATCCTGTTGGCCCCGGCTTTTATCATGGCGAGGGCTTGCTGGGCCGACCTGATGCCGCCCGCCGCCTTGACGCCGGCCCTGTCGCCGACCGCCCTCCTCATGATCTCAACGTCCTCGACGGCGGCCCCGCGGGGGCCGTAGCCCGTGCTCGTCTTGACGAAATCGGCGCCTGCCCCAACGGCTATCAGCGACGCCTTCGCTATCTCCTCGGGCGTCAGGTAGCCGGTCTCCAGTATCACCTTCAGGACGCCGCCGTAGTCGTGCACCACCGACGCCACTGCCCTTATCTCCCTCTCCACCACCTCATATAGGCCGGCCTTGAAGGCGCCGATGTTCATCACCATGTCCACCTCGTCAGCCCCGTCGTTCAGCGCGGTCTCTGCCTCCGCGGCCTTCAACGCGGGCTTCGTGGCGCCGAACGGGAAGCCCACCACGGACATGACCCTGGCTCTGTTCCCGATCACGCTCTTGGCGTAGGCCACGTACGACGGGTTGACCATCACGCCCCAGAAGCCGTACTCCAAGACCTCCCTGCAGTATCTCTCCACGTCCTGGGGGGTGGCCGCGGGGCTGAGTATGGTGTGGTCGATCAGACGGGCCAGCTCCTCCCTCGTCTTGGGCGGATCCATATATATCCCGGAAATCTATTAAAATAACTCGGACGTTGGCGCCCCGTGTCCCCGCTCGATGAAGCCTTGACGCTGGCGCTGGCCTTCGCCCTGGTCTACAACAACGCGTTGGTGGTCCTCGGCCCGTCGGCGTGGGGCGGCGTCCAGCCGGACCGCGCGTTGATATTGGCGACCGCCTCCGAGATAGCCGGCACCTTCCTGTCGCCCATGTCCCCCCTCAAGTTCAGCCCCTCCGAATATCTAGCGGCGCTTTTGTTCTACGCCGCGTTCACCGCCGCGAGGATCTCCCTGCCGATCTCGGTGTTCCTCTACTCGCTGAGGGGGCTGACCGCGACGTCGCTGGCCCTGTGGTTCGGCACGCCGGCGCTGGCCTTCACCGTAGGCTACTTCGCGGCTAGGCTCGTGAGGCCCTCCCTCGCGTTGGGGTACGTGGTCCTATTCGCCGTGTCGTTCATGTTCGGCGCCAACAACATAGCCTTCGTGAACAAGGACGTCTACGTAGTCGCGGCGATCTTCCTCGGCAACTACCTAGGGCTGAGGTTCTCCAGGTGGATAGTGAAGCTCTACGCCTTTTCGTTCAGCGGGGCGGTCTCCGCAAGCGCGTCCGCCGCCGCTCTGGCGGCCTTGGGCATCGCCTTCGGGATCCCGATGTCGTTCACGCTCTTGATCTACAGCACGTTGCTCGGCTCGGCCGCGTCGAGGAGGATGAGGATCATACGGCCCGCCGATTTCATAAAGGCGCTTGCGTCGATAACATCGGCGTTGTTGCTGGCGTACGCCACATCCATCGTCCTGGGCCGCGCCTGACAGCAATAGATATATATACGGAGCGCCGTATATGACGTGAAGCCGCTGTCCGAGCTCTTCTCGAAGCTCGTGGAGAGGATAAGGGGGGTCGAGTATATCGACGAGCAGACCCTACAGGAGATCTCGCGGGAGCTCCAGAGGTCGTTGCTGAAGGCCGACGTGCCTCTAGATATGGTCAAGTCGTTCACCGACGCGGCGATCAGGCGTATGAAGGAGGAGAGGCCGCCGCCCGGCATACCGGTCAAGGATTTCGTCATATACGTCATATACCAGGAGCTGGTCAAACTGCTGGGCGGCGAGGCCGAGCCGGATCTGAAGCTGCCCAAAAGGCCCTACCTCGTCATGTTGCTGGGCGTCGAGGGCAGCGGGAAGACGACCACCGCGGCCAAGATAGCGCTTTTCTACATGAAACGCGGCCTGAAGGTCGGCGTAGTGGAGACCGACACCGTGAGGCCGGCCGCATACGACCAGCTGAAGCAGCTGGCTGAGAAAATAGGTGCGCGTTTCTACGGCGAGAGGGACGGGGGCGACGCCGTGGGTATAGCCAAACGCGGCGTCGAGCAGCTGAAGGGCGTGGACCTAATTCTGGTCGACACGGCGGGCCGCCATAGGAACGAGCAGTCCCTGCTCGAGGAGGTCAAGGCCATCTACGACGCCGTAAAGCCCGACGAAGTCATGCTGGTTGTTGACGCCACGGTGGGCCGACAGGCCGCGGCCCAGGCGGAGGCCTTCATGAAGTACGTGCCGATACACAGCGTCGCGATAACCAAGATGGACAGCACCGCCAGAGGGGGCGGGGCCCTGGCCGCCGTGGCCAAGACGGGCGCCAGGGTCAAGTTCATAGGCGTCGGCGAGGGCGTCGACGAGGTGGAGCCGTTCAGCCCCAGGAAGTTCGTGGCGAGGGTGCTCGGCATGGGCGACCTGGAGACCTTGGTGGAGCGCGTCAAGGCCGTGTTCGAGGAGGAGGAAGTGCTGGAGGAGCTTGAGAGCGGGCGCCTGGACCTATTGACCTTCAAGAAACAGATAGACGCGTTGCTGAAGCTGGGGCCTCTGAGCAAGGTCCTCGAGCTGCTTCCAGGCACGCTGGCCTCCAAGATAAGCGACGAGCAGATAGAGCTCTCCCAGAAGAACTTGAGGAGGTGGCGCGCCATATTGAGCTCCATGACGGAGGAGGAGCTGAGGGACCCGGGCATACTCAACGCGTCTAGGATCAGGCGCATAGCCGTAGGCGCCGGCGTGACCCCCAAGGACGTGAAGGACATGTTGAAAGTCTACGAATCCATGAGGAAAATGTCCAAGATGCTCCGGCGCCAGTACAGGCTCGGCGCCAGGGGCGTACGCCTCCAATGAGGAGATTCGTCTTGGTGACCTCCACCAAGTCCTTCGCCGAGGACCCCTACGTGCACGGCAAGGCGCTGGTGGCCGCCCTGCTGATATCCAACGGGATAAGGGAGGACGCCGAGTTCGTGGCCTACTTCAGAGACGCCGGCCGGGCGGTCAGGGTGTTGGGCAACTCCGTCAGGTCGCTGTTTCCGGACGAGGAATCCTCAACTGGACTGCTCAGAAAGGCGCTGAGAGGCGCCAGACACCCCGGCGTCAAGCTGCTGGAGCGCGTAAGCCTGGAGGACCTCGTGAGGAGGCCGGCCGTAGACGGGCGGCAGGGCGTCTGCAAGCCGCCGAGGGAGTTCACGTACGTCGCCTATCTGGAGCCGATAGACGTCGAGGTCGACTGCGGCGCCGGGCTGGGCCATATGCCGCCCCACCACCAGTTCGCTGTGTTCAACATAGAGGCGGACCGCCGGTGGCTGGCCTCCCCTCAGCCCTAGGGTCCCGGCCCGGGCGGAGCGCCAGGACCGGCCCGCCCCTCCCGGGCGAGAATTTATAACCTCCTCCACAGATGGCGCGGTGGATCCTCTAGAGAAGGCCAGGGAAGTCCTACGCCAATATCCGCTGTGCGACTCATGCCTAGGCAGGCTGTTCGCCGCGATGGGCTACGGAGTCGAGAACTCCGAGAGAGGCCGCGCGATCAAGACGTTGCTCCACATGAGGCTGGTGTACGACTACAGAAACGGCATCGACGCGACGGAGGACCTCAAGGCGTTGGGGAGAGTCCACGCGCCCACCAGGAGGTTCCTCGCCTCGAACGGCATAGGCGTGGAGGAGGCCCGTTGCTACATCTGCGGCGGCCTCCTCAGGGACGTGGAGAAATACGCAGAGGGCGTGGCGAAGGCGTTGGAGCAGATAGAGTTCGGGACGTTCCAGATCGGCTCGGTGGTGCCGAAGGACGTGCTGGAGCGGGAGCGGGAGATCGTGGCCAAGTTCGGCATAGAGACCGGCGAGTCCATCAAACACGAGATAAATAGGAGGATAGGGAGGGCCGTCGGGGAGCTCCTGAAGAGGCCTGCAAACAAGGAGAGGCCCGACGTCGTGGCCACCGTGAGCCTGGTCGACGGCACGATCAAGGTGGCCAGAAATCCCTTGCTCCTGCTGGGGCGCTACATCAAGCTGAGCCGCGTCGTATCGCAGGGAAAGCCCGTGCCGGGCGCCCTGAAGACGGTCGAGGAGGTTCTAGACCCAGTGAGGTCGAGGTTCGGAGGCCCCGCCTTGGTGCTACACGCGGCCGGCCGTGAGGACTTCGACGTGAGGATGTTGGGCAACGGGAGGCCGGCCGTCGTCGAGATCAAGGAGCCCGCGAGATATAGGGGGGATCTCTCGGGCCTTACGACGGACTGGGTCATCCTGTCGCCGCTCAAGCCGGGCACGAGAAACGACGTGAGGGAGATGAAGGCCAAGTCCAAGACTAGCATAAAGCTCTACAGAGCCGTCGCGCTGTCCGACAGGCCCGTCTCGGCTGAAGATCTGGCGAAGCTCAAGGCTCTTGAAGGCGCCGTGGTGGTCCAACGGACGCCGAGGCGGATAAAAAGGCTGAATCCCCGCGCCAGGAGGCGGAGGATGGTATACAATATCGAAGTCTACCAAGTGGCCGATAGAGTTTTGGAGCTATTCATTAGATGCCAAGGCGGATTATACGTCAAGGAGTTCGTGACCGGCGACGGCGGACGGACCCAGCCGAGCGTGGCCGAGACGTTGGGAGCCTCTCTAGAGGTCGTGGAGCTCGACGTGCTGGACGTCGAGTGACTTTAAATTTTCCCGGCCGTAGAGGCGACATGAACGCCATCGTCAAGAGCGCTAAGCTGCACTGGAGGTTCTACAGGGAGTTCCTGAACAACAGGTACTTCAACGTGGGGCTCGCCGCAGCCGCCGCGGCCTACGCGGTACGCGCGGCGGCCAGCGGGATGTTCATACCCTACTCCCTACAGGAGGTCACCAACGGGCTCTTCAACAGATCGTCGCATCTGCTGGGCCAGGGCCTCCTGTTGCTGGCGCTCTCCGGCGTCATATACGCGGCGTCTGAATGGGGGTTCAAGCCGTTTTTCCAAGGCATCGCCAGATCCATAAGCTTGATCAAAATAGGGCTCGTCAACAGCATGGCCCCGCGCAACGGCGGCGAGAGGGACCGCATAGGGAGGCTCGTCAACGACGTGGATTTCGTCATGTGGAACGTGGGGGGTATAATAAACTCGATGTTCCCCAACGCGTTAACGGCGTTCGTGGCCGAGATGACGCTCTTCGAGATGAGCCCTCTGCTGGGGCTGATAGGGCTTGTCGGGCTACCCGTATACATAGCCGTGTTGGAGCACTACGTGAGGGGCGTCCACATAGCTAGGGCTATGGAGAGGAGGGCATACGGCGAGAGCATACAGGCGGCGTCGGAGTACATGGAGGGTAGGGCTGGGCCCGATGCGTTCATCGTCGCCATGGAGAAGTGGCTTAGGGGCATCGACAAGAACATACACCTGGACAGGGTGTACTGGTCCATCTCCTTCGGGACGGGCTACGCCGTGCCGACAGCCATAGCGCTCGTCGGAGTCGACCTAGCCAACAAGGGCAAGCTCAGCATAGGCTCGCTGGTGGGCTCCATGAGCGCCGCTCTGACCATGTACACCGCCTTGGTCAACGCCTTCTGGGCGATATGTCTGCTGGGCCAAAACGCGGTCGTGATAGACCGCGTATTCTCTATGAGGGGGCCCAACGGCCAGAGAAGCCAATCTCCCGCCCAGCCCCTTCCTTGACCGCCTTGTCGTAGACCGCCTTGGCGGCGACCAGATCCTCCACCGCTATGCCGAGCGACTTAAACAGAGTTATGGAGGACGCATCCGGCCTGCCCCTCACCCTGCCGGCCACTATGTCGGCCAGCGGCACCGCTCTGTCGAGAGCCCCCGCCCTTATCAAATCGCCGGCCTCATCCCTGGCCTGCACAGGGTCGTCCACAGCTATGACGTCGGCGCGCGCCACGGCGTCGGGCGTGAGCTCAGCCCTGTTAGCCCAGTTGCTACCCACCGCGTTTATGTGGGAGCCCGGCCGGAGGTATTCCCCCCTGATGAACGGCTCCGCGGCGTTGGTCGCGGTGACCAACACGTCGACGGCCGAGGCCGATCTGTAGTCGTCGGCCACGACTGCGTCGTAGCCGCGCCTTCTGACGAACTCGGCGAAATCCCCCGCGTGTTCCCTCCTCCTGCTGTATATCTTGACCAGCCTCGGCCTGACCACCTCGACCAGCGCCTCGAATTGGGACCTGGCCTGCCTGCCGGCGCCCACAATCCCCAGAGTCTCGGCGCCGGCGGCCATGTACTTGGTCGCGACGGCGGAGGCCGCCCCCGTCCTCTTCTGCCCGAGCCTGTCCGCCTCTATTATCGCCAGCAGATCGCCGCCGTTCACGTCGAAAAGAAGCACGACGAACCTAGCCCCCTCCCTAGTGCTCAGATAGGTCTTCAGCCCCGCCACGCCGTATCTGCCCAAGACGGCGCCCTGCAACACGTGGAGGACCGCGCCCCTCACGACGGCCCTCCGCCGCGGCAGATTCACGGCCTGCCCCTCGGCGAGCAGGCGGAACCCCTCCTCGACAGCCTCTATAGCCTCCCTATAGCTCAACAGCCGGTCCACCTCCCCCTCAGTTATGAAGAGAGCCATGTTGAAAACACCTTGAAAAAAAATTAGGTTTTTAGTGGACGCCGTACCAAGGAGCCCAGCTCTTCCAGATGCCCGTATGGGCGAATATCGCCCCGACGCCTATGAACAGAGATATCAGGCCCGCGACGGCCAGCAGTAGGATGAGCAGATACGCCACGGGCTTGGCCGCCCCCTTGTGCGCCAGAAGCGGGCTCAGAAGTCCGGCGAGACCTATGGCGAAGAACATAAGGCCGGCGAGAGGCGGCTCGGTGGTGAGGCCGTACGTCCAAATATCGAAGGAGTAGACGAACGGCACAAGCGACAGGGCGGCTACTCCGATCAGCCCGCCGAGGAGGTAGTACCTGCCCTCATCGCCGAAGGCCTCGGCCCCCCATCTAGCGACCATGAGGCCGAGGGTTATCAGAGCCACGCCGAACAGCGGCCACGCGTCGGAGAAGACCAGGTTGTAGGAGCTCGGCAGAGGCCAGGTCGCGGTGGCCCAGAGGCCGCTGGCCAGCGCATATATGCCTAGGCCTAGGTAGAAGTAGCCGAAGGATTTATTGAACGTGGACTTCACGCTGACAGGCGCCTTGGATGCGAAGTTCAAATAGACCCAGTAGGCTGTGGCCAACAGCGTGGTCCCCAACACGTCGAGCCATAAATCCAACGGGTCCATGAACAGTTGCGGCATGTGTAGGCGATCCGCCTTTCCTAATAACCATTATTACATTTTTTTGTGAAATATAATTTTATAATTAATTTTTTATGTCTTTTAAATTAAATATCAATCTATTTTATTTTTATAAAATATGATCTATATCCCGATTTTCGTAGGCGTTCGGCCACATCTGCGCTGAGGGCCCCCTCGTAGCAGTAGAACACATAGGTCTTGTCTCTGCCGGTCCTCTCCACGAAGTCGAGAACCTTGTCCAGCTCTACCCTCACTGCGCCTGGCAGATGCCATCTGATGTAGGCCTCCTGGTCCCTCAGATCCACCACGACGGCGCCGTCGGGCACCTTGTCGACGGCTAGGCCGGCCAACCTGGACGACAGGTCGGCGGCCGCCGATCCCAGCTCGCCCTTCCTGAACACCTCCATTGAGGAGAACGCGGCCTCGACCGCGTCGTGCACGGCGAGGTCTATCAGCTCTATCTCCCCCCTGGAGGCCCACCTCCTGGGCTCTCTAGAGAATATCCCGCAGTACTCAGGAACCGATATGGACAGGTCGTAGGTCCCTATCCTCTGAGCCATGCGGACTATCTCCTCCTTGTCGAGACCTATCAAGGGCCTTAATACGGGCATGTCTATCCCGGCCTCCACGGCGGCGAGCGCCTGGAGCGTCTGGGACGACACCTGGCCCAGGGACTCGCCCGTGACGAGGGCCTCGGCCTTGACCCTCCTGGCCGCCCTCTCGGCGAGCCTATACAGCGCCCGCTTGAAGGCTATGGACCAGAGGTGGCGGTCCACATTCCGACGTATTGCGTCCGCTATGGGGGCGCAGTCGGCCACCAGCACCCTGGCGTCGTAGCCGTAGGCCCATTCCAGCAATTTCTCCACGACCCTCAAGGCCGCGGCCTCCGTCAAGACGCCGCCTAGGTTACAGTAGAGGACGTCGACATAGGCTCCCCTACGCATCATATACCAGGCGGCCACCGGCGAGTCTATGCCGCCCGACACCAGAGCCAGGACCTTGCCCTCGGAGCCCAGGGGAAGCCCCCCAGGTCCCTCGTATATCTCTCTGTACGTGTAGGCGCGGCCCTCCCTGACCTCTATGAATATCTCGACCTCGGGCCGCTCTAGATCGACCGAGCCCCCCGCCGTCGCCAGCAACGCGCCCACCCTGACCGCCACGTCCTTCGACGTAAAGCTGTGGGACCCCGCTCTGTGGACTCTCACCGCGAATTTCCTCCCGACTACCTCGTCCCTCCAGCGGGAGGCCGCCTTGGACGCCAGGTCCTCCAGATCCGCGAAGGAGTACTCGGTGGCCGGGCTCACGGACTTGACGCCGAAGACCCTAGACGCGGCCTTGGCCACGCATTGGTCGTCGCCGTAGACGAAGATCCTCCCGGGCTCGAGCCTGAACTTGACCTCGCCGCATCCGGCGGCGGCCTCCCTTATGGATCTAACCAACAACGCCTCCATCTCCCTCCGCACGGACCCGCGCTTTATGGCCACCTCGCTATATCTGACCAACACCACCACATCGGCGCCGAGGCCTTCGCTTAAATTTTAAACCGCCTATCTGGCCCTGGCCCATCGGCCGTTAGTCTCAGCTCGTAGGCGTTCCGTTAGATGTCGATGCAACGAGGGCATGTCGATCGCGCCATCTGCCCGCCTTGGTTGCCGACCTATAAAATTTTTATATATTCGACGGCTCGGCATTTCCGTGGACCACAGGGGGGCTATCCTGTTCAACAGCGTCCTGGGCTCCTTTATGGCCAGCATGAATATATCGGCCTTAGTCATAGCGCTACCTGCTGTGTTTAGGGGCATCGGAATAGACCCATTCTCGCCGCTCGGGTTCATGTCAATGCTGTGGCTCATATTGGCCTATCCCTTCACCGTGGCCGTCCTGGTGGCCATCGCCGGCCGTCTCTCCGACATGTACGGAAAGGGGCGTGCGTTCACGCTGGGCGCGGCCGTGTTCACCGCCGCATCGCTTCTGCTGGGCCTGACTCCCGGGACCGGGGCCGCGGCGGCTCTGCAGATGATCGCGTACAGGGCTCTGCAGGGCATCGGCGGGGCTTTGATGTTCAGCAACAGCGCCGCCATTATCGCCGACGTCTTCCCGCCGCACGAAAGGGGGTTTGCCCAGGGGATCGTGGGCATCTCCTTCTCGGCCGGCTCGCTCACTGGGCTGCTCGCCGGCGGCGCGCTCGCCGTGATCGACTGGAGGCTGACGTTCCTCGCCAACGTACCCTTCGGCGTCCTCAACGCGCTCTGGTCCTACAAGGTCATGTACCGCGTGTCGCCGGGAACCGGCAAGGTCGTCGTGGACTGGGTCGGTGCCGCCGTCCTCGCAACTGCGCTCTTCCTGCTGCTGATGGGGCTCGCCCTCTCGACCGTGCCCTACGACGGCCACGCCTTGGGCTGGAGCGCCCCCTACGTCTGGGCTCTGCTGGCGGGCGGAGCCGCGCTGATAGCGGCGTTGATACCGCTCGAGCGCAGGGCGCGGACGCCTATGTTGCGCCTGGACCTCTTCTCCAACAAACAATTCTCTTTCGGGGTTTTCAGCGCATTTCTGCTCTTCCTGGCGCAAGGGGCCAACGTGTTCGTGCTTTCCATCTTCCTTCAGGCGGTCTACCTCCCCATGGGCGGCATGCCCTACGAGTTGACGCCCCTCTGGGCCGGCATATACCTAATACCGAACAGCGTGGCGAGCGCGGTCTTCGCGCCCATCGGCGGGAAGCTCGTCAATAGGCTCGGGGCCAGGTCCGTGGCCACGGCCGGGGCCGCGTTGATGGGCATAGGGTTCGAGATGTTGTCCGCCCTGCCTCTGTCCTTCCACTACGCGCTCTTCGCCGCCATAGTGGCGCTCATAGGCGCCGGCACGGGCCTCTTCATGAGCCCTAACCTGGTCTCAATACTGAGCGCCGTGCCCTCGTCGACGAGGGCCGCCGCATCCGGCGTCAGGGCCATGCTGCAGAACATAGGCACTCTGCTGAGCTTCGCCGTCTTCATATCGTTGATAGTCGCCGGCTCGGCCGCGGCGTTGGGGCCCAGCATCTACAACGCATTGGTAGGGGCCGGCGTCCCGCCCGACTCCGCAAGACTTCTGCTCTCCACGCCGCCCGTGGTGGCCTTCTTCGCTGCGTTCCTCGGCTACAACCCCATGGCCACGTTGGCCTCCCTAAACCACGTGCAACTCGGCGGCGCCGTATATGCGGCCATAACGAGGCCGCAGTTCTTCGCCGACGCCGTGGCGCCCGCGTTGATAGACGGATTCCACTACGCCTACCACCTCGCCGCGGCCTTCGCCTTCGCCGCGGCGCTCCTGTCGGCGTTAAGAGGCAAAGAGGTGTTCGTGGAGTGAGCGCAGTACCCTTCTACGACCTCGGCGATATACTGGTCGACGGATATTTCATGGACAAGATATCCACGCGCCGCGAGCGCATATTGCTCGTCGCGAGGAGGGGAGCGGCCAGCTCGCCGAAACGGCCGTGCGCCCAGCCTCTGCCGTACGAGTCGGTCTCGGCCCTACTGCGCGAGGGGTACGAGGAGGCTAGGGGCATGCTCGAGGGGGCGCCGCTGAGGAGACGCGGCAGGCTCTACTTCGCCTTGACCCCTCTCTACAGCTCCGGGAGATATCTGGCCCAGATGGCAGACTACATCGCGGATCTGACCTCGGCCAGGCTTCTGGCCAGCGCCTACGAGCAGGTCCTGGCTCGGCTGTCCGAGGGGCCGCGCGGCGTCCTCTGCATTCCGATAGAGCTGAGGGGCGAGGCCGTGTATCTCGGCGGGGAGCTCAACAAGGCCTACACCTACCTCTTCGAGAAAGACGGGGCGTTCAGGGAGGCGTTGAGGCGCCTACTTGAGCCAGGGAGCTCGGGCGGCTCTATAGATGTCGAGGACTCCCCTTAGATCCCTCAGGGAGAGCTCGGGCGGGTAGGGCACCTCGGCGTCCTCCTCGACCGCCCTCAGGAACCCTCTGAACATCTCCACGAACACGTCCACGTCGGGGACCTCCACCCTCCTGCCGTTGAGGACCGGGTCGCCGTATACTCTATATCTGGGCGGCGACCAGGTCCTGCGCTTGGTCTCGAGGTCCTCCACCACGGAGCCGGCGTCTCCGACAACCTCGTAGGACGGGAGAAGCGGCGCGTTGGGGTAGGCCCAGCTATAGTAGAGAAGGCCGTGGGCCCCCGACTTGAACCTGAAGATGGCCACGGCCGTGTCGTCGCCCTCCATGGGCACAGAGGCCCTGTAGACGTAGGCCTTGACCTCCTCGTAGTCCCCGCCGAAGTTCAGAAGCGTGTTGACGAAGTGGACGCCGCCGTCTATCAGAGCGCCGCCGCCCATCTCCTCCAGCCTCGTCCGCCAATCCCTGGGCCTCCCCAGCGTCTGCGACCTCACGATTATCGTGTGGACTCTGCCGAGGCGGCCCTCCCTTATCATATCCATAACGGCCCTAACCGCCGGGTCGAAGTGGAACTGGTCGGCGACCATGAGCTTTCTGCGGACCGACTTGGCGGCGTTTATCATGTCGAGCGCCTCCGCCTCGGTCCTCGCCATGGGTTTTTCCACCAAGACGTGTCTGCCCGCCTTGAGGGCCTCCACCGCCATATCCCTGTGGAGGTGGTGGGGCACCACCAAGTCGACCACGTCGGCGTCGGACGACAACACGGACGAATACGACTCGTACACCTTCCTCGCCCCGTACCTCTCCACGCAAGTCCTCGCGGCCTCCCTGTCCCTCTCCATTATCTCGAGGTCTACGCCCAGCTGGGCCAGGGCCCTTAGGTGTATTTGGCCCCATCCCCTGCAACCGACCACCACGACCTTCATGGCCCCATCGGGAACATTGAAATCTATCCCGCGCCCCTCAATACGTCCGATACGGCCGATCTCACGAGCTCCACGTCCTCCTTGCCTATCATATAGGGCGGGAGGAACCTCAACACGTTCATGCCGGCCGTCAGGGCCAGCACCCCCCGCGCCATCAGCGGCTGGATGAATTGATCGGCCTTGACTCTGAGCTCCAGCCCCAACATGAGGCCCATGCCCTTCACCCTCAGCCCTATCCTCGAGCCGTGCTCCGAGAGGGCCTTGGCGAGATCTCTGCCGGCCGACTCGGCCCGGGAGGGCACGTCGTCCTTGAGCAAGAGCTCCGACGCGGCGGCGGCCGCCGCCATCACTACGGCGTTTCCGGCGAAGGTCGAGCCGTGCTCCCCCGGCTCGAAGACGTCTCCGTACTCCTCCCGCGCCACGACGACGCCTATGGGGAGGCCGCCCCCCAGCGCCTTACCGGCCGTGAAGAGGTCGGGCTCTACGCCGAATTTCTGGAAGGCCCATACGGCCCCCGTCCTGCCGAACCCCGTCTGGATCTCGTCGATTATGAACAAGGCGCCTTTCCGCGAGGTCTCCTCGCGTAGGGCCTTCAGGAAATCGGGCGTCGCCGAGTTGACCCCGCCCTCGCCTTGTATCGGCTCAACCACCACGCAACAGGTATCCTCGCCGACTATCTTCTCCACCTCGGAGGCCAGGTTGAACTTCCCGAACCTCACGTGGGGGTAGAGCGGCTCGAAGGCCTTGCGGTACGCCTCGTTCCACGTTATCGAGAGCGAGCCGGTGGTCCTTCCGTGGAAGCTGTTGGTGAACGCCACTATGGTGGGCCTTCTCGTCATCTTCTTGGCTATCTTGATGGCGGTCTCCACGGCCTCGGTGCCCGTGTTCTGGAGGAACACGACGCCGAATTTGGCCGGCAGTAGGCGCGAGAACGCCTCGACGAATCTCTCCCTGGCGGGCGTCGCGAAGTTGAGCGGCACCGCCCACACCTCCTCTATCTGCCTTCTGACGGCCTCGACTATATAGGGGTTGGAGTGGCCCAGAAAGGCTACGCCGTGATTTGTATTGCAGTCCAGGTAGCGCCTTCCCTGGTCGTCCCATAGGTACTGCATATGGCCCCTGACCAGCCTGATCCCGTACTCGCGATAGTAGCGGGCCAGACGCGCCATGATCCATATAACCTATATAAAAAGAAGCTGCGCCGATCGATGCGTCAGAGCTCGGCCAGCACTCTGTGGAACGACGATATGTGGTCCCTAAAGCTGCTGAAGAACCTGGCCCTCCTCAGCTCCTCCAGGTCTATGGAGTAGACCGCCCTATCCTCCTCGAACAGCTTGAGCCTCAGCTTCACCTCGCCGAGGGGGGAGACGGCCATTGATCCTCCCCAGAAGAACTCCTCCTCCTGGCTTCCCACCGTATTGACGAAGGTAACCCACACCGCGTTCATCAACGCATGCGCCTTCAGCAAGGCCTCCCAGCTGTCCTGGATGGCCAAGCTCCTGCCGAGCCTCCGCATGGGCGAGGCCGCGGGGATCAGTATCAGATCGGCCCCCATCAGCGCCAGCGCCTCCGCGGGCTCCGGATGCCAGGCGTCTTCGCATATCATGACGCCGAATTTAATCCCGGCGTGTTGAAAGGTCTTGAGGTCTCTGAAGGGGTCGCCGCGTTGGAAGTACCTCCGCTCCTCGAAAAGGCCGTAGGTGGGCAGGTAGAACTTGTAGACGTAGTCCACCTCGCCGTTTATTATCACGGCCGCCGAGTTCCTCAAGATGCCGGGCCTCACCTCCTTTATGGTGCCGGCCACCACGCACTTGCCTCTAGACGCCTCGGCGAGCTTCTCCACCGCCTTCTCGCTGTAGCGGAACAGCTCGAACGTCAAGTCCTTGAGCACGTACCCCGTAAGCGACAGCTCGGGGAACACGACGCAGTCGGCGTCGCTGGTCTCCACTATCTCTCTGTGCTTGAGGAGATTGCGCTCCACGTCGCCCAGAAACGGCCTTATCTGGGCCAGCTCTATCCTCACCACGGCCTCACGTTCCAGTAGCGCCTTGGATACCTCCAGTCGGACCCGACCGCCCTCCCGCTGAGCCTGAATATCTCGGGCGGTAGCCGCTTGTGCTGGCTCCTTCTGACCAGCGCGTCGATTCTGTCCACGACGGACACGTCTATGCCCAGCATGGCGGCCGTCTCCTCGCGCGTCCTCATCTCCTCGTAGCGTAGGTACAGCACCGAGTCCACGGTCTCGTAGTCGGCGCCGATCTCCCCCTCCGCCGTCTGTCCCTCCCAAAGCGCCGGGGAGGGGGGCTTCGCCACGATCTCCTCGGGCACGCCGAGGCATCTGCCCAGCTGCCTCACCTGGGTCTTGTAGAGATCGCCGATGGGGAGTATGTCGACGCCGCCGTCGCCGTACTTGGTGAAGTAGCCCAGCATGATCTCGCTCTTGTCGCCTGTGCCCACCACCAGATAGCCGAGCTTCTGGGCGTATGCGTAGAGGAGGACCATCCTGAGCCTCGCCTTTATGTTGCCGACTATCCTCCTGTCGGCGACATCGACGGCGCTGGACATCGCCTTCACGTAGTCGTCTATGGGCACCACGGCGTGTTTCCTCTCGGCCCCCGTCAGCTTGACGATCTTCATGGCGTCCTCCATATCCCTCGGGGGCGTCGAGGCGGAGGGCATCAGCAGGAAGAAGAAGTTGTCGGTGGCCTTGGCTAAAAGCACGGCGACGACGGAGGAGTCTATGCCGCCGCTCAGGCCCAGCACGCCGCCCCTCGCGCCGCTCTCCTCTATATATTCCCGCAACCTCTCCACGAGGTACCGCGCGACCTTGTCGCAGTCTATAGCCAAGGCCTGGGCCACGTATTCGTTCATCGAGTTACACCCCAATCTACGTAATAAACTTCGTTACCCTTATGGAGCCGCCCGATATCTTCGCCAACGCCCCGTTGGGGAGAGGCGACCAGGGCCCGTCGTCGAGGGGCTCCGAGGCCACGGCCGTGACGCCGTCGGCCCTGGCCACCGGGACGTAGTGTGGCTCTTCAACCAGCCTGTAGGTGAGGAAGTAGGCGTCCGCGGTCCTCAGATCCGCTATGGCTATGTTCATCATGGGCTCCTCGGGGTCCATATGGCGCGCCGCTATCTTGGCCACCTCCTCCAGCGCTTCGGCGTCTCCTCCCATGTCCACGAACGCCTTCAGGAAGAGCTCGCTGTCGGTGGCGCCGCCGGTCCTCACGTCGAGCCCCATTCCCCTCAGCTCCCGCGCCAGCTCCTCCCTGCGGAACGTCCCGTTGTGCGCCATGGCGAAGTCGCCGTACACTATGGGGTGGGTGTTGCCCGGCGAGATTCCCCCAACCGACGCCAGCCGCGAATGCAATAAATACAGTTTATATCCACTCGGGGGATCTATATATGATTCCCAGATGGGCTTCACCGATTTATATAGTCCGTACTCGCCCTCCCTGGCGTAGAGGACGCCCCAGCCGGACCCGTGGCTCAAGCCGAGCGTCCTATCCCTCCTGGAGATCTCAACGAAGGACCTGAAAAGATCTGGCCGGGGGTCTCCGAAAAACAGCAGGATTCTGCACATCAGGCGGTTTCGAGATACTGATCGTACTCCCACCTGGTTATCACGTTCCAGGTCCTGTCCCACCCCTCGGCGACGTTGGCCAGATAGTCGCCCCACTCCTTCTCCTTCAGCGACAGATACGCCTTGACCAGCTGTTGCGGCAGGCTCTTGGCCGCGGCGCCCTCAGACGCGTGCTTGACCGCCTCGCCCAGATGCTTGGGGGTCTCCTTCACGCCCGCGAGCTCGTACGCCACGTCCTCGACGGGAGCCGGCGGCTCGAGCTTCTTGTCTAGCCCCTCGAACGCGGCCAGCAGTATCGCCGAGAAGCCCAGGTAGGGGTTGGCCGACGGGTCTGGGTGGCGGTATTCGAACCGGTTTATCTTCTTGCCGTAGTAGGGCACTCTCACCATGGCGGAGCGGTTGCCGATCCCCCAGACGACGCGGGTCGGGGCCTCGTAGTGGGGCACCAGGCGCTTGTAGCTGTTCACGAGCGGGGCGACGAAGGCGCTGTTGGCCATGGCGTTGTTCAACACGCCGGCTATCGCCGACTTGAGCTCGGGCGTTGGCTCCTTATACGACGCGAATAGGTTGACGCCGTCGCGCCAGAAGCTCACGTGTATGTGCATCCCCGATCCGTTGACGCCCCAGAACGGCTTCGGCATGAAGGTGGCTATCAAGCCGTGTCTCTGGGCTATCGATTTTGCCAGTATTTTGTACACAAGTATCTGGTCGGCCACTTGGACCGGGTCGCCCGCCGGTATGTTCACCTCGAACTGGCTGGGCGCAACCTCGTGGTGGGTCTTGGTGAGTCCTATGCCCGACAGATAGAAGTGCTCTATTATCTCCTCCACGACTGGCATGGTCTCCTTCAGCGGATAGCCCTCGAAGTAAGCCCCGCTGTCGACGAGGGACGGCGGGTTGCCTCTCACCAGGAAGAACTCCACCTCGGCGCCCATCACGACCTCGTACCCCCTCGACGCGACGTACCCAACGGTCTGCTTGAGGGCGTTGCGCGGGTCCATGGGGTGCGGCTTGTCGCCGTCCAGCGTGCTCGTGAAGGCCAGGGCGGTCTTGCCCTCGTTCCACGTCTCTATATAGACGGCGTCAGCGTCGACCTCGGCCACGAAGTCGCTCCTGTTGACGGTGGTATACGCCGGTATGGAGGAGCCGTCGTACGCTATGCCGTCGATGAACGCGTCGCGCGCGGCGTCTATGGGCAGTATCTCGAGCTTCGGCCTGCCGAATATGTCCACTATCACGAACTTGACGTATTTAACTCCGGCGCCCTTCAGGGTTCTCCAGACGCTTAATCCTTCCGGCATACGCTTCGAGCCCAGTCGATATATAAACTTTACTCATAAACCTTCATGGTTTTCTGGGTCTATATAGTACGCTGTATTTATTATGCCTGTATTCCTATGAATTTTGAACCGAAATGGCCGGAGGACCTAGCTACCTGCTACGGGGACGTTTAGTTTTGTAGCAACCCGGCCGTCTAGGGATCTCAACAAATCTCTATTTCCCACCATGTGGAAATAGCTGGTAACCCCGCCGGCCCCCATGGCCAGCTTAAGCTCCTTGGTGAGCGACGTTATCAAATTCTCGTACCAACTCCTCTTGGTCGCGTAGTCGGGCGCCGCCCTCTTGGCCAGAAGCTCGAAGGGCTCGCGCACCTCCACGAGGTCTGCGCCCAGCGCGGCCAGCTTATACACGTCGGCTCCGCTGAAGAGCCGGCCCGCCGCCACGATGGCCATCCTCTCCCTTATGCCCGCGCGCCGCGCCTTCTCGTCCAGCGCAGACACGGCCTCCTCGAGCCACGCCCCGCCCCCCAGAGCCTCGTCTATCACCACTATCCCCTCCCCAGGCTCCAGCTCCCTGGACGGGGCGACCCTGCGGTGGGGTAGACGCGAGAGGCAGTACTGGGGCTCGGGACAGCCGTCGCCATCTACGAGCGCGCCGAGGCCGTATCCCGCCATGACCGCCGCCCGCTCGAGGCCGGGCACGACCACGGGCGTCTCGAGCTCGACGCCAGCCAGCGGAACCCGCACGTCTACCTCCTCCCTGTAGGGGTCCACGGAGGGATGCGTCACCTGCGCAGCCTCTATCCTGAGGAGGTCGAGGGGCCTTCTGGCTGGGTAGGTGTAGCCGGGCACTATGCCGCCCATGCCCGTGACGGGGGGCTTGCCCTCTTCGTACACCTCTCTCGGCAACTGTTGGACGTGGTCATGGTAGTAAGCCACCTCGCCCTCTGCGACTAGGTCGACCCCTACCGCGTCGGCCACTAGCTTGTCTACATGGAACAGCCCGAGGAGGTCCCGCCTTCCCATGAGCTCCTTTATGCTGTCCATGCCGAGGGAGTACAGTATGGCCTTCAGGCCGAGCCTCAGCGCCGAGATGTATCTGCGCAACGCCGCGGAGGCCCACCCTATGTCTAGATCGGGCCTGGCGCCTATCATGTTCGTGAGGGACGTCGGGCAGCCGCCCGTGTGGCACGAGTGGCACATTATGCAGCCGAAGGACAGCAACGCCGCAGTGCCGATGTTGGCCATGTCGGCGCCTAGGGCGACCAGCTTGGCTATGTCGGACGCGCTGTAGAGCATGCCGCCGGCCACCACCAGGAAGCCGTCCCTGACGCCGTTGTCCCTCAGCCATCTATCCACGACGGGGACGGCGTAGTCCACCGGTAGCCCCAGGTGGTTCCTCACCGACATGGGCGTGGCGCCCGTCCCCGCCCCGGCCCCATCTATTATTATGCCCTCGGCCGTGGACCTCGCGACGCCGACCGCCACATACATTATCTTGTTGACGGCGGCCACCTTCACCAGAACCGGCTTGCCCGTGAGGTCCCTGAGGGCCTTGACCCTCTGGGCCAGATCCTCTATGGAGTATATGTCGTGATGGGGGGCCGGCGATATCGCGTCGCTGCCCTCAGGTATTTTTCTGAGCTCGGCTATTACCTTCGTCACCTTGCGGCCGGGCAGATGGCCTCCGATGCCGGGCTTCGCGCCCTGGCCTATCTTTATGTTGACCGCCAGCCCGGCTCTCAGCAGATCCATATCCATGCCGAACCGCGCCGAGGCCCACTGGACAACGATGTTCCTATACTTGGCCACCTCGGGATGGAGCCCGCCCTCGCCTATGCCGGCCACCACCCCCTCCTCGGTGGCCGCCTTAGCTATGGCTATGTTGGGGTTGCCGCTGAGGGCCCCGAAGGACATGTCGCCGAGATATATCGGCGCCGACAGCCTCGTTCCGAAGAAATCGACGCCGACATCCACGTCCAGCCTGTCTGCGCGTTTGAGCAGCTCGTTGACCTCCCGCGGCCTCAAGTCCTTGAACGCCATCCTGTCGAGCAACCTGCCGATTTTGCTCGGCGATTCCTCCAGCGCATATGGCGGCACGCCGTCGAGGGCGGATCTACGGACGTACTCTATACGTTCAGGTCCCCAAAACTCCGGAATTCTATGGACCGCGGGGCGCAGGTATATATTCATCTGGCGCACTATATAGCATCTCCATGGAATATATAAGCATTGTATTGGCCCATCGGCTAAGGCATGGGGCAATTTCTGAACTCCGTACAATTACCTACTATATATTTACATATAATATTAATTATAAAGCTGATATTATCTTCGTTATTAATTAATAACATTTTCTATATTTATAAACGATATTATACGCTTCACAATACGCTTTATGTCTTTCACTTATCTCGTCTACTGCTGAAAATTATTTTGAAATAATGTCAATATTTTGACAATAATGGAACTGGGAAAATACCCCGTATATCCCCCCACCGATCCCGACTTCCTGCGGGAACCGAAACGGGATAGGTACGACGTGGTCATAATAGGCGCCGGCGGGGGCGGCTACCACGGCGCCTTTGAGCTGAGCAAAGGCGGCATGAGCGTATTGATGGTCGACGACAAGGGCAATCTCGGCGGCTCCTGTCTGTATGAGGGATGTATACCGAGCAAGTCTGTTAGGGCTGGGATACACCTCCTCCACACGCTTAAGGAGATGCTTTCCTCTGTGGGCAACAACGACGTAGAGAAGGTCAAGCTGGCTTGGGAGAACTTGATAGACCACAAGGACTGGGTTCAAGATGTGCGCTATATCCAACATATAAGGGAGGTTAAGGAACATCCAGGCCTCGAGCTAGTTAAGGGCATAGCCGCCGTGGTGGACGAACATAGGGTGAGGATCCGCGGCGATGGCTGGACCAAGGAGGTTGAGGCCAGGTGGTTGCACATAGCCACCGGCTCCGTCCCGATTAAGCTTCCCGTACCTGGCGCCGAGCTGGCCATAGGCAGTATGGAGCTGTTTGGATACAAGACTAAGTACAGGAGGCTTCCCAAGAGCGCCGTGATTATAGGCGGCGGATATATAGGCGTGGAGGTGGCCTTTATGTTGGCGCGCATGGGCGTGAAGGCGACCATAGTGGAGATGTTGCCGCGCATATTGAGCGGATGGAGCGACGAGGTGGTCTCACACGTCGAGAGAAGCCTGAGGAAGCTCGGCGTCGACGTTCTGACCGGCTCCAAGGTGGTTGCCGTCAAGCAGGACGGCGGAGAGAAAATAGTCGAGTTCGAGTCGCAAAATGGGAAGGGATACGTCAAGGGCGAGGAGGTCGTGATGGCCGTCGGCAGGAGGCCGTTCGTCGACGGCTTGGACGCCTTGGGCATCGTGGAGCGCGGCAGGGTGGCCGTCGACTCGACCATGAGGACCAAGAGGCCTAACGTGTATGCGGCCGGCGACGTCATCGGCCAATACATGCTCTTCCACGCGGCCGTGAAGGAATCTACAGTAGCGGCGTGGAACATTCTCCATGGGCATCCGGTATACGAGGTGAACTTTAACGCCATACCGATCACGCTGTTCAGCGAGCCGGAGGCGGCCATGGTGGGCCTAAACGAGGAGGCGGCCAAGGCTAGGGGGATATCCTACGCCACCGTTAGGTATCCGCTGGAAGACGACGCGCATGCACAGATATACAGAGCCAGAGAGGGATACGTCAAGTTGATAATAGAGAGAGAATCCCAGAGGATAATAGGCGGGGAGGTCGTTGGCGAGGCGGCCTCGTTGTTGATAAACGAGGTCGCGCTCGCCGTAGCGGTCAACGCGAGGGTGAAGGACTTGGCGCTGCTGGCCCACGCGCATCCGACGATCTTCGAGGCCATAGATAGAGGCGCCGTCAGGTTTAAGCTCTAGGTTTTATAATCGTAAATATTTCTCTATTTAGCTTGATGTCCTTATTGAATAACGCCTTGAATCTAGCTATGTAGGGAGCCAACTTCGCCGCTTCCTCCTCCGAGAGCTCCCTCTGCTCCACTGAGACTCCCTCCGACTCCTCGAGGAGTTGCATGTATCTATCGCCGTCTATTATGCCGTCTAGGAGGAGGGATCGGGCGTACCTCTCAGCCGATTTCCTGTCCACGCCCGTCACGTACTCCCTCGGGACCTCGCCCCTTATGTAGATCTCGCCGCCCACCAGCCCCCTCGCTATCATGCCGCCGACTTCCTCGTCGTTGGTCACGCGCAGAACTACGACCGTGCCGCCGCCCATATACTCCCCCAGATACTTGCCGGCGGAGCCCCCCACCACGAGCACGCCGCCTCTGTGCTGGATGGCGGCCCTGGTCCCTGCGTCGCCGTATATGTAGATCTCGCCGCCCCTCTTCGCCTGGCCCAAGGCGTCCCCCGCGTTGCCGTAGACGACGGCAGTCCCTCCGTTCATCGCGTCGCCGAAGTCGTCCTGCACGTCGCCGTACACGTCGAGCCGGCCTCCCGACATTACGTTGGCCGACGCGTTCCCCACGATGCCCCAGAGCCTCAGATAGCCGGAGGCCATGCCGTTGCCCAGATACCTATGGCCGTTGACGTTGACCACGTCCACCTGCCCCCGCCTCTCGAGCTCCGCCCTCACGGCCCGCGCGAGGGATATGGCGTCGTAGAGGCTTGCGTCTACAGCGCCCGGCGGCTCGGGGGGAAGCTCGGGGTATACATATCTCCTCCTGTAGTTGCCGTACACCTCGTCGCCCTCGGCTATTATGTACTCGCCGCCCCTCATGGCCCATATGTTGGCCTTGGGCGCCACCGCCCTTATGGCCGCCGCCTCGGACGCCACGAGCAGCAGAGGGCCGGACATCCCGACGTACAGAGGACGGAAATGTTGAGGATCTACGAACGCGCCGAACACAGGCCTCGGGCCTCCGACCATGAAGGCCACGGCGTAGGGCCCGTCGAGCCTGGCCCACCTGTATCTGCGGCCGTACATGAGCTCCTTCACGGCCTCCTCCACCCCTAGCTCTCCCGCCAGAAACGACAGGAGGTAGGCTATGGCTTCGCTGTCGTTCCCGGTGAACTTCACGTGCGTTCTGTACTTTATGAAGTTGACATTTGCGCCGTAGCTGCTCAGATCGCCGTTGTGGACTATGGCGACGTCGCCCGCTGCGAAGGGATGCGAGTAGTAGGGCAGCCTCCCGGGGCTGTTCGTGGGGTATCTCGTGTGGCCTAACCACGACCTGCTCGACAGGTTCTCGATGCCGTAGAGCTTGGCTATGTCCTCGGGCCAGCCGACCACCTTATAGATGTCAATCCATCTGCTATTTAGATATATATATCCATCGATATCTATATATTCACTAAGTTCTACATCATATATATCGTTAGAAATTCTTATATATTTATCGCCAATAGGTCTGCGGACAAATGCCTTTATTCTCGGCCTCTCGGAGGGCCTATATAGCGCCAGGCCTGCGCCGTGGGGCGTGCCGCGCTCTCGCATTGCGCTGAGGCCTCTCACGACTACGCCTGCCGGGATCTCGCCGCCGTCAAGCGAATAAAGGCCTAGGATCCCGCACACGGCCTATCGATATAGCCTATATAAAAAGATTAGCCCATATATATTTCGTCCTTAAGCAGGTCCGAGCTAAATGTTTTTATCCCCAGTGAACCTTTGTAAAAAGATGGGCCTCAAGTGGCGCGGCTACTACAAGGCGTTGGCGCTGTACTTGCTGTCGTCGGGCCCGCTGAGCGGCTACGAGATAATAAAGACCATCGAGAGCGCGTTCGGGGGGAAGATAAGGCCGTCGCCCGGCACCATATACCCCCTACTGAAATTCCTCGAGGAGGAGAAATACATCGTCTCGGAGGAGCGATGGGTCGGCAGGAAGCGCAAGAAGACCTACAGAGTAACCGAGGAGGGCCGGCGCCTGCTCGAGAACTACCTCAGAGATCCTACGTTCAACCAGCTCCTGTCGTATCTACAGAGAAAAGACTCTGAGGAGGTCGACGTCTTGTCGTCGATTGTGGACGAGGTGCGGTTCCTCTCTGAGATATTCGACGAGATCGAGAACACCGATAGGGGCAAGCTGGAGGAGCTCGGCCAAGTGCTCGCCGAATTTTCCGACAGGGTGGCCAAGCGGCTGAATAGATAAAGTTTATAAAGTCCGATATATCTGCCGTCCCATGAAAACGGCAAAGCTATTCCTGGCCGTGTTGCTGGCCTTGGCGGGCCTGGCCTACTCCCAGGTGGTCCCGGGCCATTCACAGACCCCGCAAATGCCTCAACAGCCTCCCTACATCGGCATCACCGTGTTGCAGAACCCGCCGCTGGCCTATCCCGGCGGCGTGGTGCAGCTGACCGTCATACTGACCTCGACCGCCGCCGTGGGCCCGCTGCAGGTCCAGATAACCTCGCAGAGCTTGTCGGTCCTGACGGGCGGCTCGTACAACCTGGCGGGCCTGGCCCCGGGCACCCCTGCGACCCTCACCGCCGTCGTCAAGATACCGCTCGGCGCCAGCCCGGGCAGCTACGGAGTAACGGTAGCCCTGGTGAACCCCGTCAACAATTTCCAGTTCGAGAGCACCACCTACTACGTCCGCGTCGTCCAGCTGAGCTACGGCGCGCTGGCGTACCCCCTCGTGAGGGGCGTCTTGGCCCCCGGCGAGGTTGTGAACATACCGATACTTTTCGTCAACCCCACAGTGGACGTGGTTAAGGCGAGCGCAACGCTTTCAGGAGGTCCCTTCAATAGGTTCTCCAACAGCTCTCTGACCTGCTCCGCATATGTTCCCCCAAGCTCCAACTCGACGTGCTTCATACCCGCCGTTGTGCAGAACGTCCAGCCCGGGGCCTACACGGCCTACATCAACGTCACCCTGGTCGACATGGCGGACAACAACACAATCTCATTCTCCAAGAACTTCACGGTAGTGGTCGCCGAGCCTGTGAGTATAAACATAGGCCTCGCGCCGCAGGGCCCCGTGGTGCCCGGGCAGCCCACAACCCTGCTGATCTCCGCGTCTGCAGGCGGCCCCGTCGAGCCGTCGAACGTCACCATAATTCCGCTGAACACCAGCGACGTGACCTTCATAGCGCGCCCCATAAAGCTGCCGATACTCACAAGCGTGCAGATACCCGCCGAGGCCATCGTAAACAACTACGGCACGGTCACGGCGTCGTTCGAGATATGCTACTTCACCAGCATATGCACGACGAAGAACGTCACTCTGTACGTACCGTTTCCCAACATCGCGGTCAACGTGGTCCAGAACCCGCCCTGGGCCTACCCCGGCTCGCTCCTACAGTTCACAATAGCCATATCTTCGAACCAGCCGGTGGGCCCCCTGACGGTCTACGTCAACTCCGACGCGCTGGTGGTTCTGAGCGGCGCGTCCTTCAGACTGCCGGGGCTCGCCCCAGGCACACCGCTGACGCTGACCGCCCTGGCCGAAGTCCCTAGGGACGTCGGGCCCGGCGTATATCCGCTGACGGTGACGGCAGGCGGATATACGTACACCTATTACGTCGACGTGCGCAAGCCCAACTTGGGCGTCTCGATAGCGGAAAATCCCCCTGTGGCGTATCCCGGCGCTCTGGTCACGGTCAACGTGGTGATAGCCAGCGATGCGGAGCTGCGGGGCGTCTCGGTCAACATATCCAGCCCGCTGGACGTACTGGAGGGCTCCGGATACTATCTGCCCGCGTTGCCGTCGGGGAGCCCGGTCACGCTCACGGCGGTCCTCAAGGTGCCCGACGGCGCCGCTCCAGGCGACTACCCGGTCTACGTGTCGGTGGACGGCGCCAACTATATATCCTATGTACACGTGTCGTCGGCCTCCGTCGTTATCCAGAGCATAGCGGTGGAGCCGCCCACCGTCGTGGCCAACGGGCTCCTGCCCTACGTCAAGGCTGTAGTGTCCTTGCTGAACACCGGCGTAGTGCCGGCGCGCGGTGTATCGCTTTCGATATCGGGCGTGCCGGTCGTGGGCAACGCGTCGGTGACGTTGGGCGTTCTGCCGCCCGGACAGCCCGTACAGATACCGTTCTTGATCAACGCCAGCGCGCTCGGGCCAGGCCTGTGGAGCGTGACCGCGTCCGCGCGGTGGCTCGGCGGTGAGGTCTCAGCGACGGCGCCGCTCACCGTACTGCCCAAGGCACAGCTAGAGGTGAGCTACAACGTTTCTAACGCCCAGCCTGGATCGACCGCAGTGGTGACCCTGACGATCAGAAACATGGGGCCCGTCCCGGCCAAGATGGTGACGCTCCAATGGACTCCAAACCAGGTCTTCCAGATCCACACGCCGAGCTCGTCGACGCCGACGGCCAACCTTCTGGAGTCTAACTTCAGATTTCTCGGCGATATATCTCCGGGCCAGAGCGCAACGACGACCTACCTAATAGATGTCTCCAGCAACGTGCCTGACGGAGTCTACTACGCAACCCTTGTGCTGGAGTGGAACGAGACAGGCGCCGTAACTCCAGTTATAGAGACCGTCCAGATACCCATAGCGGTGAGGTCCTCCATAAATCTGCTGGAGGTGGGGCCGCTCGCCGCCGCCTTGCTCATAGCGATAGTCGGCATCGCGGTGTACCTCAGAAGGCGGAGATCGGGGAGGGGCGTCGCCGGGCCTAGCTGAGGCCGCCGGCGACCTTTTTTAAATGGGGCTTGGATTTGGCACGTGTTCGTGTCCATCCAACGCGCCCTGGACAAGCTCAGGGCCCTCGTGGGCTCTAGGGGCGACGTCTGCACGCCCGATTCCCTGGATCTCGAGCTGTCAAACGGGTTGTTCCTGAGCGGGTCTGTCGCCGTTCTCGCGCAGGGAGGCGCCTATAGATGTCTGGACGTGGGCGGCCTTGCCGACGTCTTGAGGACCTTCGCGTATCCCCAGACTATCCAGCAGAGCGCGTTCAAGACCTTGAGGCCTCCCTACGTGGAGCTGTACGAGGACGAGCGCAGATATGTCGTGTTGGGCATATACGACGATAAGGTGTATATGTCCGAGTGGTCCGGCATCCGCCTCTGTTGCTCTTGGGTAGTCGACATAGATGTGGATAGATACAGGAGGTCCTACGAGGCGCTTGAGCGGTTCCTGTCGGGAGAGCCATGAGCGGCCTTCTGGAGAGGCTCGACGTGAGGCTCGACGAGAGGGAGCTGAGGATTCTGCTGGGGATAATCGGGAGCGAGCCCACCACAGCCTATAAGGTGGCCGTGGACAACAGGATGCATTTCTCCTATGTATACAAGAAGCTGTGGAGCTTCGAGCAGGAGGAGCTGGTGGCCTATTTCTGCGAGCCGGGGAGCGGCAGGAAGCTGTACTACGTGTTGCCCAAAGGCGTCTTGGTCTTGATGGCGTATGAGGCGTTAAGCCCCAAGATGGCGGCCGACAAGCTCCGCGACAGGTGGAACCTCAAGGACTTCTCCGACGACGAGATCTTGGAGCTCGCCCATATATTCCTCAACAACTATAGGCCGGGCACGCCCGTCAACGACTCCGTCATGTCCGCCTACGTCCTATACACCAGGTATCTCGCGGGGGAGCTAAACGCGAGGAATAGGGCCCTCCTCAACAAGTTCTTCAGGAGGGCCTTCGAGGCGTTGATAGGATTAATAGGGGAGGTGTGCCTGCAGAAATGCGGACAGGACTTAGCGTCGAGGGACTACATATGACGGCGAGCTGTCCCGGGACGTACAGAGTTGCCGGCAGAGAGATAAGGCTGGACGAAGACTGCTACCTCGAGAACCCTTCGGACTGGAGTAGAGATGTGGCCGTCTGGATCGCCGAGAACGTCGAGGGGTTGAGCCTAACCGAGGAGCACTGGCGCCTAGTTGAGTACGTTCGGGCCTACTGGGAGAGACGCGGAGAGTGTCCCCCCGTGGGCAGACTGCTCAAAGACCTCGGGATAACCTTCGAGGACCTATATAGACTCTTCCCCTCGGGCCCCGCGGAGGGCCTGTGCAGAGTGGCCGGGGTCCCTAGGCCCGGGGGCTGTCCCTAGCGCGGCCTGTCTCGCGGCAACGTGGTGATGACTTAAATAGTGGCCCTTCCACCATGCCATGAGCGCCGAGGAGAGGATATTCAGGGCCTTGGCCGACCCCCAGAGGCAGGAGGCGCTCGCGACCCTCCTCGAGAACATAGATGCCGTCAAGGACCTCGTGCTCTTCCTGTCGGAGCTGAAGAGCTCGGGCGCGCTCGAGCTCCTGACGGCGGGCGTCGCCGCAGCTAGGACGCTCTCGGGCGACTTGATAGCCAGCAGGGATTTCGCCGAGAAGGCCGCCAAGCTCATGGAGCTGGCGGGGGCGGCGTCCGCGGTCGCCTCAAACACCGAGGGCATTGCCTGCATGTCCAAGGCCGTGTCGAGCGCCGACGCGTCGAAGCCCGTCGGCGTCTACGGCCTCCTCCAGGCCCTTCAGGACCCCGACGTGCAGAGAGGGCTTGGCTACATAATGTCGATGGTGAAAGCTCTCGGGGCCTGTCTGGCGTCGAAACAACAATTATAAGCAAGGTGGTTGGCCTAGGGCATGTCGGAGTTTAGGGTGCCCAGCGAGGGGGAGGTCTTGTGTAAAGTGCTGGAGTTGCTCGGCGACAATAGGGTCAAGGTCGTCTGCCAGGACGGAGAGGTCAGGGTGACCAGAATACCCGGGCGGTACAGAAAGAGGCTCTGGCTGAAGACCGGCGACTACGTCATAGTGGCCGTCTGGGATTTCGACCCCAAGAAGGGCGACATCGTCCATAAATACGACAAAAGAGACCTGGACGAGTTAAGGCGCAGCGGCTACGCCGAGGCGATAGACAACCTGGAGAGGCTGGGCTAGGCCTGAATCCAGCCGAGCCTGGCGGAGGCTTGAGGTTAAGCTGTACGAGGCGGGGGCTCGGGAGGCGGAGCCGCCGGTAGGGCGCCTGGCGGCCACAACGGCCGCGGCCTAGCGGCCGGACCGGGGGCTGGAGCGCCGCGGTTCTGCTCCTCAGCTGTACAGATAGGATATGTCCAACATCACCGCGACGTCTCTATCTAGGGCCGCCACATCCTCGGGGCCCACGTCCGCCACGTCGTATTTGCCCAACGCCGAGACCAACATCTGTATCTCTACCTTAAGCGACTCCATGTAGTTCTCCACCCCCTTCTCGCCGCGGGCCAGCGCCGCTATCAGGAGGGGCCTGGCCATATATGCCCCTGAGGCCCCAAGCGCCAGGCTCTTAACCACGTGGCCGCCGTCGTAGAGCCTCCCCGCTATTAGCAACGATATCTTGTGGCCCTCCTCCCGCGCCTTCCTGATCGCCTTGAGCCCCACTAGGGTGGGGTATCCGAGATCCTTCATGGCCGCCGTGGGCGCCATGCCCGTCCCGCCCTCCTTGCCGTCTATCACCACCGCGTCGGCTCCCTCCTCCGCGGCGATCCTTATCACGTCGAGCGCGTCCCTAAACGGGCCTAGCTTTATCCAGATCCTCGCCCTGGGGTACGCCGTCCTCATGAACCTTATGGTGCCGGCTAGGATCTCGGCGGTGAAGGTGCCCGGGACCGAGTACCTAGTTATGTATTTCTCCTTCAGCTCCGCGTCGTCGAATTTGTACTTCGCCCTGAGCCTCTCCGCCTGGCTCCTCGGCACCTTTATCACGCCGCCCAGACCCGGCTTGGCCCCCTGGCCTATCTTTATCTCGAAGCCGATCCTCCCCTCCTCCAGATACTGCTCGACGTCCTTATCGCTGTAGACCCTATTCCACAGCTCGTCGTAGGCGTCCTCCACGCTCTGCTGTATGAAGACGCCGCCCTTCTTGTCTATATTAGTCAAATATGCGAGCAACCTCTCCTTGAACGAGGGGTGCCCTCTCGTGAGCCGTTCGGAGTATCCTCTAACGGTCGCCACGTTTTCGCCTATCCCGTAGACGACGCCCGACCTCGCGGCCGCCCGGGCTATCTCGAGGGCGGTCTTGTTGGCTATATGGGTGGACCCCATGGAGCCCACGACCACCGGCAGAGAGGATTGGAAGCCCCCCACGACGGCGTCCGTCTTGACGTCCATAAAGCTCGGCTCCCTCAGAAGCTCGGCCGCCTTCTCGAGCCTCCTGGGCGTGAAGGCCGGCGGCATCAAGACCACAGCGTCCAAGGTCTTGAAGCGGGGGCAACCCCTCTCGTAGATGCTGGAACCCAGGACCGCGGAGCCGTACGACGCTATTAAGCCGAAGGGATATACGGCGTCCCTCCCCTTCAACGCCCTGAAGGCTATTTCACCCACGGGGTATCCCTCCAGGAACTCCCTATATCCTCTGAGCATGAACGTAAGGCCCTTCAGCAACGCCGCAATTCTGGCCGGCAACACTCGTCGACCTGCTGGGCAGTATTGATAGACCCTCGGGAAAATATATGACCATATCGGGCAAGAATATGTATATAATCAGCTCTATGCCAGGCATACAGGTAATTTCCGCCACCCTCCCGTCTATGGATCGCCATATTTACGAGGCTATGGATAGTAATACATACCTATTATGTACGGATAGCTAGATCATATGTACGCCTCTACTCGGCATTATTGGGTTTTATATTCCGCAGTATCCGGGTTATTGAAGTACGTTGTCTCGTAATGTTTTAAATGGATAGCCATATCGTCGGCTATGCCCTACCTTCACCCTGCGGTTCTGGAGTTCGAGAAAATGGTGGCCGACAGAGAGAGCTATAGAAAACAGCTGGAGGAATGGGTGAGGTACTCCTGGCGATGGGCCGTCAGGGATAGGTACAAGGCGGTCTTCAGAGTCCAGGCCTCCGCCTTGAGGGCGATAAGGGAGTTCCTCGACTCCAAGGGCTTCGTCGAGGTGCTTTCCCCCATAGTGGGGCCCGTGACCGATCCCGGCATAAGGGGGGCTAAACAAGCCACGATAGACTTCTACGGCGCCGAGTACAAGGTCATGTCGTCTGCGATACTCTACAAGCAGTACATGGCGGCGTCTCTGGGCAAGATATACTTCGTCAGCCCCAACATAAGGCTGGAGCCCAACGACAGCGTATATACGGGGAGGCATTTGGTCGAGTTCTACCAGGTCGACATAGAGATGTACAAGGCCTCGTATATGGACGCGATGGATGTAGCCGAGGATCTCATCACACATGTGGTCAAGTACATAAGGGACGTCCACGGAAGGGAGCTGGAATCGATGGGTAGGCAACTACGGGAGTTCCAGAGGCCGTTCAAGCGGTATCAACATAGGGAGGCGATAGAGTTCGTGAACAAGCTCGGCTGCAGGAACCCGCCCAAGGAGGAGCTCATGTGGGAGTGCGAAAAGGTGATGTCGGCCCACCACGACTCGCCGTTCTTCGTGTACGACTACCCGAGAGGGGCGAGGGGCTTCTACGACAGGGAGGACCCCGAGAGGCGCGGCGTCCTGAGGGACTTCGATATGCTGTACCCCGAGGGCTTCGGGGAGGCTGTGAGCGGCGCTGAGCGCGAGTACGAGCCCGAGAGGCTGGTCGCGAGGATTAGAGAGTCGGGCGAGGACCCCGCTAAGTATCAATGGTTTCTGCAGATGGCCAAGGAGCTCTATCCGCTACAGACCGCCGGATTCGGCATAGGCGTAGAGAGGCTGACTAGATATCTATGCGGGTTGAGGGCGGTCTGGGAGGCCCGTCCCTACCCCAAAGTTGCTGGCATAGTCGGCGGTCCTTAGTAAAATAATAAATTTAAAATTTTATATTTTATAGTTCTTTGGTGCTATATGAACAGTACCTGTCCTCCCTTGGCATTCTCTAGGAATGTAGTGACGCCGACGATGTCGTCCACCAGCGTGGGATCGAAATGCTCCTTCTTCAAGCCGGCGGCCTCCGCCATCATGGAGCATACATACACCTTGGCCCCCATCTGCTTCGCCTGTTTGAGCATGTCTTTCCAGCTCGGCGCCTTCATCCTCGCCATGCCTTCCTTGAGCCTCGGGACCATGGGCTCGAACTCCTTAGGCCATATCTCCGGCGCCGGCTCCTTCAGTAGCTTGAACATGGCCCAGCCGGTGAAGAACACGTGGACCTCATACCCCAGCGCGGCCGCGGCTTGCGATATTACGCCGACCGGTATCAGCTTGTCGTCGGTTCCTGAAAACACTATCATCGACACTTTCTCGGCCATGCCGCCTTAGTCTTAGCTCTATATATGTACTATTACACGATTCCATGTAATAATTGATATAAGGACTGATGTCAAGGGGCAACCATGCCCGAGAATAGATTAAAGGTGGACGCCAGAGGGATCGCGTGCCCGGGGCCCATCACGGAGCTCGTCAAGGCGTATAGAAACGCCAAAAACGGCGACATCATAGAGGTCGTGGCTACGGACCCGGGCTTCAAGCCCGACGTTGAGGCTTGGATCAAACGGACCGGCAACCAGCTGCTGGAGCTCAGAGAGGAGGGCGGGACCTACGTAGCCGTGATAAAGGTCACCGCCAAGAAATGAAGAAGCGGGTAGTCGTCATAGGCGGAGGGGCCGGCGGCGCCATACTGGCCAACAACCTCCCTCTTGAGGATTTCGAGGTTACTGTAGTCGATAGAAGCCCCTACCATTATTACTGGCCCTGGCTGCTCTATGTGGCGTTTAGGGGGTCCAGAAGGCCCATGAGGCGCGAGATAGAATCGCTCCTCAAGCCCGGCATCAACTTCATACAGTCAGGCGCCCAATCGGTGGATCTGAACAACAGGAAGGTGGTCCTCGAGGGCGGGAAGACGCTGGACTACGACTACTTGGTGATAGCCACGGGCTCGCGGCCCACGTACGGACAGATCGGCGGCCACGAGAAGGCCGTGGAGAAGTACGGCGATTACCACTCGACCGTCGAAAACGCCGAGAGGGTCTGGAAGTCCATCAACTCGCTCAAACAGGGCACGTTCGCCGTAGTGGTCGGCGGAGATCCCTACAGGTGTCCGCCTTCGCCGCTCGAGGGAGTCTTCCTGGCGGAGGAGTTCTTCAGGTCGCGGGGCCTTAGGGATAGGGTGAGGGTCGTGTTCGCTGTGCCGTACCCGCGCCCGTATCCGGCAGAGCCCATGAACGAGGTCGTCGAGCCGCTTCTAAAGGAGCGGGGCGTTGAGTACATCACGTTCTTCACGCTGGACAGAATAGAGGACGATAGAAAGGTCGCTGTGTCCATGGAGGGGGAGGAGCTCAAGTACGACGCGTTGGTCGTCATACCTCCGCACGTGGGCACCGACGTGAAGATCTCGCCCGAGGACGTGCTCACCACCGATAGGTTCGTACAGGCGGATAAGTACACCAACAACATAAAGGGCTTCGACGACGCCTTCGTCATAGGCGACGCCTCGGCGGTTCCCGTCGCCAAGACTGGGGTGACCGCGCACCTGCAGGCGGAGGTGGTGGCCAAGAGGCTACAGGGAGAGGACGCCCGCAACAGCGGGCGCACAAACTGCCCGTTCGATCTGGGCTACGGCCTGGGGACCTTCGTCATAAGCGACTACAGAAACCCCGTCGTGAAGCTACCGCCGTCGCGCTTCTCGCATATGGCCAAGATGCTGTTCGCGGCGACCTACTGGGACGTGGTGAGATATCCCGAGCTCTGGAACCCGATATTCGAGGCGTATTTCGACGCGACGGAGCCCGCCAAGCTGGCGAGGATCTATGTCTGAGGCGGATCTAGCCGTCGCGGAGAGCCTCTCTAGGGCGTTGAGGCCCGAGTCGGCGCGGGCTCTGGCCAAATTCGCCGAGATTTTGGTCAAGGCAGACGAGATGGGGCTTCTGGACACGCTTAGGGATCTGTTGGACGGCGAGGTCCTCGGCGAAGGGGCCAAGAGCCTTCTGAGCACCGGCACGGTCGCGGCGCTCATCAATCTCGACAGAATCTCCGCGGTCCTGGAGGCGCTGGCCAGAAACGCCGATGCTGTGGCCAAGGCGGTCTCCCTACTGGGGGCTCTCGACAGATCCGGCCTATTGAGCTTGGCGTCAGGCCTTGCGGAGCCGGAGGCTCTGGGCGAGGCCGCACGTGCCTATATGACCGCCGGAACTTTCTATCTGTTGAACGAAGCGCCGAAGATGCTGGACGGGCTTGCGTCGATGAGGATCGCACATGCGCTGGACTCGGCGCTGGCCGAAAGCCGCAAGGCGCAGGCTCCGGGCTTCTTGGATGCCTTGAACGCCTTGATGCTTGACGAAGATGCTCGGAGGGGGCTCTACTTCTTCGTGGCTCTCCTGAAAAGTATAGGGGCCTCTCTGAGGCCTAAATAGGCACTTGGACCTCTACCTCGACCTCCGGCGGGGTCTGGCTTTTGTCGACCTTGAGGTAGACCTCCCGCGTGGGCGACCCCGGAGATGCGCCGTTGCTCAAAGCCCAGAACAATATGGCCGCGTACGCGTTGTCCACCTTGTCGGAAGAGCCGGCGAATCTGTAGACGGCCATCTTGCCGCCGTTGAGGACCTTGTCGCCGTTGGGATCCGGCGTGAAGATCTCGACCAACATATTCGCCCCCTGCTTGCCGTGAAACACCAAGACCGTGCCCGGCTTCAGGTCTTGAGCCAAGGCCGACCGGTTGGGCACCTCCTTCAGCACGCTGAAGCCTCTCACCTCGTCCACCTCCTTCACCTCGACGTTTGACATGGGGGGCGGGAGGTTAAGAGTATATAAAGGTTCCATCTACCCATGGCGCCTGCCGTGGGCGACGTCGTGTATCGATTCGAGGGCCCGCTGAGGCTCGTGGAGATATTGGACAGACCGAACAGGTTCCTCGTCAGGGTCGTCGACGGCGGGCAGGTCAGGAGCTGCCATCTGCACGACCCCGGGAGGTTGCCCGAGCTGGTGAGGCGTGGCGCCAGAGCTGTCGTGAGGCCCACGCGCGGCGTGAAGACCGACTGCTCGATCACGGCGATAGAGGCCCCCAACGGCGTCTGGGTCGTGGCCGACAGCAGAATACACAGCGACGTGGCCTCTCTATTTCTCGGCGAGGCCAGGAGGGAGGTAAAGGTGGGCGGCCGTAGGCTCGACTTCCTCTCCGGAGATACTTATATCGAGGTCAAGGGATGTACCTTGGTGGTCGACGGCGCGGCCCTGTTCCCCGACGCTCCGACCAAGAGGGGGGCCGAGCATCTGAGGCTTCTGAGGTCGCTGATGGGCGCCGGACATAGGGCCAAGGTGGTCGTGTTGGTCATGAGGCCGGACGCCGAATGTTTCGCGCCCAATTGGGCCACAGACCCGTCGTTCTCCCGCGAATTCGCCCGGTTTATAAAATCGGGCGGAGATCTGGAGGTCCACAGATTCCGCTACGCCGAGGGCCGCGTGATATACGACGGCGATGTGGGCCTCTGCAGCGGCTGGGACAGGCCGCCTACGGGTTCCTGAGGTCTTTGCGGGGGAACTTTTATAACTAGAATTTCGTGGTGCCGTGGATGTTATTTACCTAGTTCTCGCGGCGCTCGGGGCTCTCGAGGTCTGGATCGCGGCGTATCTATATAGAGGCTTGAAGTCGCTACAGTCGCTGGTATACCCCATACTCGCGAACATCCTCTGGATAAGAACCCACATGTATACGCTTGTCGATAGCTTAACCGACATGTTGGTCGCGCGGGGCGTCATATCGTCCGAGGAGGTCGCCGCGTTGAAATCTCTCTCCAGGCCGAGGGCCCCTACCCCCGAGGATCTCGACAAGGTCGAGGAGCTGTTGAGCAAAAAGCCTGAGGAGCTAAGCGACAGCGATCTCGAGGAGATCAGGAGAGTGGCGCTGGCGTTGCTCACCTGGCCCTCCCAGAACGCGGCGAAGCTGGCCGTGAAGCTGTTGTTCTTCGCGTCGCAGATAGAGAAGGGGCGGAGCTCCATCAAGCTTGCCGATAAGGTCGAGGTGTCATATGTAGCGGAGACCTGCACCGTCAAGCTACAGCTACATAGAGACGGCTCTGTCGAGGTCCTGGAGGATGCCGACATAGACTGCGTGTCCGAGAAGGTCGAGGCCTTGAGGCGGTTGGCGCGCCGCGAGGGGCCGGGCGACGCGGCCGCGCTGAGCATGTACAAGCTCTGCCGCTCCCGCAATGACGCCGGATGTAGGGCCTTGATGTCGCGGCTCAGCCCGCTCGAGAGGAAGTCGCTGGATCTCCTCGTGGATGAATAGGCCCTTCCAGCCGGCGGCCGTCGACCAGGTGCTCGGGCTCCTGAGGGTTATATACTCGCTCGGAGGCAAGACGGATATCTATAGGATCGATGAGGAGGTCGAGATAGGCTTCGACGAGATAAGCCTCGCGGTGGGCGCCGCCGAGTCCCTAGGGCTCGTGGCGGTGAGGTCTGGCGACGTGGAGCTGACGGAGCTGGGCCGCAAGGCGGTTCTGGATCTCGACGATGCCAGGCAGGAAATCGCCAAGAGGCTAGCGTCGCTCACCCCCTTCGCCGACATCCTCGCGCTGCTGAGGCGGAAGGCGCCGGCGCCGTTGGGCGAGGTGACCGAGCTGCTCTGCGGGCTTGGGTACTGCGGCGACGTGGCCTGGAGGAGGATAGTGGCTTGGGCCGTTCTGTTCGGCCTGATCGAGGTGACGCCCGACGATTTGGTTCTGCCCGGCAACTCGGCGTAACGCCGACGGGCGGGGGACAGCTTTATTTATCCGTGGTATAGTTGCTCGATGTCTTTCAATTTGGTTGTGGCGACCGGCTGGAGGCAGGAGAGGATGTGCATGGAGGAGCTCTACAAGATCGGCGATATACTGGCGCGGCGGGTGATGGAGGTGTGGTTCACCGGCTTCGACGGGCTCCTCACTGCTGAGGTCGAGGGCGATCCGGCCGAGTTCACCAGGGCCCTCGCCGACTTGGTGTCGTCGGGCTACTACGTGCCTAGATTCGTCTTGAGGGCAACGCCGATAATGGTAGTCGTCAAGAGCGATCTGGACGACGTGGCTAGGGCCGCCTCGGAGCTGGCGGCTAAATATATAGGGCCAGGCGAGACGTTCAAGATAGAGCTGAAGAAGAGGGGCGTGAAGTACGACAGGCTCGCCGTCATAGACTACGTGGCTAAGGGGATAGACAGGAAGGTCGATCTGACGAAGCCGGACAAGATACTGTGGGTCGAGATGTTCCCCACGAGGACCGGCTTGTCGGTGATAACCGAGAGGGACAACTTCTCCCTCATGAGGATGAGGGTGGGGGGCCATGGAGGAGGGGACTCTATCTCTTGAGGGGCTGAGGATCCGTTATATAAGGGACGGCGGCGGGAAGCCCGTCGTCCTCCTCCACGGCTATTCCTTCAACGCCGATAATTGGTTCAGCTCCGGCGTTGCGCAGAGCCTGGCCGAGAGCTATGCCGTGTACGCCGTCGATATGCCCTACGGGGCCAAGTCCAAGAGCTCGAAGTTTAGGTCCGACGCGAGGGGCTACGCCAAGTTCTTGAGGAAGGTGCTGGACGCCCTCTCGCTCGGCGAGCCGCCCATAGTCGGCCCCTCCATGTCGGGCGAAGTGCTCATGTGGTATGTCGCGCTGGGCTACAGGACCGCCCTGGCCGTGCTAGTCGGGCCCGTGGGCCTCGACGACAGGGAGCTACAGGCCGAGCTCGCGAGGTCGGGCGCGCGGATCGCCGCCATATGGGGCGAGAAAGACGAGATATCGCCCCCCTCCGTCTACGCGCCTCTGCTGAAGAAGATGCTCCCCTCTGCGCAGGTGGCCGTATTGCCGGGGGCCGGACATCCCGCCTATCTCGACAAGCCGGGGGAGTTCCTGGAGCTGTTGAGGAGCTTCCTCGCCGAGGCCGGCTACTAGCCCTTCTGGAACACCAAGGCGTAGTTGTGGCCGAGGTCCTGGTACTCCACCTCCTTGAAGTCCTTGAAATATCTCCGAACCTCGTCGGGGCTCATCTTCAGGAAGCTCGGCGGCCCGAACGGCGAGCCCGGCTTATGCTCTATCAAGATGGCGTACCCCCCTGGCTTCAATATGCGGGCTATCTCGGCGACGGCCGCCCTCTTGTCGGCCAGATCGTGGAACACATTCGACATAACCGCCACGTCGACGACGCCGCCGGGTATCGACGTGTGCAACACGTCCTCCCTAAGTATGGACAGGTTGGGAGCGCCGATCTTCTCCACCTCCCTAAGGGCCTCCTCATCTACATCGACGCAGTAGACCCTCGAGGCCATGTCCTTCAGCGCCTCGCACAGCCTGCCGACGCCGCATCCCAGATCGGCTGCGACTCCGCCTCTAGGAGTATATTTAAGCAACAAGGCGTATTCGTCCTCGGAGATGCCGCGCCAGTGGCCGCCGTGATGGTGGTCCTCGCGGTGCGTGGGGCCCTCCGGCTCCCTCAGCTCCCCTTTGATGAGCTTCGCGAGGGCCTCCTCCACAGGTCCGTCGTAGATGTATATCTTCAGGCCCCAGCTCCTCGCTATCTCGAAGCCCCTGGGCCCTATCTCGGAGACCACAAGGGCCTGGGCCCCCCTGCGGCGCGCCTCGGCCAACGCCGCGGCGCCTCTCGCCATCCTCGCATGCCGCGCGGGGTTTTCGACCCTCTCGATGAGCTTGTACCGCCCCTCCGCTATCTCGTATATCGCGAGCTCCTCGCCTTCGCCAGGCCCATCGACGCGTCCGCCGGTTTCCGATATCACAATCTTCATGTAATCCGATATTGATAGCGCTATATAAGTTTTCTCAACGCCTCGGCGATCTTAACGGCCTGCCGCGACTCCTTGGGGTTGTGCGTTCTTATCGCGTCGGCGCCGTGGGCCACAGCGAGCGCCTCCGCGGCCAGCGAGCCTGGCAGGACCTCATCGGGCGTCCTCGCGCCGAGTATCCGCCTTATGAACGACTTGCGCGACACGCCGACTAGCACGGGCCTCCCCAGCTCCCCGATTTTCTCCAGGTTCTTGATCACGTAGAGGTCCCATTTCCACCAAGGCCACTGGAGGTCGCCGTGCCTATACTCGCCGGCCATCACATAGGGGGCGTCGGCAGGGGGAAGCGTCGGAAACCCTATGCCTGGATCCACGACTATCCTCTCGGGATCTACGCCGCACCTCAAGGCGATCTCCACGCTTTCCCGCAACGCCGAGATCAGCCTATCCACGGGGTCGGCTCCGGGCCTCGGCTCCCTCTCCCGGGCCATCAACACCAGCGACGCCCCGTAGTCCCTAACGACTTTGCACATCTCCGGATAGAGCTTGAGGCCCGTCACGTCGTTCACTATGGATGCGCCTGCCCTCAGCGCCTCCTCGGCCACCTTGGGCCTGTACGTATCGACGCTGATGGGAATATCGACGTGTTGGGCCAAGGCCTTAACCACGGGCACCACGCGCCTCAGCTCCTCCTCGGCCGGCACCCACGTATCCTTGTAGGGGGCCGTCGACATGCCGCCCACGTCTATCAAGTCGACAAAACCCCTCCAGCTATCCGCCAGCTCCACAGCCCTCTCAGGCACATCGGCGATAGAGCCGGCGTAGAAGGACTCAGGCGATGCGTTTATTACGCCCATGATCCTCACCGGGTGGCCGGAGCCGATCGGCAGTTTGCCCAAATAGGCCGTGGGCACGCCCGGTGGAAAGTCCGGCTTTTAAGCCATGTCGGGCGTCGCCGAGAGGCCGGCGGGCCGTCGAGGCCCCCAGGGCCTTGTCTCCTATCTATAGTTTCCATAGGGAGAAAATTTAATTGTATAGCATAGATATGCCATGCAACGTGTTGTCAAGACCAAGACTTTTGTGTTCGAGGCGCCTATAAGCGAGGAGATCGTGGCGCGGCTTTCCCAGTGGGGACGCGTGGCCTCCAGCGGAACGCTCACCGTCTTCACGATAGATGCGGGCGAGGTCACCACCAAGGTCATCAGGGAGGATGCCCGCGGCAAGGTGAGGCGGATCTACGTCAGGCCGCCGTGCGGTTGCCTCTTGGTGCTGGACGAGGTGAGGGACTTCGAGCACGATACCCTATACTACAGGTTCGTCAGGTACGACCCCTGCGCTCAACATAAATAGCCGGTTCTCTCCGAGCTCCGTGAGGATCTACGTGGAGACCTACGGCTGTTGGCTCGCCAAGGCCGACGCCCAGATATTGTTGCAGAGGCTGGGCGGCGTCGTCGCCGAGAGCCCGCGCGACGCAGATATGGTCCTGGTCTACACATGCGCCGTTAGGGAGGACGGCGAGGTGAGGCAGCTGAGAAGGCTGGAACAGCTCTCGGCCGAGGCGAGGAGGCTGGTCGTGGCCGGCTGTCTGGCGAAGGCCAGGCCCTATACCATAAAGCGGATAGCTGGAGGGGCCGAGCTGATATATCCCGAGCAGGTCGAGGGAGGCCGCGAGCGGACCATGCACAACCTGCCCGAGCCCGACGGCGGCTTGATCTACACGGCGCCTCTACAGGTGGGGTGCCTCGGCAACTGCACGTTCTGCGTGACTAAATACACCAGAGGCGGGGCCGGCTACGTGAGGAGCGCTCCGCCCGACTTGGTCGTGGAGCGCGTGAGGAAAGCCGTCGCGAGGGGCGCCAGGGAGATCTACCTGACCGGACAAGACGTGGTAACGTACGGATTCGACGCCAGATGGCGGAGGGGCTGGAACCTCCCCGACCTCCTGGAGAGGATTCTGTCCGACGTCGAGGGCGAGTACAGGATAAGGATAGGCATGTCGGAGCCGTGGGTGTTCGGGAAGTTCGTCGACGCAATTCTGGATATAGTTAAGAGAGATGAGAGGATCTACAGGTATTTCCATCTGCCCGTCCAGTCGGGCAGCGATGCGGTGCTGCGCAGAATGGGGAGGAGATACACGGCGGATGAGTACCGAGGCCTTATCGCCAAGATCAAGAGAGAGCTAAACGACGACGTGTTTATAGCCACGGACATAATAGTCGGCTTCCCCGGCGAGACCGAGGAGGACTTCAGACACACCTTGAGGCTGATGGAGGAGCTACAGTTCGACAAGGTGCACGTGGCGCGCTACAGCAGAAGGCCCTTCACCGAGGCCTCCGTGATGCCCGGCCAGATACCCGACGCCGTGAAGAAAGAACGCAGCAAGCTCGCCTCGGAGCTCGCGCTTAGGATAGCCCACGCGAGGAACTCCAGGCTTGTGGGGAGGCGGCTGAGGGTTCTCGTCGACGAGGTCGACCACGGGCTTGTGGTGGGCAGGGCGCCCGACTATCGGCAGGTCGTGGTGGGCCGCGGCGGAGGACCCCTCGGCTCCTTCATCGAGGTGGAGGTGGGGCGCGCGGAGCCTGTATATCTCTGGGCCAAGGGGGTCTAGAGGACCGCTTGCTCCCATGGGTACTTCTTGCTCCAGCGCTCTTCTCTCAGCTTCTTCAGCTCCGCCAACATCGCGTCCAGCTCGCCTCTGTCGATTTTTCTAAATAGCGGCTCCACGTCGCCGAGCTTTACGCCGGGCGCGGGGTCCACGTCGGGCCACCTCACGGGCGGCTCTAGCCCCATCATGGACCAGAGCCTCTCTGCAGAGGACGGAATCACGGGATACAGAAGAGCCGTCAGCGCCTTCAGTGCCCTGTAGGAATTGTAGAGGACCGTCGCCGCCTCCTCGCGACTCTCTTTGACCAGCTGCCACGGGGCGCGTTGATTGAGGTACCTATTGCCCTCTCTGGCTATCTCCACGGCGTCCATCAAGGCCTCCTTCAGCTCGATCCTGTCGTAGTGGGCCTCGGCCGACTTGACGTATTTAGCTACAGCCTCGGCGAACTCGGCGTCGGGGGGAGCCGAGGGGCCGGGTCCGGGCAGAACTCCGCCGAATCTGGTCTTTATGAACGAGAGGACTCTATGGGCGAAGTTGCCCACGTCGTCGTTCAGGACCTTGTTCACCACGTCCACGGCGGTCTGCCACGTGAAGTCCACATCTCTATTCTCAGGCCTCATGTAGACCAAGACAAAGCGCCAGTAATCCACCGGCATCAGCTTAAGCGCCTCGTCTATCCAGACGCCCCACCTCCTGCTCTTGGAGAACTTATCGCCCTCGTAGTTCAGATACTCCGTCGAGGAGGTGGTGAGCCTCGTGGTGTAGCCTCCGCCGTTCGCCATGATGAGCGCCGGCAGTATTATGACGTGGAAGGGTATATTGTCCTTCCCCACGAAGAACACGGCCTTGGTGGAGGGATCCAGCCAGAACTCCCTCCACCTATCGGGCTCGCCCTTCCTCTCGAAGTGCTCCTTCACGGCTGAGATGTAGCCCAGAACCGCCTCGAACCAGACGTAGATGGTCTTGCCCTCGGCGCCGGGGAACGGGGCCGGTATCCCCCATCTGTTGTCCCTGGTTATCGCCCTGGGCCTTAAGCCCTCGCGGAGTATGCCCAGAGCCATCTCCCTCGCGTTCTGGGGCAGCTCGAAGTTCCCCTCGACGTATTTCCTCACGGCGTCCTCCAGCCGCCTCAAGTCGAGATACCAATGCTTGGTTCTGCGCCACTCGGGCCTGGCGCCGCATATGGCGCACCTAGGCTCTACGAGCAGGCGCGGCTCCAGCAGCCTTCCACACCTCTCGCATTGATCCCCCCTGGCTCTCTCGTACCCGCAGTACGGACACCTCCCTATCACGAACCTGTCGGGCAGGAATATCCTGTCGTTGGGGCAGTAGGGCAGCTCGTCCTCCTGTATAAATATATATCCATTATCGTAGATCTTTCTAAAGAACTCCTTGGTGAATTCCATATGGACGGCGCTGTGGGTATGGGTATATAGATCGAAGGAGATATTCCACCGTCTGAACAGCTCCGAGACGATCTCGTGCATCCTCAACGCGTATGTCTGCGGATCCACCCCAAGCTGTATCGCCTCGACCTCTATCGGCGTGCCGTGCATGTCCGAGCCCGACACGAAGACGACCTCATGCCCCCTCAGCCTGAGGTAGCGCGCATATACGTCGGCCGACAGCACCGAGCCTATCATGTTGCCGAGATGAGGCACAGACTGCACGTAGGGCCAAGCGCTGCCTATCACGTATTTAGCCATGGCTTTGCTATCTCCGCTCTTTTAAGGCTTTTATCGAGACGCGCAGGGAGGACAGGCTACCGGCCGAACCTCCTCTGTCTCGTCGCGTATTCCTCCAGGACAAGCCTGAGGTCCTCCCTCTCTATTTCGGGCCAGTATTTGTCGAGGAAGAACAGCTCGCTGTATGCCGTCTGGTACAACAGGAAGTTGCTCACGCGCTTCTCGCCGCCGGTTCTTATCAGCACGTCGGGCTCGGGGTGTTTTAAGTACGAGGTGTCTAGGCACTTGAAGAGGGAGCCCTCGTCGATCGTCTCCAGCCGCACCTCGCCGCCCATTATCCTCTTGATGCATCTCACTATCTCGGCCCTTCCGCCGTATCCCAACGCCAGAGTCAAGTCGTAGTCGCCATAGGACGACGTGATGTCCTCAAGCCTTTCCATCTCCTCGACGAGGTCTCTGGGCAACAGGGAGCGATCGCCGATAAATCTGACCTTAATCCTGTTCTCGTGTATTATGGGATCCTCCTGAGTCCTCCTTATCTCGTTCTTAAAGATCTTGAACAAAACCTCCAGCTCCATCTTGCTCCTCTGCAGATTTTCCGTCGAGAGGGCGAAGAACGTCATATGTCGTATATCTCTATATTCGAGGACCCAGGTGGCGAACTTGCGGACCTTCTCCACGCCGTGCCTATAGGCCTCGACGAGCGAAAGCCCGTACTTCCTCGCGTATCTCCTATTGCCGTCGGGTATCACCGCTATGTGTCTAGGCAGCTCAGCAGACATGCTCCCCTATGTGCTCGTCCGACGGCTCCAACAGGGTGAGTAAGGTCGGCTTGTCGCATGTGGCCAGCAGCATGCCTTGGCTCTCATAGCCCATCAGCCTCCTCGGCTGCAGGTTGGCCACCACGACGACGTATTTCCCCACCAACGTCTCGGGCGCGTAGCGCTCGGCCAGGCCGGCCACGATCTGCCTCTTCTCCGACCCTAAATCCACCACAAGTCGTATGAGCTTCCGAGAGCCTTCGATCCTCTGCGCCTCTAGGACCTTGCCCACCTTCAACTCCACCTTCTTGAAGTCGTCGATGCCGATAAGGCTCACGAAGAGGGGTTGCAAAATATATATAAACGTTATGCACTTCAGATTTTGAAATCCCTATATGCGGGGCCTACGGCGTATATCACCACGTTCCTCAGAACCACGCCCTCTTTGACCTCGTAGTTCATCTGCACCGCGATGCCTTGAGCCACGTGGGCATATGCCGTCCTCTCGACGAAGTTGCCCACCATCCGCTCCTGCACCGGCGTCACCGTGGCGAAGTCGTCGCCGCTGGCCGCCAGGTATATATCCAGCCGTTGGAGCAAGCCGTCGGCGGATACCCTACACTCTATGAACACGGGCCCGTCGACCTTCCTCAACTCCATGGGGACCCCCATCTTCTTCAGCCTCGACAAGACCGTGGAGACCGTGGACGCCACCTGGTCGCGGCTTGGAAGCGGCAGAATCAACACGGCCGGAGGAGCCGATATCATGGAGCACCGTATCTACGCCTCTTTAACTTTATCGCCACCACCGCCGCGTAGGCCGACGCCGCCGCTACGCCGTACCCCAGGACTATCATTACGGGAATCCCGAAGAGGCTCTCGACGACAGACACGGCGATCGCGTTGGAGGAGTTCCCGGCCACATACGGATTTCCTCCGTAGTACGCCTTGATCTCGTAGGAGCCTGGATTCGGCAGAGATATCTCGACGGTCTCTCTGCCGCTATTTATATATTTAGTAAAGGTATAATTATTACCATTATTTAAATTAGTTACATATATATAAATAGTACCGTTAACAATATTAGATTCAGTTAATATCGTCAAATATATATCTATGGGGGAATTGGGGACGGCGAGCCTCCGCGGTATCTCGATCGCCACCTGGGAGGGGTTCTTCAGTACATTGACCGCCGTGGACGAGTTGCATTGGTAATACCTCGCGTCGCCTCTAAATACGGCGAATATGGTATGGAGGCCGGTATAGTTGAAGGATAGAGGGAGCGCGAGGGATTCGCCGAGATACCTCCCGTCGAGATATATCGCCGGCACTACCGATGAATTTATCAATATCTCATATTTCCTTAAAACGTATATAGCCGATGAATTTAGAGATATATTTATAGTGCATCTAGCTTTTTCTACATATATTATTGTTGTAGATACCGCATTTGAGTAGTTCCCGGAGAAGCTCTGGAAATACGCCGTTATGTTGAAAACGCCGCTCCTGGGCGGGCGCCACGTGGTCTTGATCTGGGGCCCCTGGCCGCTGTATATAAGCGTGTTGTTCACGTAGATAGAGATCCGGCCGGGGACTTGGGGGCTTATCGAGGCGGATATGGGCACCGACGCTCCGTAGACGGCCCTCTGAGGCGCCGCCACCGACAGCACGACGCCGGCGCTCCTGACGACCAGCTGGAATGTGGCGCTCGCGGGGTACAGATCGCCGTTGCCCGGAAACGAGACGTACACGACATAGGAGCCCGCCGGCAATGCAGGAAGCCGGACTGAGGTACTGCCGAAGACCTGCACGGCGCCTGTGTAGTTGCCCACGGCTATATCTAGGACGCCCGAGATGGGCCTCCCGTAGACGTAGAGGCCCAGGGTCACGTTCGGAATCTCGCCGTAGACTGCTGCCACGTACCTAGGGACAGACAGCTCGGGGACCGACTTGGCCACCACTATGGCGGTGTTCACGCTAGCCTCCATGAAGTTCCTACTCGAAGGGATAAACGTGACCGTGGCGTTGTGCAGTCCGGCTCCCAGCGTCAGCGTATCCACGACGTCGCCGAAGCTCCTCCCGTCGACCGACACGACGATCTTGCCCGTAGGCCTCAGCGTGGACCTGGCCGACGCGTTGAAGACGAGGATCTGGCCGTACGAGGCCAGCACGATCTGGCCCAGCGGCGATCCGTTCACATATACCTTAAGGCTCACAGGCGCCGGCAACACCTTGATAAGCCTGGCCGCGCTCGACCGGGTCGTGTTGGCCGTGGCGTAGGCGACCACCGTGAAGTTGTACGTCCCGACGTCCAGCAGAGGCAGGTACAGCGAGAGAGGGGTTGTGCCGGTCGCTATAAGGGAGCCGTTTATAAATATGCCGATATTAGATTTATAATAATTATTGAATAAGTATGTATTTATTGTATATTTATTATTGGTTCCATATGTGATTGAATTGTTTAAATCTATAGTTATGTTGGGAGCCGCCGGAAGCACCTCAACTGACGCGCTAAGTAGCTGAACTCCGTCTTGACTTATCATCAACGTGTAGTTGCCGGCCGCCAGGGCGTACGGCGGCAGGGATATGCTGGACGTCACCGGAAGGCTGACTCCGCCTATGGACGCGGTGCCGGGGCTGTGGAGCGGCGGATTTAAAGAAATATTAAGCGCTTGACCATAATACACCGTATTAGTGGAAATCGCCGGAGATACTACATAGGTTAAATTTATGTAGTATGATTCATTTGTCAACAAGATATTATATAGGCCTGAGTAGGGCGGCCTATAGACGGTACCTATTGGAACATATGTGCCGTTTAGATATTCGCGTAGATTACTGCAGGTCGATGAGACATTGATAAATATAGATGTGGTAAAATTATAAGAATTGGTATATTTTATAGTACATATATTAGCTACATTTAATATGTTTTCCGTATTATTTATCAGCACAATTACCTTATCTCCGGTCGGATAGATTCCTATATTTACTATATTATTATATATTTTCTTAAATAGTATAGTTGCATTTATTATATTAATATCTGTATTATTTATATTTATATTATTTTTAAAAACTATCGTGAGGTTGGTGTAGGTCGCCTCATTGACCACCTTCGGCGATATGGTATAGCTGGGCTGCGGCTCCGCGAAGAATGACGGCGGAAAATCTGCGTAAATATTAATACCGAGTAGAAGGATTGTTGATATGAGCGTCAAGGCCATTACTTTCGACGTCTGGGGCACGATCTTGCCTGTGGAGCCCGCTATAAAGGTTGTCGCCGACGTGTTGACGAGGGCGCTCGGCGGCAGAGTCCCGTGGAGCTCCGTCTACTCCTTCGTCCATGAGGAGAGACGCTCCCTGAAGCTGGCCCGTAGGGAGCGGCAGGAGTTCGTCCCTCCTACCTACAACCTCTACAGAATCAAGCGGAAGCTTAAGGAGCGGGGGATAGCGGCCGATTTCGACGTCTATGAGGCGCAGAACGAGATAGATAAGGCCATCGGCAGCCTCGACGTGAGGCCTTTCCAAGACGCCCTGGACGCCCTGAAGGCCGCCAAGGACGACGGATATAAGGTGGGTGTCGTGTCCAACATACTTCTCTGGAGGTCTGGAGCCACCAGGGAGCTCCTCTCCAAGCTGGACGTAGCCGGGCTGCTGGACGCCCAAATATACGCCGACGACGTGGGGTCCGTGAAGCCGAGCCCGCGTATATTCGAGATGGCGCTCACCGTGTTGGTGGGCGACATGATGCCCGACGTATATCTACACGTCGGCGACGACTTCTATGAGGACTTCATGGGCGCGTTGATGGCCGACTACGGGTCGGTGCTGGTGGATAGGGGAGGGCTATATATAAAGAAGGAGTACCACGAGGCGGTGCCGTGCCGCGCGTACATAATCCGCGACCTCAAGATGCTCGGCGTCATAACCCATCAGATGGAGAGCTGCGAGGCCAGATAGCGGATGTAGGAGAGCAAAGCCGCAAGTCCCTGGGACTCCTCGGGCCTCAGCTTAAGGGACTCGATCTCCAGCGCCTGTCTCGAGGCCTCGAAGAGGGGATCCGCCGGTATTATGTGGGGCTCCTCGCCGAACATATCCCTCACTATGTCCGGCCAGTTCCGTCCGTACACGCCGGCCACGTCGTGGTCCTTTACGTACATATTTATAATCGGCCTCAACACTCTGCCGCCCACGATCTTCGCGACGCCGGCCGTCGATATTATTGAGGACATATCTGGAGTCACCACGGGCACGGTGAAGTCGAGAAGGCCGGCGGCGCCCCAGTCGTAGCCCGCCGGCGGCGAGTCCAATATGGCGACCAGCGGGCCCAGCATATCGCCGATCTGCCTTATCAACGCCTCCAGAAGCCTCCTGGAGACGGCGACCGGCTTGTTCATGAAGGAAAAGACCACGTTGAACTCGCCCTGCTGGACCTGCCATCTCCTTAAGTAAAGCGCCTGGAGGGGGTTCGATATCCGGCCCTCGAAATACTCCGATAGGCTCGCCATGTTCTGCAGGCCGTAGGAGCCGGCCAGCAACATGGCCGCTGTGCCGATTCCCGGCGTCGTGTCTATCAACACCACGGGATATTTGGCCTTGCCCCGCAACGCGTATGCCAGCACGACGGCTGTGTTGACCGCCAGAGTGGTCTTGCCGGTGCCGCCCTTAAGGCCCGATATAAACGCCAACGTCTTCATTCCAGCTCGGGGGGTTGCGCCGGCCGTCTCTTGAGCTCCTCGGGCGTGGGCATGGGCCGAGGCGCCGCCGCGGGCTTCTCCTCTACGGGCCGCCTCCCCTGGGGCAACAGTATGAGCACGGCCCCGATGATGTATATCGCCACGGCTATCACGTTGGATATCAACACGTGCGACGCCAAGAGCGTCAGCACGGCGACCGCGGTGAGCAATAAGCCTATGTACTGTTTCACATGTCGCTAAAAGAGGGATTAATTAAGTTCTTTCGGCTATAATGACGGTCCGCCTGACTATATCGCAGACGGCCTCTATGTCGCTCCTCGCGGCGGCCTCCCACAGCTGCGAGCCGCGCCTCAAGATGTACTTCTTGCCTATCTTCTCAAGGAGCCCTTGGGCCAGCAACGCCTCGCATACGGCGGCTACCCTCAGGGTGACCGACCGCGTGGTTCTGAACTTCTCCTCGGACCACCGCGAGACGTCGCCCACGGTGAAGCTAACTACGTTGCCCCTGGCGCCCTCCACGAGCTTAGCAAGGTATCTCCCCAAGATCTCGCAGACCTCCACGGACAAGCCCTCAATATCTAAATATATAGTTTTCTATCTGGCGGAGTAGATGAGCCTCCCCTCGTCGTCCAGACGGCGTCTTATCTTTCCCGACTTGGCCAGAAGGTCCACGGCCCTCATGATGTCGGCGGCCTTATACCCCTTCGACTTCCCCCATTCGAACAGATCCTCCTTGGACACAGCCCCTCTGTCGGCTATATAGCCATACACGGAGTCGCCTATATCCTCCGGCCGGGCCGGCGTCCCGCGCCCCTCGGCGGATTCGCCGACGCCCAGATAGTCGAGCAGGCCGCCCCCCTTCCTCTCGCCCTGCTGCCGCCGCCTAGCCATGAGATAAATCACCCATATTTATTTCAACAGAGAAGCGCCTCTCCAGCGCGCGCGATGCACATTCGGGATCCAGCTGGACGATGCCCAGAGGTTTCTGCGGCTTGGAGCAGGCCCTCAGCCACTCAGGCACGTCCTCCATATAGGCAACGCCGCCTATGACGGAGCCGTTGCCGGCGAAAGCCCTCGCGACGGGATCCCCCAGATACTCCACACGCCTGCCCTCCTTCCTGACGAGGCCCACGTCGACGGCGATGGCCAGAAGCGACTTAAAAGCCACGTTGTTTATCCAGCCGGACGGCGTGATCTCCGCCAGCCTTTTGTTCAAGGCGTCGTGGAGCTCCTCAAGCGTGGCCGTGCCCATGGCCTCGACGAGCTCGGCCAATAGCCTATATTGGACGAGGGCCGAGCTGAAGAGCGGGTGGAAGGCCGCGGGGCCTATCGACCGATATATGGAGAGCAGCTCGTAGGCCAGCTTGGTCGGCGCGACGTTTCTGTCGGACACCGCCACCAGCCCGAGCCTCTCGAGAAACCGCGTTATGTCGCCCTTACCCTTCCCGAAGTCGAGGCCATCTTCTTTCAACTCCTCAAGGGAGGCCGACCCCCTCTGGACCACCGCCTGTAGATACCTCACGAGTCTGTCCAGCCGGATAGGCGGAAAGGGTATGCTCCTCTGGACGTGGAACATCGGCCCTATATGGGCTCCCGCAATAAATGGAAAAGCATTGCGAATAATCATATCTGGATAATCCACGGCGCGTTGAACAAGTACAACGCGTAGACCTAGGTTATGCTTATTAATCGATAGTTATACAGCACTTATGGAAATTAGAAAGTTGATAAGGATAGGTGAGAGGTCGTTTGGGGTCACTCTCCCGCGAGAATGGGTTGAGTCTAACCAGCTGAAGGTAGGCTCCCCCATAAAAATACTCACCGAGGCGAATAAAATATTGATACTTCCCGCCACCGCCGAAGGCGTAGCCGTCGCCGTATCGTTGAAGGAGGAAGACGCGGAGAAGGCTCTGCGCGATGTGATAGCGTATTATATCGAGGGCGTAGACGAGATAAGCATCGAGTCCGGCAACATATCGGCCTTGGTCGGGAAGGTCGAGGGCCGGCTACCCGGCGTCGTGGCGCTCGAGTCGGGGGGCAAGCTGAAGCTGAGGATAGTGACCAAGGAGGACGTCGACATCGACGAGGTGGTTAGAAGCATGTATACAACCGTCATGGCCATGTTCCACCTATTTCTAGACTTCATCAGGGGACATGACGAGGAGGACGCCAGAGAGCTGTTTCGCATGGACGACCAGCTGGACCGCCTCTACTTCCTGTCCCTAAGGATCATAAAGAAGAACATCTACCAGAACCCGCAGGGCTTTGTGGACTACGCAATAGTGGTCAAGAACCTGGAGCACATGGGCGACGCCCTCGACAGATCGACAAACTACCTCAAACAGAACAAGGTGGGCTGCCACGAGGAGCTGGTCAGCGAGTTCGAGAACCTGCAGAGATACGCCGAGGAGGCCGCGAGGTCCTTCCTGGAGAACCGGCACGAAGGCGCCTTGAAGGTAATATTGGAGAGGGAGTCCCTTTTTAAACGGCTATTGGCGCTCTCCTCGTGCGAAGGCGTGGCGCCGATAATGCACGAGGCGATGCTGATAACGGCCCTAGCGGCGGACATAGCGGAGGCCGCCTACTCGAAGTACGTGCGGCAAAGAACATAGGGGGCGCCGGACGCATAGTCTTCTCGCCGCCCTTCACAGGCGTGATGGGGGCCATATACGCCGTGCTCGCGTTGTTGTTGATGCCGTCGTATTCAGCCGGCCTGGCGACCGTGCTGCACACGATAGGGGTCGGCCTTCTGGAGTCGACGGCGGCGGCCGCGGCCTCGACCTTCCTCAGCCTTCTGCTGAGCCCCTTCCATATAGTGATATATACTGCCAGGAGGAGGGTCTACTACCCCTCGGTGGGCGTTATGTACGTTTTCGGAATCCCTATCCCGGTCCCCCAGATAGCGGTCCAGGAGCAGACGGCCAGGCTCGCCGTGAATATAGGCGGCGCGTTGATACCGCTTGCCCTATCTACCTATATCCTCACGAAGTTGCCTCCGCAGTACGCACTGGGGACCGCCCTGGCGGCTCTCGCCGCCTCCGTCGCCGTCTACTTCATGAGCAGGGTCGTCCCGGGCGTGGGGGTGGTCACCCCCGGCTTCCTGCCTCCCATAGTGGCGTTTCTGTTCGCGCTGTGGGCCGGCCGTCTGACTCCGGCGGTGGCCTATATAGTGGGCGTCTACGGCACCCTGCTGGGGGCCGACGTCTACAACATCAAGAGGATCCTCGCGCAGATGCCCCCGCTGGCATCTATCGGCGGGGCCGGCGTCTGGGACGGCATATACCTAACCGGGATCATGGCGGCTACGCTGGGCCTGTTGTTCAGATAGAGAAATACGGGCGGCGGCATACTTGGGGGGTACGCCGGGGTTTCCATCAACCGCCCGTTGATGCCAACTCCATATGCCTATATATGGCTTTCTATTGATATCAGCAAAATAGAAACATGATATATATCAAAAAATTTTGTTTTTATTTTTTAATAGGAACCTCGCCGTATCTATTTGAACATAAACGACGCCGTAATAATAATAATTTTATTTCTCTTTTTCTAAATTATTGGGCCTACGTCGGGCCTCCCCTGCCTCAAGCCCATCCCGGCGAGCCGCGAGAGATCTCCCCGCAGCAAGGCCACCAGGTTTCTCGCGTGTTTCCGCGACCTATCGACCGCGATGGATTTCAGCTCCCGCTCGTCGGCGGCCTCGTCCTCGTGCACCGTCACGTCGAGGATCAATACGTCCAGGTGTATCTGGAGCTCTATCAGACCGATGGACATGGCCAAATAGCTGAGCTTGTCCGTGAGGGACGGCCCGACCCAGCCCAACACGAGCAACGCCGTGCAGCCCTCCCGAGCGAGCTTCTTCGCCCCCCATATGGTGTTCTTGATGCCGGGCACCGTGATCCGCCTCACCTCGACGTCGGGGGCAAGGCTCTTGATCTCGTCGATGGCCTCAGACGCCATGTCGACTCTGGCGAACGTGGTGTCCACCACGCCTATGCAGTCCATGGGCTGACCACAAGCTAAATATATATCTAGCCACTAGAGGTCCATGAAGAGATTCGGCGTCTCTCTGCCGGACGAGCTCGCGCAGGAGGTCGACAAGATCTCTCAGGAGCTCGGCGTGACCCGCAGCGCGGTGATCGCGCAGGCCGTGTCGAGCTTCGTCCACACCTATTCCCAACATCTGAGGGACGGCCATAGGTGCCTCGGCGCCGTCATCTCGCTGACGGAAGGCGTGGAGGCGGCGAGCGGAATAATGGAGGAATATAAGGACCTCATAGCGAACTATTCGCACATGCATATAGGCGATAGATGCCTCTCGGTGTTCGTCGTCCACGGCGACGGGAGGCGGATCGGCGAGTTCTTGATGGGCCTCTCCGAGAGGGCCGCCAGGACGTTGTTCACGCCGCTGGAATAAATGGAGGGCTGGATACACGCCCTGCGGGACCTCCTCGTGGACAACTTGAGGCGCAGCAGGCTCCCCCTGCCGGCGGATAGATCCATCTGCAGCCGGTGGGCCTCAGGCCTGCCCGAAGGGGGGCGGCGCGTGTTGTACACCTCCTGTATGTACCAATTGGCTCCTCTGATCGCCAGGGCCGTCGACGTATTGGAGAGAGTCGGCGCGGGCTCCGGCGGCGTGAGGGCCAAGATGGCGGCTGCCGGCGCTAGGCTCTTCGGCGGGCTTCTCCTGAGGCCTTCGGACGAGGAGGCGGGGCGGGCCGACGGCATCCTGCGGAACATCGCCGCCATGTTGGGCAGGGCGGGGGTCCAATTCGGCGTATTGAGGGACGAGCCGTATTCGGGCGCCCTGCTCTACGAGCTGGGGTTCGAGGAGGACTTCGCGTCCTACGCAAGGGAGGTATATAGATACTTCAAGGAGCGGGGGGTCGAGGAGGTGATAACCGTGGATCCCCACACCCACTACGTCTTGGAGAGGGCCTACCCCAAGTACGTGGACGGCTTCGACCTCAAGGTGGTGAGCTACATGGATCTCGTGAGGCCGTCCAGGGCCTCGGTCGCCAAGGCGGTCGTGCACGACTCCTGCCTCTACGCCCGATACCTGGATAGATACGACGTATATAGGCGGTTGCTCGACTCCGCGGGGGTGGCCCGCGTCGAGGATCCCTACGTGACGGGCAAGGCGTATTCGGGATGCTGCGGAGGGCCCATAGAGTCCGTCAGGCCCGACGTGGCCGGCGAGGTCGCCAAGATTAGGGCCAGGCAGCTCTCCAGGCTTTCCGACGTGGTGGTCACCGTCTGCCCCATCTGCCGCGTCAACCTATCCCGGGCGGCGCCGACCCTCAAGGTATTAGACCTAGCCGAGGTCATATCGTGATAGCCGAGATAGATAGGTGCGCTCGGTGCGGCTTCTGCGAGGCCGTATGTCCGACGTACAACGCCGTGAGGATGAGGCACATGGGCCCGCGGGGGAGGCTCCAGATGGCGCGCATAGCGTTCGACGGAGGGGCTCCGTCGAGATACGTCGTCGAGAGCCTGGCCACGTGCCTGAGGTGCAGGGCGTGCGAGTTGGTGTGCCCCGCCTCGATTAGGATAGTCGACGTGATCGTCGAGGCCAGGAGGAGGCTCTATGCGCGTGCCTAGGGCGTTCGTCGAGGAGGCCAGGGGCAGGTGCAACCCCGACGAGGAGTGCGCCGCCTTGCTGTTCGGCGCCGGCGACGCGGCGAGGAGATGGGCTTGGATGGAAAACGCGGCGAGGAGCCCCGTCGAGTTTCGCCTCGACCCGGAGCGCGTCTATAGGGCTATCGCCGACGCGGAGCAGCTCGGCCTGGAGCTGGTCGCAATATTTCACACGCATCCCGGCGCGCCGGTGCCCAGCCCCCTCGACTTGAGGCATATGGCCATGTGGCCCGTGGTGTGGATCATAGGCGATGTCCGCACCATGGAGCTCAGGGCCTGGCGCCTAGAGCGCGGCGTTCTGCGGGAAGTCGATATATACATCTCCTAGAATTACCTCGTGCTGATACTGACCTCGCCGGTGAACATAAGGTACTTCTCGGACGTGGAGCTGGAGACGTACGAGAGGTTCGCCGCCCTGCTGATATGCGGATCCAGGAGGGTGTTCGTGGTGCCCAAGCTGGAGGAGGGGAGGGTGCCCGGACCCGCGTATGTATACTCCGACGGCGAGGACCCCGCCGAGGCCCTGAGGAGGGCCGCGCAGGAGTGCGGAGGCGGCGAGGTCGAGGTGGACGGACGCACCACCTTAAGGGCTTGGGAGGTCGTGAGGCGGGCCTTAGGCGGGATCTCCACGTACAAGATAGCCGACGAGTACATAGACGGGCTCAGGGCCGTGAAGCGGTCGGACGAGGTGGATAGGATAGCCAAAGCCGCCCAGGCGATAAGGGAGGTCATCGCCGAGGCCTACGCCGAGCTCTCCCCCGGAGTCCCTGAGAGGAAGGCGGCTGCCGACATCTATCTGAGGCTCGTCGAGAGGGGGCTGAGGCCCGGCCCCATATTGGTCCAGTTCGGCGAAAACACGGCGCTTCCCCACCAGGGCCCCACCGGGAGGAGGCTGAGGGAGGGCGACGTGGTCGTGATCGACGTGACGGCGGCCTACGAGGGATACTACGCCGACATAACGCGGACGTTCGCGTTTAGAGGCGAGCCGCCGGGCTTTAGGGAGATATACACGGCCGTCTCGGAGGCCCAGGCGGCGGCGATAGCGGCGGCTAGGCCGGGCGTCCAGGCCGGCGACGTGGACAGGGCTGCGAGATCGGCCTTGATGCCGAGAGGGCTCGAGCGGTATTTCATCCACAGGACGGGGCACGGCCTGGGCCTCGAGTTCCACGAGGCTCCCAACATAGCCCCCGGCGAGAGGTACGTCCTGAGGAGCGGCAACGTCTTCACGGTGGAGCCCGGCGTGTACATACAGGGCCGCTTCGGTGTAAGGATCGAGGACGACGTGGCGCTCGACGGGGATGGGGCCCGCGTCCTCTAGCACTCGGCCTTGAGCCCCTTGGGCGGGGTCACGCCCCTCTGGCCCAGGTACGTGCCGAGGTATTTAGCCGCGCCCTCTGCTCTGACCAGGATCAGGTGGAGGAAGCGGAGGCCTGGCCTGAGGACTATCGTGTTGGGGGATTCGTTCACGACCTCTATGGTTATGTTGCCCTCAAACCCCGCGTCGACGACCGTCGGAGGTATCACGAGGCCGTAGCGGGCCAGCGTGGAGCGGAGGTTGGCTAGGCCGACCACGTCGTTGGGCATCTTGACGTACTCCTCGGTGGTCAGGAGGACGAAGTTCCTCGGGGGCACCGCTATCTCGTCCGCCTCCTTGACGATCCTGAAGTGCCGCCTCGCCTCGCCCTCAGCCAGCTCGCACGGCCTTATGGCGGCCCCCTCGTACGCATATATCGCGTACTCCCTCCCTATGCGGAGATCCAGCCCGTTCTCGCGTATCGCGTCGTCCCGAAGCGGCTCTACGGACAGCCTGCCGAGAGACATCAGCCTCCTTATCTCGTCCCCCGTCAGAATCATGTAGCAAGGCCTCCGGGCCTTTTTTACGGCGTTGTCCGCAAAACGCGGCGAGTATACGCGGCGGCTGTGCTCATATCTGCGGAATACCTTTATATTATAGACGACGTACTGTGCTGTGTTGAGCCAACTGGCGGCCTTCATCCAGAGCGTCAAGGGCTCCATACTGCTGTCCTGGCTCCTGATGGTCTTGATAGCAGCAGCCCTGGCGCTGATGGCCTCGGGGAGGCCTCGGCGGCCCGCCCGCCGCTGGTTCGGCGACTTCTTCGTCAGATGGGGCCTCGCCGGGCTCTTCCTGTGGTTCGTCTTCTTCGCCCTGTGGGCCCTCCGCGAGGTGCTGGCGCAGAGCTTCGTGTTCCCCGTGGGGCCCATACAGGGATTTATAGAGAACGCGACGCTTTGGGGCGTCGTGCTTACCGGGTTCCTCACGATCACCTTCTTCGGCGGCACTCTGATGCTGCAGGCTCTGTTCTCGAAGGCGGAGGTGCCCGAGGGCGTGGTCTACTACAGGCAGGAGGTGATAGTCACGCCCCAGAGGATCGCGGGGCGGGAGGTCTTCGCGCATCTGCCCGAGGAGCCGCCCGAGCTGAGGGAGGAGGCCGCGGCCAGAGAGGCCTTGAGCGCAAAGCGCAGGGGCTAGCCGCCGTGTATATACGCCAAGATAAGCACCACGTCGCCTTCCCGTAGCTGGGTGTCCAGGCCCGAGAGCAGCCTTATATCCACGTCGTTCACCGCAATATATATGTCGGGCGACAGACCGTCCCCCCTGCCCCTAACCCTCTGGTACAGCTTCGGGAGCTCCCTCAGCCTCTCGACCAGCTCCCGCACCGTGGAGGCCTCGACCTCGAGCTCTCTCCTACCCGCTAGATATGTCAACACGCCCTCCAGCACCACGCGGACCACGGGATATGTCTGGCGGTAAAATATTATGTGCCAGATACGGCCCCGTCGCCCTCAGGCTGAGGGGGCGGCGGATAGAGCTGGCCGACGGCTGTCCCGACTATCTGGAGCTGGAGGAGTTCGTGAAGTACATCAAGATAGATGGGTCGAGCCCACTGGTCGCCCTTCTGGGCGTGAGGCGGGGCTCCGCCACTTCCTACAAGGCCTTCGGCGCCGCCATCGGGCTGGGGCAACGGGCCGCCGGGCTTCTGCTGGCCCGGAACCCCTATCCGGTGGTTCTGCCTTGCCACAGAGTGGTGAGGGCCGACGGCTCCCTCGGGGGGTATTCGTACGGGGTGGAGCTCAAGAGGGCTCTGCTGGCCTACGAAGGCGTCGAGATGTGCGGCGGCCGCGTGTGCCGCCTGGCGCAGGTGGAGGAGGTGGACGACGTCGAGGAGGCGTTGCTACGCAGCCTAGGGCTCGGTAGATGATATATATTTAGGATATCGCGAGGCCATGGTCGTCAAGGTGCGGATAGACCGGCGGAAGTGCGTCGTGGCTCACTTCTGCCTATTCTATGCGCCGACGGTCTTCATCCCCCTGTTGCCTGAGGGGAAGCCGGGCATAGCGGAGCAGTTCAGGCTGGACAGCGGCGTCGAGGAGGGCATAGTGCCGGACTCGCTGTATGACTCCGTCAAGGAGGCCGAGAGGAATTGCCCCTCCGGCGCCATCAAGGTCTACAGGGAATGAGGTACAGAGCTGTGGTTCTCGACGTGGACGGCGTTTTGACCAACTTCAGATCTGCCTGGAAAAGAATCCATGACATACTTGGGATAGATGCGGATCTAAATAGAGCTCTGTACGAGAGGGGCTATATAGACTATATCGACTGGGCCGCGGCCGACGTCGCCTTGTGGCGGGGGGTGCCCAGATACGTGGTCGAGGCGCCCTTCAGGCCCCGCGAGGGCTTCGACCAGCTGTGCGACGTCTTACGGCGAAGCGGGGCGGTGGCCATAGCGGTCTCGGCCGGCGTGGGATATACGAGGAGGCTTTCGGGCTGCTTCGCGGAGTTCTACGTCAACGATATAATCTACGACGGAGACCTCGTGGCCGGCATAGCCGTGGAAGTCACGAACGCCAACAAGGCCGAGGTGGCGGCCAAGGCGCTCGCTAGATACGGCGTATCCCTGGACGAGTCGATAGCTGTGGGCGACAGCGAGACCGATCTGCCCCTCCTCGAGTCCGCCGGCTTCTCCATAGCGTTTAACCCCACCAGCCGCCGCGTCGAGGAAGCCGCCGACGTGGTCCTCCGCTCCCAGAGGCTGTACGTCCTCGCCAAATACCTATCGAGCCTGCTTCTCCGCTAGGCATTAACGTTAATGATCTATTATTATAGATCTCCTGAAAACGTTTTGAAAGCTATTTTTGCTTAGATAGATCAATCAATGTATATATATCTATATATAAATTTACTAATATACAAACAAAATCTTTTTAGATACCAACATATTCTTTACTATGCCTAAAAAATATGTTTACGACTTCGAGGAGGCCGACTACAAGAACAAGAAGCTCTTCGGCGGCAAGGGGGCCAGCTTGATACAGATGACGCGGCTCGGGCTCAGAGTGCCCCCCGGCTTCATAATAACCACCGAGGCCTGCAAGGACTTCTTCGCGCCTAGGAGGGCCGAGATAGCCGAGCTGGAGGCCCTCCTGGAGAGGCAGCCGCCCCCCGAGGTGAGGGATCAAGCCATAGGTAAGCTCTTCGCCTTGATAAACAGCCTGGATCTGCCGGCGGGTCTCTGGGATGAGGTGCGGCAACACATGAAGCTCCTCGAGGAGAAGATGGGCAGGAGGTTCGGCGACCCGGAGAACCCGTTGCTGGTCTCCGTGCGCTCCGGCGCCGCCGTATCCATGCCGGGGATGATGGACACGGTGCTGAACCTAGGCCTCAACGACCAGACCGTGAAGGGGCTCGCCAGACAGACCGGAAACGAGTGGTTCGCCTACGACGCCTACAGGCGGTTCGTGAACATGTTCGGCAGAATAGTGTTGGGGATAGAGGACAGGCTGTTCTCCTCGATCTGGGAGGAGATAAAGAGGAAGTATAACGCCAAGGAGGATCCCGACGTCCCTCTGGAGGGCTTGAAGGAGGCCGTGGAGAAGTTCAAGGGGGTGATAGGAGAGCATTACGGGGAGTTTCCGCAGGATCCCTGGGAGCAGCTGAGGCTTGCCATAAAGGCGGTTTTCCGCTCCTGGGATAGCCCCCGCGCCATATTCTACAGAGTGGCCGAGAAGATAACGCCCGACATCGCCGACTGCACCGCCGTCAATGTGGTCACCATGGTGTTCGGCAACATGGGCTGGGATTCGGGCACAGGCGTGGTCTTCTCCCGCGACGTGGCGACGGGCGAGGACAGGCTCTACGGCGAGTTCCTGCCCGTGGCCCAGGGCGAGGACGTGGTGGCGGGCATAAGGACCCCCATGGACATAGAGGAGTTCAGGAAGAGGTTCCCGCATCTCTACGACGAGCTGTATAAAGGGGTGAAGTTGCTCGAAAGGGCCAACAAGGACGTGCAGGACGTCGAGTTCACCGTCGAGCGGGGGAAGCTGTTCTTCCTCCAGTGCCGCAACGCCAAGATGACCCCGCTGGCTAGAGTCAAGACGGCCGTAGATATGGCCAGGGAGGGCGTCATATCCAGGGAGGAGGCCCTCCTGAAGGTGTCGCCGGACCACGTCCTGCAACTGCTGTATCCGCGCATAGACCCCAAGGCCAAGGCCCAGCCCATAGCCAAGGGCCTTCCCGCCAGCCCCGGCGCCGTGTCGGGCCAGCTCGTGTTCCATCCCGACGACGCGGTGCGGTGGGCCCGGGAGGGCAAGAAGGTCGTATTGGCTAGGGTCGAGACGAAGCCCGACGACGTCCACGGCTTCTACGCCTCTGTCGGCATCCTCACCAGCAGAGGCGGCATGACGTCGCATGCGGCGGTGGTGGCCAGGGCGATCGGCAAGCCGGCCGTGGTGGGCGCCGAGGCGCTGGCCATAGACGAGGCGGCGAAGACCATGGCCGTAAACGGGCAGGTGTTCAGAGAGGGGGACTGGGTCACCATCGACGGCAATACGGGCAACGTCTACGCGGGCGTCGTGCCCACCGTCGAGCCGGAGCTGATACCGGAGCTGGAGGAGCTGTTGAGCTGGGCCGACGGGGTGAGGAGGCTCGGCGTGAGGGCCAACGCCGATCTGCCGGAGGACGCCGCGTTGGCCAAGAAGTTCGGCGCGAGGGGCATAGGGCTTCTGAGGATAGAGCGCATGTTCAGAAAGCCCGAGAGGCTGGAGCTGCTGCGCAGGGTGATACTCGCCGAGACCCGCGAGGAGAGGATCAAGCACCTGGAGCCCCTCCACGAGATGCTGAAGGGCGACTTCAAGGAGATATTCAAGATAATGGATGGGCTCCCCGTCATAGTGAGGCTCATCGACCCGCCGTTGCACGAATTCCTGCCGAAGCCCGAAGAGGTCCTGCAGCAGATCTACGAGGCCAAGGCGGCTGGCAGAGACGCGAGGGAGCTGGAGCATCTCTACGGCAGGATCAAGGCGTTGCAGGAGGCCAACCCCATGTTGGGCCACCGCGGCGTGCGCGTCGGCGTGACCTACCCCGAGTTCTATTACTATCTGTCGAGGGCCATAGCCAAGGCCGCCGCGGAGCTCAAGAAGGAGGGCTTCAACCCCGTCGTCGAGATAATGATACCGCAGGTGAGCGACGTGAGGGAGATTAGATACGTCAAGGAGAAGGGCATACTCCCCGCCCTACGCGACGTGGAGAGGGAGACCGGCGTAAGGCTGGAGGTCAAGATAGGCACCATGGTGGAGACGGTGAGGGCCGCCCTCACCATGGACCAAATAGCCAAGGAGGTCGACTTCATAAGCTTCGGCACAAACGACTTGACGCAGGCGGTCTTCAGCTTCAGCAGGGACGACGCCGAGAATAAATTCATACCGCAGTACCTAGAGCTCAAGATACTGGACGCGGATCCCTTCGAGACGCTGGACGCTGTAGGCGTGGGCAAGCTCCTGGAGCTAGCCGCGAAGACCGCCAAGGAGGTCAACCCCAAGATCGAGGTGGGCGTATGCGGCGAGCACGGCGGCGACCCCAAGTCCATATACTTCATCGAGAGGACCGAGGTGGACTACGTAAGCGCGTCTCCGTTCAGGGTGCCTCTGGCGAGGCTGGCCGCCGCCCAGGCCAAGGTGCTGAGAGGCGGCAAGGCCGAGAGGGAATAGCCAGTTTTTAGAAGCCCGTTGCGTCAGCCTGGGACGGCCATTTCACCGCTCCTTATATCGGACGTCATCACGATCCGCTCTCCCGGACCTCCCCAGGTTCGCCGCCTTCGCCGGCGCCTCCAAGCCCTACGGCTTGGGTACGCCAGCTCGGCGGACCCCGAGGGCCGGGACGTCACGGCCTCCCGGAAGGCCGCGTGGGGGCTACGGCCGGCCCGGCGGGGTTACGGGCCCCCCAGACCTAGGGCTCCTCCCGGAGGGGCGGGCGGCGCCCGCCCGGCCCACTGCGACCCCCGTCCTACCGACGCGCGCCTACCCGCGCGGCCCGCCGAGAGGGTCCTCAGTCCCGGGTCCCCTCGAACGTCCGCCCGGCGGCTTATGGGTGCTCCGTCGGGGGCGGCCTCTCGGGGCCTATCACGTACAGGCCAGCGATATTAAATCTTTCCGCCTAGATCTCGACGGTCCGGACGGCCGCGCCGCTCGACACGTCGTATATCTCGAGCACGCCGCCGTCTAGCACAGCGGCCTTGGGCCTCGCCGATCTGTAGGGCCCGGCGCGGCTCGTGAACAACGTGTGGACTACGCCGTGGTGGCTCATGTAGCCAGCGCCGACGTACAGATGCCCCCTGACTATAGCCCTGAGGCCCTCCCGCTTTAGGAACCTCTCCGTGGGGACTCTGCCGTAGAGCCATATGCCGGGCCCGCGGGGGCTCGGGGCGTGGGCATCGCAGTCGCACGGGTCGTTCCACAGAGCTTGGTACACCAACGGATCCTCCGGCAGGACCAGGTCGTCGCTGGGCTTGGCCAGCTCGGCAATAGACGCGGGCTCCATGGAGGGCTCCCTCAGCGGAATGCCGCCGTGGACGGCCAACACCGCGCCGTTTATCCTAGCCGCCACGGGCATCCTCGCGAACATCTGCTCTATGTAGCCGTAGAGCTCGCCGCAGTTCGGGATCTTCTTAAGTATGCACAGCTCGGCCATGAAGCCGCCGTCTTCGTTCATCAACGGCGATTCGTGGTTGCCTCTAAGGACGTAGGCCTTCCCCTCCAGGTACAGCCTCACAACGGTCGCCAGGACCTCAAGGCCCCTATCGCCCCTGTCCACGTAGTCGCCAAGGAAGAGGAACTTTTCGCCGTCCCACCTCCCCAAGACTGCGTCGAGCGTGTCCTTGTCGCCGTGCAGATCGCCAACCACGACGAGCCTCCTCTCGTCTACATCCAACACCAGACCCCCCTCCTCGAACTTACGCCTGGCCTCGAGGAACATCTGCCTCAGGTCCACGGGTTTGAGGTCGAGTGCCAAATATTACGGTTTCAGTCCCTGACCCCCCGCCCCGAGGGGCTTTCGCCCGTTGTAAACACCGGCGCGGGGCGTTCCCCCTCCACTGCCGTCGCGGCCCGCAGGCGCGTCACAGCCTGAAGAGCCGCGCGGCGTTTAGGTACACCCTCTCCTCGGCCTCCTCAGGCGTGGTCCTCCAGATCTCGGCGATTATCCTCAGGGTCTCCTTCACCATGGGCGGCTCAAGCCTCAGCCCTCTGTATTCGTAGGGCCCGTCGCTCTCTAGGACCACCATGTCCGGCCTCGCCGCCTCCGCCACCTCTCTATGCTTCTTCTGGATCTTGACGGCTGGATTTATCGATATATAGAAGCCGTACTGCGCTATCTCCTCCAGGAGGTCCAACGGCCCGGTATACCAATGTATCAAGGCCCTATCGACGTCGGCCTTCCTCAAGGCCTCGACGACGTCGGCCCAGGCGTCCGGGGCGTGGACGTTGACCGCCAAGTCGTACTCCTTGGCGAGGCGGAGGAACGCGGAGAAGAAATCCCTCTGTTTGTCGTAGGTCTCCGGCACAAACCTCCTGTCCAGCCCCACCTCGCCTACGCACGGCGCCTCGCTCTTCTCGATCAGGCTAAGGACCTCCGAGAGGTCCTCCGGCCTCGCCTTGCCGACGTTCCAGGGATGAATTCCGAGGCATGGAACCACGCCGAATCTATTCGCCAGCTCCAGAGTCCTCCGGGAGCTCGGCACGTCGTCGGACACGGCGACCAGCCTTATCCCCGAGAACTTGGCCAGCTCCTCCTCGCCGAACTCGTGGCAGTGGCAGTGGCAGTCGACGATCATGAGGCTGTCTTGAACGCCTATTTAAAGTCGACACGTCGCCACGGCGGCCTCCACCAGGCGTCTATCCGACGCGCCTCGGCTTCTGGCAGCGATCAACGCCGCCGCGCAGCTCTGCCTTATCGCGGGGCCCCTGACGTCCACCCTATACCCCAGCGATCCCAGCGCGGCCTCGACGAGGGGCTTGAGCGTCCCCTCGTTGTTGAGGTAGACCGAGCCCGTGAGCGCAACCGGCAGAGGGCCGAGCGCGCGGAGGACCGCGGCTATGTACTCCGCTACGTGGGCCGCTGCGCGGCGCAGGAGCTCCCGAGCCTCCTCGCATCTCCCAGCCAATGCGAACACCCTCGGCGCATATTCCGCTATCCTTCCCCGAGGATTATCCGACGAATATATCGCGTACAGAAGCTCCTTCGTCCCCCTGGCCCCGTAGTACTTAAACACGTCCTCTGCGAGGCAGCCGGGGCCATCCAAGCCCTCCGCCTCCCTCAGGGCCCTCCTCAAGGCCTCCCGCCCCAGGTAGTACGCCCCTCCCTCGTCGCCGAGCAGATGCCCCCAGCCCCCGACTCTGACCTTGGCGCTGCCCTTGACGCCGAGGAAGCTGCTGCCCGTGCCCAACACCCCCACGACCCCGTCGCCGAAGAGGAAGGCCGATACGTGCGCCGCCTCCACGTCCTCCACAAACACGGCGTCTCCCAGCCCGAGACATCTCCCTAGAGAATCTGCGAGCCTCTCGTCGACGAGGCCGGCCACGCCTAGACCGACCGCGTCCGGCCGCCCCGCGCCCAAGCCCTCGACGGCCTCCCTTATGTTGTTGCACGCGGCCTCGAGCCCGACCGAGGCGGGGTTGGAGGGGCCGGCATAGGCGAAGGATACGACGCCTCCGTCGCCCAGCAACACGGCCTCCGTCTTGGTGCCTCCGGCGTCTACCCCTATAATAAGCATAGATCCCTCTATAAAAAAGTTATTTAAGACTTTTTGTATACAGGCAATGTTTTTAAGAACTTGAACGCACGCGCGTGTGGGCGGCATATTCGGCTTCTACTGCAGAGAGCCGAGGAGTCTCCGGGACGTCAAGACCGGCTTGAAGAGGCTGGCCTATAGGGGCTATGACGGAAGCGGCGTGGCGTATCTCGAGGGAGGCTCTCTGAAGGTGGTGAGGCGGCCCGGCCACGTGGATGGGCTGGAGCTCCCCGACGTGAAGGTCCCGGCGGCGTTGGGCCACACGCGATACGCGTCCAGGGGCAGAGCCACGTTGGAGAACACGCACCCTCTGCTCGACTGCGGGCGGAGGATAGCGGTGGTCGTCGACGGGGTGATAGACGGCTACGAGGCGTTGAGAGACGCGCTGGCCGCCAAGGGGCATAGGTTCTCCTCGACGACAGACGCGGAGGTGCTGGCCCATCTGCTCGAGGAGGCCGACCCGACGTCGCTCGCGGGGCGGCTCGCCGGGATGTTCTCATTAGCGGCACTCACGGCAGACGGGAGGCTCTTCGCAGTACAGCGCGGCCAGCCGCTGGTCGTGGCCGCGTCGGGCGGCTGCTCCTACATATCGAGCGACATAGCGAGCCTCTACGGCTTCGCCGAGGAGGCCTACGTCCTGCCCGAGGGGGCCTACGTGGAGCTCGAGCCGGGCGCCTTCCGCATACAGCCCGCCGAGGGCGGGCCGCAGCCCGAGAGGAAGAGGGTGAAGGAGCTCCTCTACGCCGAGAAGGCCGGCTTCCCCCACTTCATGTTGAAGGAGATATACGAGGTGCCGGAGGCCCTCCTGAGGACCAAGGCGGCCCTTATGGATAAATACTTGAGGCTCGCGTCGATGATAATGCACGGCGCGAGGGACGTCTACGTGATCGGGAACGGGACCAGCCTACACGCCGGGATGGTCTCCTCCTACTACTTCGCCGACGTGGGCATCTCGGTCAACGTCATCAGCGCGGCGGAGTTCCCCCACTACGCCTTGGAGAACGTCGGCACAGGCACCGTCATATTGGCCATAAGCCAGAGCGGCGAGACCTCCGACGTCATAAGGAGCATAAGGGCGGCGAGGCGGCAAGGCGCGGTGATAATCGGCGTCACCAACTCGGTCAGCTCCAGGCTGGCCATAGAGTCCAACGTCTATCTGCCCATAACGGCGGGGCCCGAGATGGCGGTGCCGGCCACCAAGACCTTCACCTCCACCTTGGAGACCCTGTTGATACTGGCCCACTACGTGGGCCTGCACACGGGGAGGAGGAGCCAGGCCGACTTGAAGGCGCTTTTCGACAGGATCGACGGCTTGGCCAGAGATCTGGCGGGCTCCATCCAGGCCCTCGATGGAGCCGCCGAGAGTCTGGCCGGCCGTCTAGCCGCCCGCGGTGCTATCTACGTGGCCGGCAGCGGCATAGTGTACCCGGCGGCTCTGGAAGGGGCACTGAAGCTCAAGGAGGCCGCCCTCCTCCACGCCGAGGGGCTACAACTCGGGGAGCTTCTGCATGGCCCCCTCGCGCTGGCGGCGCGGGAGCTGTTGGTGGTGGCGTTGAAGCCGGTGGAGAAACCCGCCGTAGATCTATACAGCAAGGCGTTGAAGATCGCGGCCGAGAGAGGCGCCGACGTCCTGACGGTGGGCCCCGGCAACGATATGCCGGCGGTCGCGACCGACAGAGAGCTGGCGCCCATATCTTACGCCGTCTCTCTACAGCTCCTCGCATATAGGGCCGGCGTCAAGGCCGGAGCGCCCATAGACACCCCGCCCGGGCTGGTCAAGGCTGTGACCATATGAGGAGCTACAAGGCGCAGCTCCTAGGCGTCGAGGTGGAGGTCCTGGAGTTCGACGAGGGCGTAGAGACCGTGGAGAGGGCCTCCAGGGCGAGCGGGGCTCCGCCGGACACCATAGTGAAGACGCTTCTCGTCAAGGCCGGCGGAGAATACGTGGTCGTGCTGGCGCGAGGCAACGTGAGGGTGGACGTGGAGGCCCTCTCCAGAGCCCTAGGCGCGCCTGCCTCCATGGCCAAGGCCCGAGAGGTGAGGGAGGTGCTCGGGGTCGAGCCGGGCGCCGTGACGCCGCTCAGCGATAGGGTGAAGTCGCTCAGAGTCGTCGCCGACCCCGGGATATTGGCGCACGAGTACCTCCTCGCCGGCGGCGGCGCGACCAACAAGCTGATAAGGGTAAAGACGGCGGATCTGGTAAACGCGCTGAGCCCCACGTTCCTCGAGGTCTTCAGGTAGCGCCCTCCTCCCCGCCGCCCGACGTCCTCTCCTCGAGGATGCTGAGGCCAGCGACCAGCAACACCACGAACCAAGCCAGCGCGAGCAACACATGGTCCCGCGACAGGAGCGCTATCCACGTGAAGGCCAGCGCGAGCAGTATGGATATCAGCATGGCGACTATTTCGTCCGGCTTAAGCATAAGGGGCGCGAAAAAAGGAGTTTTAAGAATTCCGCTATGCGGGCGGGGCAAAGGAGCTCATCAAGCCGGAGAACTCAGCCGCCTCGGCCAGCTGGCCCTCCGCGCCCGCTATATCCTCAGCTGAGATCACGCCGACGAACCTGCCGCCCACAGTGACGGCGGCCACCTCGGCCCTTGCGGCCACCATGGCCTCGGCCACTCTCCACAGAGGCTCGAACCCCTCGACCAGCAGAGGCGGCCTATCCACCGCCTCGACTACGGGCGCGTCGGCAGGAACCCCGCGGGCCGCGGCGCCGACGATATCCCTCTCGGTCAATAGTCCCATCACGTAGTCCCCGTCTACGACGGCACAGGCCCCGTCCCTGAGAACCGCCGCCGCGGCGTCGCGGAGCTTGCCGTTATAGGGCAGAAGGGCAGTCTTTCTAGCCAGATCCACGGCCCTCACGACAATATACCGATTACCCATTAAAAAGATTTATCAATGGTGAAAATTTTATTCAAATCATTTGTTCAAGAACTACAGATTATTAAAACATGCGGCCCAACCCAAATAGAGATCTCTTTTTCTAAATATATAAAGCTCATATATTTTAAAATGAAATATTGTCGTTTTATTAATATATTTTCTTTTTCATATCTAATTTCATATCGGACCTTATACCGAGCGTCTCCAAGATGACGTACGCCGGCCTAACGCAAAAACTTGACCAAGGCAACTTGAAAAACAGCCGCTAAGTCTTCGTCTCGAAACCATGCAGATCGGTGGTCGGCGGGGAGCCGCTGAAGCCGGCGTCCAGAGCCGACGACAGCCGCCCGGGCCGATGCGCCGCGTGGAATCGATAGGCGGAGGTAGGCCATTGCGCAAAACATGCCGGCCGGATCGCGCCGGCGATGGCCCAATAGGGCGAGCCGGCCGCTTGGGCGTATACGATAAATTCATCTGCGTTGTGCCGTACATGGATAGGGTCAAAGTGCCTCTGCCCGGCATGGAGCTAGGCCACGTCAACGTCTACGTGCTGAGGTGCGGGGACGGCTACGCGCTTGTCGACGCCGGCATTGCCACGTTCGACGCGGCCGTGGGGCTCCTCAGGGGTTTGAGGGAGCTGGGCGTCAAGCCGTGGGAGGTTGCCAGGGTGTTCGTGACGCACTTCCACGCCGACCACTCCACACTGCTGGCGCTTCTGTCCCAGATGGCGCCCGCCGAGTACTACGTGGGCGAGGCCGAGCTCAAGTACGTGGGCTCGGATTTCGACAAGTTCCTGGCCGAGCTATTCGCGGAGTACGCGAGGCAGGGGATGCCCAGCGGCTTGCTCGAGGAGGCGCGCAAGGTGGCGCCCATGGTCAGGTTCAGGAAGGCCTTCGAGGAGATCTGGCGTCTGCCGTGGCGGCCCGTCAGAGACGGCGAGCGGCTGCCCTGCGGCTTGAGGGCCCTCTGGACGCCGGGCCATACGCCGGGCCATACGGTCTATGTGGGCGACGGCTTCGCCTTCACGGGCGACCACGTCCTCCCCAAGATAACGCCCAACATATCCTATTGGTACAAGATAGAGGGCTACGACCCGCTGGGCGAATACCTCAAGAGCCTCGCCAAGGCTCGGGGGCTCGGCGTCGGCTACCCCGCCCACGGCGACCCGATCGCGGATCTCGACGGCAGGATCTCCGAGATAGAGAGGCACCACGCCGAGAGGCTGGCCGAGGTCGAGGCGGCGCTGGCCGGGGGGCCCATGACGGCCTTCGAGGTGGCCCGGAGGATCAGGTGGGACGTAGGCCCGTTCGACGGGCTCGACGTATACAACAAGTTCTTCGCCGTGGGGGAGGCGCTGTCGCACCTAGTCCATCTGGAGCGCAGGGGCCTGGCCGAGAGCAGAGAGATAGACGGCGTGGTCTATTGGAGACGCCCGTAGCGGACGCCGCTAGGCCGAGCCGCAGACCCGGCAGAATCGAGAGCTCCGCCCGCCGAGGCCCGCGGGCATCAAACGCGTCGAGATCGGTTGTGTCGAGGGCGTTATGACGGCCACATGGAGCCGGCCGTGAGCCGAGGGGAAATGGCCCTGGATGGACCGGAGTGGCCGGCATCCCGACTCAATAGGTCTTATCTCGGCTCTCCATAAAGCTGGGTATGGCCGCGTTGTGGCGGTCTTGGCGGACTGCGTCTTCGTCCTGGCGCTTAACAACGACAGCAGACATGTGGAATCGGCCAATGTCAGGTCGGACCGCGCCGACGATGGCCGGAAGAGCCCGGTGGAGGCGCCGGGAGGCATAAGAGCGACCTTTCTAGCTAGGTCGAGGACTTTTACATTAATAACCAATTATTCATTAAAAAGATTACCATAAGTGAAAAAACTATTCTTTTGATCTGTTGATGAAAAACTAGGGTATATCGAGAAATTGCTTTAACTTAATCATATAATTTTAAATTTAATAAAGCTAAATATAATTTTTTATATTATAATAATTATTTTTATATTGACGATATCAGTATAAATCTTTATAACAAGCCGTTGAGGACCACTAGCCCTGTACTATTTCAAAAATTTGACAAAATGTTTAAAAATAGAAAATACGGTTTAATCCATGCCAAACGGACAAGATCCCCAATATCTGAAGGACATGAGGACGCTGCACGTCACGGCGTGGCTTCTGTTGCTCCTCTCCCTCGCCATGCTTTTCGGCGGCGTCTACATGCAGGCGGCGCTCCACCAGACCAAGGCCCCGTTGTTGTTGGGCCTAGTGGCCGCCCTCCCGTTGGCCATACCCCTAGAGCTGTGGAACTTCTCAGACCCAGACACGCTCTTCAGAGTGATGGCGTTGCAGGACAGGTTCTTGATAGCGTGTTTCGGCTTCGC
>Ga0315298_1000382_pt1 | contig 86278 bp, 99 predicted proteins | sample WHS_1_MG_FD_203077 | JGI IMG/M metagenome (GOLD analysis project Ga0315298, IMG submission 203077) | Extremophilic microbial mat communities from Washburn Hot Springs, YNP, Wyoming, USA - WHS_1_MG | ecosystem: Environmental > Aquatic > Thermal springs > Hot (42-90C) | place: USA: Wyoming...
TCAAAATAAAGCAGCAAACAAGAAAGGATATTTAAAATGGTGATTAGTTGGAAAGGAATCCTCAAGTGCAGAAATCATCTGATGATCTTGAACAATTCAATAAGCTTTTTAGCAAGTATAATACTGTACAACCGGGTGTACAACAAAAAGAGAGGGAAGAGACAAACGCAGCGCAGGAAAGGAAAACCGCAGCGCAGGAAAGGGAAACCGCAGAGAGGAAAGAGACAACCGCAGCGCAGGAAAGGAAAACCGCAGAGAGGAAAGAGACAACCGCAGCGCAGGAAAGGGCAAAAGTTGATAATGAGCGTCGTTCTCTTATGAATAATTCCAAAGATATAGTTGGGAAAGAATCCAATGCCGCAAAGAAATACTTTTCTGATAACATATTTCAAGGATATCAAAAAGAGTTTATAGAAAACTGGAAAAAAATGAAGGATTTGGATAACCAGCTGTCTAATGCCAAAACGCGAGAAGAAAGAGCAAAATTAACTCTGGAATTCTTTAAAGCACGCGATGAGTTTTTTGCATCTATAAAGAAATTGTATGAATATTCTATGGAGAAAGGATATACTGATGTGGCCAATTCTCTAAATGATTTATTGAATATGCAGAAAGATTTTGATAGAGTGATAATGCAGATGATGAATCTCAATGTGTTTAGTGCACCTGAAAGAGGGTTTTTACTTGATCAACAGATGTTTGAAAGAAGCTATCCCGCTATAGCAAAATGGATCATGACTGAATATTTAAGCAAAAAGACAACAGATGAAATCTTAAAGACAATAGATGAAAGAAGAGAGTTACTTATGGAAAGTGTTGAGAAAGTGCAAAATGGTGGAAAATTAAATGAGGATGAAATAAAACGAATAATAGAAGAAAAATTACGCTCATTGTTTAAGGTTTATTATTGTTCAACAGAAGAAGGTAGTAAGGAGGTTGAACAGAAAGGAACGTTAACTCTGTTTAATGAGCTAGAACTTGTGCAAAAATTAGATTCTCAATCTATTCCAGTTCTACTTGGAAGGCAAGCATAATTTGAGGTGTTTTGTTGAATGAGGGGGACATAAAATCAGTTCTAAAATCTATGGATAGGATAAGAAAGGTAGTGGATGGGAAGAGGACAGCACAGCAGATAATGGAGAAACTGAAGATGAATGAGGATGAATTCATAAGGGCATTTGAATTATTACATGATACAGGGGCCATCATGCTGAAAGAGGATAAGAAGGATACGAAAACTGAGAAGATGCTGCGTAAGATATTTGGAGATTTTGGAGTACGTGTATACAGATTAATAGATGGTAAAACCACAGTAGAACAGATACTCACTGAAGCATTACCCGTATATGATGATGTTTCCTGTTATATACTATCCCCGGAGGATAGGATGATAGAGGAGCTTGCATTACTGGAAGGCCTCGGATTAATAAAGATTGAAATGCCGCGTTTTGTCCCACAACATAACATTAAACCAGGTAATGTAGATGAGATAGAGAAGAATGGTGTGCGTTCACTCCTCAACTATGTACGAAATATAAAGAAGAATAGGTTTGATGAACTTTACAAGGATTACTTATCACCATATCCTTCAGGTGCGATCCCGCACAGGGTAAAATGATGCCAGAGTTTTTCAATGAGATGCCCGAAGATCTCACCGGGTTAGGTAGACGTGCAGCAGTAGTACTCCCGAAAGATTTCGGTGCAGTGGTTGCATACACAGGTTTAAAGAGTGACTGGCTGGTTGCAGAGGCGGGTGCAGGCAGCGGGTTTATGACTGTCCAACTTGCACGTATATCAAAACATGTCTACTCCTATGAGAACCGTGAGGAGCATTACAAGGTTGCACTTGCAAACATTACCAAACTCGGTTTAGATAATGTTACGTTAATTAATGCAGATATCTCAACACTCGATAAGAATGACCTTAACCTCATCTTCCTGGATTTCAAGGATTCATATAATTACATTGAGGATATGCATAAACATCTAAGGAAGAATGGCTGGCTCGTTGGATACCTCCCGAACATTGAACAGGCCAAGGAATTCCATCTGGGCTGTGAAAAGATATTCACACGCGTCTTCACAATCACTTCTAACATTACGCATTATACGGTTAGGGATTTCGGCTGCCGGCCCGATAATTTCGGAATGATACACACAGGTTTCCTCACATTTGCAGAAAAATGATTTTATTCTAAAAGAAGCCATTTCCATAGAGGTATCAGTTTTATTCTCTTACCTTTTATCCTTTCCTCACCCTCTTTAAAGAAGTTTATCAGGATGAGATTATTACATCTGAGTGTATTTGATGCTTTAATGAGTGCCGCATATTCCCTCATTTTTGTTTCTTCATTAGAGATATCATAACATACCTGTATGAGCTGTTCTACTCTTTCACCCTTTCCTTTAACAACAAAATCAACCTCATGTGATAGGTCTTTCCAATAGTATATCTCTTTTTCCCTTCTCTTTAACTCCAGAAATACACAGTTTTCAATCAATCTTCCAATATTCTCTGATGACTTGGGTAGTGAGAAATTTACAAGCCCAGTATCGTTTACATAAACTTTGGGAACTGAGAGTTCAATACTTTTTTGTGAATGAGAGAACTTCTTATGAAAGAATGAAAAGAACGCATCCTCGAGATATGTGATATATTCATACAATGTTTTCTTACTCACCTTTATACCTTGAGATTTTAGTGCAAGGAATACCTTATGAACAGAAAATTCCTTAGAGAATGATGCAAGAAGATTTTTTATGAGAAATTTTATGATAAATGTATTCTTCACCTTATGTCTTTCAATTATATCCTTGAAAACGACAAGGTCAATATACTCTCTGAAAAATTTTTCTGCTAACTTGTTTTCATTTATTATATCTGGGAAACCTCCAAATTTCAGGTACTCTCTTAGGTAGTTTTTAATCTTGTTTTCTTCGGATGTGGAGTACATTTCCTTAACTTCAAAATTTTTAAAACCCATAAACTCCTTGAAAGAGAGTGGCAGAACATAATAAGTCAAAGCACGGCCTCTTAATGAAGTTGCTATCTCTTTTGATAGAAGTTTTGATGATGACCCTGAAACAAATATGAAATATTTCTTTGTTTCAAATAAACTTCTTACTGCTTTGGCCCAATCTTTTACATTCTGTATCTCATCTAAGAAAATGTACTTTGGCCCCTGACCATAGTACTCCTCGTGTAAGTTCACTGCACTTATCACATCATAGAAACCTATGCCCACTAACTCAGCATCTTCAAAGTCCATGAATAAGAAATCTTTTTCCTCTAGCATGAGTTTATTTACGATTAAATCGTATAGTGAATATGTTTTTCCGGCGCGACGTGGCCCAACAATAGATATCACAAAATTTTTGCTAAGATCAAATCTTGTGTTGCGTGGTAGGATATGTAGATTTCGTATTCTTTCTTTTTTGTCAATCATGTACTTTAGCAGTCCTTCTTTTTGCATACAAATCTAGTTTACTATAGGGGGAAAGATTTTAAAAAAGTTTCCCCCTACAGGAAACTATTTTACCTTGCAAAGATCTGGACAATTCTATTGAATTCTTACAGTAGCTTTTAAAACTTAGTATGAGAAAAGATACTGTGAGAAAAGATTCTGCAATGTGGCTTGAGCAGGCAGAGAAAGACTTCGAAGTTGCAAAGAAAAACTTTCAGTTGAAAGAATGGTATGTAGTTGCATTTTTCTGCCAGCAAGCTGTAGAAAAGGCTCTTAAAGCGCTTTATCAAGAAAAGAAGAAAAGTGGTAGAGGATTATCTGAAGTATGCTGAAGAGGTGTTACAGTGGGTGAAAAGCGAACTCAAGAAGCAGTAAGAATGCTCAGGGCATTCTACAGGAAGATAACCAAGAAATTCAGAATAACTAATATTTTTCTTGTTGGAAGCTGTGCACGCAGAGAGGCGCTGAAAAGTCACAGTGATATTGATGCAATTGTAATTTCAGATGATTTTAAAGGAATGAAACCAATATTCAGAATAAGAGAACTAGTTAAATTTTGGAACTGGAGCACCGAAATAGACCTGATACCACTCACAAGAGAGGAATTTGAGAGAAAGAAGAAGGGGATAAACATCCTTTCTGCGATGATGAAGGATGGTTATATCAAGATTGTTTGATCATAATTCAAGTTATCTCTTATCTTGCAAAGATCTGGACAACATCCCCATCCATAACGACGTGCCCCAACCCCACACGTTGGCTCCTGAACTTTGCACTGGGCCCAGTAACAATAGCATACTTGAAATTCTTACGCAGGTCCCTGTGTATGGATATGCACACATCCTCTATCGTTGAACCGCTCTTGATCACCAATGGCTCATCAAAATCCACACCTTCAAACCTTGACTTTGTAAAAATGCGTATCAACTCAAGTTTCTGGAATAATCTTTCCTTGAACTCCTCAATCCCTATCCCCGATTCAGCAGACATCCTGAGAAACTCGCCTTCCCTCTGTTCAAGCTCCTGAAGATACTTCTCATTAACCAGGTCAATCTTGTTAACTACCTTGAGCGATTTTGTATATACCCTATTCCCCACAATCACATCTATCAAATCATCCGGGGAGACATCCTCTCGTATGATCACATCAGCACTGTGCACCCCGTAAACCCCCAGTATATCAATAACCATCCTATCATCCAGCTTAGGTGTGGGCACGGTCCTGTTTATACTCACACCCCCACTCTCCTTCTTCTTTATTACGATATCCGGGGCTTTCCTGTCAAGCCGTATCCCCACATCATTCAGCTCTTCAATAAGCCCTTCAAACTCCGGGTTGAACACATCCACGAATAATACTATTAAATCGGCGCTCCTCGCAACTGCGAGCACCTCTTTCCCTCTCCCAATCCCTTTAGATGCACCTCTCAGTATCCCCGGCAGGTCGAGCAGTTGGATCTTGGCGCCCTTATACTCAATAAGCCCCGGGACCACATCAAGTGTTGTGAATGCATAGGATGCAGATTTTGATTTTGCTTTAGTAACCCTGCTGAGCAATGTGGATTTGCCTGTGGACGGGTACCCGATGAGTGCAACACGCGCATCCCCTCCTTTTCTTACATCAAACCCGCCTCCACCACCCCCGCCTTTTTTTGTGGAGAGCGCCTGCGCTTTGAGTTTAGCAATCTTTGCCTTGAGTATTCCTATATGATGTTCAGTAGCCTTATTGTACTGTGTTCTCCTGATCTCCTCCTCAATCTCCCTGATCTTCTCCTGTATTCCCATTGCGGGTTTAATTAGAAATCAAACTATAAAAAGCAAGGCACACCTCTTCACAGCCCAAAAACAATGTTTATATATTTTACCGCTTCTAAATGAACAATCCGTTATTACCGCCTGAGGCGGGAGGATATCTACATGATAGACAACAAATCATTAAAAGCGGCTATAGACGAGGTGCTCAAGGGCAAGGGCTCGAAGAAATTCACCCAGACTGTTGACCTGAGCATTAATTTTAGGGGCATTGATTTTAGCAAACCCGAGAATAGGCTTAATCTTGAGGTTCCACTCCCGAAAGGGCGCGGCAAACCCGTAAAGGTTGCAGTGTTCGCGGATGGGCAGGGCGCCACTGATGCCAAGAAGGCGGGCGCCGACCTTGTCCTGGGGAGCGATTCCATAGAGAAGCTTGCAAAGAACAAGCTGGAGCTCAAGAAACTCGCGAATGAATACACATTCCTGGCCGAGCCCAAACTCATGGTGAACATCGGTAAATCCCTGGGTGCAGTGCTCGGTGCAAAAGGCAAGATGCCAAAACCATTCGTGGGCAAGTACGATGAACTCATAAATAAGATGCGCAGGACTGTTGTACTGCGTTCAAAGGGAAAGTATATGCCCGTGATAAATGTCCCGGTAGGCACTGAGAACATGTCGAGCGAGGATCTGTACGAGAATATTACAGCCGTACTGGATGCGGTGAAAGGCAAGGTTTCGGAGTCAGGCATTAAGAATGTCTACATCAAGCTTACAATGGGCGCTCCGAAAAAGGTAGGGTGATGTTGATGGCGAGGAAAAACACAACTGTAAAGAAGAGCGCCGCACGGCTCGCAAAGGAGAAGCAGGTTGAGACACTCGCTAAGGAGATCTCAAAGTATCCTGTAGTCGCGCTATTCAGCCTTACGAACCTGCCCGCACGCTACCTGCAGAGGGCAAAATCGAAACTGCGCGGGCAGGCTGAGTTTAGAATAGCCAAGAGCACAGTTCTTGAGAGGGCGCTCAAGAAGGCAAAGCTTGATACACTCTTGGAGCACCAGAAAGGGCCATACGGTATAATACTCTCAAACGCCGACCCGTTCAAGCTTTTCAAGGAGCTTAAGAGGAGTAGGGGGCAGGCATACGCAAAGCCCGGCCAGATCGCACCTGTGGATATCACGATACCTGCGGGTGAGACGCAGTTCCCGGCAGGCCCTGTTCTCTCAGAGTTCAAGCAGGCAGGCCTTGATGTAAAGATCGTTGGCGGTAAGATTCACATCTCAAAGGATAAGGTTATCGTGAAGAAAGGCGAGACCATCTCAGATGGTGTTGCAAAAATACTCCAGAAACTCGATATCAAGCCGTTTGACATAGGCGTTGAGCTTACCTACGCGCATCGCGGGGATACGCTCTATGCATCCGATGTGCTTGATGTGGATGAGAAGGCATACCTTGACAGGCTCATTAAGGCGTTCCTTGATGCTAGGACGCTCTCTGTAGAGGTAGCCTACCCCACCAGGGATAACGTAAAGCTTCTCATAACCAAGGCGCACCGCAACGCGCGTGCACTTGCGGTTGAGAGCAGTTTCCCTGAGAAGGAGGTTCTGGACCAAATATTGGCGAAGGCGGCGGCGCATGCCAAAGCCCTCGAGTCAAAAATTGGAGGTTGAAATAGATGGAATACGTATACGCAGCACTTCTATTGCACAGCGCAAAGAAGGAGATAAACAAGGAGAATGTCATGAACGTTCTCAAGGCAGCAGGTGTTGATGCCAACGCCGCAAAGGTTGAGGCGCTCGTTTCAGCACTTGATGGCGTGAATATTGAAGAGGCGCTCAAGAATGCAGCAGTTGCAATGACTGCCGCACCTGCAGCAGCAGCACCCGCAGCAGCAAAAGAGGAGAAGAAAGAGGAGAAATCCGAGGAGAAGAAAGAGGAAGAAGCTGCAGCAGGCCTTGCAAACCTATTCGGTTGAGTGCTCAGCAGATAAATACATAGGGTGGCCATCCAATTTTATCAGGGATGGTTTTATTTCTTACCCTCCAATTTATTACCATGCCTCTTTACAGATATCTTGAGCACAGGAGCGACCTGCTCATTGAAGGCAAGGGCCACTCACTACCGCGTGCAATCGAATCTATTGCGCAAGGCCTATTCAATGCTATTTCTTCAAAGAATGCTTCTCCTGCTAATTCTTCAGAAGTAAAATTCAGTGAATCGGGAGTGGATATGCAGGATCTCATAATAAATATATTTACGCGTGTGCTCGCAGAGATGGATTCACATTCCAAGATTGGTATTTCTCTTAAAGTGCTCAAACTAGATGCTGAAAATAATACTGCTGATGTTCTGCTCACGCTTGCAGATGGGCCCGCCCGTTTGCATGTTAAAGCCGTAACCTTCCACGATTTCTCACTCTCAAAAACAGAGGATGGGTTAACTCTTGTTAGAGTGCTGTTTGATATTTGAGATTATGTTACTCCAGTTACAATAACCGCGCCTTAACTCATGCCACCTGTTCTATTTTCTCAAGAACCTCCTCTATCTGTTCTTTTTGTGGCAGTAAAGTCATTCTGAAGTATAACCCTTTAACAGGCCCGAATGCACTCCCGGGCACAACCACCACACCATTCTTGATCATCTCTCTCGTGAATTCCCAGTCATCCTTCCATCTCTTGCTCTTAACTTTAACAAATGCGTAGAATGCGCCTTCAGGCCTGGCCATGTATAACTTTTCGCTTTCCTTACACCACTCCATCACAGTTTCAATATTCCTTTTCACATGGCTCTCAAACGGCTTGAGATGTGCAAACCCTCCCCTGAGCGCCGCAACATATCCTTTCTGCATCTCCCAATTAACTGATAACCTCTGATTGCATATCCGCAGGATTGCATCTTTCACTTCTTCCCATCCTTCCCCGCGGAATGCAAGGTACCCCACACGCGCCCCCGGATATAGATAATTCTTTGACATACTATTCCCGGAGATTAACGGTACATCCTTCACGACCTCTCTCAAATTTATGTACTCCTCAGTAAACACCACATGTTCATATGCATCATCAGAAATGATGGGCAGGCCATACTCGCCCGCAACATTCACAATCTCTCTCACCACCTTTCTAGAGTATACCTTCCCGGTTGGATTATTAGGATTTATTACGAGGATCGCTTTCGTATTCTTTGTAATCTTCTTGCGCATACCCTCTATATCCGGCTCATACCTCTCATCATGCTCATAAAACCTCATCTGCCCTCCATAAATCCTCTGTTTGGTCAAGTACAACGGATATGTTGGCAGGGGCAGTAATATGTGTTCTTTCTTGTTAAGCAGGGCATTGAACAGAAAATCTATCCCCTCACTCAACCCCGCAGTTACAAATACATCCTCCACTCCAACCTTCTCGTACTCGGCAATCTCCTCTCTGAGTTCCGGATCGCCTTCAGAAGGTGCATACCCCGTATAATTCTTATTCAGCGCTTCCTTTATTGCATCCTTGATATGCTTGGGCGGGTAAAACCCATAGGGTGCAGGATCCCCAATATTCAGGTAAACCATTTTTCTCTTATACTTTCTTGCCTCACTCATTATATCGCGTATAGGATATGTTATGAGTTTTGTGTGCTCAGAAGGTTTTATCATAAGACTCTTTTTTACGCTAACGCTTAAAAATTTATTCTTCGTTTATCCTATCCCATGGAATTGGATAAATTAAGCAATTTCTCCGAATGGTACCAGACAGTCCTGTTTGATGCAGGCATAATGGATATTCGTTACCCCATCAAAGGTATGCCCGTATACATGCCTTGGGGATTTCAATCCATAGAGAACATGTTTGCTCTTTTAGAGAAGAAACTCAACGAAACGGGCCATCAGAAGATGCTATTCCCCGTGGCAATCCCCGAGACTACCTTCTCAAAGGAAACAGAGCATATCAAAGGGTTTGAGGATGAGGTATTATGGATTACTCACGGAGGGTTGACACCACTCGAGGAGAGATTGGTACTCCGTCCAACTTCAGAGACTGCTATGTACCCGATGTTCGCGTTATGGGCGCGTTCACATGCAGACCTCCCGCTCAAGATCTACCAGACCACATGCGTGTATAGACACGAGACCAAAGCCACACGCCCACTCATACGCGGGAGAGAGGTCTACTGGAACGAGGCGCACACATCACACGCAACATTCGAGGAGGCATCTAAGAATGTGGAAGAGGCTGTACGCATTTACTCAGAGTTCTTCAAGGAATTATGCCTCCCGTTCCGCATATTCAAGCGCCCAGAGTTTGACAAGTTTGCGGGTGCAGTGTACACATATGCATTCGATACCTTGATGCCCGATGGCAGGTCATTGCAAGTTGGCACAGCACACAATCTTGGCGATAACTTTGCACGCGCATATGATGTGAAATACTCAACTGAGAGTGGTGAATCGAAGTATGCATACCAGACATCTTACGGGGTAAGCATGCGCGCATTTGCCGCAGTAATTTCTATTCACGGCGATAAAAGAGGGCTAAAACTGCCGTTTGCACTCTCACCAATCCAGATCGTTTTCGTACCCATCTACTCAAAGGAGAATATGCACGCAGTTGATGAAAAGCTCAGACCGATCTATGAATCACTTAAGAGAACATACAGGTGCACTTATGATGATTCTGATAAACGGCCCGGTGATAAATTCTACTTCTGGGAGTTGAAAGGCGTCCCACTCAGGATAGAGGCAGGTATGCGCGATCTATCTGAGAATAAGGTTACACTCGTGGATAGAAACGACACAAAGAAGGTAATCCCGATAGCAGAGCTTGAGAAGGAAATACCGCTTGCAGTAGAGGCCTATCACAAGAAATTGTATGAGGATGCAATGGCATTCTTTAATAAGCGCCAGTTCTCCGCAAACACTGTCAAAGAGCTTAGGGAGATTATGGATGAGACGAGGGGGATGGTCCGCGTTGGCTGGTGCGGCGACCTTGCATGTGCAGAAGAGCTTGATAAACTTGATGTGGGCAAGATCCTCGGTTATGAAAAGGATAATGAGAAGGAGCGCGCATGCATCATCTGCGGAAAGAAAGGCAAAGAGGTTGTAATGTCCAAATCCTACTAAATAAAAGCGCCCCCAAGGGGATTTTCAGCGGGTGAATGTTCTAAGAGAATTCACCACCCGATTTGAACCCCTCCCCCGGCCTCCGCAGGGCCGTATACTATCCAAGCTATACTATGGGGGCATTTGCGTTCTTAATTAAAATTGTAAAAGGTTTTAATACATTCCCTGTTTTACTAATTATATGGATGCACTCAAATGCCTAAAATCAGGCAATGTAATCTTATTACAAACCGATACACTCTGGGGCCTTTCCTGTGATGCAACAAATCCTGATGCAGTTGATGCAGTTATTGAATTGAAGCACAGGCCCGAGAACAAGTCCATGATCATTCTGGTTTCTGACAAGGAGATGCTGGGTAAATATGCAAAACTCCCGGAAGGTATGGATATAGACAGGTTGCGCGGCATCTCTTTAGTTCTCAAGCATAAGGAAGATTCAGACCTATGCGCAAATCTTATTCGTGAGGGTACGGTGTGCGCAAGAATTCCCGATTCACCCCACCTATTAGACCTGATCTCAAAATTCGGGAAACCCATAGTATCAACGAGTGCGAACATAAGCGGTGCAGACCCGCCAAAATCTCTTGAGCAGATAGAGCCGAGCATCCGCGATGAGGTGTGCGCGATCGTTGAAAACCCCGAGAATACTGACCCCAACCCACAACCATCAACAATAATTGACCTATCAGTTGATGGTAAACTGAAAGTGGTTCGTGTGGGCAAGCACATTGATAGGGTGCGGAAATTCCTTGGATTTTCAGAATATTCATTCCAGTGGCCCGCTTCAGATATGAAATACCCGCTACTTCCGCTTTCCATGCGCATCTCCTCAAACCTACAGGAGAAACATAAGAAAAAGTGATTAAATGCTCGCAGTACAAACCAAGGAATTAACAAAGAAATTCAATGGGTTCACAGCTGTTGATGGCCTAACATTTGATATTAAGAAGGGCGAGTTGTTCGGTCTTTTAGGGCCTAATGGTGCCGGCAAGAGTACCACAATATATATGCTCACCACATTATTGAAACCAACAAGCGGTACCGCCATTGTAGGCGGTTATGATGTTAATGAAGAGCCAGATAAAGTGCGCGAGCGTATAGGCATAGTTTTTCAGGATCAAACCCTTGATACATACCTGACTGCTTTTGATAACCTTGACATCCACGGTAGATTGTACGGGATGAAAAAAGAGGAGCGTATGAAACGGATAGATGAAGTGCTCGACCTTGTCGAATTATCAGAGTGGAAGAATAAGCCTGTTAAGACATTCTCTGGAGGGATGAGAAGAAGGTTGGAGATAGCGCGTGGGCTGATGCACACACCTTCCATATTATTCCTTGATGAGCCGACCCTTGGCCTTGACCCGCAGACGAGAAGACACATATGGAGTTATATAGAGAAACTTCGCAAGGAAGACATAACAATACTGCTGACTACGCATTACCTTGAGGAGGCGGACCATCTTTGCGATAGGGTGGCGATCATCGATCACGGGAAGATAAAGGTGCTCGACACGCCCGAGAACCTAAAGAAACAAATTGGCGGGTATGTTGTAAAAATCAGTGCAAACAATATTGAGAGGTTTGCGGATGCACTTAGAAAAGAGAAGTTTGAGATAACTGTTGATGGGGATACACTTTCATTGAAGACAAAGGATATATGGTCTGCAATAAAAACAAGTTCTGAAATCGCAAAGAAAAGCAAGACCACGATAACGAATATTGAGACGCATGCACCAAGTTTGGAAGATGTATTCATACACTATACAGGGATGGATATACGGAAGGAAAAAGCAGAGGGCGGCGAGATGCAGAAGAGGATGAAAAGAAGGTTTGGCGGTTAGATCTTAGGTGGGTGTTATGTTCAATCTGGATTTATCAAAGGTATACGCAATATGGCTTCGTGAAGTTAAGAGGTATCTTAATTCAAAGGCGCGCATAGTGAGCAGTCTCGGCCAGCCGTTGCTGTTCCTGATAGCTTTAGGCGGGGGTATGAGTGCGCTGGCCCCTGAGATGCATTACCAAACATTCCTACTACCCGGGATAGTTGCAATGTCCGTGCTGTTCACCTCACTATTCGCAGGTGTCTCGATAATATGGGATAGGGATTTCGGTTTTCTCAAAGAGGTCCTGGCTGCCCCAGCAACCAGGGAAACAATCGTGCTCGGCAGAGTACTGGGTGGCGCAACCACTGCATTGATACAGGGGACACTCATACTTATAATAGGCATAATCGTAACTGGGCTCCCCCTCCCGAGCATTGAGAGCATAATCCTGATGTACCTAATGATGCTCATCATGTCAAGCTTTCTCGTATCCGCGGGTATTGCGGTTGCCTCAGTTGTTCAGGAGGTTGAGACATTCCAACCCATCATGAATTTCATAATCATGCCTTTATTCTTCCTGTCTAACGGGCTATTCCCCCTAGAAAAAATGCCTGAATGGATGAGAGCGATCTCCACATTTAATCCCATATCATACCCCATAGATGGAGTACGCACCTTGCTAACCGCACAGGGCCATTTCCCGCTTATCCTCGATTTCGGTGTGAGCATTCTCATACTGGCAGTGCTCTTCTCAATTGCAACCTACCTATTCTCCCGCACGAACATCTAATTTCAGTATTTATCTTTAAATCCCACTCCAGTAATTATGATAACCGTTCTTCCTTTTGGCCTAAGTTTGAGATAACCCGCATATGCAGCAGCACTTGATATCTCAGCATAAATCCCCTTGCGCGCAAGCCCGCGTTTTGCACTGCGCATCTCCTGATCGCTCACTGCAACCGCCTCGCCTTTAGTTTCTTTGAGCGCTCTGAGCACACCCGCACCATCCACAGGGTTATCACAGTTGATTGCACTCGCAATTGTTCTCGGATTTTTCACTGGTGTGACCTTGCTCTTATCCCTCTTGAATGCATCAACAATGGGCGCACATCCACTGGCTTGCACAGCAATCAACTTAGGCATCTTATGTGCTATTCCAAGCGTAATCATCTCTTTGAACGCCTTATATGTTGCATAGAATAATGTACCATTCCCCACAGGGATTACAATATTATCTGGTGCATCAAAATTCATCTGGTCAACGATCTCGTACGCAACAGTTTTCTGTCCTTCCAGCCTGTAGGGGTAATCACCCGTGATGTATGCACCGCTCTTCTTTGCATACTCAACACTGCGTTCAAGCGCCTCACTGTAAGTTCTCCCGCCTTTCACAATCTTTGCACCGTAATACTCCATCTGCTTGAGCTTAACAGGCTCAGCAAACCCCGGCGTAAATATGACTGCCCGCATCCCGGCTTTTGATGCATATGCAGCAATACTCGCGCCCATATTTCCCGTTGATGCGCACACCACCTCTTTTTTCCCAAACTCGCGCGCCATGCTAATCTCTACAGATGACCCTCTATCCTTGAATGCACCCGTAGGATTAATCCCCTCATACTTCACGAGTAGATCCTCCCCGATTTGTACGAGCGGTGTCCCGCCCTCATTCATCGTTACTACATTATGTGGTTTCCTGAGAGGGAGCGCAAAATAGTATTTCATATGTGTGGGAGGCATATACCTGAACTGCATGGGTATAAAATTCGCTTTTATCTGTTCATAATCGTACAACACTTCGAGCGAACCGCCACACCGCGGGCATCTGAACACGGGTTGCGCCCCGCCAATCTCCTTATTGCAGTCCATACATTTGTACCCAATCGCGAACATATTCCTAACTCACAATTCATCTTTATATTCTTTAGAACACAATCCCTAATCATGAATATGCGTGAGATGATTGAATCATTCAGCACCCAGATAGTTGAGGGGTGGAACAGCGCAAGAACTCTTGAGCTTGGGCACGGTATCGTCGATTATGTAAACGTGATAGGGATGGGCGGGAGTGCACTACCCGGTGATTTCCTGCGCGCATACTCAGATAAAATATACGTGAACGTTTTCAGGGATTATGAACTTCCTGCACTGCCCCAAGGCGGCCTCAACATGTGCATCTCATACTCAGGGAATACAGAAGAGACCGTCTCAGTATTCGAGAGGCTCGTAGATAAAAAACTCCCATGCGTTGCAATCGCGAGCGGCGGCACACTTCTTGACCTTGCGCGTGTCCACAGCGTTCCACATATTGAACTTCGCAAGGATCTGGTACCGCGGCTCGCACTGCCTCTGATTTCCTCAGCACTTCTCTCAGTATGCGAGCGTGCACGTCTCCTCAACGTGCGCGAGGATGAGATAATCGAGGCAAGCAAAAAACTAAACCCGCAGGAAACTTCAGAACTCGGGAAGAATCTCTCAAACTTATTCTATATGCGCATACCCTTATTCTATGCATCTGCGCGCAACGAGATCATCGCAAAGGTCGGTAAGATCTCGCTTAACGAGAATGCAAAAACACAGGCATTCTATAATATCATCCCCGAGATGAATCATAATGAGATGAACGGGTTTGAAGTATTGAACGGCCAATTCTCAGGCATATTTGTATATGATAATGATGACCATCCACAGAATATAAAGAGGATGGAACTCACCCAGCAGATACTTGCAGACCACGGTGTGCCCACAATCGACATTAAACTCCCGGAGGAGAACCGCCTGCTTAAACTTGTGTACGCAATCCAACTATTCAACTGGGCCTCATTCTACCTTGCAAACCGCTACAATGTTGACCCCGTCTCGGTCCCAGTAGTTGAGAAATTCAAGAAACAACTCGGTTGATTTTTATTTTGGCCCTTTTTTCAGTTCAAGATTTTATTCAAGCATTCTCACATATATATCCTCATATATTGGCCCGGTAGGGGTGAGCGTGCTTTTCTTTAGCACGATCTTCTCTATCATTTCCTCGCTCTGCACCTTATTCAACCTCTCAATTATATCCATTGCATTTATCGGCCTGCCACGCGCACGTGCAACCGTAATGTGCCCAACAAATTCCTTATCATCCCCGTACGCGCGCGTCAAGTTATGAATACATTTCGCAGTTTGTTCAAGCTCTTTTGACAGTGCATTCACAAAAATCACACGTGCTTTATATGGGTTCTGGAATGCGCCGCCGCCAGAGATTTTCACAGGAATCTTCCTGCTCGCGCACCTCTCAATTGCATTTCTGCATACCTCTAAATCCTCCTCGTTAATCTCCCCCAAAAATTTTATTGTGATGTGGAGAAGATCTCGACCCACAATCTTCAACTCATCTTTATCCACTCCTCTCATACATCCCGCAATCTTCTCCTTTGTATCTTCACTGATCTCCGCTGCAATGAAACATCTCATGAAATTACCTTACGAAAAATGTTTTTAAATCCGCAATGACCAAATAAGCCCTAGATGATGATATTAGGTGATCGCGGAGCACTCACGTGCTGTGATGAGAGATGGGCAGGCTGATAATAAGTAAACCCTGCCAAATCACCAAACCAATTTTACCTTAATGCTGTGTGTTGTTTTGTGCTTGTGCGGGTGTAATAGTTGTTTGAGTACCAGGGCTCGCATTTTCCAGGAGCGGTGTATCATCGAGAATGAGCACCGCTGCTGCAACCACCGTTGTCCACAACCCGTTCTTATCAACGATTGCAGATTGCGTGATATTGCTTGTGCGCACGATCTTCCCGCTCATCTTGAATAGCTTTTCCTTATCATCCCAGCTCTGGTCTGGGTCAAATTCGAGGCCCAGCGTAGAAGCGAGGAATGTTGCGGCCAGGTCTTCTGCATAATCACCTGCCTTCTCCTCAGTCTCACCGAATGAGTGGTGTTCGCTAAGGTATCCGTGCGCTCCTCTATCAGCAGGCACTGCAACACCAACGGATGCAGCAAGCAACCTATTCGGTTCATTCGATGAATTCCTGCTCATCACCACAAATGTAATCTCACCTGGCTTGAGATATTTGAGCCCCTTTTCCTTAGGTATAATCTCCGCATACGGGGGTAAAATGCTCGAGACCAGTACAAGGTTTGATTTTTCAATGCCCGCATCGCGAAGAGCCAACTCAAAGGAGGCGAGTTGATGCTTATGTCTTCCCACTCCTTTGGTAAGAAATACCTTCTTAGGCACAAAGTTCATACCATTCATTTCTACACAACCAGTGGTTTTTCCGCTTGCTTGATTTATAACTTGCAAAATTTTTAATACATTTCCGAATTTTCGATCAGAGATCCCACCTTTCCCCAAAACAAATTCAGAACTATCTCCCGATCTTTGCCAGACCATTTTCCCCAAAACAAATTCAGAACCATCCCCCGATCTTTGCCAGACTTTTTTCCTCTAAACAAATTCAGAACCATCTTCCGATCTTTGCCTGGCCCGCTTTCTCCTCAAAATTTTTGATATACTCCTCAATTGCACTGCTTATTCTCTCCTCAGAAAACCCATGCTCCCCGCACAGGATCTTAACCACCTTCTCCTTATCCATCCTCCCAAATTTAATTATCACATCATTTACTTCGGGGTGCAGGAAGAATTCCTCAATTTCTTCCCATAATGCAATATCCTCCATTGCCTTTGATTTCTCGTGCACCTCTCTCAGAGTATTACACTCCTTCGCAAGCTTGAGCCCTTTTTTAGGCCCGATATTCTTAACGCCGTCATTGAAATCCGTGCCTATAAGCAGGCCTATCCACACAAGCTTCTGCCTGCTAATCCCCAGCGCATCAATCGTCTCCTGCAAACTGACAACCTCAGGGTAAACATCAATGTACCTATTGCTCCCCGGCAGTTTTCTCTTCCCGCTTATGGTCATATTCCTGAGAAGCAGCGGGCAACCGAACAGCAGGGAATCATAATCCTGAGATGCGGCATAACTTGCTTTGCCGTTCGTAACCAGAAATGCCGCCTCCGCCTCCCCTTCACTTCTCGCCTGCACCCACGGGATACCCATAGCATCAAGGAGTTCTTTGCTCTCCTCGACCATCTCAGGTGTAAGCGTACTCGTTGCCTGTGCATACTTTCTTGCATCCTCAAGCCGGCCCTCTTTCAGCGCCTCCTCCCATTTCTTCCGCGCTTCCACTTTTACCCCGTGTCGATCTGCAATCGTTCCGCTCTTCCAGGAAGGCGGTTTTCCATCAAACACATAGATGAGCTTTATATCCTGCTCCATCAATTTGACACTCCTGTAAAACAGCCCGGATAGATGGCTTGTGATCCGCCCCTTTGAATCCGAAAGCGGTGTCCCATCCCTCTGCCTTATTATTGAGAGAAACTGATAGATTGTATTGAAAGCATCCACAGCAACCGTTTTCCCAGCCAACTCGCTAAATTCAATCCTCTTTTTTACTACCAGCTCCCCCAAATCAACTCCCATCTTGAGACGCCTCTTTTGTATTTTTTTCTACTCCGGTACCTCAGTAATCTTCACATTAAGCGCTTTCTCAAGCTTCTTAGCGAGCTTGAGTGTAGGCAGTGTATCCCCGTGCACAACCCGTTTTAGGTAAGATTCATTCTCATCTATACTCTTAGCAAGCTGGCCGTATGAAATCCCAATCTTGCTTATCTGCCTGTGCAGTATTTCTGCATAATCCTCCACAACCTCCTCTCTTGATGATTCATACTCATTCTTTCTTGGCCCGGATGATTGCGGTGTCTTTTTGGGCAGTGCAACAGCCGGCTTCTCAATTACCTTTCCCAACATTGCGCAATCAGAGCACACATTAAGTTTTACGCCCTCAATAATCGCCACTTTGGATGCCTTCTTATTCCCGCATACCTCACACTCATCCATAAATCCCACCTGTATACCTACTATTTTCCCACAAGTTTATAATAATGCCTTTGCTAATAAGCACGATGTTCGCAGTAATGGTTTTTCTTATCGTTCTTGGTGCGTTCCTTACAATACTTTCACTCCCGCTCTCCGATGTCCAGAAGTTCTTTGCAGAGGTCCTGCTGCTCGCAGGGTACAGCTACTACCTGCACAAGAGATACAAGATAGAATTCTACTACGGAATGCTAATGCTGAAAACAAAGGAAGGCCTGGGGGAGATAGACCGCATAGCAAAGCACGCAAAATTCTGGCAGCATTTCATAGACACATTCACGGTCCTTGCCTATGGAATGCTCACGCTCCTATTCTTCAAGCATGTAAAGTTGCGCGATTTCATACAAGGCCTGCTCCTGCTTTTTGTGGTCTCGCTGTTCATCCTGCCGAGCATCTACCCGATCGCGCTCTCAGTAATCGGCCTGCCTTATGATGGCGTGACAAAGGTCAAGGTTGGCGGGGGTGCAGATGAGTTGGTATTCCCTCTTATGATAGCAGGCATACTTCTTGTGGGGCTTGCAACCGTGGTCACATTAGGCCTTATCTATCAGGCAGTCCTAACCCTTTACAACATATACCTGAACACGTTCGGCGGTGCGGCCCACGCGATACAGCCCGGTGCATATCTCATACTCCCCGGCATTAACATCCCATTCATTGAAGGTGTGATAGCGCTTCTCCTGCTCCTCTTCGTACACGAACTCACCCACGCAATACTCTCGCGCGTTGCCCGTGTACCCCTCAACTCCGCTGGCATACTCCTGTTTGGGTTCATACCTATCGGCGCGTTCGTTGACCCATCAGAGAAGATCCTCATTAAGAAATCCAAGGCGGAGCAGGTTAGAGTGATTGTAGGCGGGTCAGCGGCAAACTATGCGCTCTCCTTATTCTCATTCATCCTTCTCATTGCATTGCTTTCCCTGCCTCTCGGTGCCTACGATTCCGGTGTATACATAACTGCTGCCAAGGAGGGGCTACCCGTGCAGAAAGGCGATGTAATACTTGCAATCAATGGCACCTACCTCGCAGATTATGATGCCTACCTTAACTACAAGGAAACGATACAGCCAAATTCAACCCTGGTGCTCACCACACAGCGCGGCAACATTACAGTGAACACGGATGAAAATGCATATATCGGCTTAATGGTGCAACCGCGCATTAAATCATCATACAGCTGGTACATCTTCCTGCGCAACCTGTTTGCACTCCTTTTCACGCTCAATTTCTTTGTGGGCTCATTCAATCTCCTCCCAATCCCGCTATTTGATGGACACCGGCTCCTCGACCTTGCGCTCGGTGAAAAACTGAAGCCCGTTTTGAATATCATCACGATCGCGAGCAGCCTCTCTTTTATTGTGGCATTGCTTCCATGGCTGTTGAAGTAGATAGCTTTTTATTAAATCTGCGCAATATTCAATTTGTATGTTTTTGTCAACTATCATGGGCCCAAAACGCGCCGTGAAAATGAATGAGATAATAAGCCGCATACCTAAACAGATACGCGAAGAGCTTGATGATGCGGAGATCGTGTACAGGGGGGTTGTGAGAACTGATGGCAAGGAGGGCGATTTGCTCGTGCGAAAGAAGCCCCACACAATATACAATGTCGTGTGGAAATCCGGGTATGGCGAGGTGCGCGAGATGGACTCCACAATGCTTAAGGAATTGATCAAATTTTATGATGTGTTTATTCAGGACATACTTGTACATGAGAGCAAGAAGACACTTGACCAGCTCGATATTATAAACCAGCAGGTTGACCTGAAACCCGCCACAGCATTCAAGAAGGTTTCACCCGAGTAATAACCAACTCAAATCTTTCTTATGATTACTTGTACATGAGAGCAAGAAGACACTTGACCAGCTCGATATTATAAACCAGCAGGTTGACCTGAAACCCGCCACAGCATTCAAGAAGGTTTCACCCGAGTAATAACCTGCTCAAATCTTTCTTATGATTACTGCACTTTCCCTTACCGGCATTTTTCCTTTCACGGGCACATCAGCATGCCTTACATTGCCGACGAGCACCTGGCTTTCCATCCCAAAATCCTCAGCCATCTCCGCAAGTATCAGGTCGCTCTCTATATTCACCCTCTGTAATACGGAATTTCCGACCACAATCGCACACACAGCCCCACTCCGCATTACCCTGTGGCACTCCTCAATCACCTTGAGCATATCCGTGAAATATGCATACGCCACGAGCGGCGGGCTTCCCATATGGCTCATGAGCTTCTCATACACATAATCCGCATCCATTTTTACGGATGCATTCCTCCCAATGAATGACCTGACCATATTCTGCCTGATCTCCTTCACCCCGCCTTTCATCCCGAGCAGGCTCATCTCAATCCCATAAACCTTTGTGTAATCAACATTGTTCAGGTATGGCGGGGATGTAATGATGCCGTTCACTGAATTATTCTGTAAGTTGAGATGTGTAGCGCTGCCTACCTCAATATTTGGCTCATCATAAGCAATGCCGTACATCTTCAGCTCCTTAAGCATAACACGCACCTTCTTCCTGAACAGAGCCTTTGCATCACCCGCCCGTTTATTCTGGATGATCTTGAGCACACCACCATCTTTAAGCACATAATTAACCTGAGGTATTATTGAGAGCAGGGCAACAAGGAAGAACTCGCGCATCTTCTGGTCATCAACTGCCTCAATCTGCGTTCTAAGCGATTTTATTACTTCAATGTTTCTTCTCGGGAATGCCTTCTCGATAGGGAATAGCTCAAACTCCCACTCAAAATCCGCCTTCACCTTCCCGATTGAATCGAGCATTCTCGCATATGCATTTTCTGCCTTTGCTAAGAACTCATCATCATAATTCCTGCACTTTACTATAGAGACGAGCACAGCGAGCGGGTTAGCATCCCTCCCTATACTTATTATCCCGTTATACTTGCACTCCAACGGCACTGTACCCATCCCAACAAACGGGTCCAGCACGGGCCCGCTCATCTCATACTCCTTAATCAGCGTATCCACGAGATGGCTTGAGAATGCCTCTTTATAGTAAAACCAATTGAATATTGGCCTTTTCTTATCGGGCTGGAAGGTCATATCCTGCCCAAGCTCCGGCCTCTCAATAAACTTCATTCTAAAACCACTCCATTCCATAACTATACAAAAATTAATTTAAGCGTGTGCTAGTTCCCCTCTCTGTCAGCATCAAAATTGACCTTGAAGTATTCCTTGAATTTTGGAGTGGTATTGAGAAGCCAGCTTCTCCCGCTCTTTCTCCTATTGATAAAATTCTGTTCTATGAGCGAATGTATGTGGTCGTAGCATCCTGCACCGAGCGCCTTAACCACTGCTGATTGAAGCACACCGGTTTTTCCCTCCTTCTTTGCGATCAGCGCAAGCGTCTTTAGTTCGCCCTTGCTGAGTTCAAGGACCTTGGCGACCTTTGACACCAATCCCGTGTACTCATCCTTAACCTTCATTACGTATGCATTGCCCTCAACCGCAATCTCTATCGCGCCGCCTTTGGCAGCATACTCCTCCCTGAGCTGGTCCGCACATTCCTTAACCAGGTTATGCTTGAGCGGGGGAACACCTACAAGTGCAGCAAGCTTCTGCAGGCTGAGCGGGTCCGGACTCATAAATAGGAGCGCTTCCACCTTTCTTTTCAGTTCCGTTGGATCCTCAGTTCCAGTATCCACGGGCTAACACCTGCTAAAGCTCATCCGCCGCGTACAGGTATTTCTCATTGTTCAGCTTGTAATCAAAGAGCTCCTCCTGCTTGAAGAACCGTGCAATCTCTTTCTTTGCGGTCTCGACAGAATCAGATGCGTGTATGATATTCCTACTCGTGCTTATTGCAAAGTCGCCCCGTATGGTTCCCGGCGCCGCTTTATTTGCATCGGTTACCCCGCACATGCCACGTACGAGCTCAACGGCATTCCTGCCTTCAAGTACGCCTATGATCACCGGGGATCGGCTCATAAACTCAACAATCTCCGGGAAGAATGGTTTAGCGGCAAGATGTGCATAATGCTCTCTCAGTATCTTTTCATCAAGCCAGGCCATCTTAAGTGCTGTAATCTTGAGCCCCTTTCTTTCAAAGCGGGCGAGCACCTCACCGCACATCCCCCTGTTAACCGCATCGGGCTTGAGTATTATAAGCGTCCTCTCAATTGCCATAATTACACCCGTTTATCTCATTTACCCTGCGGTTTTGGCTCCGCTTTTACCTCTGGCTTTGTCCACTTGAGTTTCCTCGGTTTCCTGTTGAGCACCAGGGAATTTATACGGCACTTTCTTGAGCAGAAAGCAAGGACCTTCCCGTCCTTCTTCACATACAATAACCCAGTGCCTTTTTCCATCTCTTCGTTGCAGAATGAACATTTCATGATTATACACCCCTTTATATTTAGCGGGCCTTGATCTCCTTGGCCTCTCTCTCAGATTCAAGCAGTGCGAGTATATCTCCTTTCTTGACCGGGCCTTTAACATTCCTTCGTATAACCCTGTTCTGGTCCTTGCCCTCAAGTATCTTGCACATCACTTGGTATATCTCTCCGTACACACCGGTCTTGCCGATTACTTCAACAACTTCAGCATGAGTTACCTCAGTCATGAAAAACACCCCTATTGCTTCTTGGGCAGGCTGTTCAGCACGGTCTTCAGCAATTCTGCGCCATTGCCGGGGTTCTCTATAGCGATCGCTGCGCTCTGGACATCCATACCCGCATTCTTGCCGAGTTCTTTCTTATCTGGGACATAGACGAACGGTATTCCCTTCTCAGCGCAAATCTCGGGTAGGTGCATCACGATCTCTTCTGGCTCAACATTCTCGGCGATCACCACGATCTTTGCAGAACCGCGCTCAATCGACTTGGTCGCCTCGTTGGTGCCTTTCCTGATCTTGCCCGTGGTAGCAGCAACCTGTACCAGTTCAAGAGCCTTCACCGCGATCTCGGGTGCAACGCTGAATTTTACATAAGATTTTGCCATTTTTCCACCTCTAATTACCTCTCATCGGTAGTGTTTCCATTAAACCACGCTAATATTATAAAGGTTGTTCTTGCTCTGGGAATTATAAAGATTACAGTAAATTATATCTTGTGGCAAAGGTTGTGCTTGTTATTACGCGCCATAAGAAGAGGCTCAGGCGATTGAAATATATAGGGCTACGCTTGGGCAGGGATGTATTTGCCTACCCGCCTCTCGCAAAGGCGGACCTTAAATCATTAGGCATCCCGGATATACAGCTCCTTGATTCAGAGGTTGAGGATGCACGGCTCGAGGCGCGCAATGTAAAGTATCTGCAGGGCAGGCTCATACATATCACTATTGGTGAGGAGACATTCAGCAGTACGCTTTATGATGAACTTCTCGTTCTCAACGATTGGCTCGGGTATGGCGCAAGCGAGGCGGAGCGTGGCGAGTTTCTCGCGCGTGCATCTGCACTCAAAACTGAGCTTGAACCCGTAGCGCATTATCTCTTTGACACGCCAATTAAGGAGCGCATATTCCAGTTCTTCGTTAATTTCAAGGATATCAAGACATCCTTGGAGGGATACCATGACAAGCGCAGGAATCTCACGAGGATGGGTAATGAGAACTCAAAGCAGTTCAAGGATGCAGTGATAGAAATACTGAGAAAGCCCCGTGAGCTTGAAGAGATCATTCAGCTCACAAAGGTGAATGAGTCAAATGCACGGAGATGGCTGCTCAAGTTGGAGAGCCAGGGTATCATAACTAAGACTCGAAAGAGGATGGGTATCGGGAGGCCCAAGAACATCTACTACCTCTCCCACCGCCTCCAGCTCGATAATAATAATAACGGCAACAATTCCTCTGCCGATAAGGAGAGCACATCCTAAACATCACGATATCCATCTTGCAGAATCGATAATAATAACGGCAATAATTCCTCTGCCGATAAGGAGAGCACGTCCTAGATATCTATGATATTCATTTTTCTGAAGATTCTTCTAGCTTTTCCCTTGGGTTAAGACAGTCCTAAACATTCACGATATTCATTTTTCTGAAAATTCTTCTTGCTTTTTCCTTTGGTTGAGATAGTCCTAAACATTCACGATATTCATTTTTCTGAAGATTCTTCTACTTTTTCTTTGGTTGAGATAGTCCTAAACATTCACGATATTCATTTTTCTGAAGATTCTTCTAGCCTTTTCCTTGGCTTGAGATAGTCCTAAACATTCACAATATTCATTTTTCTGAAGATTCTTCTACTTTTTCTTTGGTTGAGATAGTCCTAAACATTCACGATATTCATTTTTCTGAAGATTCTTCTACTTTTTCTTTGGTTGAGATAGTCCTAAACATTCACGATATTCATTTTTCTGAAAATTCTTCTTGCTTTTTCCTTTGGTTGAGATAGTCCTAAACATTCACGATATTCATTTTTCTGAAGATTCTTCTTGCTTTTTCCTTGGCTTGAGACCGCCCTAAACATTCACGATATCCATTTTTCTGAAAATTCTTCTAGCTTTTTCCTTGATTTTTTGGTTAACATCCACATACACAATACCTTGCCCCGGCTGGCCGTATACCACAGCATTTCCTTTTCTGCATTTCATCATTGCGGCAAGCGCTAGCAAGTCCTCCTCTCCATCCACATAAATATAGCTCCCCTGTTTATCCCGGAGTGCAAGCCCGATTATGAGCAGTGCATCCTCATTGATTGTGCCGCGCGGGTTTTTTATGTGGTATCTCTTGGCATAATGCTCCCTGATTTTAGAAGTGATGCTCGCACGAACCTTCCTGCGCAGGCTTTTCCCATCGCATATTGAGATATGTGGTACCACATCTTCCCCAATAAGGCCGAATGAGCAGATATCTCCTACGCTCACAACCTTCTTTCTTGTCTTCATTAGCAAATGTGCAATATCCTGCGCGCGCATAATCTTCCCGAAGGGCTTATGCAGAAGTTTTCGCTGTTCCCTTTTCAGTTTCCTGAGTTGCATCAACTACCTTCTCGCAGTTTCATTATATAAGTTTTCAAACTCTAATCTTACGCGGTGCCGCCGAATGGTGCAGAATTTTATTGCACAGTCAGAAAACATTGAGAGCATGCTTGTGGCCACTCTTGGTGCTGAGGAGTTCAACAAGGAAATATCAAGGATACTCTCCGAGTACGCCGATATGATTGACCGCAGGGCCGCCATCTACATTCTGGGCATTGAGAAGGGGGTTGTACAGAAACGCAGGAAGCAGATAGAATCATTCCAAGAACTTGAGGAGGGCCTCTCTGGCATAACATTCCGTGCAGTTGTCCAGCGTGTATTTGTCCCGTTTGAGAGCAAGATGCACCGCACACTCCGCGCACTAATTTCAGATGAAAAAGGCGGCGAGAAGGTGATCGTGCTCTGGGATGAGCGTGTTGATGATGCACTCTCAAACCGTATTGAAGAGGGCGATACACTCATTGTTGAAAATGCCTACTATCGAAACGGCGAGCTGCAAGCCGGGCAGTATTCAGCTGTTAAGATAGATAAGAAGGACAAGGTTATGCCGTTGTCCAAAGTCAGTGATGGGAAGTGCAATGTTATGGTGCGCCTCGTGTCCCCATTGGTTGTGCGTACCTACACGCGTGATAATCAGGAGAGAAAGATGGCAACAGGGTTCGTTGCAGATGATACCGGCCGGGTGCGGTTTGTAGCGTGGAATGGTGCAGTGGCAACTGTTGAGGGCGCAAAGGCGGGTGATGTGCTTCGTATACGCAGTGCCTTGTTCAAGAATGGCGAACTGCACATAAATGAGTTCTCACAGGTTGACTTAAACCCTGAAGGGCAGATTGTTCTTAACCGCGTTGAAGAGGTGTTTGAAGGGGTCCCCTGCGCATACTCGTGCACGGTCATCTCGGCGCTTGAGAGCAACGGCCGGCTCTACATTGTCTCGCGCACTGAAGAGAAGGATATCAAGGTGCTTGTTCAAGAAGATGCAGTACGCCAGTTTATTGGGAGTTTGAGCCCTGATATTGAGATTGCAACAGCGGGCCTTCTTAAACTCAAATCCCTTGTGGGCAAGGAGTGCATTCTTGAAGGGAAGATGAATGGGAATGGTATATTCGAGTGTACCAGAATGATAGAGGCCTAAAACCGAGTGCAGGATATGAATGAATAATCTTTTGCATTTGAGTGCACGAGGATAATAGAGGCCTAAAACCGAGTGCAGGATATGAATGAATAATCTTTTGCATTTGAGTGTACGAGGATAATAGAGGCCTAAAACCGAGTGCAGGATATGAATGAATAATCTTTTGCATTTGAGTGTACGAGGATAATAGAGGCCTAAAACCGAGTGCAGGATATGAATGAATAATCTTTTGCATTTGAGTGTACGAGGATAATAGAGGCCTAAAACCGAGTGCAGGATATGAATGAATAATCTTTTGCATTTGAGTGCACGAGGATAATAGAGGCCTAAAACCGAGTGCAGGATATGAATGAATAATCTTTTGCATTTGAGTGTACGAGGATATAGAAGCCTAAAATCGAGTGCAGAATAGTATATAATTCTTTATTTTCTAATCTACTAACGATGGAAGCGGAGGATGGAGCGGTAATTGAGCCTATAGATGAGCAGGCTGAAGTGGGGAAGGATCTGGATTTCATAAAGTTCGTTGAGAACCCCACCTGGAAGGATGTTCTTCTGGGCCTGGTTAACAGTGAACAGCTTGACCCGTGGAACATAGATATTGTGGATATAACCTCAAAGTATCTTGATGTTATAAAGGGGATGAAGAGGCTTGAACTTCATATCCCAGCAAACCTTATTCTTGCTGCCGCGATCATGGTGCGCATAAAGAGCGAGGCGCTGGTGTTCAAGGAGTATTACGAGAGTGATATGCTTGCAGATGTGCCCCCAGAGCTTGACTTCAATATAGGTTTCAATAATATAGAAGCAATACCGGAATTGACATTCAGGGCAAAATTCCCTAAGAAGAGGAAGGTAACACTTGAAGAGCTGCTTAGTGCGGTTGAGGATGCACTTGCATCTGAGATGAAGCGCGAACGCGCACGCGCCAGTATAAATTCAGTGCACACATCCGCAGACCTTGGCCTGGAGATAGAGAAGATAGATGTGGAGCAGATAATATGCGACAAGTATGCACAGATCCTCTCACGTGCTGACCAGTACGGTCTGATAAAATTCTCAGATGTGTGCGGCGAAACATCTGTGGAAATTGTGCGTTCCCTGCTTGCAGTATTATACCTGCGTGCATATGGGGCCATAGATTTAAAGCAGACAAAATTCTTTGGAGAGATAATAATCACGGTACTGGATAAGGAGAAAGACCTTGCCAAGATCAGTTTGACCGTCTAAACTCCAACATATTCACTGCCTAATTATGGATCATATTTCACATACTTACGGCTTGTATCTCTCAACAGTTTTGGAATACGATCTGAGAAGGAAAAAAGGGATGCAAAACTTACGGCTTATATCTCTCAATAGTTCTTGGGAATGGTATTGCATCCTTGATCGTTTCAAGGCCGCAGATCCATCTCACCACTCTCTCAATACCCATCCCAAACCCGCCGTGGGGTACACTGCCATATCTCCTCGTGTCAAGGTAGAACTCATACTGTGCAGGGTTTTCACCTTGTTCAATAAGCCTCTGCTTGATCTTTTCTATATTATGTTCCCTCTGCGACCCGCCGATGATCTCGCCATACCCTTCAGGCGCAAGGAAATCGCATCCGAGCACCACATCCGGATTCTTTGGGTCTTCCATCATGTAGAATGCTTTCACTTTCTTAGGATACATTGTGCATATTACAGGAACATCATAAAGTGCTGTGAGCTTTTCCTCTTCAATAGTTCTCAGGTCCTTCCCCCATTCAATCTCCATACCACATTTTTCTTTGAGTATCTTGAGTGCATCCGTATATGTAATCCTCACGAACGGCTTCTCAAGAGTCGGTTTGAGTTTTGAAATATCCCTTCCCAGCACTTTAAGTTCAGCCGCATTTTTCTCGAGTACATTCTTCACGATATGTTTTATGCATCCCTCCCCGTAATCTTGTATACCCTCGAAATCGGCCCACGCAACCTCCATCTCCGCGTGCCAGTATTCTGTTAGATGTCTGCTTGTTTTGCTCTTCTCTGCCCTGAATGAGGGTGCAATCGTGTATATCTTTTCGAGTGCAAATATGGCCGGCTCAGCGTACAACTGCCAGGTCTGAGCAAGGAATACATCTTTTCTGCCGAAGTAGTCAACTGAGAACAGTTCGCTCCCACCCTCGCACTGGACCGCTTGGAATATTGGGGATTGGTACTCGTAGAACCCGTTGCTCCTGAAATACTCGTGTATCGCGCCGAATACCGTGCTCCTGATCTTCAGTATAGCAGTCATCTTGGTGCTCCTAAGCCAGAGATGCCTCATATCCGCGAGGAATTCAATGGATTGGTCTTTTGTGATGGGGAAGTTCTCGCTTTTCCCGACTATCTCATACTGTTTTACCTTGACCTCATACCCTGTCGGTGCGCGTTCATCTCTCTTTACGGTTCCCCTTATTATGAGTGATGTTTCAACTTGTAGGTGGTCTATCTCAGCCCATTTATCCTCAAACATCTCCTTATTGAATACGCACTGAACATGATTGCTTGAGTCGCGGAGCACGATGAACTTGAGCTTGTTGCTCCCGCGCTCTCTATGAATCCATCCCCGCACCTCAACATCCTTTCCGTCCATATCATCCTTTAGGATATCTGCAATCTTCATCATAATGGGAATTATACAGATGGAGATTTAAAAACTATTAACACCTATTATTGTCTTATGAGGAGCCATTATATTTCTGATGCAGTCAAGCTTGAGGAAGGCGTTGAAGTTACTGTTGCTGGATGGTTGCACGAGCTCCGTGATATAAAGAAGATCGTATTTGCAGTGCTCAGGGATAGAAGCGGGATGATTCAGATTACTGCAAAGAGAGGGGCTGTGCCTGATGAAGTGGTGGATTCACTCATCAACCCAAAGGAAACTGTGCTCCAAGTCAGCGGCAGGATAGCAAAAGGCAAAGGCGCAAAGGCAGGTGTTGAGCTCATCCCATCAAGTGTTGCTGTTCTAGGCAAGGTTTATGATAAGGTCCCGTTTGATGTTGCAGATAAGGAGAAGATACCAGAACTAGATGTAAGGTTGGATAACAGGCATGTGGACCTGCGCAGGCCGGAGATTCAGGCCATATTCAGGATTCGCGGTACCGTACAACAGGCGTTCCGCGAGTATCTATTGCAGGAAGGGTTTGAGGAGATTGTGCCCACCACCATAGTGAGTGCGGCAACCGAAGGTGGTGCGGAATTGTTCCCCATTGTCTATTTTGATAAGGAGGCATTTCTTGCACAGTCGCCCCAGCTGTACAAGCAGATGGCAGTAATCGGCGGGATGGACCGCGTATTTATGCAGTCCCTGGTCTATCGTGCTGAACCGCACTCCACAACTACCCATCTGAATGAGGCATACCAGATGGATATAGAGATGGGGTTTGCGGATGATAATGATGTTATGAATATTGAGGAGAAGGTGCTCATACACATACTAAAATCAGTGGCTGAAAGGAGAAGTGCTGAGCTGGACCTTCTCCATGCAACTGTGAATGTTCCGCAAAGCATCCCGCGGTTTACCTACTCCGCGCTCATTGAGAAGTTGCGGGCCAACGGTGAGAAAATTGAGTGGGGCGATGATTTCAATCGTGCACATGAGAAGCTTATAGGCGAGATTGTTGGCAGTGAGGCATATTTCATCACGAAGTGGCCCACAAAACTCAGGGCGTTCTACTCAATGCCATCAAAGGAGAATGTGGAAGTGTGCAATGCGTTTGACCTGATTTACAGGGGGCTTGAGATTTCATCAGGTGCACAGCGTATCCATGACCCGCTCCTGCTTGAGGAGCAGATACGCGGGCGGGGCCTTGACCCTGCTAACTTTGAGTTTTACATAAGAACATTTAAGGCAGGTGCACCGCCACATGCTGGCTGGAGCATAGGCGCAGAGCGACTTACAATGAAGATATGCAACCTTGATAACATACGCGAGGCTACATTATTCCCGCGTGATATGACACGGCTGGCACCTTAACCTTTTTATTATTTCATCCGTATCCTTACACATGGAATCTCACATAAACTTTGTTATGCTGGATAAGAAGCCAAAGTATAATGGCTATACACTCATAGAAGGGTTTCCGGGCTATGGGCTGGTTGGCACGATTGCAGTAAATTTCCTGGCTGAGAAGTTTAAGATGGAGCTGGTTGGGTATGTTGAATCTACATTATTCCCGCCCATTATTGCAATACATGACAGCAGGCCTCTCCCGCCGTTGAGGATATATAAGTCAGATAAGCATAAGCTCATACTCATTATGTCCGAGTTTGTAATGTTTATGAAAGTGGTTCACCTAATGGCAGATATGCTTTACGAGTGGTGCGAGAAGAATGGGATAAAGAAGATCGTCTCTCTTGGCGGGATATCTATCTCTGGAAAGCAGGATGAGGTGTTTGGGATAACATCGGATGCAAAAGAGATTAAGATGTTTGATAAGGTAGGTGTGCTCCCGATCAAGGAAGGCGCAACCACAGGTGTGAATGCACTCCTTCTTCAGAAGGCATCAATGGGTGGGAAGATTCCCGTCGTTTCACTGCTCGCAGAGGCAAAGCCCGAGTATGTCGACCCGCTTGGTGCTGCAATGGTTCTAACATCACTTTCAGATTATCTCGGAATACCTATAGATACAACCGAACTTGTGAAAGAGGCAATGATGATCGAAACAAAACTTAGAAAGAATATTGAGACAGCAAGAAAAGCAGAGAGCACATTTAAAGAGCCTCAGAGCGGTGCGGGAGGAATGTACGCATAACTTTTTGCTTTTTATATTCTTATTTTTCCAAATCAACTAATGTGCTTTAGATGCAGGGGTGGCGGAGCGGTCAAACGCGCCGGATTTAGGTCTCTGCGGATATGCTTTTCTGTAGGGTAAAAAGTCCGGTCCCTTAGCGGGTTCGAGGGTTCAAATCCCTTCCCCTGCACTGTACTTTCTTTTTCTTTTAAAAAAAGAAAAAGAACCTACCCTAAGAAAAAGAAAACTTTGTTACAGTCTGCGTAGTACTTTCTTTTTCTTTTAAAAAAAGAAAAAGAACCTACCCTAAGAAAAAGAAAACGATTTTGTTGATGCGTAGTACTTTCTTTTTCTTTTAAAAAAAAGAAAAAGAACCTACCCTAAGAAAAAGAAAACGATTTTGTTGATGCGTAGTACTTTCTTTTTCTTTTAAAAAAAGAAAAAGAACCTACCCTAAGAAAAAGAAAACGATTTTGTTGATGCGTAGTACTTTCTTTTTCTTTTAAAAAAAGAAAAAGAACCTACCCTAAGAAAAAGAAAACCATTTTGCAGATGCGTATCAGGAAAAAAGCGATTGACTTTTAATACTTTGTGTGGAATCCAACTCATGAGAAATTACATCTTGCTATTATTTGCCATACCTTTATTGGTAATGCTCTCAGGCTGCTGTGGCCCGATCAATTCGCAATCGTCATCATGCCCTTATGGCACTTATGGCGAAAGCTGTTCGCTTGTGTGCAAAAACATCGGTGGCGGGAACACATGTTTTACTCAATGCATAGACAGCGTCCGTGCTGAAGGGTTGGGTGATGCCACCACCTGTTGTAAGGAAACATATGGTATGTACTGTGAGAGAAGCTGCCGCGATATTGAGCAATCATACGGTGAAGATGCATACACAGAATGCGCAAACGGCTGCAAGGAAATAATAACGAGTGCAAACATCCCCGAGGACATATGCTACATACCCGGGCTTTAATTGTGAATGCATAAGGAAAGTGCGTGCATCAACTCGCAAGAACATATGCTATATACCCGGGCTTTAATCTCTTTTATTTTATATCTCAGGATTATCTAGAGTTGCTTGAGTAGGTTCACCTGCACGTTTATTCCTGCTGAATAGGTACACGCGCCCGCTTGCACCCTCTTTCAATTTATCATCATGCGTAATTATGAACGATTGTCCGATTATTTTTGGCAGGCGTTCGCGCAGTATATCGCACAATGCTTTAACCCCATTCTCATCAAGGTTATGTGTAGGCTCATCAAGGGCAAGAATACTCAGGTTAGGCGCGAGCACGATGGATAACGCAACCCTCAGTGCCAACGCAACGGATGCACGTTCACCACCACTCACATTTCCTTCCACAACCACCCATTCATTATTCCTTTTCACCTTGATGTAGTAATCGGATTCAGTAGCCTCTAACTGTACGCGTTCTAAATCACCATATGGATATATCACATCCCATATTTTATCAATAACCAAATTGATAGAACTTACAAGCTCATTCCTTAGAAGCACCTGCGTTTCAATGATGGATTGCTGGAACTCGCTGGCTGTCTTAATTGCTTCACGCACATCCCTCAGTTCTTTCTCTCTGCGCTCAACCTCTGCTATCTGTTTCTCAATCGTATCCAAATTTCTCTCCAGAAGTACAATGTTTTGTGATATATTCTCAAGGTTGATCTCCGTTTCGCGCTTCTTCATAAGCGCTTCATTATATTCACGTGTAATCTCTTGCAGACTGCGCTCATCATATCCAACTCTCTCACTTTCGCTCTTCACCTTGATGAGCTGTTCTCTCTTGTTGCGGATCTCCTCCTGTATTTTCAAATCATCCTGAATCTCTTCCATAACCCCGCGTTTCCTTACAACCTCATTTTCATATTTTGAGAGTTCATCGCGCAACTGTCTTAGTGCAAGGGCGCATTCATCCCGCATTTTCCTAATCCCATCATAAATTTTGTTGTCATCCTTGTGCCCCGCAATGAACTTCCTTGCATCCTCAATCTTCTGTCTTATCTTCTCAGCTTCTTCCGTTTTCCTTGCTTTCTCATTAAGCTCATTGAGCGAGGATTTCAGTTCTGTAATCTTGTGTTCATTCTCAAGCACAACCCTTCTTAATTCCTCAATCTTCTTTGATTTCTCATTATATTCCTTCTCCTTTGTTTCACTTGTTTGGAGCTTGGCCTCAATATCAGATTTTTTCTTAAGCCCCTTCTCCAATCTTTCTATCTCCCGTTTTATCTCACCAAGCTTCTTCTCATTCTCTGCGAGTTCCTTCCTTGAATTCTCAATAATCTCTTTTCTCTTTGCTATGAGCATCTCCTTTTTCTTGCTGTCCAGAGGACTTTCACACACAGGGCATATGCTTCCTTCCTCCCTGCTGAGTGCATCTATTGATTCCTGAGTTATCCGCATCATTTCTTTGAGTGATGCGATCCACTCCACCGTGCTAACCTCGCTGCTTCTTGCGTTATCAAGGTCTCTTTGGTGTACACCCATAACCTCTGCATTTTCCTTCCTCAGTTTTTCAATCTCTTGAATTTCATCTTTAAGCGCATTAACCTCTCTCTGAAGAATTGAAATCTCCGCACTCTTGGCACTGTGCTCTTTCTCAACAGCAAACAGTTGCGATGTCAAATGTCCTATTTTTTCGCGTATATCTGCACCATTCTCCACAGCACCCAGCAGGTTTAGCCGCTTTTCGAGTTCTTCCATCTCCTTGATCTTGAGCTCTGCATTCCTTATGTTTGTCTCAAGTTCCCCGCTCTTCCTGTTAAGTTCTGTGAGTTCCTTTTCCTTCTCTTCAACTGCAGATTTTATTCTCCCAGTTCTCTCCACCAATCCTGCAATCTCCTCTTTAATTTTATTAAAATCTTCTTTTGTATAATTCTTCACTCGCTTGCTTGCGCTCTCAACGTATGCATTGCATTCTATAATTTCTCTTGATAATTCCTCATACCTCCTGCGCTTATGCTCAAGTTCTTCTTTCTTCTCTCCGAGCATCTTCACCCTTGTGTTGATCTCTTCACTTTCCTTAACCAATCTTGTTCTTTTCTCATATGCACTCTCAAGTTGTTTCCTTATGTTTTCCCGCTCGCTTAACATATTTCCCTTATTATACCTTGCAATCTCTCTCTCGTTTTTTTCTGCATCTTCACTCAACTTATTGGCTAATCTGGTTGTGTTTGCGCGTGCAAGCTCAAACCTGTCAATCCCTATCAAGTCATCTATCTGCTTTTTTCTTTCGCCCGGGTTTAGCGATAGGAAATAATCCAGAGAGTTCTGTTCTGCATATACTGCCTTTGAAAACAAATCATAATCCACACCCAATATGTGCTCAACCATCTTAGTGACTGCCTCACTCTTGGTCTCAACAAGCCTCCCGCCTTCGCGTATTTCCGCATCGCTCTTCCCATCACTTATAGTTCTCGCTATTGTGTATTCCTTTCCGTCCTTTTCAAATGCCACCTCAACCTTGCACACAGCGTTTGGATTACCGTGGGCCACAATCTGCCCCAATTTAATTCGCTTTCGTGCAAGTGCAGGGAATGTGCCGTAAAGCGCAAAGCATATCGCTTCGAGTACAGAACTTTTACCAGACCCCATAATCCCTACAAGTATATTCGTACCTTTAGTGAACTCTAACTGCGTATTCTTATGCGACCTCCAATTCTGAAGTGCAACCCGTTTTATCAGCATCTGTTAATCCCTCATATCCCGAACATTACGCTCGCAACTGCTAGCAGGCCTGAAACAATCTGTATCCCAAACAGCATGAGCACAAGTTGCGGTTCAGTGGGCCTGAACATCTTCATAAGCAGATGTGTGAGCGAGCGTGTAGGCCCATTATAAGTCAGCCGTCCATCTGGCAATGGTGTCCCGTAATTCTCCGCCTGGAATTTTGAGAGTGCTTTCAAGATGAATTCTATGATCTGTGGCAGAAGCAATATCGCACCTGCTTTCTCAATATTTGCGATTATCACGATAGCAGCAACACTTGCACCTATAAGATATGTTACAATATTCCCCGGGAACACCTTGGCAGGATACCAGTTGAATATGAGAAATGCTGTTAGTGAACTGAGTAATGCAACTGCTAAGAACAGTGCAGTTGTATGTGCAGGGCTTTTCCCAGTCATCAGCAGTATAATTATGAGAAATAATGAGATGATGATCCCAGACCCGGCTTCCAACCCGTTAAACCCTGCGAGCAGATTGATGAGGTTTGAACATGCAATCACGCCTATTGGTATAAGTATGAGTATGTAGAGGTTCAGGCCTATCGGGCCAAGGAACGGTATTACAAGTGTACCTAAAGAGAGATTAACCGGGCCTATGAACGGAAGTGTCATCGTGGATGTACCAAGCTTGACGAGCATGAGAGGCAGTGCGGCAAACAATGGCAGTATAACCCTGTATATATCAGGTATATCCAATATGTCATCCGCAAACCCGAGGAATGCAATGAGCGAGATTGATAATGCTGCTGCGAGCAGTGCATCGCCCATTATACTATTCTGTGCTAACTGCAGAGGGAGTAAAAATGCTAAGATGAATCCCAAGAAAACAGCAATCCCTCCGATTCTTGCAACTTTGGGTTTGTCGGGCTTGTTCATATCCCCGGATTCATATCCCTTGCTCTTGAGTCGTGATATTAAACTCGGTAATGCGATGAACGTGAGCAGGAAACCAACAATTCCAACAATGCCTAGCGATAGTGAAATGTCAAGATTCATAAGTTATATTTCTTTGCGGGAATATTTAAATGATGAAAGTAGAGATGCACATCCACACTTATTATTCTTCGGATGGGCTCATCACCCCTGCAGAGGCAAGGAGAGTGCTCAATTCCGGGAAGGTGGATGTGATTGCAATAACCGATCACGATACAATTGCAGGGTGGAAGGAGTTCAAGGGCAGGAAGTTTATACGCGGTATTGAGAAGACTGTTGAGGAGGATGACGGTAATCGTTTTCATCTTTTGGTCTATTTCATTAATGAGAAAATAAAGCACACCGGGTTTTATGAGGTTATAGATGATGTGCGTGAGCAGGATGGGTTTGTTGCGATTGCACATCCTTATGATACATTGAGGCATGCACCACATGAGGAGAACCTTGAAGAGTATGGCCGGTATGTTGATGGGATTGAATGTATAAATGCCAGGATGTGCGTCCCCCACGGTAATAAGAAGGCGCTCGATTTTGCAGTTAAGCATAAACTGGTTAAGATTGCAGGGTCGGATGCACATCACCGGAGCGAGATAGGCACAGCATATGTTGAGGCGGATGCTGATGATGTTGAGGAGTTCAGGAAACTCCTAAAACTCGGGCGTGTAAGTATAAAAGGCGGGTTATCCCCTATATATGTGCACACATTTTCTGCATTGAGAAAACATAAGCTCATCGGGCCTAAAAAGTAGCCGAGGTTGAAGTTTAAAAAACCTTACTCGTTAAACAATATCGCTTTATAGCGGGCCCATAGCTCAGCTTGGTAGAGCGGCAGACTCTTAAGATTGGAAGAGCAATTCTTCCAGCCCCTCTTTAAGTGAGGGATCTGAGAGATCTGATGGTCGAGGGTTCGAAAGAGGAGAGGAAGGGGGCTCTGCCCCCCTCTCTCCTCCCACTTTTGCCGAAGGCAAAAGGGGCATCGTTTTCGCTTTGCGAAAACGCTTGTCTAATCTCATACCCCAGAAAAACATATGATTTGTAAAATCAGGGGGTTTGGGAGAAGGTCGAACTAAGAACCATCCCCTCGTAATTGATGGGGGGTTTGGGCGGTGACGGACTAAGGGGGGTGAAACCCCCCTTGGGCTGTCACTTGGGTCGACATACTGAAAATCCCTCTGGGCCCGCTTTGATTTTGTTGTAAATACCTACTATGCAGGGGTGGCGGAGCGGTCAAACGCGCCAGGTTCAGGTAAGGGTCCCCGGTACGGCCCTTTAACCAACGATGTTTCGTGGTTGAAGAGTCATTCGGGTTCCCTTTGAAGATAATCTCTCAAGGAAAAGCTTGGTCCCTTAGCGGGTTCGAGGGTTCAAATCCCTTCCCCTGCACTGTACTTTCTTTTTCTTTTAAAAAAAGAAAAAGAACCTACACTAAGAAAAAGAAAACTTAATTACATGCTGCGTATTCTGGTCTGGTCTAAGCTCGACCAGATTTATTTCATTGTCCCAATCCTTCATTTGAGGGATAGAGAATAAAAAGACTGCACCGAGAGCTAAAAGCGCGAAAATGACAGACGCGAGTATCTTTAAGTTTCTTTAAGAAACTTTAATTAAATCTATTTAGAGTTCCAAGCTAAAATGACTTAACTAATATTTCTATGCTCCTTATAAGGTCGTTCATATTGCCAACTTTGGCTGAAGCGTCAAACTCTTGTTTTTCCTTTGTAATATAAACTCCATCGAGTTCGTACTCAAGAATCACTCTTGCTTTTGATGGTTTTTTGCCGTTCGATATTTCATCGTCTCGGTCTGGAGTTACCATAAACACTTTGATATTACGCGTGACTTCACTTTGGCCGAGCCTGAGTTTCCAATATGGCGTTTCAGTATATCTCTCCCTGAAAGAGTTTTTTATTGATAAAATAGCAATTACTTTCACGTTTGGACCATTGGTTTTGTAGATAATCAGATCTGCATCTGGTAAGTATGAATACTCGTTGAAATGAACTAACAGCGCACGGCGCAACATATCTAATTCTGTGGAGAGATTATTCCCTTTTATCACATTGCCACGGATGAGTTTTACTCCCTTCTTTTTGATAAACGGTTCAAGAATAAGAAAGATTACGTTTTCCAACTGGCTGCCAACATAAGCAACCCAAGACTGTCTAGCTTTAATAACTGCTGTCTGATAATCTACTCCGCTTTTTCTGAACTCTTTAATTTTTTGCTTCTTGTATTTCTTTTCCATATCTGTCAAAAATTGATCGACTAAATGATATGCCTTTTTGCCATGTTTCTTTGAAAAAGAGACCCACGCTTCATCAAGATTTGGTTCTGTCATTCTTACAAACCTCTACTTCAAATATTTTGGAATTGCAAATATGTGCTTCGTTTATCAGCCGAGATTTAGCCAGCTCACAATATGTTTTGTCTATTTCAATGCCTATTCCTTTGCGTTTATTCAGATATGCTGCAATAAGTGTTGTTCCACTGCCCAAAAACGGATCCAAAACAACATCTCCAACAAAACTAAATAGTTTAATACATCTTCGTGGCAATTCTATTGGAAATGGAGCCGGGTGTCCGATTTTCTTTTTGCTTTCACCAGAAAAAGACCATATACCACTAGTCCAATCCATAAATTCTTCCCTTGTAATATCCGAAACACCGCTATTATTTGCTTTTCTCCATTCGTTTTTATACAAAACGACTATAAGCTCAACCGGGGCAATAACATAGGGTGCACGTGCACTCATCCAAGAACCCCACGCAGTTCTTCTTGAAATATTCCCCTCATTCCAGATAATTGTTGAGTGATATTTGAATCCGATATTTTTTGCTATTGTAGTAATATCTGCACCTACACTCTGTTGACCACCTTTATTCTTATCAAGAGGGATATTAAGACAAAAACGCCCATCAGTTTTAAGCCACTCATAGCAACGGGTTAACCATCGTCTAGTAAATTCTAAATATTGAGAGTATGAAATTTTATCATTGTGACTGTTGTACTTTATATCCACATTATAAGGTGGTGAAGTTACTATAAGGTCAACACTATTTGGTTCTATTTCTTCCGTATAAAGTACGTCATCATTAATTATTCGTATTCCGTCTTTTTCAAAATAAATTTTCTCACCTGTAGACATAGAACCAATAATATAGTAAACTATTAAATATTTATAAGCACCGCTAGTAGTTTTCCAGTGAACCAAAATATGCTAACAGAAAGAGAGAATATTTACCTCGCAATTTTCTTTAGAAGAGGAATGAACTTATTGTGAGATAGCCCAGATATGCAAATATAGTTATCTTGATGATCTTGCCGAGTGCACACGCAAGGAAGAATTTCCAAGCAGGATACTTGATCGAGCCCGCAATGATTCCGGCAACATCAAATAGCGGGTTCGGTATGAGCGAGAATAAAAATAGCATAATGAATGTGCGGTCTTTCTCCGTGAGCATCTTCCTTATTTTCTCATACTCTTTCACATTATTCCCGTTTATTATCTGGCTCCCGCCATAACCAGTTAAGTACCCGATTATTTCACCCAATGCACTCCCGATCCCTCCAGAGATCCCTATTAAAATTGGGTTTGCAACAGCACCCGCAACAGTTGCCACAGCCAGCCCCGGCAAAGGTAGTATAACAGTTGCACTGGTTAAGAACATAACGATGAATATCCCAACATACCCGAGTGAACTCCAATCATATGCCTTAACAGCATCATAATTGGCAATGATAATCACTGGCAGCAACAATGCAAATGCAATGATGATTATCCCCTTCACTTTTTTGTCCACATGATCTACCTTTTGCCAAAATAGTATGCAAGCGAATTAAATATAATACTACCCATCATGTTCGCCCTTCTCGCCCTTATGATGAGCACAAACACACCGAGAACAGATGCAATACCGAGAACCATAATTCCCAGAGGGCCGTTGGTAAGAAACACCAGTATCCCAAGGTAAAGTGCAAGCAGGATCTTCATAACTGGGTGCATAAATGGCGTGAACAATTTAACCGCATGCGGTAGGAAATGCAGTATGATGAGCGCAGCTATACCAAATGTTGCCGCACCCAGGAGCGCAATCATAAAATCCCCAAACATAAATGTGTGATACATATTCTGTGCCACCACTGCTACACCTATCCTTGCCTTCCCGATTATGTCAAGCATCATTAGTGAGAATATGATATTTGATGCATTGATCGCGCCCAACGCAGTCACAAATTCATCCTCTTTTATCCTCGTAAACAACCCTGCCAACACAACGATTGTTGTAGGCGTGGCAACACCCGGGAGAAGATATGCAAATGCAGTAACCACGGTTGCAATGAGCGGGATCTTTAGGTCTATTTTTGCCTTGTAATGTTCCTCAACTTCAAGCGCTTTCGTTTTGAGCATGAGCATAGGCAGTGTGAAGAACCCCACAAACATCGGGAATATTAGGCCCGCCGCATTCTCATTATTGAGCACGAACATCCCGAAAACCCCGGATATAATGAACGCCGCAAGGTTTGCTATGCTAAACTCGCTCAGGAGAACCAATGAGGTTATGAACAGTATGGCCAGGAACATATTCTCCTGCATTATGGGCTGTATAACCGGGAATATGAGGATGAACAATGGAAGGCATACGATAGCCACCCCTACTCCTATGATGCCGCCCATAAGGTATGAGTAGACGCCTCTCCCAACCGCCCCCTGCGCCGAAAGCTGCTGTGCGGCAGTTGGTGCTATACCCGTTGCGCCGTCAGGGATGTTTAAGGCAATCGAATATATTGCATCCAGCGCTACGGAAATCCCAAATAAGAAGTATAACAAGAATACGCCGGGAAACCCGTAGATACCGGCATGATAAAGCAGTTCAGCAACAGTGTTGATATGCAATCCGGGTATCATTTTCAGCTAACCACAGATACGTTCTCGCCCGTTGTATATTCAATCTTCCCAATCTTCCCTATTGACTTCAGTGCTGGCGCAATCAATTCCGCATACCTCTCCTGCTTCTGTGGGACGGCAATCCTCAACTCGGCAATCTCATCCTTGAGCGACATCTTTCTTGCACTCTTATACTTGCGCACCTCGCCCATTGCGAGCACGAGCAGATCGCCTGCATGTTCACTCTCCTCATCAATATTTGATTTATCACTCTTAGGCCATGAACACAGGTGTATGCTTGTGCATTTCTCTTTTTCAGCAAACAGCTGGCTGTATATCTCTTCGCTCACGAATGGCGCCACAGGCGCAAGCAGCTTGAGCGATTCGTTTAGCACCCTAAGCAGCGTCTTCTGTGCAGCGCGTTTGCTCTTTGCATCAGCGCCGTAAATTCTATACTTGACAAACTCAAGGTAATTATCGCAGAAATCATGCCAGAAGAAATTCTGGAGCTGGCTGATCGCATTGAAATAGTCATATTCATCGTAATACTTTGTTGCACTCTCCTTAACGCGTTCAAACTTGCTTAGTATCCACTTATCTACAAAATCAAGCTCTGCATCGCCTTCAGAGTAGTCCTTGCACGCACCCTCAATGAATCTTGCCGCATTCCATACCTTATTAACGAACGACTGTGCAAACTTTACCTCCTGATAATTGAACGGCCTGTCGTGTGTTGTTGCGCCGCTTATGGCAATCCATAGCCTAACCGCATCAGCCGAATATTTCTCGATCAATTCATTCGGGTCTACAATGTTCCCGAGCGATTTGCTCATCTTCTTGTTATCCGGCCCGAGCACATTTCCGTTGAGCAGCATCTCCTTGAATGGTGTTTTTCCCGTGAGCATCAGGCACCTGTATATAGTATAGAACCCCCACGAGCGTATGATCTCAATCCCCTGCGGTCTCAGCGTTGCCGGGTAATACTTCTCCCATCCTTTTTCAGGCCATCCCGAGATGATCAGCGGTGTTATGCTCGAGTCAACCCAGCAGTCGCATGTGCTCTGCTCTGGTACCATCACTCCCCCGCATTTATCGCATTTCACATCTTTCCTTGCACTCTCAGGTTTGAACGGAAGTTCGCTTTCATCTGCTGGCTTGCTCGCACCGCACTTCTCGCACACATAGAACGGGAGCGGTGTACCAAAATATCTCTGCCTTGAAATAACCCAATCCCACTCAACAAAATTTGTCCAGTCAATCAAATACTGCATTGTGAATTCCGGGTGCCACTTGATCTCCTTTGCTGCTTTTATGATGTCTCTCTGGAACCCGTCAATCTTGCAGAACCACTGGTTTGAACTCAGGAGTTCAATGGGCTTTTTGCATCTATCGTGCACTTTGACGATCTGCTTGAGCGGTTCAATCTTTATGACTTTGCCTTCCGCTTCAAGCTTTTCAAGTATTTTCTGGCGGGCCTCCTTTATATCCAGCCCGCTAAATTCACCGGCATTTATAAGCCGCCCTGTCTGGTCTATTGAATCAATCACTGGCAGGTTATGTCTGTATGTCCACACAACATCCTGCTTATCACCGAATGTGCACACCATTACAATACCGCTCCCAAATCCCTTATCAACATCAATATCCGTCAATATCTTGACCTTTTTTCCGAGCGGGGTTGTAATCTCTTTGCCTACAAGATGCGTATACCTCTCATCATCAGGGTGGACGAAGACGGCCACACACGCATGCAAATACTCGGGTCGTGTTGTGGCAATCACAACATCGCTGCCATCCTCAAGTGTGAACTTTATGTAATTGAGTTTTGTCTCACGCTCAACCTCTTCAGTTTCTGATTTTGCAATCGCACTCCTGCAGTTTGGGCACCAGAATACCGGGTGCGACCCTTTATAAACGAGGTTCTGGTCGTACATCTTGAGAAGTGAGAGCTGCACTTTTTTGTGATATTCCGGTGTCATTGTTATATACTCCTTCTTCCAATCCGCTGAAAATCCAATTCGCTTCATCTGCGCCCGCATCTCATTAATGTACTCGTATGTCCACTCAGTGCATCTCTTTACAAACTCTTCCCTTGGCAGCCCTTTCCCGTACTTGGCTTCCACCTTGACCTCTGTGGGGAACCCTTGTGTATCCCATCCCTGCGGATAGAGAACACTGTACCCATTCATCCTCTTAAACCTTGCAGCAAAATCAAAGAGCGAATATGAGAGTACATGGCCCATGTGAAGTTTGCCGGAAGTAAATGGAGGGGGTGTATCTATAATGTAAAGCGGTTTTCCCACTTCCTCCCTGAATTCATATATATTGCTTGAATACCATTTATCAACCCATTTTTCTTCAAGTTTTTTATCGTAAGCATCCATCTATTACACCCACGCCTATATTGGAAGTGAAAAACATTTTTAATCTAATATGCTGAAATAAGGATATGCATTTCAAGGGGCAGGCAAGCACTGAATCACTCATTGTTATGGGGTTTGCACTTGTGCTCATATTTGCACTCATATATGCAGTGCTTCCTGTAATGCTCGATTTCACGCAGTTCTCAGATTCGGCACAGGCCGAACGCTCACTCTCAAAACTCACAGGGACTATTGATGCTGTGTCCGCATATGGCCCCGGGACCAACACCATGCTATTCTTATACCTGCCCGCGGGTGAACTCACATACAGTAATGGGGTGTTCGTGTTCGCTGTTCAGAGCAGTGGCACACAGGTAGTGAAAAAAGTAAGGGTATCCAATGTTTATTATGACAATCCAAATCCTCAGATGAATGCAGGAGTAAAAAGAATTAAGATAAGCTCAAAAGATGATTTGAGAGGTGTTGAGGTTAAAGTTGAATAACTTTACTCTCTTTTCCTGTCGCGTTCCCTCTCTTTTGCAACATCCCTCTCCTTTGTGTGTATCTTCTTTGCTACACTGAGGAGTTCGTGCAGTGCATTCTGCGTTGCAGTTCGTATATCCCAGTCAGCATTTGAGACAGAAATGTTCTTATCACCGATCGCCCTTATCCTGACTTCATACCTGCTCCTCAATCCAGTATACCTCTGCTTTTTATAGTGTATCGCAAGGTACTCTATCCTAATCAGGTTTTCAAGTTTCTCCATTGTCTTCTCTGCTGCTGATTTTATCTCTGGCAGGTATTCTTCATCTGCGTGGTCCATCCCACTGAAGTAGATGCGCTCCTCTTTCTTTGTTACTGCGGTTTCAAGCAGGTCCCTTATACTGACTATCCCGATCGGTCTTGTGCCCTCAGCAATAATAACTGAGGAAGCATCCCCATCTTGAAGCAGGCGCACCGCATCAAATACGCTGGCAGTGGGTGGGAGGGTAAGCACATTTTTATTCATATAATCGCGTATTGGCTGTCTATTACTGCTTACCTTATCCTTTACAAACGGCGCCCTGTCCTTTTTTGATTCAGAGATTACAAGCAAGTCGCGCATTGCAACTATGCCTTCAAGCTTGCCATCCTTTGTAACCACAACCCTTCTTATGTGATTCTTTCGCATAAGCTCCTTTGCCTTGCCTACAGTATCATCTGCATCAACTGTATAGAGCGGAACATTCATTATCTCGCCGAGCGTTTTGTTTGGGAGAAGTTTTTGCTCCAGCAGGTGTTTAAGGAATCTGTTCCTGTGTATAAGCTTCCACCCATCCTTACTCCTCACCGGGAGCGCCTTATACCTTCCATCAAGGAAGGCGCGGATTGCCTCATTTGTGTCAGCACCCTCTCGTAGCTCAGGTGCTTTCTCGCATACCGTGCCGAGCTTCTCCTTTGATGTGTCAATTACCTCATTCACATCAAGGGCACTGAATATGCCCATATACTCGTTATTCTTCGTTACGATAACGCACGGTTCGCCCATCATTATCTTTCCTATTGCGGAAGAGATAGGCTCGTTTGCATCCATAACCACAGCATCTTTGAGTTCCATGCATTTCACCCCTAAACCAGTATACTATCTTCTGGAAACCTTTGCCGCTAAAAATTTGTAGTCCTCATCGGCAAGCACAAATGTCATCTCCATAGTTGCACCCATAAAATTATAGTAGCGGAGATTAACCTCAAACTTGTTCTGTGCGAGCGCTTTCTGTACGCTCACAGCCTCAATAAGCGATTTGTGCACGGGCACCTTGAAATCCTTGCCATCATCAATTACAATCCCGTCATCATGCACCGCAATATGCCCCGCTTCAACGCCTTCCGCGCTGGTATAGAGCGGCATCCTTTTAAGCTCATTGCCAAACATGTGCGCCATACTCTACCACCTATAATACTTGCGCTATATAGGTTTATTAACTTATAATCCATATTCTCATATATGAGTGGGAAGCAATACCGTGGCCAGTCTTCAGTTGAATACCTGATGACCTATGGATGGGCATTCATTATTCTTCTTGCAGTAATTGCAATACTCTATTCATTTGGTGTGTTCAATCCTCAGCAGTATATGGGTGAGGAATGCCTGTTCCAGCCCAGTTTGCAGTGTAAGTCAATGTCTCTGAGCTCAAGTACAGGTGATTTTAAACTCTACCTGACCAATGGTCTCGGGTATAAGATTACTAATGTAAAATACACAGCTCAATTGCTCAGCACCGGAGAAATGCAACCAACTTCTCCTATCATATTAAGGGAAGTCAAACCTAACGAAGTAATATACATTAGTACAACCTTCAAGCCCGAAACACTCAGAACAGGAACACTCGAGAAAGTGAAGGTTACTTTAACTTACCAGATTGAAGGCGACAACACACAATATTATACAACAACAGGAATAGTTGCAGTCCGCGTTAGTTAATATTTTATTTAAGTCACATGCTTTGCTCGCATGCTTAATCAGCTATTCTTTCATTCAAGTTCACATGCTTTTTGCTCGCGTTTCTCCCTTGATGATTTTTACAGCATCTTCCAAATTTACGCTCTTCTGTTCACCTGTACCCAGATTCTTTAAAGTGATTGTGCCAGATTTTTCCTCATTATCCCCAATAATGCCAACATATACCGCGCCTATTGCAGATGCATACTCCATCTGCTTTTTCATACTGCGCTCCATCAAATCTATGCGCACTGCAACCCCTTCCTCCCTCATTTTCTTTGCATAATCAATACACGCCTTTATATTCTCCTCTTTCACATTAACAAGAACAATATCCGTGTAAGTTCTGCTGCTATTCTCTTTCTTAAATAGGTTAGCCATCCTGTCCACACCAAAGGAGATCCCAACAGCAGGCACCTGCTGGCCCGCATAAATCCCTATGAGACCATCATACCTCCCGCCGGCAGCAATCGTGCCCAACTGCTTATCTGCACTCTTTATCTCAAAGATCGGGCCTGTGTAATACCCCAACCCGCGTGCAATGCTCGGGTCAAACTCGTAATTCCTTATCCCGTACATCTCCAGGTAAGAAAATAGCTTCTTGAGCTCATCAACACCTTCCTTGCACTCCTCAATCTGTTCGTAATACTCAATGCCTTTTGTGAATGCATCAACAATCTCCCCGCCATTAGTAATCCCATTTTGTGCGAGCTCCTTCACCACTTCCGCCTTCCCTTTCTTATCCAGTTTATCAATGCATCTTATTGCAGTATCTATGCGCGCATCATCAAGCCCGATGTGCTTGAGAGTTGCGTTGAGAAGCTTCCTGTTGTTTACATACACATTATACTCCTTGATCCCAAGGTCAGTGAGTGTGTTGCATGCACATGCTATCAACTCTGCTTCGCATCTCATGCTTGAACTTCCCACAATATCCGCATCTGCCTGCGTGAACTCCCTATACCTGCCGTACTGCGGTTCCTCGCGCCTCCACACCTTCTCGATTGCATACCTCTTGAAAGGTAGAGGCAGGCTGCTATTCTCAGAATACATTCTTGCAAGGGAAACTGTGAGGTCAAACCTGAGCCCGAGCTCACCATCATCAAACCTGAAGATCTCAGTCTTTATACCTTCCCCACTCTTTGCCTCAAGTACATCCAAGCGTTCAACTGCGGGGTGTGATACAGGGTCAAACCCGTGCTCCTGATAATTCCTCTCTATTATCGAAATAATGCGTTTGCGCTCAATTTCATCCTCTGGCAGGATATCGCGCATCCCCCTTGCACGTCGTATCATGTGCTTATAAAGATAGCAACATATTTAAATTATTTCCATACAAATCCCTAATGTGATTTGAATGCCTTCATCAGCAGGTTCACAGCCAGTGCAGAAGAAAGAGCGGGTCAACGCATATCTTGAGTATCTCGGCTCGTTTTTCCCAGACCTTAGGAAAAAGCTAAGAATAGCCAAAATCAATAAGACGCAGGAGAGTTATCTCAAGGACGTGGTTGTGATTACCGCACTTGTCTTCGTTATCCTTTTCATTATCTACTTTATGATATTCACTGCCGCATTCATAAGTTATCTGTGGCTTATCATACTGCTCCCGCTAACAGTTGTTGCGGTGTTTCTATTCTTTATGAAGAGAGTGGATGTGCAGATCGCTTCCCGTGAGAGAAACATAGACAAGGATCTCCTATTTGCAGGGAGGCAGCTGCTCATAGAAATTCGCGGTGGTATCCCGCTTTACGATGCAATCTCGCACCTCACAAAAGATTATGGCGAGGTGAGCAGTGTATTCAAGGAGATCATAGATAAGACGAACCTTGGTGTTCCGCTTGATGTGGCAATGGAGGATGTTGCTGAGGAAACGCCATCCAAACCGTTCAAGCGCCTCATACTGCAGATAGTCAACTCCATCCGTTCAGGTTCTGATATTGCTGTCTCGCTCGAGACAATTCTTGAACAGATGTCCCAGGAGCAGATAATTGAGATAAAGGCATACGGGCAGAAGCTTAACCCGCTTGGAATGTTCTACCTGCTTTTCGGTATTATCGTTCCATCGCTCGGGATCGCGCTGATGGTAACCCTCCTGACATTCACTGGTGTGGCGTTCAGTTGGGAGTTTCTGATAGGAATGCTCCTCGTGATCATCATAATACAGTATATTTTCCTCACGATGATTGAGAGCTCTAGACCGAGGTTTGAGGTATGAACAGATTTACACAAATAGGCCGTTCACTTCCCAGGAACATTGTGCATGAAGCCGCCAAGTATCTTGATATGGCGGGTATAATGGAAGAGGCAGAGTGGGTGCTGGGTGGCGCTATCGTACTTGCATTCGTTTTTGGGTTTGTTGTTTTCGTGATCTCGCTGTTCGGCACAAGCTGGATGGCGGTATTCTCGCAGCCATTCGCATCGCTTGGTGAGTTTCTCTCCCAGTTCTTAGGAGGTATATTCCTATTCATTTCTGTTGAAGTTGCATCATTTGTGTTTGTGGCCATAGTGATCTATGCATACCTGCTTGTGCAGATGGATGCGAGGAGGCGCGAGTTGGAAGGCGTTCTCCCGGACTTTTTGCAGCTTGCTGCCGCAAATGTGCGTGCAGGCCTGCCTGTTGAGCAGGCATTGTGGCGTGCTGCAACGCCAGAGTTTGGCATACTTTCAAAAGAAGTGCAGATTGCAATGAAGAGGACATTCAGCGGTGAATCACTCTCTGATTCGCTCACCTATCTCGCTAACAGGTTCAACTCAAAGTATCTTTTCAGAACGGTTAGCGTGCTCAAGTATGGGATAGCTTCTGGTGGTGAGATTGGAGAGATTATGGAGCGTACAGCAGCAGATTTGCGCAAGATGCAGATCCTCTACAAGGAGGCAAGCGCTTCAATGCTGATGTATGTGATATTCATTTCATTTGCAGCGCTTATCGGTGCACCGTTCCTGTTTGCTGTATCATACAAGCTCATTGAAACATTGAGTGCTGTGTGGACGCATATACCCGCAACGCAGGGATATTCATCGTTCGGCCTGGTTTCATTCTCGCCACCGAAGGTAACTGCTGATGATTTCAGGCTTTTTGCAATTACTGCCATAATTGTAACTTCAGTATTTGCATCGTTCATACTTGCTGTGATCAGAAGCGGTTCACCGAGGGATGGGCTTAAACTCTTGCCGTTCTTCCTTATCGCAGGTGTAGGGCTTCTTCTCATATTCATTGGGTTCCTGAACGGCCTGCTTTCAAATCTATTTATTTAAGCTTTTTTATTCAGAATTTTAGCGCGTGCCTCCGTAGCTCAGTGGTAGAGCGCTCGCCTTGTATATGGGTGGGGGAAGTATCCCCCTCCCATGAGACCCTACCCACGAAGGGCCCCCAGCGCGGCCCTTCGCAAGAAGGGTGAGGGGAGTACCCCTCTCCCTTCTCAACCCAACTCCCCCATGAGTTGGTTGTTGTTTTTGGGGGTTGTGTTAAAACTTCAAAAGCAAGCGAGAGGTCAAGGGTTCAAATCCCTTCGGGGGCTTTTTTCTTTTCTTTCTAATAATACCTTATATCAAAATCCGTGTAATTCCCGATATCAATCTTTTTCTTTGAGGTGATTTTTACTTCCTTAACGAATATGCTATCCTCCTCTCGTATATTAATCGCTCTCGTGAACTCATCAAGCTGTTTCTCATCTGCGCACTCGCATACGATCTCAACTTTATCCCTTTCTGGGAGGTTCCTTGCATACCCATTAACCCCCATTTTCTTTGCAATCTCTTTTACAGCTGCCCTGAAAAATACACCTTGAACCCTGCCATTTGCAATAATATGGGCAAATATCATATGAATTTCACTTGTAGTGCTTGCCCCACATATACTCTGCGAGCTTTCCCGTGCGGGTGAATCTCTCCACATCAACATTTTCCTTTCTTTTTCTGTGCTCTTCAAGGAACCTGTTGAGTTTCTCAATAAGTATTGCCTTCAACTCACCGCTCAACAGCGCCCCGCTCTCATAATCCTGCTTTATCTTCGCAAGCCGTGCATCATCCGGCTCAAAGAATATGCTGAGCCACTGGTACGATACATCGATCGCAGTGTTCCCGCCCATCTTCCTGTGCTCCTCAACAGTTTCCCTGCCCCCGGAGAATGCGTACTTGTTGATTTTTTTCTTAACGGTCTTCTCATCATCTGTGAGCCATACCGCAGTGTCTGCATCGCTCGAACTCATCTTGCCCTCTGTTCCTGTGAGTGGAGGCAGGAATTTTGAGTGTATGGCAGCAGTCTTCATATATCCGAGCGATTCTGCAATATCCCTCTGTATACGCCAGTATGGGTCCTGGTCAATCGCATTCGGTATGAGGCATCTTTTATTTTCAAAGAACGTTGGGACCACTTGGTAAGCAGGGTAGAATATTGAGCCGATATTCGTTTCATTTGAAAATCCAAAGACCGCTTTTGCAGTTGAGAAAGTTATCTTCTTTGATACCTTGAGCATGAGCGGGTAAACATTCTTGATATACTCGCTGTCTTTGAATATGAATGTTCTGTCAGGGTCAAACCCAACAGCCGCAATATCCCGGATATTATCTTCTGAATGTTTCTGCACCTCTTCCCAGGAGAGGTTGCGCTTGAATACGAATTTCTCATCATCTGTGATTTCAATGTATAGGTTTACTTTGAACCTGTCCTGCAACCACTTTGTAAAGATGAGCGGGATGAGATGGCCGATATGCATCGGACCGCTCGGCCCCCTCCCAGTATACAGGAAGAATCCCTTCCCCTTCTCGTAATCAGTGAGTATGAGGTCAAGGTCCCTGTGCGAAAAGAAGTATCCCCGACTCAGCATTGTGTTGCTCTCGCCAGCCAACTTCTCGAGCCGTGTACGTAGGTTTGCATCAATCTTCTGCGTGCCGAATTCTGTAATTAGCTTGTCATAATCAACTTCGCCCACAACCTCCCACGGTGTAACCCTTGATTCGTTCATATGCTACCCCTTGGTTATTTGTAGTACAGAGTGCGGGTCTATCTTTATTCCCTTTGAATCGATCAACATCTCGTGCACGATCTGCGAATGCGCCGAGCCGCGCATCTCCTGTATCTCAATCCCTCTCATTCTCCTACCTTCAATCAGCGGTGTGTACAATTGTATGGCCGTATCTGCAAGTGCACTTATACTCGCGGAGATATCCGCTTTCACATCATGTGTCCCGCTTATCAGTATGGTTGTGCATCCCCATTTTCTAAGCCTGTCCGCAAGTTTCAGAAGGCCCTCCTTCTTTGATGCTTCATCCGGGAAATGCATCCCCACAACACCCAGTGGGTCTATTACGAGGCGGCTCACTGCAAACTTATCAATCAGGTTGAGCAGCGTATCCTCCTGTTCAAAGAATATATCCACTTCATGCGGCGGGTACTCCAGGAAGATGAGCTTCTGTGAATCCTCAAGCGCTTTCATGTTCCACCCAAACTTGAGCAGGTATCTGTATACGTTCTTCTTCGGCTCTTCAAAACCTATGTACATCCCGTTTTCTTCGTATTCTGTTATCCCCCTGTATATGAACTCTGTCCCAAAAATTGTCTTGCCGGAGCCGACATCACCTACAAGCGAGATGATGCTGTTTCGTATGAACCCACCATCTGAAATTTCATCAAACCCGCGTATGCCGCTGGGTACTTTATCAATGTTCTTTCCTTTCATTCTTAACACCCTTTTTTCTCAGGTCAGCGCCAAGCTGCTCTCTGTACTTTATATTGTGCATAAACATATCAAGCGCCTCGCCTTTGAGCGTGTTCTGTATGATGAACTGCGAAAGCGAGTATGAAATGAGCGATGCATCATTCATAATCTCGCCGAGTTCTGCAAATGTGATCACCCTCTTCTCCGGTTCAAGAACTTCACAGTGTACCGGCCCGTATGCCATGGCAATCCTTACGGCATTCCTTGCGTCTTTTGTGAGCACCTTGATGCTACCTGAGGTCGTAAACATTTCCTTGCCCTGGAATTCCTCTTTGAGCGGTGGTTCAATCTCGCCTACTGCGTAGACCACGCCATCCTCCTTTGTAATTTTTGCAAACAGCTCGGTAAGTCGGTTTTTCACCCCTTCCTCATCCGGGGCGTGTGCATCAAAGTACATATTAAACAGTATACCGCCTTTGCTGAGTGCATCTTCCGTAACGCGTTTTACATCCTTGTCCATGATTTCATTAATGTCTGAATGAATAAAAAGGTATTATTGGGCACAAAACCGTGCAGTATTCATTTTGGCCAATGAAGGAAATGTTTATATAAAACAACCTATCCATCACAACAGGATGGGAAAAAATACACTGCGCAACATAGGTATAGCATCACTAGTTCTGGGAGGTATAGCCACAGCAGGGGTAACTTGCAGTGTGGAATCTCGTTTCTCGAAAGCGCTCGAAGAGAGGCCTCGTGTTGAAAAGCTCGCTGATGAGCTTAACCGAGCAAAGGAGAAGGTCTCCCTTCCCAAGGAGAAGTGCAATGAATACAAGGACCGCATGTCAGGAATTCTCGAGAAGAGCGGGGCGCCTGCAGATCTTCTTTTGCAAAAGCGATTCTGGCTTGCAGATATTGATGCTAAAAAGTGTGGATTCTTCTACCCTAAAGGGAAAGGGTACTCAGTAGTAAACCCACGGCCAGAGTGTGTAGGACAGGTTTATCGTAACGATGGCTATCTTTTTTATGAGAAGATCTTACGTTATGCTAAGCATTCAGATTCATTTTACGATTTGCGCGAGCCTCTTATAGAGTGGAACCCTGTTGCTGCTGCAGTTTTCTTCCGTTATTCCACTAAGAATGATGTTACCTCAATAGGAAACGAGTGGAGTTCCTGGCTTGGTGAGAAGGATAAGAATGCCCGCGAGATATACGCGAAACTCTCAACAATCTCAGGCTCAAATGGAAGAAACAATGGCTCTGATTCAGCATCTGCCCAGGTACAAGAGGGCAGCACTGACTTAGTACTTTCAAATGTGAAATATGTAATTGAAGGGAAAGGATTCCCGGCTACAGGTACTGGAGTAGATCCTACTGGAATATCCCGTGATTATTTCAGCAGGTTTATTGATGCACTTGAGAGCGGCGCTAATGGTGTGAAAGACCCAAAACTCTACAGCGCGCTTTTGAAGAGCGTAAATCAATTGCGTAATGATAAGAAGAAGGTGGATGATGCACTTAAACAGCTTGAATCTCTACCTGCTAAACCATCGCAAAAGAATATGCAGCAACGTATAAAGGCGCTTAAACTTTTGGAAACTGTACGTGGTGATGTGATGGCAGCGCTTGAACTCCTGCGTAAGGGTTCTCCCGGATCGGCGGATTATCTTTATGAATGGTTCTACTCTCGTGTTAATTCCATAGTTGCCCAGGAGATGTTTGCCAGCCTGTATGAGAGCCTTGCGCTAAAATATACTGGCGCTCCTACACTTAATAGGTTCAGGCCGGATGATAAGGTTCTTGCATTGCTATTGCAGACTGCAAAGGAGATACGTGAAAGTACAGAGCAAGGCAAGTATCAGAATAGTGATGATGCAATGGCTGTTGTAGGCCAGATTATTAAACTGGTAGGAAACTTCCGCTGGAAAGAGAAAGAGAATAAAGTTGTGCAGAAAAGCAAAGATGCCGGAAGAGATATGCAGAAAGGCAAGGATGCACAGGCAAACAAGAATACAGGGAGAGATATACAGAAAAGTAAGGATGCACAGGTAAACAAGGATACAGGGAGAGATGTGCAGAAAGGCAAGGATGCACAGGTAAACAAGGATGTAGGGAGAATACAGAATGATATGAGTGATAGTGCAGACACGCAAGATGTAAAGTGGGAGGAGATCCTTCAAAATTCAGAATGTTTTGATGATGCCCAAAAAGCGCTAATTGCCGCAGAGATTGAGGAAATCGCACGCATTAATGATAGGAATGCGGAGGTATTATCACAACTCCCGCAGAAGAAGAATTTCTACATGTTATATATTGCAGCTATCCTCATGCTTGCAGGCGCAGGTTATCTGGCTTTTTCAAAGAAGGATGATGAGTAAACGCTCTTGAACCAGCGTTAAGTTTATATATAGTTTAGGGTCTTAATTAGAACGCTGCGCATGGATGGCCACAGGAGTATCGTAGCGCAATGAGATGTTCGCCTGTTTATCAGGCGGGTGTGCCTCTGAATAAGGGGTGCACGGTCGACAGTGCGCAGTATAGTTCCTTTCTTGGATTCAGGAGAGGCGCTATATTGCTACGGTGAAGGGCAAATAATGCTCACGGCCTATCATAAAAGTGGGGGCCAAAATGAAAGTTGATGTCAAAGTACATCCGCGCTCAAAAAGCGTTATGCTCAAAAGCGGTGAAGTGTGGGATGTATATCTCACCGAACCCGCGGAGGATAATAGAGCAAACCGTCAGCTCCTGAAAGTGCTTAAGGAAGCATTCGGGTGCGAGGTATCGCTCATAAGCGGGCACACGAGCCGTAGGAAAGCGGTGCTTGCAGGCTTGAGCCAGGAGGAATATAATGCGCTCAAGGAAAAGTACCGGGATCGATGAGGCAATTATCCGCCTTGTGACCGATTTGAACGACCGGTTGGTCATAGTTGAAGGCAAACGTGATATAGCCGCATTGAATAAGGTTGGTGTGCGCGCAAATGTATTAACGCTTGATAAACTGGAACGCACAACTGAGCCACCGGGCACAAGTGCAGTCATACTGACTGACTTTGACCGTGCCGGCGAGATCAAGATGCATAAGGCAGAGTCCATCCTTATAGGGAGGGGCGTGAAGATAGACGCCGGCCTTAGGGAGCGTTTCAGGCGGATTTTTGGCATCAGAACAATTGAGGAGTTACCCCACGTTTTTGAGAAGCTGACCAGCAGATAATTGCACATAATAAGGTGAGATAAATGGGAAAGATATACATAGATACGATCAAGTATATGGTCTATGCAGACTTTGAGATTAAAGGGCTTGTTGAAAAGCCTGATGTTGTAGGTGCGGTATTCGGGCAAACTGAAGGTCTTTTAGGTGATGAACTCGACCTGCGCGAGATGCAGAAGAGCGGGCGTATCGGCAGGATAGAGGTCGAGCTTACCCCGCGCGATGGGAAGAGCATAGGTAAAATCCTGCTCCCCTCAAGCCTTGACATGGTTGAGACATCTGTGATTGCAGCTGCAATTGAGAGTGTTGACCGTGTCGGCCCGTGCGAAGCAAAGATAGTTGTATCCAAGATTGAGGATATGCGAAGCGTTAAGAGGAAACAACTCGTCAGCAGGGCCAAATCGCTCTTGAAGACGCTCATAACTGAAACACTGCCCGAGAGCAAGGAGATCTTAGAGATGGTGCGCGACGAAGTGAAAGCGTCGGGCGTGGTTGAATACGGGCCGGAACGGCTCACTGCGGGCCCAGAGCTTGATACATATGATTCAATCATTGTTGTTGAAGGGCGTGCGGATGTGGTAAACCTTCTCAAGAATGATATCAAGAATGTTATTGCACTTGGCGGCGCATCAGTACCTAAGAGCATCATTGAGCTCAGCAAGAAGAAGGAGATCACGCTGTTCCTTGATGGGGATAGGGGCGGTGATATCATACTCAAGGAGATCCTTGCAGCTGCTGATATTGATTTTGTTGCGAGGGCCCCCCCTGGCACTGAAGTTGAAGAACTCTCAAGAAAGGAGATCATAAAGGCACTGCGCAGCAAGGTTCCTGTTGAGCAGGCAGAGTCGCAGTTCTATAATAGGAGTAAGAGGCCGCCCTCACGCGACTTCCGCGAGAGAAACAGGAGGTTGGGTGAGGATGAAGGCGAACAGCAGGCAGAGCGGTTTGAACGCAGGAAGCCTGCTTATGAGCCAACAGAACAGCAGGCCGAGCGCAGGGGATATGTGCCAGAGCCAGAGCAGGGTGCAGAGCAGGTATCCGAGAAGGTCGAAGAGAGATCGTATGCGCCACCCGCACCTGTGAAGAGGGAGTTTGAGAAACCGGTTGAGGCCAAAGCCGTGGAGAGTGTACAGCCTGCTGAGATGCCTGAAGAGTACAAGACGCACCTTGCAGAGCTGAACGGTACTCTCAAGGCTAGGCTGCTCGGGCCCAACAATGAGCTTATGAAGGAGCTCCCAGTCAGGGATCTCATAAGTGAACTTAATGGGAGCGAGAACCCGCCGGCCTCAGTTGTGCTTGATGGTATAATAACGCAGAGGCTCCTTGACCTTGCCGCGAGTAAGAAGATAAAGAACATTGCAGGCATAAAGGTTGGCAGCGTTACAAAGAGGCCCTCCAGTGTTGGCATATTTACATTGCAGTGAATTTCTTTTTTTTTTGTTTAGTTTTTTTATTGTTTCTACTGTGAATAAATTTACCGGCTTTGAAAAAGTATTCACACGCAGATTGAAGAAAAAAAAGAAGTAATTTCAATTACTCTTTTGCCCCAGCGTTCTTTAGAATCTCAACAACTTCATTATACTTATTCTCAGAAGCCACCATCAGTGCAGTCTCTCCTTTTTCTTCTTTTATACACCCCACAATAGCATACTCTAATGCAGTCATTCCCTTCTCAGCGTTATTCTTTAGAATCTCTACAGCTTCTTTATTCTTTGCTGCGGAAGCATAGTCCAGCGCAGTCTTTCCTTCCCTTTCTGGAGCTTTCTTTATAATGCCATCGTTTAATGGCTCTATAGGTTTTTGCACTCCCATCTTAGAAGATTGTTCTTTACCCATATTCTTATTTTTCATATTCACATTATCACCTTTTATAATCGGCACATAAGATATATATATATAAACATTTCTCATAACGTGGTATTGAGAAGGAACAAAATCAAGGAGGAAACAAAAAAGCAAGAAAGAACATAGAACCACTGCCAAAGGATTATAAATTTAGCCCTGCTGAAAATATGACGCTCAACTCGACGTTGTGGTGTGATTTAATGGTAAGATTACATACGAAAAAAGCAGGTAAGGCAAAACGCGCTAAGAGGCATTACCCGAGAGTGGCACCCGCTTGGTCAGAGGCCACTAAAGCGCAGATTGAAGATTTAGCTGTTAAGCTCGCAAAGGAGGGGAAAGACCCTGCAGAGATAGGCGTTGCCCTTCGCGATGACCATGCAATCCCTGATGTTAAAGCAGCAACAGGAAAGAAGCTCACAGAGCTTCTTGAGGAGAAGGGTATAAAGAAAGAATATCCGTCAGACCTTCTTGATCTTATCAGGAGGGCTGCAAGGATGAGGAAGCATCTGAGTGTAAATCGTTCAGATGTCCACAACAAGACAAGGCTTATGCGCGTTGAGTCTAAGATTAGAAGGCTCGTTAAGTATTACAATAAGACGGGAAGATTAAGCGGCTGGAAGTATGAGCCTGAGCAGGCCGCATTATTGGTAAGGTGAATGAATGGTAAAATCTGACAAATTTAAGCTTAAGTCCTGGTACGGAGTTATGGCCCCCAAGATATTTGATGAGAGGAAGATTGGGGATGTTATCGGTCTTGAAGATGCCGATGTTATGAATAGGATAATCGTGGCAAACCTGAGCGAACTTACAGGTGAAATACCACACAGCTACACGCGCATCCACCTCAAGGTGAAGGATATAAAGGGAAAGACTGCATACACCTCACTCACAGGCCACGAATTACTCCGCAGTTATCTGAGAACGCTTGTGCGCAGGCGTATGTCTCTCGTGGATGATGTGGTTAAGGTTAAGACAAAGGACGGCATTGATATTGCAGTTAAAACAGCGATTGTTACTGCAAACAAGATAAGCCAGTCCAAGCGTGTTACCCTACGCAAGATTGCCGAGGAGATTATACGCGAGAAGGCCGCAAAGTCAGATTTTGACACCTTTATGCAGGATGTGCTCTTCAGGAAGTTGTCCACAGCAGTATATAACAAAATCAAGACACTCGTTCCCACAAAGAGGGTTGAGATCATCAAGACGGAAATCATAGAGGCAAAGAAGAAATCAAAGAAAGCTCAAGAGAAGGAAGAGGCACCCGCAGTTGAAGAAGCCTCTTAATTTTTTCTTAATTTTTCTACTTGAATAGTTCAATCCAGTTTACTTTCAGCTCATTTTTTTCTTTACTCAAGTATGAGAAATCAATCTCTGCTGCGTTGCCCTTCTTTGCCGGCCCGAGCTTTACAATATTTGTATCGCCCACTTTAAGATGCCCCCTATGTTCGTGCACATGCCCGCATACCAGGATGAACGGTTGGACCGAATGCATAAACTGCAGCACACTGCGCGAACCTATATGCACTTCAGACCCGATGTCATCGAAGTATCCAAATGGCGGTGTGTGGGAGAGCACTATTGATGGCTCATTAAGCCTTACATTCTCAAGCTTTGGCCATAACTCATCATCATAAAACTCATACGGTGTGTGGAACGGCCCACGCAACCCTCCACCTATTCCAAACAACGTATACTTGGTCTTGAATGTTGTACTCCTCTGCTCAATGTACATATCACTGCTCGCAAGAAGCGAGCGCACACTTTCATCATCCATATTCCCGGGAATGATAAATACAGGGATATTTTCTAGCATGTCAAGTAAACTCTCCACATATCCAGTATCCCCATTATCTGCGATATCCCCTGCCAGGAAGATTGCATCATACCTTCTTTTTGCAATAAGGCTTCTCACACTATCAATTATACGCAATTCGCCGTGCAAATCCGAAAGTGCAAGCACTTTCATTCTTTAACACCCTTCATTATTCCAGCTTAGAATCGCCCTCTCTTCTTTCTGAATTTGCCCCCTCTTCCGACTCCTCTTTCCCCGCGATTCTCCCTGTTATCTCTATCAAATCTCCCAACCTCCCTTCTCTCGCGCCTCTCAAACTTCCAAGAATCCCTGCCCTGCCTTTCTCTTGCGATCCTCTGTCTGAACCGCTCCTCCTTTTCAATACGCTCCCTCTCGAGATCTTCAGGTGTTGCCTTGCCGGATTTGCTTACAATATCCGCAATTTTCTTATCCATCTCTTCCTTGAGTTTCTGTGCAATGAAATTATGTGTATACGCATCAGCTTTTGCGGCAATTGATATCTTTGCAGCAATGATCCTTGCCACACGCCCGCGGTCGGCCTTCTTTATCCCGCGCATTGCCGGGTGCAGGAAAATAATCCCGTGTTTGGGCGGTTTGGTATGCTTTACGAGATGCATAAACAATGCCTTCTCGGCGCCCATAACCTGGATGCTGCTTGCAGGCATATTAGCAAGGCGCTTTATTCCCTTAGCGCTCACGATCAGTTTAGTTGCAAGCATATTTCCGATCAGATAAGAGAGGTTAGGTGCGATCTTTCCAACCGTTTTCTCAATATATTCGCCGAGATGCTCTCTCGCCTCGTACATCCCTCTCAGTTCCCTCGCATATTCCTGCAGTGCTTTCAGATCCTCTGTGGGTATGTCCGCGCCCATTGATTCGCCTCTGGGCAGTATATTCTGTGCCTTCTCGCTCATGCTCTTTATGCTCTGCGGGTTTCCTTTCACATACTTCTCCACAACTTCAAGGTACACCTTCCTATCCTCAACCTCCGGGAGTTCTGGCAGGTATACCTTATACCAGTTTCTTACGCTCTCAAACATCTCATTGAGGACAGCATCCATCGTATCCACTGCCGATGATGCGTGCATCAAAAAGTCCTCTGTTGAATACGAAGTCTTGAGTTCGGCTTTCACCTGTTTAAGAAGGTCTTCTCTACTAACCACATGATCACCTTAATTCCAGAGCATTATACCTGGGTAAATTAATTAACTTTGTGTCGCCTAAGTTTTCACTATGCACGAGAAATTATTCAACCTGATGGCGCGCCGTGCCATCGTAATACCCACTTCAGAGATCTACAACCCTGTTGGCGGGTTCTATGACTACGGGCCGGTGGGCCTGCTCATCAAACGCAAGATAATAGAGGAATGGCGCACCATATTCATTAAGGAGGACGGGTTCCTTGAGATTGACGGAAGGACACTGCTACCCGAGGTTGCGCTCAAGGCATCGGGCCATGTTGAGCATTTCAACGACCCACTAATTGAATGTACAAAATGCCACAAGCGATACCGCGCAGACCATCTGCTTGAAGAAAAAAAGATAGATGCACAGCATATGTCTTATGATGAGATGTCCAAGGCAATACAGGAGAACAATATCACCTGCCCTGCTTGCCAAGGTGAACTCAGCACTGTCAAACCATTCAATATGATGTTCAAGACATATGTCGGGGCAGTTGAGGGTGAATCAAATACAATATACCTGCGCCCGGAGACCGCACAGAACATATTCATGGATTTCCAGAAGATATTCAATACGCACGGCGCCAAATTGCCCATGGGTATTGGACAGGTTGGCCACTCTTACAGGAATGAGATTGCACCAAGGCAGGGATTAATCAGGCAGAGGGAGTTTGAACAGATGGAGCTTGAGTATTTCTTTGACCCTTCAGAAGATGACTCTGCATATCTTGATGCTGTCAAGGATGTTATAGTTCCCTTGCAGACGCGTGAACAGCAGAGAAAGAAGGAGAACTTTGACCTTGTATCTCTCGGTGATGCTTACAAGAATGGGGATATTCCTGTAAAGACACTCGCATATTTCATAGCAAAAGAGCAGAAGCTTCTTAATGCCTTGGGCATAATGAATTTCAGGGTACGGCATCTGATGGAGGATGAGACCCCGCATTACTCAGGCGGTAATTTTGATGTTGAGATCCCCACCAAGTTTGGGTGGATTGAGGTGATAAGCCTTGCATACAGGACAAATTATGACCTTGCAAGGCACAAGGAATTCTCTGGCAAAAACCTTGAGGTTACCTACAATGATAAGAAAGTGCTTGCGCATGTGATTGAGCCGTCCATAGGTCTTGACAGGTTGTTCTGGTGTGCACTTGAGAATGCATATGTTGATGATAAGGAGCGGGGATGGGACTGGCTTAACCTGCCGCCTTCCATTGCGCCTTACGATGCCTACATACTCCCTCTAATGAAGAAGGAGAATATGCCAGAGAAGGCAAAGGAGATATACAAACAGCTGATCTCCACATTTGATGTGTACTATGATGCGAGCGGTAGTGTTGGCAGAAGGTATGCAAAGGCGGATGAGATAGGCGTCCCCTACTGCATAACAATTGATTACCAGACATTTGAGGATGATACTGTAACGGTGCGGTTCAGGAATGATGGAAAACAGGTGCGCATACCTCTTGACATACTATCCGGTGAACTGCTCCGCTTCAAGCTGAATGGAATTGTGGAAGCATCAAAGAGCGGGCTACCAGTGATCATAGAACAGCCGAAAAAAGAAGAATGAATTATCCAAAGATTGAACCGAACCCGCTCTGGGCCGCCTCCTCCTCTTCATTTACTTTCTTCACGATCTGAGCGGTTTTATCCTGAGGCAGGCATTCAAATCCAGCTATATCCTTGAGTTTTGCGTCTGCTTCCTTCTTGAATTCTTCACTCACATTTCTTACTACAATGAGTGTCTTACCCTCAAGTCCAAAATCCGTACCATCCTTCTGCACGAACCCTCTCGTTGCAAAAGAGAGCGGGCCGAACTTGTCATTCTCTATAATCGCCATTGCCTTTGATTTCTCGGCGTTTGGGAATGCATACACAATATCCATTTCATATCACCTGCGCTATTTTTTTCCTCAGTTCATTATATAAACTTGGCGAACACACCAGAAGATTGCTTTCCTCTATTTCCTCGTGCATCAACCCTCCACTCTTGCACCCGCTTTCCTGTGCAATTAATAATCCTGCCTTGAAATCCCACGGGTTAAGTCCTGTGGCTATGAATGCATCACAGCGCCCACATGCAACATAGCAGAGTTCGAGTGCAGCACTCCCGAGTTTTCGTATATCGTATGCCTCGCGTTTAAACACATTCATAAGTTTTAGGAATCTCGCAATTTCCTCCTCACTTTTTCCGTGGCACGCTGTGATGAACGCCTTACTAAGCTCCTTGTTTGTGGAAGGCGCAATCTTTTTCCCGTTGAGGAATGCACCTCCCCCACTCTCCGCATAGAACATCTCATCAAGTATAGGGTTGTAGACAGCACCACATACAATTTTCCTGTTTCTCTCGAGCGCAATTGAGACGTTGAAATATGGTATATGATGGAAGAAATTGTTTGTGCCATCCAGCGGGTCAACATACCACACATATTCGCTCTCCTTATTTCCTACTACCCCGCTCTCCTCGCTCACGATCTTATGCTCCCTGAACGTCTCTGTAAGATATTCCAAGATGATTTCCTCAGCTCCCCTATCCGCACGTGTTACAATATCCTTTGCACCTTTATACTCAGCTTGCAAATCAGCATTTGCAAACATCTCTCTCAAGAATTCCCCCGCAAGTTTTGCTATGTATACATTCTCCTTAAGATAAGAGTTCTCCATGCCTATCTCCTGTTCGCATACTCCTGTATATTTATGCCCTTTGCATTCATATACCCAGCAGTTTTGCCCATTATTACGATGTTTGCATTCATAAGTTCGTATATATTTCTTGAATTTGTGAGCATCATAGCCCTCTTCAAGTATACCGCCCATCTTTCAATAGTTTCATTGAGTTTCTTCTTGTAGTATGCCTGTATGAAAGGCCTTGCAGCACCTGCAATGTCCGCACCTAATGCGATGGCTTTTGCAGCATCAAGTCCATCCCGTACCCCGCCGCTGCCTATCGTAAACATCCCTGTCTCTGAAACCTCTGCAATGCATACAGGTGTTGGGTTTCCCCATTCTCCAAATGGGCCCGCATCACCGCCACGCATCTCCTCGACCTTGCTCCACGATGTTCCGCTTCTTCCAGATACATCTATCCCCGCAATCCTTCCGAATATCCCTATAAACCTTATTGCAGTTCTACCGGTTATTCCTGCACCCGTCTCCTTTACTATTACTGGGTATTCGATCGAGTTTGCAAGCTCATTTATCTTCCTTGCAACCCCGCTGAATTTCCTATCCCCTTCTGGTTGGGTGAGCTCCTGCAAAGTGTTCAAATGGACAGCTACATAATCGGCCTGCACATCATCCAGCATCTTGTTGATCTGGGCGGGTTTATAATTCAACAGTTGTGCTGCACCAATATTCCCTACAATTGGTATGGTAGGCGCAACCTCTCTCACTGAATATGTCTCGGCAAGTGCGGGGTTCTCGATCATCGCCCTCTGCGAGCCGAGGCCGAATGCAACCCCATATTCCTCGCATGCAGATGCCAGGGTCATGTTAATCTGTTTGGCCTCGGGATAGCCCCCAGTCATCCCCGTGATCATGAATGGAAGTTTAAGTTGATGCTTGAGGAATCGTGCGCGTGTATCCAACCTGTCATAATCAAGGTCTGTGAGCGCTTCGTGGACAAACTCTATATCATCAAACCAGTTGTAGTTGTAGCCCACATCCTTCTTCACGCATATCTCTATATGTTCCCCCTTTCTTTTTCTTGTTTGCGCGTTCATACTCTCATATGGATAACTAAATATATAAAACACTTTCCACTTTAATATCACTAACGTTGGAATGCCCGAGTAGCTCAGCTGGTGGAGCGTCCGACTGTTAATTTAAAAACCTCAAAACGGATATCGGAAGGTCACAGGTTCAAATCCTGTCTCGGGCGCTTTTCTTCTAATTCCTCTTTTGTCTCAATTCTAATGATTTAAAAATATTTGGTAGGAATATCCTCCAGTGATAAATATGTCTGGAGATAATAAATCCGCCTCTAAAGGCGCTGGCTCGGATGACAGCAAGGTATTAGGTGCAATTGCATACTTTTTAGGATTCTTTGCAATCCTCCTCTACCTGATTAAGAAAGATGATAAGTTTGTGAAGTTCCATTCCATCCAGTCAATTCTGCTTAATGTTGTGTGGATGGTAGTCTTTACGGTCCTGATGATAGGCAGCATGTCGCTCACAGTGGTTACCGCAATGATGGGCGGTATAGGTGGATTGAGCATGTTGTGTCTCCCGTTTGCGGGCCTTGGTGTCTTAGTTATTGTATTATTTATGATGTGGAAGGCATTCAGCGGTGAGATGTACAAACTGCCGTTTATCGGAGACCTTGCAGACAAGTACTCCGGTTAATCCTTTTCTTTTTTTACATCTTTTCTTCTAGTATCCACTCGAATTCCAAAGCATTTTTATATTATACGTTTTCTAAAAATATCCCGTGAATTCCATTGCTATAAAAGACCGCGTCTATGGAGAGTACTCTATTAATGATCCTCTCCTGGTTGAGTTGATGAATTCCCGGCCCGTGCAGAGGTTAAAGCATATTGCGAATGCGGGCATTTCTTCAAAGGTAATCCCAAACCGCAATGTTTCAAGGTATGAGCATTCAGTGGGTGTTATGAAACTGCTCAAGGATTTTGGTGCGCCTTTGGAGGAACAGGCTGCAGGGTTATTGCACGATGTTCCTCATACAGTATTCTCTCATGTGGTTGACAGCGTGTTTGGGTGCAGTCAGACACAGGATTTTCACGAGAAGTTCCACAGGGACATTATCCTTAATTCAGAGATACCCGAGATATTGAAACGGTTCGGTTTGGATGTTGAGTATATACTTGACGATAAGAATTTCCCGCTTCTTGAGCGTCCACTGCCAGACCTCTGTGCAGACCGCTTAGATTATTCAATGCGCGATATGTGTGCCGCCTACAACCTAAAAAGTAGGTTTGATGAACTCCGAAAGCATCTGATTGTGCACGGGAGTGGGCCCGACCGCGAGGTAGTATTTGACGGGAGTTATTATGCACTTCAGTTTGCGCTATTATTTATGGATGCATCAAAAACACTCTGGGCAAATCCCAGGGAGATGGCCGCATATGAGATATTTGCAGAGGCAATACGGCAGGGGCTCAATAAAAATATTATTTCTGAGAGTGATTTATTCACTACTGATGATGTATTCTTTGCCAAGCTTGAGAATGCGCATGACCCAGCAATATCTTCGCTGCTCGCCAGGATTACACCCCAACTGCAAGTGGTTGATAACCCTCATGATTTTGATTTTCACTGCAAGACAAAACTCCGCTATGTTGACCCAAAGTTTATCACACAGTATGGTGAATTGAGGAGTGTTTCTGAAGTGTTTAGCGAATATGGCAGGATGATTGAAGGGCACAAGAAAGAGATGGAGAGAGGCGTTTATATAAAAATCGTTTTTCCCAACTAAAATAAGTATTTAAATATTCCATCTGATTGTATAGTATGCGGAAGGGACAGGGTTCAATAGAGTACCTGCTCATATTAGGCGTGGTTATTGTTCTTGTTCTCATTATAATCGGCGTAATTGTAGGGTTCCAGAGCAGTGTTACATCTGTATCAAAACAGCAGAGTGATACTTACTGGGCTGGGGCAGATATAGGGATACTTCCTAACCATCTGGTTAATTCCAGCGGCGCATACATTACAGTGAAGAATAACAGGCCGTTCAGGGTCAAGATAATGGAGATCAAATTTATAGATGAGACAGGAAGTAAAGGCGAACTGCCAGCATCGTTTACATTGTCGCCCGGTGCATCCGCGAATGTGGTGGTTGGGCAGGTATCATGCATCAGCGGTTCCGATTACTCTTATACTGTTCAGGTAAAATATTCCGAGCCATCCTCCGGCCGCATATTTACATTTACTGGAGAGACACCACTCATAGGAAAATGCCAGTAAGCCCGACACTTATTTGATTTTTATTTATTTGTAATCGTGCAATCAGAATCAATTCTCTGCGTGAATATGCCTTTTCCGTTTACACTTAATATACCCTCCTCTAAAGTAATTATGAACATCTCTCCATTCTCATCTGTAATCTCCATTCTATTGCTCAGCGTTTCATTAACATATCCTTCCTCTTCAAATATTATCCCATCTGTACTACTGCTCACTTTTAATTTAAGTGGAACTCCGTGATCCGCCCATTGCCAGTTCTTGGTTATCCCAACTGCACCCGTAGATAGTTTAGCTTCAAATGAGGTGGGATGTTTAACCTCAGTATTCCATACACCCCCATCAAACCACATCTCAGTATTACCGCATTTAAATTTAGGTGTAAAATCAACTGAGAAATTTGCATTTCTGAGTGCGTTATAATTCCCTACAATTGCTTTATACTCTTGAATGTGGATGGCTCTCCCGAGATTTCCGCTTATTGTATTTCCGTGTATATTTATTCCATATAATGCGTTCCCGCTCTCTCTTAAATTGAATGATGAATAGTCGATTGGTTCAACGGGTTGCAGTGATGCCTGTATGGTAATCAGGTATGCAAATGAGAGTGCAAGCATAAGTACAATCACGGTATAGATGAACCCTCTCATATATTCACCCTGCACGCAGTGAGTTCTGCCAGGTACGGTCTCCCGTTTGCATCCACATATATGTATGTGTATTTATCTGTGTTGCACTCACATGTGCTCTCCCTCTCTATTACTTGCATCTTCTCATCAAATAGTGTGTACGCACCGCACATATTGATGCGCGCGAGCAGTTCAGTAGGCGGGATATGCGTCTGCTGGTGCATCACGGCAATATTCATTTGCGTAAACGCCGAGCTGTAATTATCAGAATATATCGGGAGCGGTGTGCTTATGATTAGGAATACAAACAAGAGTGCAACCATTGCATCAATTGTAAATACAAACCCCTTCATATTTTCATCTCCTGCTCTTATTACTTTTGCACATCTCTTCATTTTAATTTGGCCCTTCATATTATCTCCTGCTTAACCACATATCAACCGTGCACACCTGGTCATCCATGGTTATGAGGATGGTTTTGCGCAGGGCCTCATCATTTTTTATCCCGCCCGAGATCTTTGAGCCATTGCACATTAGCACTAATTGAATATCATATGATACACCTTCCCTTGTCAGCCCATACTCCGTTCTCACTTGTTCATATCTTTCCTCATTATTGAGCGAACTGACAAATTTTGAGAAATCCGAGTTTACTGCAAATGCACCGCGATTGAATTCGTATTCATTCGTTGTGAACATTTTCTCTGCAACTCTATCCATAATAGCTTCCTCGTGCACGCTTCTTGCAGTTTGCTCAAACTGCGCATTAGTGAAATTTATGTATGAGATGAGTGAGAGTATGGTAATGAGTGAGATGGCCAGGGAAACCCCTACATCCTGTACAAAAATCTGCCCTCGCATACATCTACTAATCAGCAGTTATTATTAAATAATAAAAATCAGCCATTGTTCTTAAAGACTGTTCCTTCAAGGTATTCCATCTTCTTTATCCCGCCGTCAAACACCTTCATATCCTTGATCTCGCTGTCATCCACTGTTACGAGGTATACCTTATTATTATCGCTCATGAGTACTTTTCCTGAGAGTTTATTCCCCTTAAACTTCAGCTGTGAAGTGTCAATCTTAACATTCTTTGGAAGGTCTTCCGGCTTTACATCTGCAAGTGCAGCGTTTATCCTGTCAAGGGATGTTTTTGCATCTTTGTAAATCTTGCTATCCGGATCAAACTGCGGAAGCAATTCCTCGAGATTTTTCTTAATCTCGCTCAACCTCTTGAGTATAATCATACGCATCATTCACACCACCTTGTTCCTTTTTGGAACACCACTAAATCTTCCTTTTGGCTCTTCCTTTTTTAAAGGAAGGTTATATAGTGCTAACAATTCTAACAATTTTTCGCTATCTCCAATAGCGCCCTTGATTTCTTGTTTGGGATCTTTCTTTTGGGCTGTTGTAGAGGAGGACATTTTTACACCCAACCTAATATTACCTGCGAGATATATAAATGTTTCTTGGGCCTGTTTTTGCAGGGCCCTCTTGTCGTGAGACATATAAATGTTGCTTTCTCTAAATTCAGTCGTTAATGCGGCTGTAGTCTAACCTGGTTAGGACATGGGCTTCCCATGGAATGCGCGTGAAAGCCCATCCGAAAAAAGCCTAGGACCCGGGTTCAAAAGCACTGCACTTTCTTTAGAAAAGAAAGTGCACAAAGGCACTTTCTTTGGGATGCCTAAGAAAGTGCACAAAGAAAGGCTTTCTTTATGCTGGCGCATAAAGAACCTGCACTGCACTTTCTTTAGAAAAGAAAGTGCACTAAGAAAGGGAAAATCCCGGCAGCCGCATTCTTTTGATAATGGAAGGAGATGGGTTTGCAATGGACCATAACGATATTGAGAAGAGCATAATAAAATTTTGGGAAGAGAACAAGATATTCGAGAAATCTGTTGAGCAGAGGCCCTACGATAAGCAGTATGTATTCTATGACGGCCCGCCATTTGCAACTGGCCTGCCTCATTATGGCCACATTCTTGGTCTCACGAGCAAGGACCTATTCCCTCGATACTGGACAATGAAAGGGTACAGATGCGAGAGGAGATGGGGCTGGGACTGCCACGGTCTTCCCATTGAGAATATTGCAGAGAAAGAGCTCGGCATAAAAGAGAAGAAAGAAATAGAATCTATGGGCATTGCAAAGTTCAACGAATTCTGCCGTTCAAAGGTGCTCTATTTTGCAAGTGAATGGAAGAAGACAGTAATTCGCATGGGCAAATGGATAGAATTTGACAATGCGTACAAGACAATGGATAATACGTATATGGAAACGATCTGGTACATATTCAAGGAATTATACAACCGCAAGTTCATCTACGAAGGCAAGAAGATATTGATGTACTGCCCGCGTTGTGAAACCCCACTCTCAAATGCAGAGATTGCAATGGACAACAGCTACAAGGATGTTACAGAGAAGACCATTACTGTAAAGTTCAAACTCAAAGATGAGGAGAACACTTATGTACTCGCGTGGACAACCACCCCCTGGACGCTCATAGGCAATGTTGCACTTGCCATAAACCCGGAGATACCTTATGTGAAAATAGAGGTACGCGGTGAAAAATTAATCCTCGCCAAGGCGCGGTTTGAAGCGATGGATATCAATGCAACCGTGCTTGAAGAATTCCCCGGTTCAAAACTTCTCGGGAAGGAGTATGAACCTCTCTACCCTGTGAAGAGCAATAAGAAAGGATTCTACCTAATCGATGGAGGCAATGAAGTCACAACTGAGGAGGGAACCGGTGTTGTGCACATGGCGCTTTACGGTGATTTTGACTACAGAATGATCGTCAAGTATAACCTCCCGATCGTACAGCACATAGATGATTCCGGAAGGTTGAGAGATGGGCCCGAACAATGGAAAGGGATGTGGTTCAAACATCTCGATAAGCACGTTATCGAAGATTTAGAGAACCGCGGCCTGCTTTATGAGGTTATTGATTACACGCACTCCTACCCATTCTGTTATAGGTGCGGCACCCCATTGTTTTACAATGCAGTGGATTCGTGGTTCATAGATATACAGAAGATAAAGAAGAGGCTTCTGGAGAAAAACAGCGAGATAAACTGGCACCCAGAGAATATCAAGGAGGGAAGGTTTAAGGATATACTTGAGACCGCACCTGACTGGAGTATATCCAGGAACAGGTTCTGGGCTACTGCAATCCCAGTGTGGAAATGCACACAGGAGGGCTGTGATGGCATTGAAGTAATCGGGAGCATTAAGGAGCTTCAGGAGAAAGCAATAGGAAAGGTGCCGGATGATGTTGACCTCCACAAGCACGTTGTTGATGATATACAGCTGAAATGCCCAAAATGCGGGGGTGTGATGAAGCGCATCCCCGAGGTTATAGACTGCTGGCTCGAATCCGGGAGCATGCCATACGCGGCGAAGCACTGGCCGTTTGAGAATAAGGAATGGTTCAACAACAATTACCCGTGCGATTTTGTCTCGGAATATGTGGGGCAAGTGCGTGCGTGGTTCTATTATATGCACGTAATGGGTGTACTCTTATTTGACCACCCGCCGTTCAAGCATGTTGTTGTTTCCGGGAATATGCTTGCAAGCGATGGCACAAAGATGTCAAAGTCAAAAGGCAACTTCCCGGACCCGATGATCATATTCGATAAGTACGGTGCCGACTCGCTCAGGTTCTACCTTATGTCTTCTAACCTTATGAAGGCACAGGATATCAACTTCAATGAGGAGCATTTGAAGGAGCTTTACAGGAAGGTATTCATGCTACTCTCTAATGTCCACCAGTTCTATATGCTCTATGGTGAAGGCAATGCAGTTTTTGATGATACCTCATCCAAAAACCTGCTTGACAGGTGGATGATTGGGAGAACCAATGAAACCCTGAAGCGCATTACCGAATATCTGGATGATTACAATACGCCGGATGCGTGCAGCGAGATGGTAAACTTCATAGATGACCTTTCCACGTGGTATATAAGGAGAAGCAGGGCAAGGTTCAAGAGCGATGACCCGAAAGAGCGGGAGGAGGCGGTCAGGACGCTGGCATATGTTCTCAATACTACTGCAAGGATGCTTGCGCCCATCTCGCCGTTCATGCCTGAGTATATCTACCAATCGTTTAGGAAGTACAATAAAGAATTAGCTGAATCCGTGCATCTTGATTCCTGGCCCACTTATTCGGATAAATTCATAGATACAGAGCTAAATAAGAATATGGCACTCACTAGGGAAATAGTCAGCACGGCGCTTGAAGAGAGGGAGAAGAAGGGGGTTGCAGTGAGGCAGGTTCTTAATACGCTTGCTGTTAAAGGTGTATCCTTGCCCCCCGAGTATCTTGAGATCATTAAAGAGGAAGTAAATGTCAAGAATGTGATGCTCTCAGACCCCTCTGCAAAAGAGTTATCAGTGGAGCTTGATACTACAATTACTCCTGAACTTAGGCTTGAAGGGCTGGCAAGGGATATGATTAGGAAGGTTAACAGCTACAGAAAAGAGAGCAAGCTTACAATTAAGGACCGCATTACACTATTTGTGGAGACGGATAGCGGGCTGCTGCGCGAGTGTATATCCAAGTATGGCAAGGATATAATGCGCGACATTCAGGCAGATGAGATAAAGATGGAACGCGGTGATGGGCCCGCAAAAGAGCTTGAAGTGGGCGGAGAAACAGCCTGGATTTCTATAAAGGTCCATAAATGATTTAATATTTAATAATTTACCCCTAATTTATTCCTAAGGGGAATGATATTATGCACGTACCTAAACCTAATGAGCTTAAGGAATGGCGTGAGCGCCTTGGGATATCACAGGCAAAAGCATCTGATGCAGTTGGGATCACTCAATCATACCTGGCAAGAATAGAGAGCGGCCATTCAAACCCCTCTTATAATCTCATTCTGAAGCTTGCGGATTTTTATAACAGTGTTGAGGGGGCCAAGGAGGAAACGATTAAGGATAAGTATCATAAGGGAATAGATTATGTAGATGCCACCGATACTTTGGAAAAGGTGGCTTCTCTTATGAAGTGGAAAGGTTATTCTCAAGTACCGGTGTTTAGGAATGGCCACAGTGTAGGCAGTATCAATGAAATGCAGGTAAATGCACAGATTCATGAATTGGGCCGGGAAACAGCAATGAAAGTAGTAGTTTCAGATGTAATGAGCGCACCTTATCCGGAGCTTGATGAGGATAGCCCGCTCTCTCTTGCAGCATCAATGCTCAAGCATGTCCCGCTAATCCTTGTAAAACGAGGGCAAAACTTAGTAGGTGTACTCACAAGGAGCGATTTGTTATAAGAAATAGAAAAGTAATAAAAAAAATCAGACAAGGCTTATCTCAATGTGGACGGTATCCGGCACGCGAACGCGCATTATCTGCTTGAGCACCTTTTCATCCCCTTCAACGAGGAGCATTCTTTTGTGAATGCGCATCTCCCATTTCTCGTAGGTATCTGAACCGTCACCGCAAGGCGTTCTCCTTGTGGGGAGAACAAGCCTCTTGCGAGGGAGGGGGATGGGGCCATGGATTGGGATCCCGCCCATCTTGGCTATATCCACAATCTGCTTTGCCACACCATTTACTTCCTCGTACGATTTTCCCACGAGTTTTATGCGTGCTGACACCATTTAAACCACTACTTTTTCTCGGTTGTTGCCTCTGTAATATCCAGGACGACACCAGCCGCAACGGTCGCACCCATATCACGGATTGCAAACCTGCCAAGTGCCGGGAAGTCTGAGTACTTCTCAATAACAACTGGCTTGAGCGGCTTAATCTTTACAACTGCAATGTCACCTGTTTTCAGGAAGTCCGGCTTACCAGCAGACTGTCCAGTCTTTGGATCTTTCTTTTCTATAAGCTCCACGAACTGGCCCGCAAACTGTGCTGTGTGGATGTGGAAGACCGGGGTGTACCCTACAGAAATTGCAGTCGGGTGCTGAAGCACTACAACCTGTGCCTTAAACTCAGCTGCAACCTTGGGAGGTGTGTTCGGATCTCCAATCACATCTCCTCTCTTCATATCTTTCTTCTCTATGCCTTTAATGTTAAAGCCGATGTTATCGCCCGGTACTGCCTGTGTTACTTCCTGGTGGTGCATTTCAATCCTCTTAACCTCACCCTTCACACCAGCAGGCATCACAACAACTGTTTGCCCAGGTTTAAGCGTACCTGCCTCAACACGGCCGACAGGAACAGTTCCGTGGCCGGTAATCGTAAACACATCCTGCACCGGTATCCTCAATGGCTTGTCCAATGGTTTAGGCGGAACCTTAAACCCATCAAGCGCCTCTACGATGGTTGGCCCGGTGTACCAAGGTGTTTCACCACCTTTCTTAACTATGTTAACCCCGTTGTACGCTGAAATGGGGATGAAAGGTATCTCATCGGTCTTGTACCCGATGCTCTTGAGCATTGCAACCGCCTGTGTCTTGACATCCTCAAACTTTACGCGGTCAAAGTTAACGGCATCCATCTTATTCATTGCAACGATGAACTGGTTGATACCAAGCACCTTTGCAAGGAATGCGTGCTCCTTTGTTTGTGGCTGTATCCCATCTTTAACTGAAATGACGAGAACCGCCGCATCTGCTTGTGATGCACCCGTGATCATGTTCTTAACGAAGTCCCTGTGGCCCGGTGCATCGATGATCGTGAAGTGGTACTTCTGTGTTTTGAACTCCTTATGGGAGATATCGATCGTAACTCCCCTTTCCCTCTCTTCTTTCTGCGTGTCCATCACGAACGCAAACTCGAAGGTTGGTTTTCCAATCCTTTCAGCCTCTTCTCTGAGCTTCTTAAGTTCCTGCTCAGGTATTGCCCCTGTATCGAACAATATCCTTCCGACCGTTGTTGACTTTCCAGCATCAACGTGGCCGATAAAGACAATGTTCATGTGCTCAAGCTTTGCCATTCATTTTCACCTCTAAACTAAGGTGTTATATTAAAATACGATAATTTTAAAATCCTTTTGAAGAACCCGCGAGAAAGGGCCCATACGGGTTTAAAGCTCTTTTGTGATATCAACCCACGGCGCTCTCAGCGTTTTCTTGCTCTCCTTATCCATTATGATTGCATCAACATCCGCAACTGTTTCCTCGAGCGGCTTATCCGTGATTACCTCGTAAATCTCAGTCAGCTTTTCCTTGTACCTCTTTAAGGACCGTTCAGTGCAGTAATCCAGAAGTTCTGAATAGAGGTTGGCCTTGATCTTCCCCTCCTCATACCCCCTCTGCTTGAGCCGTTTCTCAAGTGATTTCAACGGAGTTCTGAGGATAATAAGCTTGTCCAGCGCAAGCCCAAACTCGCACACAAGATGGCCCTCCACGATGCAGTTGTCGGGCAGGCTCTCCAGCTCTTTCCCAAGAGCAGTCATATTTACAATTAGTGCATCATCATTTGGGTCAATCTTTGTCCAGAGGCCTTTTTCTTTTACCAGCGCATTAACATCAATGAGGGAGAGCTTGTACTTTTCTGCGAGATGCTTTGCAAGGGTTGTCTTGCCTACCCCCGGGACACCTGTAATACCAATCTTCATTACTATTGATTTGAAAAAGAGTTGTTATAAACTTTTTTATTCGGCTGATGTCCAGCAGCCCACTCAGCAAACAGATAGCCGCAATCGTATGATACTATGGATATAAAATAGGAAACCTCAAAGTACGCGAATACGAGCGCTGTAATGGGTGTAACGAGGCGGGCGCCAAGTACTCCCCTCTTCCGCTTGTTTTCTTTCGTTGAATAATCGTGCAGTTTTTCATCTGCAAATGCGGATATCATAAATGCAATGAGAATAGATGCATCTATTGTAGCCCCGAGCGAACCGGCATAGAGCGCAAATGCCAGGACGGTAATCGCGGCCAAGTAGTGTTCTAATTTATCTACCTTGAATGCCAGCGTGTTGCCGAGCAGTATCCCGCCCATTTGGGATATGAGTTTTGTATTGGCAAGGCCAACAATGCCTATTGCAGTTCCATAAATGATCCCGAGCGGGAGAGAGATGGCCAATGATTTCCTCTTTCTCTCAGAATATAGATCTGCAATCTTTGTGAGAAATCCTGCAATGAATGCCAGAGGTATATACAACATCTAAAAACACCAATTTTATCTTGGCCCGCCGCTTTCAATGTATATGATAGATTTCATAATGAGTTTTGCCACAAGTGCATCGCAAGCGTGAAACCCTTCCTGTGGTCTCAGCTCGGTTATATCCATACCCACAATATTCTTTTCCCTGCACACCGCTTCAAGCAGGTCATTTACCTCGCGCCAATTCATCCCTCCCGGTTCGGGTGTACCTGTTGCGGGCATTATTGAAGGGTCAAGCCCGTCAACATCAAATGTTATGTATACATCATCACTTAGATCGTGCAGGATCCCTTCAATGTCCTTGTAGTTTGCAATTATATTCCCGAATTTTCTTGCATTTTCAATATCCTCCTCACATGCGCTGCGTGTTGCAACGTGCACCACATCATGGTTCTTGCTTGCTTCATAGAGCGCACATGCATGGGACTGTCTATTTCCAAAATATTCCTCGCGCATATCAAGATGTGCATCAATATGGAGTATTGATACGTCAGGTGGAAGCGCCGTAAGTATTGGAATAGAAATGCTATGGTCTCCCCCTATACTAAGGGGCATTTTACCCCTTTTCATGATCTTTTCAACAGTTTCATGGATCTCCTCATATTTAATCGGCTCAATAGTCGCAAACTTATAATCTGAGATGTTTGCCCCCGTTTCAAAATCATAGTGCTCTATCTCTCTTGATACCCTGATCACTGCCTCAGGCCCTTTTGCAGAACCGTTGAGCCATGAGACATTTGCATCGTGCGGGATAGGCACAATTATGTAGTCTGCTTCATCATACGAAGCAGAATCTGCACCCATAAACTTTTCACTCATATATTTGTTTTGGGCCCAATTATTTTATATGGGTTGCGAGGTTGACACCAAAACATTGCGTGCAATGCAGGAGCATTTGTCGAGTAAAGTAATTCTCAAGGATATGTTTGGTGATCTAAAATCAATAGGTGGGGTGGACCTTGCATATAGAGGGGATTTAGGCGTATGCATCATTGCAATATTTGATTACAAACGCATGGAACAGGAGCACGTTTTTCATTTATATGATAAGGTTGATTTCCCATACATTCCGGGGTTTCTCAGTTTTCGTGAGGGGCCTCTCATTAAGAAATTGTATGCTAGGTTAGAGCAAAAGCCGGATATGCTCCTCGTGAATGGGAATGGTATACTCCACCCTCGGTTCATAGGCCTTGCATCGCATATTGGTGTGGAACTGGATATCCCAACCATTGGAGTAACCCAGCATCTATTATGCGGAAATGTAAAAGAGGATGGGAGAATATATATGGGGAAACGGCAAGTAGGGTATGCATATTCTAAGGATGCACATCATCCCATATACATCTCGCCCGGGCATAAAGTATCACTCAAAAGCTCTCTCAAAATTGTTAAGCACTGTATAACTGGGCATAAACTTCCTGAGCCATTGTACATTGCGGATAAGCTTTCAAAACAACTCATTCAAGCGAATTGAGAATGCCTAATGAGAGAAGCGCGCTTATGAACAGTACAATACTTGCAATGCACAGCTGTTCTGTACGTGTAGGTGCCTCCTGGTTTTCGGGTTCGGTTTTGTTGATTACACTTGTATTCTTTTCCTGAATAGATTGCACTTCACTCGTTTCCTCATTAAGTTGAGGCAATTCGCCAAATACCTGTATCGTCACATTTAAGCTCCCGCTATTATCTTTGTATACATCTATACTCTCGCCTTTTTTAGGTTCATATATACCGAGCAATAATCTGCCCCTATTAGTAGCATACCCCTCCCAATTGCTTCCCACACTGAAAACATCCCCATCGCCAAACTTGCCTATGAGTTTTCCCGGTGGGAATGCAAGGAAAACGTTGGAGAGTCCATCTGGACCGGTTTCAAACTGTGGTCTCGGGTCATACCTCCACTTGCCATTTGCATTTATCACAACGTATTGCCCAGGTTCAACGTAAAGCGTCTCAGTCCAACTAGTGTTTGCAGGGATATTGAAAGAACCGGATTTAATCAGGGAGAGGTTTGCCGGTGGTAATGCATAGGCTATTGCAGAGATGAGCGCGATCGCAAAGAGTACATGTATGAATTGCATGTTGTATAAATCGGAGCAATTGTATTTAAACCTTAATACAGCTAAATAAAGCGGTGGGAATATGGCAAAGTATGAGACAATAAATAACCTTGCAAAGGCTTTTATCGGCGAGAGTATGGCGCGAAACAGGTATACGATGTATGCGAGTGTTGCGAGGAAGGAGGGGTATCAGCAGATTGCTGAGATATTTACGCTTACTGCCAACAATGAGCTTGAACATGCAGAGTGGAACATGCGTATGCTTAACCAGTTGATAGAGAGAACTGGTGAAAAGCCGGATATTAATGTGGATACGGATGTGCCACATGTAGTGAAGTCAACTGCTGAGAACCTGAAAGCGGCGATTGAAGGTGAGCATTACGAGTTTACGAAGATGTATCCCGAGTTTGCTGATGTTGCAGAGAAGGAAGGGTTCCCCGAGGTTGCTGCAAGGTTGCGTGCGATTGCAAAGGCCGAGGCGCATCACGAGGAGAGGTATAAGAAGCTGCTTGAGAATGTGCTCAACGGTACGGTGTTCAAGAAGAGCCAGAAGGTCTATTGGGTTTGTATGAAGTGTGGTTATGTACACGAGGGCCCAATGCCTCCTGCAAGATGTCCATCGTGCGATCATGAGAAGGAGTACTTCATGATAAAATGTGAAGAATACTAATTTTACCTAATTTTTAATGTTTTAATTCCGAACCACCACGAGTGCGGATCCATTTCAGATAATGCCAGAGCCCACTTTTTTGCAGTTGCAGTTTTTAGGTTGGGGGTTATGCGTTTTATCCATTCGCGCGCGTGCACATACCCCTTAAACTCATACTCGCGCGCGCTCACAAGGTTCTCTAGAAGGTCTGCATCCCTGCATATTGAATTGATTTTCTCATCGTTGAACCCGTTGACTGCATCGAGCACCTTCTGTTTCTTTTTTGCATCGAGGCGTTCAACCATCTCGTTCACCGCAATCTTCTCGGCATCCTTCTTGCTCTCCCAATACTTTGCAGTAATCTTGTTCACATCACCTATCCTGCACTCGCCAAGCTCGTGCATCACAAGCGCACTTGCACATTTGTGCGGGTCGGCATTTTCCTCTATTGCAAGCAGGTAGGCAATCACGGATGCGCGGAACACGTGCTCCGCTACTGATTCTGGGTTCTCTATGTGAATGTGGGCCCAGCCTGAGCGTGGTGTGTATTTAAGGACACCTGTTTCGTATATGAATTTCATCTGCTCAAACGTGCTCTTTGCCCCGCTCTTCTCGATATTATCTATGAGTGCAAGTACATTCTCCTCATTTGCTATCCAGAACCCTCTCTCCTTTGCATAGTCCGCGAGCCTTCCTTTAGGGTTTAGCACGATTGGGTATGCAACACTCTGAAGTAATGACAAGTCATTGAGTGTGCTACCGAGTGCGAACGATTTAGATGTATCTATTCCATTCTCTATTATTATATCATGCACTATGCTTTCACCTTCTGAACCCAGCTTATGGAAATTTGTAAGTATTTCTCCAGTATATTTTCCTTTCTTAACTTCGAGTTCTGTTGCCCTGAGTTCATTTATGCCCATATGCTCTGCTATTATCTTTGCAGGGAGTACAGGGGAGAATGTGAGCGCAAAAATCTTGTACCCATTATCCTTGAAATGCTTGATGAGTGAAAAAGAGATGGGTGGGATGGTTTTGATAAATGCTGTGGAGAATTTGCGCGCGTACTTTTCAAATTCGCTTTCCTTCTGTTCGCGTGCAATGTTTGCATACACTGATGTCCACTCCTGAACAAAAACCGGTGGGTCTAGTAATCCATCACTATATGCTTCAATGAGATGCTCGTGCTGTTCAAATAATTCCTCATCAATCAGCTTGTTTGCGCCGAGGTATCGCACCCATGCGATCCCGATATGGTCGCACAATGTTCCGTCAAGAGTTGTGATTAAGGCCTTAGTCATTTTTCCCCTTCTTTCCAATATCAATGGAAATGTTTAAATATCTTGGTTTTTAGGTATTATTGTTGATGAAAAGGCTATTTATTGTTCAACAAAAAGAGAAGGAGAAAACCCCTAAAGAGAAGATAAAAGAAGCACTAAAAACTGCTGCAGCGAGTACCTTAATATCAAGCCTTCTTTACTTAAGCGATGCGTACGGGTCTGTAAGAGAACAATCAATTCCATCAGTTAAAGTAATACAATCTGAACCTATTAAAGAAATACGCGAAAGTACTCCTGAAAAAAGAGATGTGTTTGAGGTTAGTTTTAATTATAACCCCCATCAGATTATTACGACAAATGGCATATTTGGGGATAGTGAAGTGAGAAATATTATTTTGCATATAATACGTGATCCATCATTTATCGCGACGATAAAAGTGAAAGAAGATGAGTTTGTCTTAATGCATAGTAATAGTAGTGAAACATTCCAATCTATAAATAGATACAAAATCCCTAAGGACATTCCTTCAAAAAGTATTGATAATTATATTATTAAAAACATCCTTATAACGGATGATCCTAAAGATGTTATTAAAAAACCTAACGATGTTATTATAATGGGTCTTGAGAGACAGAGTACGATTTTTGTTTACAATGGTCAGAATAAGTTTACACAGTTTGTATTTTTCAAGGAAACTAAAAAAGAGGATCCCTATCCGTATGCGATTTGTGTTCAGAAATTTGGTAAGACATATTTGTATTTTTATAAAGATGGTACTCCTTCTTATTTAAAAGAGGATATCAACTCAGTACTTAGGATTGTTCCTGATCTTGAAAGAGAAGTGCCAATAAAACAGTGTTTACAACCCGACCATACATTTTTTGATAGTGATTATGATTATCGCAATAAAAATATTGAAGACTTGCCGACACTTTCAAATAGAGATAAACCAAATCTTTCAGATAAAGAAATTTTAGAAAGAATGAATATTCCTCCAGAGAATATGAGTAGATATCCAGAGGAGATGATTTCAAATACGATTGACATTTTAAAGAGAGGTGCACCAAAAAAGGGTTCAAAAGGTGTTATATTATTTCTTACAGCACATTCTGATTATAATGGCTCCTTCTCATCTGTATATAATATTAAACATCATCTTAAGGAAGGTTATGAGCCAGTAATACTAGAATTTGGTGATAAGAGAGATTTCATTGATCAAATTTTATTTTATGCAGATATGATGAAGGTTCCGGCAGATCTTATTTATATAAGAGGGCATGGAGAACCATACAGAATTGAAGATTTGTATCTTCCTTTAATCCAGGATAGCTTTAGTTCTAAACAAATGTTGGCATCTATTGGGAAGGTTATAAAACCAACGGGCACAATTATTCTTGAATCTTGTAATGCTGGTAAATCTGAAGATGGGATTGCATACGATTTATCCAAATGGTTTAATAATGTTCGTATTTTTGCAGCACCATACGTTACAGGGATACCTAGTTATAGATATTGGTTTGCAAGAGATAGTACCCTTTTAGTTCAGTACGTTCAATTTGACCCATCAGATAATGTGACAGTAGATTCTAAACAAGATTCTGATTTAAAATCTAACATTTTTGTAAATGATCAACCAATTATTGAGAGCCTCATTATACCACCGGTGTTTTATAATAATGTTATTTTTAATAACAATGTCGCGCTCATAACAACTTCAGACTTTAAGGGAGAAGGGAAGGTCAATCTCAACCTTAATCATTTTTCCATGGTTCACTTACGCTCAGCACAATTTTCATCCAATCTAAGGCTTAATGCAGTTCTTCTACCAACAGATAACCCAGTATTTGATTTTGGGATTAACCTGAATACTTTTTCTCTTTCCAGAGCAGGGGACGATTATGAGGCCTATTATACCGATAATTATCTTATTAGTCATTATTTTGTAGGATTTTCATTAGCTCCTCTTGCAATTGCAGATACGTTATACTTTTTAAATTCAGATATATTTCCGGGATTTCACATGATCTTTCCAATACCCAATGCAGGTTTAACCCTTAAGAAAGAAGATACCTTTGAGCGATTCTTTTTTAATTTCTATTCGGGTTTTAGCTCTCTAAGTTGGGGTAAGATAATTAAGCAGTTAAATACCCCAAGTTATACTAAGGATGGAGTAGCTTCACTTTATGGTTTAACATTTGAACAAACAGATACACATAAGAGCACATATTTCTCATCCGTACTTTCATTTCATGAGCGATCTTATAATTTAGATGGGAAGACCAAAGATGAAATACCGTATATCGATCTTTCCTTGAATGCACACTACATACGTTTTCCAAAAATAGGAGTTTATACATCTCTTATCTATAATAGTTTTGAGCATTATGATCTCTACTCAAAATACTTTTCAGCAGATTTCCAAGTCTTTCTTTATAGAGATAGCTACACAAGTTGGGGGATAGGTGGAGGATATATCTATTCTAATAGTTCATTTGAGAAACCATTTTCAGCAGGTTATGTAGGCCTTTACTATGATATTTCTAATATAGATCCAGTATTTGCGATTCAGCTCATAAAACTTGGTGGAGGTATACTGTTTAATGATCACTTGATTGCGCCTTACTTTGGTTTCTCTTTTGATAATAGGTCCTTTTACGAATGGTTATTTAGAGAAATAACAAAGAAATAACAGATACAATTACTAAAAAAATGCAATTGAACTTTATTGCCTTACAGCAATACTTCCGAATTTTTTGTATGGTTTATCCGTTGGGGTTTCAAGCCTTTCAAAGTAGACCTGGGATATACGCTCTCCCGCGTACAACCTCAATGTAAATGGTGATACATTAGTAATCTCAAGTATCTGATGATTATCAGAACCGGGTTGTATTACTGCACTCGTAATGTGCACGGTTATCCCTAACCGCGCATACCTGCTTCTCCCACCGAGTATTCCTATCAACCCATTCGATATTTTTATCCTCTCCTTTGTTTTTGCAAGGCAGAATTCACCCGGTTTAACCACTATGCTTTTCACATGTATCTTCTTCATTAACTTGTGCGGATCGGTTGATTCAACAACATCAACCTCCCCGCGAACCTTTCTGGGTATGTAAAACTCATCAGAGAGTGCAAGGTCATACGAGGCCTGATTAAGATACTTCTCATCAAAAGGAGTTATTGCAATATTCCCTCTTTCAATTTCTTTTAGAATGTCTCTATTAGAGAGGTACATATGCGCACCGCATTTACTCTTTCTCAATCTTTCCGCTCTTACCCGCAGATAACTGCTTTGCACCCTTGAATTCAGAGACCCATCCATTTGTGAACTTTACTTTATCCCCAACCTTGAACTTTGTCGCATCATCATTCCACAAGGAGATTTTAATCTCACCGCTGTCATCCTTTAATGTACCGGATGCAACCTTCATCTTGAACCCGTACTTGTTCATAACTTCTCTCGGGCTTTCAAGGTCAATAATCTCACCCTTTATTTCACTGTTAACCGCACCTACTTTCAAATCGGCTATTTTCATACAATACACCTTGTGGTTTGCAATTAGAAAAGAAAGATTAAAAAGAGTATAGGAAATTTCTTTCCTATGCAGGAACACTCACTTTTGCAGTGTATGTTCCCTTAACGTATTTATCTGTACCATCATTGTACTTGAGCATCACTTCCCCGCTCGCAATCTCTCCAATCTGCTTGTTCTTAAATTCATCGCCTAATGTGCAATCAATTGTTGTACTTTGCCCTGGGCTAATATCGCCCCCTGCTTTCCATATAGCTGTTTTAGGGTCTATACCGCTTCCTACTTTGCATGCAATCTGAACACTGGATAGTTGAATTGCCTGCTGGTTTGTTATTTTGAGTGAAAGTGTCCCATCACCTTTAAGGCTTGCAACTTCACATTTGAACCCGATCGGCAGGTTACAGTTATCCTGCAATCGTGCACTTGGGTTCAGTACACCAAGATAGATCAACGCCCCAAGGACGAGCACTATAACGAGGAGTGCCCAACCATAAGTCATCAGGTATTCCATTGCTGCTTGGGCGCGCCTTTCCTTCCCAAAGAATTTTCCAATCATATTAGCACCTCATTACAAGGATTAAACGGAAAATTTAAAAAAGGTTGAAAACTCCAATACATATATGAAGAAGGCCGAATTTGCAGGTATTAAAAAGCATATTGCTACTGCGGTTGCAGCACTCTCTATAACAGCGTTCTCCTCACTCCCTGTCCTCGCAGAGGAAAATTACACATGCAAGCTGGAAGGGGAACATCTAGAATACACAAATGGCAAAAAATCGAGAGGTGTAGAGATTAAAGATGAGGTTCTCAGAAAGCTTAATGTCGGCAATGCAGTTGCACACTATTGCAGTGAGGATTACACATTGATTATATTTGAGCGTGGTATCTATTCTGGTCCGGGTGGAGATTATGTACTTAAAAACGGTACGCTTTTCTATCCAAAGAGCGGTTATATAAATTTGGATAAAGATCCGATATTAAGTAGAACAGTTAAAAAAGCAGAGATAAAATGGGGTAGTGTTGCAGTATTGATTATGAGTAACGGATCAGTGATTGTACTTAAAAACTTAGATGGAAAGGCCAAAAATTTACAAAGTGTTCTTGAGGTTAAATCTATTTCAGATCGAGTGAATTATGAGAACTGCGAGATTGAGATTTCAGGGGATCCGGTTAATACGCTGATCACAATCAAATGGAAGGATGATAAAGGGGTTCCGAGGATTATAAAAAGGTCAATTATAGGTACGAGCAAGGAGGAAGGTGTGAAAGTAAAAGATATAGAAATAAAATAAGAAATTACAGGTAAACACTCTTTGCAAGTGCAAGTCCACCGAGCACGAATAGGATTATTGCACCCGCAGGGCACGGAGATCCTTGTTGTGTGCTGTTCTTGTCTGGCTCAGGAAGTACATTAGTGGTTACGCTAGTAGTTTTATTCTCTATGGATTCTACCACATCATTTACCTTTTCCTGAACAGATTCGTTTTCACATTTAACCTGCCCAACCTCAACTTTAAGTGTATCTGCATTTTTCTTTAGGTCATTGAACTCATTCTCAATATTTGAAAAGTCGCATTTTGAATATCTTGCTTTGAGCGCATTCAACTGTGTATCATAATTGCCAGCACTCTGTGCATACTCCGCACCACAGCACTTGCATGCTGCAACCGCCTGCTTGAATGCATCCACACTCTGCTCTGCCGCAATAACCTTGGGGTTCAATGTTTTTTCAAATTGGGTCTCCGTGTGCACAATCTTTAGAGGCAGGTTATATGTATATTCTTGATTTGTTTTCCTGCACACTGCCCTAAACTTTGCCCACGCATCAAGGGATTCAGTTCCATCACCCTTGCCACCAAACCATATGTTGAATGTGACACGGCAGTTCTCATCTGAGCTTACCACACAGGCAAGTGCTTCGGGTGTATATGTGCCTGTTGAGAAATCATAGTATGAATAGTACACATCCATCTGGCCCGTGCATGAACTTGGATGCACCATCCTTAGAGACATTACAGTATCCTGGAGCTCCTGTGGTGCGTTGCAGTTGCCTATGTCAAGCTCCTGCTCATTGTTAACGAGCCTGCCTCTTGCACCGTCAATCCCCTTAATTGCAACTGAGAAAGACGATGCAGCCATTCCCACTGCCATTATCAAAAGCAGCAGTACAAATGCATATCTGTATTTCATCATATCACCTTTCAATTTTGTTCTGGCAATCCATAAACTGCCTTGCTTCCGAGAAGAGATTCAATCTCAAGCAATCTGTTGTACTTGGCCAATCTCTCTCCTCTGCAGGGCGCGCCAGCCTTTATCATTCCGCATTCAAGTGCAACTGTAAGGTCTGCAATGAACGGGTCGCACGTTTCCCCTGAGCGATGGCTTACAATTATGCCCTTTCTATTATTCTTGCATAATGTAGCTGCATCCATTGCTTCGGTGAGTGTCCCTATCTGGTTAACTTTCAGAAGCAGTGTACTGATAGACCCCATATCTATGGCTTTTCTTATGCGTTCAACATTAGTAACTGTAAGGTCATCCCCCACAACCAAACATTTGCCTGTTTTAGTGAGTTGTGCAAACGATTCAAAATCCTCCTCATGGAACGGGTCCTCAATACTGAATAGCTTATACTCATCAATTATGCTCGTGTAGAACTCCAGGAGTTTATGTGTGTTCATACTTTTGCCATCTATTTTATACTTCTTGTTTATGTAGAATGAAGACGCAGCACAGTCAAGTGATATCCTTACTTTATCTTGGTATCCGCTTTTTTCTATGGCTTTCACGATTAAATCAAGTGCATCGCGTGTTTTCTTGATTGGTGGTGCAAACCCTCCTTCATCTCCTATACCCGTAGCAGATTTTCCATACTTCTCCTCAATAATGCCTTTAAGTTCGTGATATGTCTCGGCGCCCATCTGCATTGCTTCTGCAAAATTCCTTGCGCCTATCGGTACAATCATAAACTCCTGTATCGCAAGCCCGCTGCCCGCATGCTTCCCGCCGTTTATGATATTCATCATAGGCACGGGCAGTCTTGCCGCACCCGGGTTTAGATAATCAAACAATTCCTTGCCTGTTATTTTTGCAGCTGTCCTTGCAACCGCAAGCGAAACCGCAACTGTTGCATTGGCTCCAAGGTTTGACTTGTTCGATGTACCGTCTGCCTTTATGATCTCTTCATCAATTTTCTTCTGGTCAGTGACATTAATCCCCTGCAATGCGCTGCTCAGCTTTCGAACACTTTCAATTGCTTTTGACACGCCCTTCCCGTGAAAAGCAGAACCGCCATCGCGCAACTCTACGGCCTCATACTTCCCTGTTGATGCGCCGCTGGGTGCATCTGCGCTTCCAACACCATCAGCAGTAAATACCGTGGCGCGCAATGTTGGATTACCGCGCGAATCGAAAATCATCCTTGCCGTGATATCCTTTACCTGCACAGAGATACACCTCGCAGTTAATAAACACCTATTCTTTTTAATGCTTAGCCCATTATACTTACCACATGCCCATAACGCTTGATGGCGATCCACTCAAATGCGCGATTAAGCGGGAGATGAAGGTCTCTGAACTTCTCTCCACGCTCGGCATTTCCCGCGAAGTTGTTATCGTAAAATCTAACGGTAAAATTATAACTGAGTTTGACACGATCTCCCCGCGGGATAAGATTGAACTCATTCGTGTTTCTACTGGAGGATAACAAAACAATGAACGCAAAGTGATCATATGGTCAAGTGTTCTTTTTGCAATAAAGTATTGAACTCATCCGTGTTTCTACTGGAGGATAATAAAACAATGAACGCAAAGTGATCATATGGTCAGGTGTTCTTTTTGCAATAAAGTATTGAACTCATCCGTGTTTCTACTGGAGGATAACAAAGCAGGCAGTGTGAATAGCAATGTAGGCAATTCAGATTTATGCTGGTGTTAGCATGGTCAAGTGTTCTTTTTGCAAGAGAGATGCAATTATATATCAACCATACTCAAACAAGTTCTTTTGCGGTAAACACCTCTCTGATCTTACTGAGAAGAGGGCGGGCTCAAACATCCGAAAATACGGGATGATACGCAACAGACATCGTATAGGCGTTGCAATATCTGGCGGGAAGGATAGCCTTACGATGTTATACATAATGCATTCACTGCTTAATAAGGATCGCTCGCGCAAACTCATTGCACTCACGATAGATGAGGGGATAAAGGGGTATAGGGATAAGAGTATAGAACGCGCGCGTGCGTTATGCTCAAAACTTGGTGTTGAGCACCACATCTACAAATTCTCGGATTATGCGGTTGAGATGGACAAGCTTATGTCCGAGGAGCACTCCGACCCATGCTCATACTGTGGCGTTTTCAGGAGATGGATCCTAAACAAGAGTGCTCGAGAACTCAACCTGGATGCACTTGCGATCGGCCACAATCTTGATGACGTTGTGCAGACATTTCAGATGAATATAATGCGGAATGAACCCCTGCGTATTGCGCGGTTTACACCCAACGGTGGCCTCATTGACTCTGAGGAGTTTGTCCCGCGCATTCGCCCTTTATTCAATATCCCGGAACGCGAGGTTATGGCGTATGCGCTCCATAACGGGATTGAATTTCATAATGCAGAGTGTCCTTATGCGCACTTTGCGCTCCGCAACCATGTGCGCGATTTCATAAATGAGATGGAGGATAACTATCCTGGGACTAAATTCCGAATGCTCAATACATACCTATCTCTAATGAGCAAGCTTCCGCTAGATGAAGAGGAGATAGGCATATCCCATTGCAATAAATGTGGCGAGCTTTCATCTACTAAATTATGCAAGCGCTGTGAGATGCTTTTGCGCTTAAACGGTTGAATTTCATATACATTTACAGATGGCGCGGGTGCAGTAGTGAATGGCAACAGCTACAGCAGGATAGATGCAGTAGTGAATGCGGGAGGGTTGCAAAATAGCATTTATTGCATTTGAGCAGATGGCCCCCACGGTTGCTATATCAGTATTTGCAGTAGTGAATGGCAGCAGCTACAGCAGGATAGATGCAGTAGCGAATGCTGGAGGGTTGCAAAATAGCATTTATTGCATTTGAGCAGATGGCCCCACA
>Ga0315298_1000383_pt1 | contig 86136 bp, 81 predicted proteins | sample WHS_1_MG_FD_203077 | JGI IMG/M metagenome (GOLD analysis project Ga0315298, IMG submission 203077) | Extremophilic microbial mat communities from Washburn Hot Springs, YNP, Wyoming, USA - WHS_1_MG | ecosystem: Environmental > Aquatic > Thermal springs > Hot (42-90C) | place: USA: Wyoming...
GGAATTGAAAATATTCCAAAAACAAATTTTATTTTAGCAGCGAATCATCAAAGCCACTGGGATCAGGTAACAAGTGCTTATTTGTGTGTTCCAAGAAAATTTACCTATTTGGGGCAAATTGATAAATATTTTGGGTTTGAAGGATTTTTGAGAAATTTTTTTTATTTTTTAGCAGGAGTTATCCCAATTCATCGCTACAATGAAGAGTCGAAAAAGAAGGCAATGAAAGAGTGTGAAAAAAGGTTGAAAAATGGAGAAATTTTAATTATGTATCCTGAGGGGACGAGAACAAAAACAGGCGAAATTCAGGAATTTAAAACAGGGGTAGCAAAACTTCATTTGAAAACTGGAGTTCCAATTTTACCAGTAGCAACAAAGGGAAATTTTGAATTAATGCCAATTGGAAAAAGATTTCCAAAGTTTAAAAAAATTGTCAGAATTAATGTAGGAAAACCATTAGATTTTAAAAGAGAAAGAGAGATGGCTTCTTTTTTGAGCGAGAACTCCCTTGAATATAAAGAAATCTGCGAAAAAATTACCCAAACTTTAAGAGAAGAAATTTTAAGACTTTTTAATCAACTTCAATGAAAAAAATAAAAAAAATTCTAATTGCAAACAGAGGAGAAATTGCTCTAAGGATTATTAGAACTTGCAAAGAAATGGGAATTAAAACTGTCGCTTTGTGTCCTGAAAAAGGACAAGAAATTCATTTTCTCGAAACTCAGTTGGCTGATGAGTATTATTTTTTAGAAAGGCCAGGAGCCCAAGGTTATTTGGACATTAAAAGAATTTTGGAAATTGCAAAAAAAGCAAAAGTTGATGCCATTCACCCTGGTTATGGTTTTTTGGCAGAAAATTGGCTTTTTGCGAAACTTTGCGAAAGACAAAAGATTAAATTTATTGGACCCCATTATTCTGTCCTAAAAAAACTTGAAGACAAAATTGAAGCAAAAAAGATAGCCAGGAAATTAAAAATTCCTATTTTGCCAATGAGCGAAGAACCAATTAATTCTTTAAAGGATTTAAAAAAATGGATTCAAAAAATTGAGCCCCCGCTTGTTTTAAAAGCAAGAAGAGGAGGAGGCGGAATTGGAATTAGAGCTGTGAACGGAGAAATCACTATTGGCGAAATTTTTACTCTAGCTTTGGGTATTAAACGACAAGTTTTTCAAGCTTTCAAAGACAGCGAATTCTTTTTAGAAAGTTACTTACCACAAGCTCGTCATATTGAATTTCAGATTTTAGGAGATGGAAAAAATTTTATTCATTTGTTTGAGAGAAATTGTTCAATTCAGAGAAGGTTTCAAAAAATCTTGGAAGAAGCTCCCTCTCCCAATTTTTCTCCAGCTCTTAGGGAAAAAATAAGCCAAGCTGCCCTTTCTTTAGCAAAGGAACTTTCTTTTCAAACAGCAGGGACGATTGAGTTTTTAGTTGATGAAAATGGCAATTTTTATTTTTTAGAGGTTAATCCTAGAATTCAAGTTGAGCATCCGGTTACTGAGGCAATTTCTGGGATCGATTTGGTAGAATGGCAGATTAGGATAGCAGATGGAGAAAATTTAAAATTAAGGCAAGATCAGATTAAAATTAATGGTTGGGCGATTGAGGCTCGAATTTGCGCTGAAGATCCGTTGCAAAATTTCAAACCAGCTTCTGGAAAAATAGAGAAACTAATACTTCCTGGCGGGCAAGGAATTTTTATTCATACTTTTTTGCATGAAGGGCAAGAAATCTTTCCTTATTTTGATCCTCTTTTGGTAAAACTCATTAGTTATGGCAAAGATCGACAAGAAGCTATCTTAAGATTAAAAAGAGCCCTAGAAGAAATGACAATTTCTGGAATTCCAACCAACATTATTCTTTTTAAACAAATATTAGAAGAAAAAGATTTTTTAAACGGAAATTATAACTGTCAGTTTTTAGAAAAAAACAAAATTTTAGAAAAGCTAGAAAAAAAAGAAATTCCCTTGAAGGTTATTCAAGAAAAAGTTTATTTAACAGAAGAAGAAATCGCAAATTTGGTTTGGCAAATTTTTAGACACTTTAAACTTTCCCCAAGCAAAGAAAAAAGGGTTTCTTCTTGGAAAAATTTTTATCTTCTAAACGAATGAAATTTAAATTAAAAATAGGAAGCAAAGAGTACGAAATTGAAATTCTTGAAACAGAAGAAGGAGCAAAAATTAAAGTAGATGGAAAAGAATTTTATTTTAAAGAAGAAAATCTAAAACCAAAAACCTTTTTGCCAAAAAAAGAATTTGGAGAGAAAAAAATTCTTTCTCCGGTTGCAGGAGAGGTTTCTGAAATTTTTGTTAAAGAGGGAGAAGAGGTTGAAGAAGGCAAGAAGCTTTTAGTTATTCTTGCAATGAAAATGGAGAATGAAATTTTAAGCCCGGGTTCGGGCAAGATAAAAAAAATTTTGGTTAAAAAAGGAGAAATTGTAAAAAAAGATCAATTGCTTTTGGTTTTGGAATGAAAATAAAGAATTTTGAAAAAATAGCTTCAACTCAAGAAATTGCCTCAAAGCTTTTTAAAAAGGGAGAAAAGCCCTGGACGGTTGTGGTTGCCAAAGAGCAGATAAAAGGCAAAGGAAGAGGAAAAAATTTTTGGTATTCTCCAAGGGGTGGTCTTTACTTTTCTATTTTATTGCCTCCCCTCTCGATTGAAGATGTAGAAATTTTAACAAATTTGGCAGCTTTTTTTGTGGCAAAGGTTATTTTTGAAGAATTAGGAGAAAAAATTTTTATTAAGTTTCCGAATGATCTCTATCTTAATGGAAAAAAAATAGGTGGAATTTTGACTGAAAACACAATCTGTGGTAATGAATACTATTCGATTGTCGGTATTGGCTTGAACACAAACATTAAAGATTTCCCACCTTTTCTTAAGGAAAAAGCCACATCTCTTTATTTGGAAACGCACAAAAAAATCAACAACCAAAAAATGTTGAAAAAAATCTTAAAGGAAATTAAAAAAGGTATTGAAATTTTCCAAAAATAAAATGTCTTTCGAAAAAGAAATTGAAGATTTTGTAAAAAGAGAAAAAGAAAGAGAAAAACCAGAAGCAAAAGAACTCCAACACCAAAAAGGAAAGCTTACAGCTAGAGAAAGGATTGAAATGTTAGTTGATCCAGGCAGTTTTTTTGAGATAGATCCTTTTGCTGAAAGTCGTTTTGAGGATTTAGGCATGAAAGAAAAAAAGCAACCTGGAGATGGAGTCTTAACCGGAATAGGCAGAATTCAAGGAAGAGAGGTTTTTATTTTTTCCCAAGATTTTTCTAAAATCGGAGGTACTTTAGGCGAAGTACACGGAAGAAAAATTATTAAAATCTATCAATTGGCAAGGAAGGTTGGTTGTCCGGTAATTGGAATTTATGATTCAGGCGGAGCAAGAATTCAAGAAGGAATTTTTGCCCTAGATAGCTACGGTGAGATTTTTAGAGAACAAGTTTTATCTTCTGGAGTTATTCCTCAAATTTCGCTTGTTCTTGGACCATCGGCCGGGGGAGCTTGTTATGCACCAGGACTTTCAGATTTTATTTTTATGGTTGATAAAATTTCTTTTATGTTCATTACCGGACCGGAAGTAATTAAAAAAGTTTTGGGGGAGGAAATTTCTTTTGAAGATTTGGGCGGAGCCAGAGTTCAAAATGAAATTTCTGGCGTTTCCCACTTTTTCTTTACTAGCGAAGAAGAATGTTTTATTGGGGTGAAAAGGCTTTTATCTTATTTACCCCAAAACAATTTAGAAGAACCTCCGGCAAAAAAAGGTCTTTTGAGCGAGTTTTTAGAAAAAGAAGCGACTCCAAGAATCGTTGAAATTATTCCAGAAAAAGAAGAAAAGACCTACGACATGAAAGAGATAATCAATGAAATTTTCGATCGAAATTCTTTTTTTGAAATTCAACCCTTATTTGCCCAAAATGTAATTTGCGGATTTGCAAGGCTCGCTGGAAATGTAGTTGGAATTGTGGCTAATCAACCAAAGGTTTTGGCAGGCGTTTTAGACATCAATTCTTCAGACAAAATTGCTCGTTTTGTAAGATTTTGCGATTGCTTTAACATTCCGATTATTAATCTAGTTGATTGTCCAGGATATTTGCCTGGCAAAGATCAAGAACATCAGGGTATAATTAGACATGGGGCAAAAGTTTTATACGCTTTTGCCGAAGCCTCAGTTCCAAAGATTTCACTCATTTTGAGGAAGGCTTTTGGTGGAGCTTTTATTGCTTTAGCTTCTAGGGGTTTAGGATACGATTTTGTTTTTGCATATCCTTTTTCTCAAATTGGAGTAATGGGAGCTGAGCAAGCAGTAAAGATTATTTATAAAAAAGAAATTAACGAATCTAAAGATCCCAAAAAATTCGAAGAAGAGAAAATTAGAGAATTAAAAGAAAAACTTTTAGATCCTTTCTTGGCAGCAAAGTTTCAGAGGATAGATAAAATTATTCATCCAACAGACACCCGAATCGTTTTAGTTGAAGCTCTCGAGTATTTATTAAACAAAAGAGAGCCAAAGGTTGTTAGAAAACACGGTAACTTCCCAGTTTAATTTAAAAAATGGAGACTAAAATTTTAATAGGTGCTTTAAAAGAAATTGCAGAAGAAAGGGGTATTCCTTTTGAAAAGGTAATCGAAAGCTTAGAACAAGCGATTGCCTCTGCTTATAAAAAGGAATACGGGAAAAAGGGTCAGATTATTAAAGCAAAGATTGATTTAAAAACTGGCCAGTTTTCTTTTTGGCAAGTGAAAAAAGTGGTTAATGAAGAAATGATTTTAAAAGAGGGCGAAACGCCAAAAGAAGGAGAAACTAAAGTAAAATTTAATCCAGACAAACACATTCTTTTGGAAGAAGCAAAAAAAATTCAAAAGGATATAAAAGTGGGAGACGATTTGGTTATTCCTTTGGAAGAAAAAAAAGACTTTAGCAGAATTGCCGCTCAAACAGCAAAACAGGTTATTTTGCAAAAGATTAAGGAAGTGGAAAAAGAGACAACTTTTGAGGAATATAAAGCAAAGGAAGATCAGGTGGTTGCCGGAATTATTCAAAAAGTAGACCAAAAGAGTGTTTTGATTAATATTGGAAAAACAATTGGCATTTTGCCAAAAGAAGAACAAGTTCCTGGTGAATTTTATAGGCCAGGCCAAAGGTTGAAAGTTTATATAAAAAAAGTTGAACAGACACCAAAAGGACCGGTTATTATTCTTTCTCGGTCCTATCCAAAATTTGTTTCCCGCTTATTCGAAGCTGAAGTTCCAGAAATCCAACAAGGAATAGTGAAAATAGAAGCCATAGCCAGAGAACCAGGTTCTAGAACAAAGATAGCTGTATCTTCAAAGAAAAAAGAAGTTGATCCAGTAGGAGCAGTGGTTGGACAAAGAGGGACAAGAGTTCAAATAGTCATTAATGAATTGGGTGGAGAAAAAATTGATGTTATTGAGTATTCAGAGGATCCGGCAAAGTACATAGCTAATGCTCTCTCTCCAGCAAAGGTAGTGAGAGTTGAAATTTTACCAAAAAACGTTGCCAAAGCTTATGTTTTGCCAGACCAACTTTCTTTAGCTATTGGAAAAGACGGACAAAACGTGAGACTGGCTTCAAAACTTACTAGTTGGCGAATTGAAGTAGAAACTGTTCAACCTTCTCTTGAAAAAGAGGAGAAAAAAGAGTAAAATTAAAATATGAACCTCATTCCGGTAGTAATTGAAAAAACTCCTTACGGAGAAAGAGCTTACGATATTTATTCTAGATTGCTCAAGGAAAGAATCGTCGTTTTGGGTGGTCCGATTGTTGATCAAGTTGCAAATTCTATTATTGCTCAGCTTTTGTATTTAGCCTCAAAAGATCCAAAAAGGGATATTCAAATGTATATTAATTCACCAGGTGGAGTTTTGACTGCAGCCTTGGCTATTTACGATACTATGCAATACGTTTCCTGTCCAATTTCTACAGTCTGTGTGGGTCTGGCAGCTTCGGGAGCAGCTGTTTTGTTGGCTGCTGGTACAAAAGGAAAAAGATATGCTCTACCAAATTCTGAAATTTTGCTTCACCAGGTGGCTGTAAGTGGAATTTCTGGAGAAGCAGTAGAGGTTGAGATTGCTGCAAAACAAATTTTAAAGTTGAAAGAGAAAGTAAATAAAATTTTAGCAAAACACACAGGTCAACCCCTCGATAAAATCGAAAAAGATACAGACAGAGATTTCTATTTATCGGCCGAAGAGGCAAAAGATTACGGTTTGATCGATGAGGTAATAAAACAAAAAAAATGACGAATTTATTAACAACCAAAAACCATGGAAATAATCTCCATTTTAATTGGAACAATTTTAGTTTCTCTTGGAGCTATTTTGGGTTACTTTGCTCGACAAGAGAAAGCGAAAAGAGATTTACGGACGATTGAGGCCAAAATTGAGCAAAAGATCTTAGACGCGAAAAAAGAGAGTGAGAGAATCTTAAACGAAGCAAGAGAGAAGGCAATTCAGATTTTAAAGGAGACAGAAAGAAAAGAAGAAGAAAAAAAGAGAGCAATTTTAAAAAGAGAAGAACTTTTGCTCCAGAGAGAAAATCTCTTAGATAAAAAAATCGTTGCCTTTGAAAAAGAGAAGGCGGATTTTAATTTGAGGATTGAAAAACTCAAAGAGATCGAAGAGAGCCTTCAAAAGAGAGAAAAAGAGATCGAAGAAAAACTAGAAAGAGTGGCTCATTTAAAAAAGGAAGAAGCGAAAAAGGAACTTTTTTTGGCCCTAGAAAGAGATTACAAAAAAGAGATTTTAGAAAAAATGAAAGAATTGGAAAAGGAAGGAGAACAGAAATTTGAAAGGAGAGCCAAAGAAATTTTGGCCACCGTCATTCAAAAACTTAGCGTCCCTCAAGTTCAAGAATTAACAACTTCTATTTTTCTTTTACCTAACGAAGAAATGAAAAGCAAAATAATTGGAAAAGAGGGGAGAAATATCAGAACTTTTGAGAAACTAACCGGAGTAGAAATTTTAATCGATGAATCATCAGAAGCAGTTACTCTTTCTTGTTTTGACCCCGTTCGAAGGGAAATAGCGAGAATTGCTTTAGAAAAACTAGTCAAGGATGGAAGAATTCAGCCTGCAAAAATTGAGGAAATGGTAGAAAAAGCAAAGGAAGAAGTTCAACAGAAAATAAAAGAAGCTGGAGAAGCAGCTGTTTATGATTTAGGAATTGTGGACTTGGACCCAAAGCTTGTTCAAATTTTAGGAAGATTGGCCTTTAGAACTTCTTTTGGGCAAAATGTTTTACTCCACTCTATCGAAGTGGCTTATTTGGCTTCGGCATTGGCTAGCGAAATAGGGGTCAATCCTTATTTGTGTAAAAAAGCTGGATTATTACACGATATTGGTAAGGCAGTCGATCAAGAAATCGAAGGTTCGCACGTTGAAATCGGAGCAAAAATTTTAGAAAAATTCGGAGTAGAAAAAGAGGTTATTGAAATAGTTAAGCTCCATCACGAAAACATTCCAGATGAAAAAATTGAGGCAATCTTAGTTCAGGTTGCTGATAAAATTTCAGGAGCTAGACCAGGAGCCAGAAAAGAAACAGTTGAGAATTATATTAAAAGGTTGAAAGACCTAGAAAGTTTAGCCCTTTCTTTTGAAGGAGTAAGAAATGCTTGGGCTCTGCAGGCAGGAAGAGAAATAAGAGTTTTTGTAAAGCCAGAGGAAGTTGATGATTTTGGAGCAAAAAAACTGGCCAAAGAAATTGCAAATAAAATCGAAGAAGAACTTCGCTATCCAGGAGAAATAAAAGTCACCGTCATCAGAGAAACCAGAGCAGTAGAGTACGCAAGATAGAGAAATATTGACAATGTCAGTTTTTATATTATATCTAACCAAGGAGGTGGGAAATGAAACTAAGGGGCGAGAAAAGCAAGGAAGTGAAAATTCCGGATTTGGGTTTGAAAATGGCAATTTGCAGTGTGTTAGGAATTCAATTTTATCCAGGAAGACGAATAAGGTTGGAGGATTTAAAAAGGCTAAGCGCGCTTTCAATTTCTGAAGGTATCAAAAGTCTAGAAGGACTTGAACATGCTACAAACCTGGAAACTCTAAATGTGTTTAGGCTAAACCTTGATTTTTCTTCTCTATCTTTACTTCCTAACCTTCGCGTACTTGAGATTTGGTTCACTCAGCTTGGCGATCTTTCGTTTTTGAGAAGTTTGGTCAATTTGAAAGAACTGACACTCAGATTTGATGGAATTTCTGATATTTCTTCTTTAGCTTCTTTAGCCAATCTAACCCGACTTGATCTGGGATGGAATTTGATTGAAGATATCTCTCCACTTTCTGGGCTCAAAGGCTTAGTGGATTTATCGCTTAGCGAAAATGAAATTAGCGATCTTTCTCCCCTTTCTCAGCTGTCTGAACTTCGCAGCCTTTTCTTGCACGGAAATAAAATTACCAATATTTCGCCTTTGGCAAACTTAACAAAGCTAGAAACACTTGACCTTGCACACAACCAGATTGAAGACATATCTCCTTTAATTCAATTGACAAACCTAAGAGAACTTAATTTAGACGAAAACAATATAAAAGATATCTCGCCATTGGTAGCTCTTTCTAATCTTAAAGAAGTTTCTCTTTTTTCTAATCCTTGCTGTATTGTTCCTATTCTTTGGCAATTACCGAACCTAAAAATAGCCAAACTTGGCTTCAGGAAGAACCTTTAAAAAAGGGGCGTTTCGCCCCTTTTTTCTTTAAAAGCACCTAAGAAAACTTCAAAATTTATCTTCTAAAGGAAAAAAGTGGATTTGAACAGGCGATAGCATGAGAAAACTTTGAAACTTCTCTTATAAAGGAAGGGGTGACAGCCCAATCGATTCATTCTGAATGATTAGACACCATGGAGGGGAAACCTTGGTTTCCCCTATGGAGAGTGTCGCGAGGCGAGCTCCTGTGAAAATTCACGGGGAACGAGCGCTGGCACGTAAGTGCCAGGGAGGCAAACGCTAGGGGTGAGGGTGTTAAGCGGGTGAGGGGAATCGAACCCCCGTCCTCGGCTTGGAAGGCCGATGCACTAGCCACTGTGCTACACCCGCTTTCGGGGTGCTGGGAATTGAACCCAGGCTACATCCTCCCAAGGGATGCGTACTACCGTTATACGACACCCCGAAAAAAACAAAATTATACCTTCCCTCAAAAATCAATTTAGCTTGATTCTAATTGTTTGTCAATTAAGTTTTGATATAATAAAAGAATGAACCTAAAAAATCTTTCAAAAAAACTTAATATTTTCAAAGAATGCAGAGAGTATCAAATTTCTCTTTGGCAATGCCCTCGATTTTTATTTTTATTAATGGGAATAATAATCATTGCCACAATCTTTATTATTTATTTTTTAAGCCTTTTCTTTTTTCCCGACCCCTTAGTTGTAAGCTTAATCGTATTAATCACCACCTTGATTCTTTTTGTTATTGATTTTTTTATCACTCAATCTTTTGAAAGGCTTTTGAAGGCCCAAAGAATTCAAAGTGAATTTATAAAAATAACCTCTCACCAGCTTTTTTCTCCAATAAATCAAATGAAATGGACCCTAGAAAGTTTAGAAAAAAAATTTAATTTTCCTCAAGAATATCTAAAAAATTTAAAAGAAAGCGCCAATAAACTTCAAAGTTTTTGTGCCAAATTAGTTTTGTTATCCCAAATCGAAAGCAATAGCTTAGTTTTAGTAAATTCTCAATTTTCTTTAGCTGAGTTGGCAAAAAAGATAGTTGAAGAAACCCGTTCTCTTTTAAAGGAGAGTCAAATATCTTTAGATTTTTTTGCTGAAGGGAAAAATTTCTTTGTTGTTGGCGATGAAGCAAAAATAAGGTTAGTAATCGAAAATCTTTTGGCAAACGCCATTCAGTCGATAAAAGAAAAAGGGCAAATTTTTGTTAGAGTAAAAGAAAAAAAAGATAAAATTTTTTGCGAAGTGCAAGACACTGGAATTGGCATTCCAGAAAAAGAAAAACAATATGTGTTTCAAAAATTTTTTAGGCTAGAATCTCCTTCAAAATACCAATCTTCTCAATTAGGATTGGGCTTGTATTTAGCTAAAAAAATTGTTGAAAAATCGGGGGGAAAAATTAATTTTTCCTCAAAAGAAAACAAAGGTTCAACTTTTTATTTTTATCTACCAGCAAAAAAATGAAAAAAAGAATTCTTTTTATAGAAGATGAGAGGGAGCTTCAAAAGGCCTTAAGAGAGTTTTTGGAAAAAGAAGACTTTGAGGTTTTGTCAGCTTTTGATGGCAAAAGCGGATTAGAAATGGCAGAGAAAGAAAGACCAGATCTTATTCTACTCGATTTAATTTTACCCAAGATGGATGGCTTTAAGCTTTTGGAAAAAATTAAACAAAAAGAAGAAACAAAAGGAATTCCAGTAATTGTTTTAACCAACCTCGAAGAAATGAAAAGCGTAGAGAAAGCAATTAATTTGGGAGCAAGAGGGTATTTGGTAAAAAGCTATTATTCATTAGAGGAATTGGTCGATAAAATTAAAAAAGAATTAAAGGAAAAATAAAATGAGAGTAGAGCCTCAACAATTAAAGGCCTTTATGTTAGATGCTAATTTAATTGATGAGGAAAAGTTTGATGAATGTTTAAAAAGAGCAGAAAAAGAGAAAAAGAGAATAGAAGAAGTTTTGGTTGAAGAAGGGATTATTTCTGAGGAAAAATTAGCAAAGCTTGAGGCCTATATTTTAGGAATTCCCTTTGTTGATTTAACAAAAGAAAAAATCGATGAAGAAGTTTTAAAACTTGTTCCAGAAACAATTGCCAGGTCCCACAATATCGTTGCTTTTAAAAAAAGAGGGAACCAACTTGAAGTAGCTATGATTGACCCAGGAGATCTTTTGATTGTTGATTTTCTTTCAAAAACAACCGGTTTAAAAATTTTACCACGCTTAACAACTAAAGAAGGAATTCAAGCAGCACTAAAAAAATATCAAAAAACATTAGAAAGCGAATTAGGAGAAATTATTACTAAAGGAGAAATTCTTCTTTTGCCAGAAAAAGGAGCAGAAGAGGAGGCCCTAGATTTACAAAAAGCAGCTCAAGAATTACCAATCATTAGAATTGTCGATACTCTCTTAAAACATGCAATTTTACAAAAGGCTTCAGATATTCACATTGAGCCAATGGAAAAAGAAGTTTTGGTAAGGTACAGAATCGATGGAATTTTGAGAGATGCTATGGTTTTGCCAAAAATTGCTGCTCCAGGAATTGTAGCAAGGATTAAAGTTTTAGCAAATCTAAAATTAGATGAGCATAGACTGCCTCAGGATGGACGATTTAAGATTGAAACTCCAGATTATAAATTTGGAGTGAGAGTTTCTGTTTTGCCAGTTTATGACGGAGAGAAGATAGTAATGCGACTTTTACCAGAATCAGAAAAAGCTCTTACTTTGGAAGAATTAGGTTTGAGAGGAAAAGCTCTTGAAGATGTGAAAGTAGCCTTGCAAAAGGCCAACGGAATGATTTTAGTTACTGGCCCCACTGGCTCTGGAAAAACGACAACTCTTTATTCAATGCTTCAAATTTTGAATACTCCAGAAGTAAATATTTCTACCTTGGAAGATCCTATTGAATATCGAATAAAAAGAGTAAACCAAACTCAAGTGAACCCTAAAATCGGTTTAACTTTCGCTTCGGGTTTGAGAAGTTTGGTAAGACAAGATCCAGATATTATTATGGTTGGAGAAATCCGCGATAATGAAACTGCTTCTTTGGCAATCAACGCAGCCTTAACTGGTCACCTGGTTTTGTCAACACTGCACACTAATTCTGCTGCTGGCGCTATTCCTAGATTAATCGATATGAAAGTGGAACCATTTTTGATTTCCTCTACTTTAATTTTGATAATTGCCCAAAGATTAGTAAGAAGGTTAACCTCAGAAAAGGAAAAATATTTTCTTAAAGATGAAGAAATCGCCACCCTTTCCAAATACTGTAATTTAGAAAAAATTCTAGAAATTTTAAAAGAAGAAAAAATAGTACCTAAAAATGCCACATTAAAAACAATTCCATTTTGGCGTCCAAAACCCTCTAAAGAATCGCCAGAAGGCTATTCTGGAAGAATTGGAATTTTTGAGGCCTTACCAGTGACTCCAAAAATAAAATCAATGATTGTTAAACAAGCGACTGCAGATGAAATTCAAAAGGCAGCCGAAGAAGAAGGAATGTTAACAATGGTTGAGGATGGATTTATCAAGGCAGTTCAAGGAATAACTTCTTTGGAAGAAGTCTTAAGAGTAATTACAGAATAAAAATGCCAAAGTATTTTTTTAGAGCAAAATCTCTTACTGGCGAAGAGAAAACTGGATATTTGGAGGCAGAAAACGAGAGGGAATTGGCAGAAACCTTGAGAAAGGAAGGGTTTTTTTTGATCGAATGCAAGGATGAAAGAAAAGAAAGGAAAAAACCAAAGCTTAAACTTTTTTCTTTTTTCGGTCCTTCGCTAAAGGAAAAACTTTTATTTACAAGAAATTTGCAGGTAATGGTCGCAGCCGGTCTTTCTCTTTCTGATGCTCTTTCTGCTCTTTCTCTTCAGTCAAAAAACGAACAATTTAAAAAAGCTATTTTAGGCATCAGAGAAAAAATAATAAAGGGCGAAAGCTTTTCAGAGGCTCTTTCTTGGTATCCAAATATTTTTTCTGAATTTTTTCAAAGTATGGTGAAGGTGGGAGAGGAAACGGGTAATCTGGAAGGAGTGCTCAAAATTTTGGCTGACCAGATGGAAAAAGAAAAAAAGCTAAAATCAAGAGTAACCGGGGCCTTAATTTACCCAACAATTGTTTTTTTAACTTTGATTTTAGTTTTTGTTTTGATGATGACTACAGTCATTCCAAAATTAGCCGCCACTTTTAAAGAGCTCGGCGTTTCTCTTCCTCCTACCACTCGTTTATTGATTTCTTTTGGAAATTTTTTTGGCAAAAACTGGTTGGGAGTGATTATTTTTATTATTTTTTTGCCCTTTTTGTTTTCCTTTCTTTCTCGAAAAAAAATAGGAAAGGCATTTTTCGATAAAATTTTTTTAAAAATACCTCTCATTTCCTCTATCGTTATTCAAACAAATTTAGCCTACACAGCTCGTAATCTTTCTTCTTTAATTGAAGCAGGAGTGGCCTTGCCCCTTTCTTTAGAAATTACAGGAAGGACCTTGAGTAATTTTTATTTTCAACAATCTCTTCTCAAAGCAGCACAAGAAGTTAAAAAAGGTTTCAAGCTTTCAGAAATCTTCCAAAACTTTTTAACAATTTATCCTCCAACTTTTATTCAAATGTTAAAAGTAGGCGAAGAAACTGGAAGAATGGGAGAGATTCTTTTCAAAAGCGCTGATTTTTACGAAGAAGAAGTTGATGCAATTTTACGAGATTTTTCTTCAGTCATTGAGCCCGTTTTAATGCTTTTTGTTGGAGGTGCTGTTGGTTTTTTTGCTATTTCAATGATACAGCCTATTTATTCAATAATGACTCAAATTAAATGAAAAAATCTAAACCAGCCTTTACTCTTATTGAAGCAATAGTGGTTATTTTTTTAGCCTCGATTTTAATTTTGGGAATTTTTGAAGCCTTTCATTCCCTTTTTAAAGCACTTGAGCTTCAATCAAGAAAGGCTACAGCTACTGAAATTGCTCAGGGGGAAATTGAGAAAATCCGAAATCTGAACTATTTGAAAATAGGGACTATCGGAGCTCAGCTGCCTTATGCCTCAGGAATTCTTGAGAGCTCAACCTCAACTATTTTAAATAATGTAGTCTATAAAATTGAAAGAAAAATCAAATATATTTTTGATCCCACAGATGGAGAAGAAGAATGCCCCTTAGATTATAAAAGGGTTGAAATTAAAGTTTCTTTTTCTGACAAAGTGGAGGGAGAAGTTTTACTAACTACAGATATTGCGCCAAAAGATAAATTAGAAGAACTCCAGGCCTGCGCTTTGCAACCAGCAGGAATTTTAAGAGTTCAAGTTTTCAACACTCTCGGAGAAAACGTTTCTACTCCAAAAATTGAGATTTTTAACCCAGAAACTGGAGAATTAGTTGATTTTTCCACGCCCTCTTCGGGAGCTTATGATTTTCCTTTAGCTCCTGGGAATTATAAAGTAGTTGTTTCAAAAGATGGATACTCAACAGAAAAAACCTATTCAATTACCGAAGTCGCTATTCCGGAAAAACCAAACCCAATTGTTTTGCAAAGCCAAATTACTCAAATTTCTTTTGTTATTGACAAGCTTTCCTCGTTAAACGTCAAAACTCTTTCAAACTATAGCCAAGGGTTTTTTAATGATTCTTTTGAAAACGAAAACAAAATTTCTGAAAAATCAAACGTTGTTATTCTCAATGGCGAAGTTCAGCTAGCAACTGATACTCAAGGTTATCTCCCATCCGGCTTCCTTTATTCAATTGAAATTTCCCCAAGTGATTTAATTGAATGGGAAGAATTTGCTTTTTCTGATTTAAAACCTCAGGGAACCGATTTAAGGTATCAAATCTATTTTCTTTCTGATGAAGGATGGGTTTTGATTCCAGACTCTGATTTGCCAGGAAACTCGGTTGGATTTGATCAATCGCCAGTTAACTTAAAAAACTTATCGAATTATTCGAAAATAAAAATAAAGGCCAATTTTATTTCGGATTCTTCTGCTACCCCGGTTTTATATAGTTGGCAAGTTTCCTGGAAGAATTCTCAATCGATTCCTATTTCTAATGTGAGTTTTGATTTAAGAGGGGATAAAATTATCGGAAAAGATGAAAACGAAAACCCAATCTATAAATTTTCAAAAAAAGAAACCACTAATGCCTCTGGAGAAATTTTAATTCCAAATTTGGAATGGGATGTTTATCACTTTTCCAATTTTCAAAAAGACTCCCAAGCTTTATTTCTGGCAACTTCCACCCCAGAACACCCCGTTTCTTTAAATCCTGATACAAATTTAGAAGTTTTACTTTTTTTGGAAGCCCAGAACTCCCTTTTCCTAACGGTTCAAGACTCTGAAACTTTGAATCCCATTTTTTCAGCAACAGCTACTCTATCCAAAACCGATTTTTCCCAAACTCAACATACAGATATTAACGGGCAAACCATTTTTATTCCTCTTGACTCTGGATCTTACACTATTTCTGTTGAAGCCTTAGGATATAACTCTACTTCAACCACTCTTTATGTTTCAGGGAAAACTACAAAGTTGATAAAATTAACACCAGCTGAATAAAATCAATGAAATCCTTTACTTTAACTGAGGCTTTAATCACAATTTCTATTTTTTTGATTCTCATTTTGGCCATTTCTTCTTTTGTTTTATTTTTTTATAAAAGCCAATCTTATTCTTGGCAGCAATCTTTAGCAATTTCTGAAGCTAAAAGAGGAATAGAAACAATGGTAAAAGAAATAAGGGAAGCCAGAGAGGGAGAAAACGGAGCTTATCCGATTGAATATGCCGGAGACAAAGAGTTTATTTTTTATTCTGATGTTGACGGAGACGGAAAAACAGAAAGAGTAAGATACTTTTTGGGAGAAATTGAGACAAAGACTTTAACAAGTGAGTGCCAAACTTCTGTTAAAGGAGGTTCTTGTTCAGTTTCTTTTACTAATTTTTTGTCCGGAAATTTAATCTCAGCGACTTTAAAAGTTTCAGTAGATGGAGATTTAGGAGCCTCGACAGAATATGTAGAAATTTTTGCTGATGGCCAAAAACTTTCGAATTTGTGTGAATCTGGTTGTTCCAAATGTTTAGGTTTTTGGCAAGGGACCCAAACTTTCGACGTGTTTAATTTAGCCAAAGATAATTCGATTTCGCTTTTAGCTCAAGCAAGTTCAAAAGTTGATCCAGCCTGTCCTTATGCCTTTAAAGTTAAATTTGAACTCACCTTTACTCAAGAAGTCCAGACAACACAGCTGAAAAGAGGGATAATAAAAGCTACTGGTTCTCCTCCTACCTATCCCAAAGATCAAGAAAAAGTTTCAATAATTACTTCTTATGTCAGAAATACCCCACCAATTTTTGAATATTTCGATGCAAACGGAAACAAAATTGAAGATTATCCCGCAAGACTTCAAAACACTAAAGTGATGAAAGTTTTTTTAGTAGTAAACGTTGATCCGAATAGACCGCCTCAGGATTATCAAATTTTGTCTTTTGTTCAATTAAGGAATTTAAAAAACCAATGACAAAAAAAGGAATAATCGTAATTTATCTTTTAGTTTTTGGCGCTATATTTTTGATTTTGTTTGCTTCAATCTTAAATTTTATTTTAACTCAAATTAAACTTTCTCAAGAAAAAATAGCTTGGCACCAAAGTTTCAACATTGCCGAGGCTGGAATAAATTATTACTTGTGGTGCTTAAACAACAATGTGGCAAATGAATGTAGTTTGGAGAAAGAGTATCAAGATATAAACGGAGAAAATATCGGCAAGTTCCAAATCCAGGTTGAAACAAACTTAAATTGTGGACAAATAATTTCTCAGAATATCGTTTCTACTGGCCGGACCTACAAGTTTCCGAACATTAAAAGAAAGATTTCAATTTTTTATGCTAAAGAGTCAGTGGCAAAATATTCTTATATTTTAAACTCCAACGTTTGGGTTGGCAACGATCATGTTATTAGAGGACCTTATTATTCAAACGGAGGAATAAGGTTTGATGGGCAAAACCTTTCGAGCGTTTCTTCAGCTCTTAATAAATGGGTTTGTACTTCCTCTTTTGGTTGCGGACCAAACGGTGTTGGTTATGGAGAAGGTCTTTGTCCACCAGAATGTCAAATAGTAAGCAAACAATGCATCTGTCCTGGAGTTTTTTCCACGACAAAAAATTCAAATTCAGATTTATTTTCATTTCCTAATCCAGTCTTTGATTTTGAAGGAATTACAGGGGATTTAGCTCAAATAAAGAATGCAGCCAAGAACTTGGGCGGAATTTATTTGCCACCAGCAAAACAAATTAATTCAAGAGGCCAGGGCTGGCATTTGATTTTTAAAGCAGATGGGACTTTAGAAGCAAGAATTATCACTAAACTTTCTTCAACCTGCGGATATTCTCTCGAATATGATGGATTTTCGCTTTGTGGCAACGCTCAGAATGGGTACTGGCAGGATAATTATTTTACTATTACCTCTGAATATACCTATCAAACATTTACCATTCCTTCTTCTTGTTCTGTTATTTTTGTGGAGGACAATTTGTGGCCAGAAGGAACAATAAAAGGAAAGGTAATCGTTGCTTCGGCAAATTTAATCGATCCGAACAAAGAAACAGATGTAATCTTGAATTCCAATATTAATTATGCTGGAACTGGTAATGATGGTTTAACTTTGATTTCAGAAAGAAACATTTTTATTGGGCCTGATTCTCCCAATTATATGATACTCAATGGAATTTTTATTGCCCAAAAAGGAAGATTTGCAAGAAATCATTATTTAAACAATTTAAGAGAGAGCTTAACAATTTCTGGTTCGATTGTCTCTTCAGGAAGAGTCGGAACCCAATGGATAAATTTAGGAGGTCACATTATTTCTGGCTACAAAAACAGAGAAACCTTTGTCGATCTAAACTTACTTTATTCTCCTCCCGTTTTTACCCCCTCCCTTTCTTCACAATTTAAGATTGTAAGGTGGGAAGAATTTTAATATAATTTAATTGAAGATGCTCCCTTTTTTCAAAACAGAAAAAGAAGTTTTTGGTTTAGAAATCTCCAACCTTTCGATTAAAGCAGCGAAGGTCAAAAAGAAATCAAAAAAGTACTTTTTAGAATGGGTCGAAAAAGAAGAAATGGAGGCAGGGATTATTGAAAAAGGAGAAATAAAAAATGAAGAAAAGTTCGTAGAGGTTCTTAAAAAAACTGTAAAGGGCAAGTGGAGAGAAAGGTTAAAGAGTGATTTTGCAATTGTTTCTTTACCAGAAGAGAGAATTTTTTCTAAAATTTTAAAAATTCCAAAAGTTCCCGAAAAGGATATTCCAAACCTTCTTTTATTTGAGGCAGAAAAACACATTCCACTACCTTTGGAAAAAATTTATTTGGATTATCAAATCGTTTCTCCCCCATTTGAGAATTTCAATTATTTAGAAGTTCTGATGGTAGCTTGCCCAAAAGAAGTAGCTGATAGTTATCTTAGAGCGATAAAAAAAGCCGGTATTTTTCCTTTTGTTTTTGAACCTGAAACGTTTGCCATTGCCAGAACTTTGATTAAGCAAGAAGTTTCGACCGAACCTGTATTGATATTGGATTTTGGAGCAACAAAAACGAGATTTATTGTTTTTGCCGGAAAATCTATCAGGTTTACGAGCATTCTCCCAATTGGATCGTTCCATTTAACTGAAACTTTGGCCAAAAATTTAAATCTTTCTCAAGAAAAAGCTGAAGAGTTAAAAATAAAAGAAGGGTTGGGGATGCATTTTGAAGTTAAAATAGAGAAAGAAAAAGGGAAGGTTGAAATAAAAACAGAAGAGATCTTTGAAATTTTGGTTCCGGTTTTGGTAGATCTTGTGCAACAAATAAAGAAATATTTAGATTATTACATAAGTTATGCCGATCATCTTTATTTGAATGCTGAAGGAAAACCAATAAGCAAAATTATTTTGAGCGGAGGAGGGTCGAGATTGAAGGGATTAGATAAGTTTTTGTCTGCTGAATTAGAATATGAAGTAGAATTCGGAAACCCCTTTTCCAATCTTTTCCCTTCTCCCAACCTAAAACAAACAAGGGCAGAGCTTTTATCCTTTGTTGCAGCCATTGGTTTAGCTTTAAGAGGAGCTAAAGAATCATTCTATGATTAATTTTCTTCCACCAGAAGAAAAAAGAGAATTAGAACAAAGAAAGCTTTTCTTTAAAGTTTTAGATTTGGAATTCCTTTTACTTTCCTTTTTTGTCTTTTTGGCCATTCTTTTCTTTGGTGGCCAAAAATTAGGGTACTTTTTTGTTCAAGAAAATAGAACCTTGTATGAAGCAAAAGAGAAAGAGGCACTTTTGTATAAAGACCTGGAGAATGAAATAGAGGAGTTTAATTTATTAACTTTAAAAGTAGGTTCACTTTTGAGAGAGCAGAAAAAAATTGTTCCGATTTTAGAAAAAATAATTTCAATTTTGCCCAACAATATTTCTTTGAATAGTATTTCCATTAGTTTAGAAAAAGAAAAATTCAAAGTAGGCTTTTCCGGTATCGCAGCTAGTAGAGAAGATTTAGTTTTGCTGAAATTAAAATTGGAAGAAAATTTCGGAGAGGTTTCTTTTAATCCCGAAGCCTGGATCCAGCCCACTAAAATAAATTTTCTTGTCAATTTTGAAACAAAATGAAATTAAAAACCAAAGAAAAAATTTATCTCCTAATCTTTAGCATTTTCCTTTTTCTAATTCTTTTTTCAATTTTTTGTTATTATCCATTAATAAAAGGGTTCGTTGACGAAGCCAAAGAATTAAAAAAAATTGAATCCCAACTTTCTTTTTTAGATCAAAAAATTTCTCAATTAAAGAAAGCGAAAGCCATAGAGAAGGAAATTAAGGGAAACATTCAATCTTTTAAAAGCCTTTTCATTCAAAAAGAGATGCCCTTAGATTTTATTAATTTTCTCGAAGCTACTGCCAAAGATTGTAAGGTTGAATTGGAGCTTTCGCGTTTTTCTGAAATTTCTTTAAAAGAAGAAGAAAGAGAAAGCTTGCTTTTTGAAGGAAAAACAAAAGGAGATTTTGTTTCAACCCTTTGCTTTTTAAACAAAGTAGAAAACGCCCCATTTTTAGTCGAATTTAATTCAGTTAATCTTTTTAAAGAAAAAGACCAAAACGAAATTTCTTCTTCATTCTCTTTAAAAGTCTTCGTTAAATAAAATGAAAATAAAAATAAAAAATTTAAAAAATTATATTAAAAGCCCCCTTTCTTTTTTAATTAAAAAAAGATTACTCGTTTTTCTAGTTTTGAGTTTTATTTCTTTTGCCCTTGGTTATTTAATTTTTTACCTCAATTTTCTTTCCACCAAAGAAGTTTTTCATTCTGAGGGGAAAAAAGTGGAAATAAAAGAAAAAGAATTTAATCAAGTTTTAGAGGAAATGGAAAAGAGAGAGAAAGAGTTTGAGAGAACTTTTTATTTTGAAAAAATACCCTTTTAAGCTTTTAAAATTTTTGTTATTATTTTTAAGACTGAGCCCCCGTAGCTCAACGGATAGAGCACTGGCCTTCTAAGCCGGGGATATAGGTTCGATTCCTATCGGGGGCATGGTGCCCGTAGCTCAATTGGCAGAGCGCCTGGCTGTGGCCCAGGTGGTTGCGCGTTCGACTCGCGTCGGGCACCCAATCATTTTCTTTCTTTTAGTTTAACCTGGAGCAAAATTTCCTTATTTTCACGAAAAACTTTTAATTCGACCGTTTGGTTAACTTCGCATTTTGAAAGAATATCTGCCAACGTATTTTCTTCTGTGATTTTTGTTCCGTTTACTTCTAAAATAATGTCGTATTCTTTAAGTCCTGCCTCTTCAGCCGGCGAGCCCTTAATTATTGCCGGATCTCCAAAAGTTTCTCTCACTATTAAAGCTCCGTAATCTTTTGGAAGATTGTGTATTTTGGCAATTTCTTCATTCAAGATGATATACCTTACTCCCAAAAAAGGTCTTTTAATTTTTCCATACTTTTTCACCTCCTCCCAAATCTTTTTTGCGTAATTTATCGGAATTGCAAATCCCATATTTTCTGCTCCTAAAATCATTGCGGTATTGACTCCAATTACTTCTGCTTTCATGTTGACTAAAGGACCGCCTGAATTTCCGGGATTGATGGCAGCATCAGTTTGAATTAACCCTCGAAGAGTAGAACTTTTAAAGAAAGGACTTCCACTCGGAGTTATTTTTCGACTTAAACCAGAAACAATTCCGGCTGAAATTGTGTCTTCAAACTCTCCTAAAGGATTACCAATTGCTAAAACTTCTTCTCCCAACTGAACTTTATCTGAATCTCCGAGCGCCAAAAAAGGAAGATTTTTAGCTTCGATTTTTAAAATGGCCAAATCTACTAAAGGATCGCGAGCAATCACTTTTGCCGGATATTTATGCTCAGGGTCAACAATGATTGTATAATCTGCCTCTGGATCTGCTACAACGTGATTGCAAGTTAGAATATATCCGTCTTCAGAAATTATAAATCCAGAACCTCCACCAATTTTTGTTTTTTCTTTTTCTCCCTTGAACTTTGGAAAGAAAAATTCTTCGCCCCCAAAAGGCAAAAAATAAAATCCTTCCAATTTTGGAAGATCTTTTGAAATAACAATAGTAATGACTGCTGGACAAACTTTTTTTGCTATTTCGACATAAGAAGATTTTGCCATATTCTTTTTTTATAGCACATTTTTCTCTTGTCTCCAATAAAAAAAATGTTAAAATTCTATTTAAGCCCTTATAGCTCAATGGATAGAGCGTCTCCGTCCTAAGGAGAAAATGGGGGTTCGAATCCCTCTAAGGGCAAGGGCCCATAGCTCAGTAGGCAGAGCGCCAATATGGCATGTTGGAGGTCGTGGGTTCAAATCCCACTGGGTCCATGCCAGGGTAGTGTAGCTGGTGCGCACGTATCTCTGAAAAAGATAAAGATCCGGTTCGATTCCGGGCCCTGGCACAAATGCGGGTGTAGCACAACGGCTAGTGCACTAGATTGCCAATCTAGGTATGGGGGTTCGACTCCCCTCACCCGCTTATTATCTATCATCTCATTAGTGCCAATCTTTCTATTGGACTTTTGTATTTTTTCCTTCTTGACAATAGGGCTTTCTTTCCTATAATGAGGGAGATAAAGCATGACCAAAGAACTTCTTTTTACAAAAGAGGAGCTCGAAAAACTAAAACAAGAATATCAGAGACTTTATTTGGAAAGAGAAAAAAAATTAAAAAACACACCTTCAGAAATTTTTCATTCCGAAGATTTAAATCCAGAATACCTTTCTTTTTTTGAGGAAATAGAGATTTTAGATAAAAGAATTTTGGAACTGAAAAAAATTATAGAAAAAGCAAAACTCATTCAACCATCTTTAAAGAAAGACGAAACTGCACAACTTGGTTCAACGGTTGTTCTCGAGGATAAAAAAGGAAAATTAGTATGCATTACTTTAGTTGGTAACTTAGAGGCCAATCCAGCAGAAGGAAAAATTTCGATCAATTCTCCCTTAGGAAAAGCACTCTTTGGTCGTAAAAAAGGAGAAAAAATTTCCCTTCCTTCCAAACCGAAAAATTCTTTTGTTATTAAAAAAATTGAACACAAGCTTGATTAGCTTGACAAAAAATTAAAAAAGATTAAAATAGAAAAATCCTCGGTCAAACTTAATTAGTTTCTGGTTAAGTGCGACCTGGGAGAAAGGTCGCTTTTATTTTTATCAATTAAATGGCATTCAAAAAATTTCATTCGAGAGGTGCTCCAAGAGAAATGGTTCAAGGTCATTGGACATGTGCAGATTGCGGAAAAGAAATAACCGAATTACCTTTTACCCCTTCCCCCGATAGACCAGTTTATTGTAAAGAATGTTGGGCAAAAAGAAGAGCTGAGAAATTCAACAAGTAAGGAAAGAAAATAAAAAAGGGCCCTACAAAAAGGGCCCTTTTTGTTTATAATAAGCTAAGAATGAATATTTTTTTCAAGAAAAGAAATCGATCAGAAAAGCGAAATTATCAAGTTGAGAGGTAAAATTAAATACCTGCCAATAATTTAAGTCTATTTTTGTAAAAAATATGGAAATTAAAATTGGAACTTGTGGATTTGGAGAGGGAAAAAGTAAATATTTCAAAGATTTTAAAGTTGTCGAGATTCAAGAAACTTTTTATCAGCCAGGGAATTTTTCAAAATATGAAAAATGGAAAAAAGAGGCGCCAAAAGATTTTGAGTTTGTAGTTAAAGCCTGGCAACTAATTACTCACGAGCCCTCTTCCCCAACTTACAAAAGATTAAAAATTAAAATTTCAAAAAAAGAAAATTACGGATTTTTCAAAAATAAAAAAGAAGTTTTTGAAGCCTGGGAAATAATTGATAGAATTTGTCAAATATTGAGAGCAAAAATTGTTTTATTTCAAACTCCAGCCTCTTTTGAGCCAAAAAAAGAAAATAAAGAAAATTTAAAAAATTTTTTTAAAAAAATTGAAAAAAGAGATTACATTTTTGTTTGGGAGCCAAGAGGAAAATGGGAGAAAAAAGAAATTGAAGAAATTTGTAAAAAATTGAACTTGGTTCATTGCGTCGATCCTTTCAAAGAAAAACCAGTCTTTGGCAAAATCAATTATTTTAGATTACATGGAAAGCCAAATTATAATTTAAAATACAAATATACAAATGATGACTTTAAAGAACTTGTAAAATTTTGCAACAAAAAATTAAATTATGTGATGTTCAATAATATTTCGATGGTAGAGGATGCAAAAAGATTTCAAAAATTTATCAAGGGTTAAAAACATTTTGATTTCTGGACCGCCAGGTTGTGGGAAAACGACTTTAATTAAAGAAATCTTGAAAGATTTAAAAACAAAAGCTGGAGGATTTTTTACAGAAGAAATTAGGGAAGGGGGTGAACGAAAAGGATTTAAAATTATCACCTTAGATAAAAAAGAAGGAATTTTAGCTCATGAAAATATCAAATCAAATTTTCGGGTTTCAAGATATGGAGTTAATTTAAAAGATTTAGAAGAAATTGGAGTTCCTTCAGTTTTAAAAGCAATTGATGAGAGAAAGATTGTAGTCATTGATGAAATTGGAAAAGCAGAGCTTTTTTCAGAAAAGTTTAAGGAGGCAGTTTTTAAAGCTTTAAATTCAAAAAATAAGGTTTTGGGAACAATAAAGATATCAAGAGATCCTTTTACAGAGAAAATCAGAGAAAGAGAAGACACAAAAATTTTTTATTTAAAAAAAGAAGAAAGAGAAAAAATCAAAGAAGAAATTTTAAAAATTTTGAGCTAAAATTAAATTATGGAGTTTAAAGATTTTGCCAAAAAAGAAATAAAAGAAGTTTTTGAGATTTTAGAATCAAGAGAAGAGGGGTTAGACCAAAAAGAGGTAGAAAAGAGGCTAAAAATTTTTGGGAAAAACGAGATTCCAGAAAAGAAAGGAAAAACAATTGAAATTCTTTTTAGACAAATTAAATCTCCATTTTTTTATCTTTTGATTTTTGCCTCAATTTTGGCTTTTTTTGTTGGAGAAAAAATCGACTCTCTTTTAATTTTTATTTTTGCTTTTTTGAATTTGATTTTGGGGTTTTCTCAAGAATTTAGGGCCCAAAGTGCACTTTCAAAGTTAAAACTTTATTTTCCTCCAGATGTCAATGTAAAGAGAGAAGGAAAAGAAAAGATTATAGATAAAAAGTTTTTGGTTAAAGGAGATATTGTTTTGCTTGAAGCTGGAGATATAGTGCCAGCTGATTTAAGAATTATTGAGGCTAAAAATTTGTTAGTCGATGAATCAATTTTAACTGGAGAATCAGAACCTGTTTCTAAAATTCAAGAAAAAATAGATAAAGTAGAGAGTATTTTTGATGCAAAAAATATTTTGTTTTCTGGAACTTCAATAGTTTCTGGAAAGGCAAAAGGGATAGTCATTTTCACTGGAAAAGAAAGCCAAATTGGAAAAATTGGAAAGTTAATGGAAGAAATTGAAAGACCAAGTTTGTATCAAAAAGAAGTTGGAGATTTTTCAAAAGTAATTTTAAAATTTGTTGTTTTAACTGTAGCCTTTATCTTTCTTGCTCATTTGATAGTTAAAAAAGGAGAAAATCCAATTGATTTTTTAATTTTCTCTTTGGCATTACTTGTCGGTCTTGTGCCTGAAGCTTTGCCAGTTGTTGTTGCTGTTTCTCTTTCAAATGGAGCTTTAAGATTAGCAAAAAGAAATGTTTTGGTAAAAAGACTCGAAGCCATTGAAGATTTAGGAAACATAGAAGTTTTGTGTACTGATAAAACCGGGACAATTACTGAAAATAAATTAATTTTAACTGAGGTTTTTTCAAAAGAAAAAGAAAAGTGCTTAGATTTTGCCTTTTTGGCTTCTTCTTTAATGGAAAAAGGGATAGAAATTGCTCAAAATCCTTTTGACTTGGCAATTTATGAAAAGATAAAAGAGAGGGCAAAAGAGTTAAAAAAGGGCAAAGTTTTATTTGAAATTCCTTTTTCTCCCCAAAGATTAAGAAATAGCGTTTTGGTTGAATTTGAAGGAAAGAGATTTTTAGTTTCAAGAGGAGCTCCAGAGAAAATTTTAGAACTTACAAAGGGAAATAAAAAAGAAGAAATTTTAAAGATTGCCAAAGAAAAGGGAAAAGAAGGAAAGAGGGTCTTGGCAATTGCTTTTAAAGAATTTAACGGAGATTCTTTTTCTGAGGCAGATGAAAAAGATCTGGAATTTTTGGGAATTTTGTGCTTTTTAGATCCTTTAAAAAAGGATGCAAAAAAAACATTGAATTTGGCAAAAAAACTAGGGGTTCAAATTAAAATTTTGACTGGAGATTCAAAAGAAGTTGCTGCCCAAGTAGCAAAAGAAATTGATTTGATAAAAAGTGAAGATGAAGTAATTTTGGGAAAGGATTTAGAGGGTCTTTCAGAAAAAGAATTTGATGAAATTTGTCAAAAATATTCAGTTTTTGCCAGAGTTTTACCAGAAACTAAATTGAAAATCATAAAATCTTTGCAAAAAAATTATGAAGTTGGATTCGTTGGGGAGGGAATAAATGATGCTCCGGCGCTAAAAGTTGCTAATGTTGCAATTGCTGTTAAAGGAGCAGCTGAAATTTCAAAAGAGGCAGCAGATATTATTTTGCTAAATAACGATTTAAGAACAATAATTGAAGGAATAAGAAGGGGAAGAAACATTTTTTCAAACATTCAAAAATATATTAAAATAGCTTTATCTTCGAATTTCGGTAATATGTATTCGATGGCAGGGATTTCTTTAATTTTTCCATTTTTACCTATGCTTCCAACTCAGATTTTACTCGAGAACTTACTTTCTGATTTGCCATTGGTTTCAATTGCCACCGATACTTTAGACCCAGAGGAATTAAGGAGGCCAAAAGCCCAAAAATTTTCTCAAATTTTTCCTTTAATTTTCTTTTTAGCTTTAGTTTCTTCTTTGTTTGATTTTATCTTTTTTGGGATTTTTTATCGACAAGGCGAAGCCTCAATTCAAACTCACTGGTTTTTACTTTCAGTTTTGACTGAACTTTTCATTATCTTTTCTGTAAGGACAAGGAAATTTTTCCTTTTGGCAAAACCTCCAAGTTCAATTTTGATTTTCCTTTCAATTCTTGTCTTTTTAATTTCCTTTTCTCTTCCATTTACTCATTTTGGTCAAAGTTATTTTAAATTCGTTTTGCCATCTTTTTCTTCGATCTTGATTCTAATTTCCCTTTCTTTAGCCTATCTTTTAGTCAATGAAATCGTTAAATTTTTTTATTGCCAGCATCAAAACTCAACCAAAATAAAATAAATGGCAAAAATCTTTATTGGTACTTCAGGCTACATTTATTCTCATTGGGAAGATGGAGTTTTTTATCCACCTGGCTGGCCAAAATCAAAAAAATTGGAATATTACTCAAAGCACTTTGATACAGTTGAGCTAAATAATACATTTTATAGATTGCCAGGCGAAAAAACTTTTGAAAGCTGGTACAAAAGAACACCAAAGAATTTTATTTTTGCTTTAAAGGCCTGGAGATTTATTACTCATATTAAAAAATTAAAAGATTGCAAAGATCTTTTTGAAACTTTTTTAAAAAGAGTATTAATTTTAAAAGAAAAATTGGGTCCAATTTTATTTCAACTACCTCCGTTTTTGAAAGCAGACCCAGAAAAATTAAAAAATTTTTTAAACTTAATCACTCAACCACTTGGCCACTTGACCACTCGATCACTCAGATTCGCTTTTGAATTCAGAAACGAATCCTGGTGCAATGAAGAAATCTATAAAATCTTGAAAGAAAAAAATTGTGCCTGGGTTGTTGTTGATTCTCCTTCTTGGCCAAAAGAATATCAAGTCACTGCAGATTTTGTTTATGTTAGAATGCATGGATCAAAAATTTTATTTGGCTCAAAATATACAAAAAAAGAACTCAAAGATTTGGCAGAAAAAATTAAAAAATGGAAAAATCAAAATTTAGATATCTATGTTTATTTTAACAATGATGCTCAAGGTTATGCAGTAGAAGATGCAAAAGAACTTTTAAAGCTTTTGAAATTTGACAAACAATTTTAAGGAGATAGAACGAAGTTGTAATAGAAAGGTCAAAAATAAAGATTAATTTAAAAATGGAGAAAAAATTAAAAATTTTAGTAACTACTTTATTGATACTTGGGTTGATTTTAGGTTTAGCTAAGACAATTTCTTTTGCAAAAGATGAGCCAAAAGGGAGAAAAATTGTTGTTTTTAAACCAGAAATTGATGAAGCAACACAAGAAATATTAATCAATAAAGTAGGTGGAGAAAAAATTAAAGATTTAAAAATTATTAAAGGAAAAGCAGTTTGGTTGACGTCCCAAGCAGAGAAAAATTTATTAAAGAGAGCTGAAGTTTTAAGAATCGATCCAGATGTTGAAGTTTATGCATTGGAGAATGTGAAAATTAAAGGAATTAAACCACAACCAGCTCAAATTTTGACCTGGAATATTGATCGAGTTGATGCTGAAATTTCTTGGGAAATTTCTGCTGGTGATCCAGTCAAAGTTGGAGTTATTGATACTGGAATTGATTTGAGTCATCCTGATCTTAAAGACAACATCAAAGTGGGATATAATGCCATTTATCCCTGGAAATCACCCAATGATGATAATGGTCATGGAACTCATGTTGCAGGAATAATTGCAGCCTTAAATAATAGTATTGGAGTTGTTGGAGTCGGTCCTAAAATCGATCTTTATGCAATTAAAGTTTTGAATGCCAGCGGCTCAGGATATCTTTCTGATGTCATCGAAGGATTAGATTGGGCAGTCAAAAATGGAATGCAGGTTGTTAATATGAGTTTGGGGACAGATCAAGATGTTCAATCTTTGCATGATGCAATCAAAAATGCATACAATGCAGGAGTTACAATTGTAGCTGCTGCAGGGAATAGTGGAGGCGCAGTAACTTATCCTGCTGCTTATTCTGAAGTGATTGCTGTTTCTGCAACTGATCAAAACAATCAAATTGCTTCTTGGTCTTCTCGAGGTCCAGAAGTTGATTTGGCAGCTCCTGGAGTTAATATTTATTCCACTTATAAAGGATCGACTTACAAAACTTTAAGCGGAACATCAATGGCTGCTCCTCATGTAACTGGTGCTGCCGCTCTGGTAATCGATGCTAAAAAATGCGGCACCTGTACTCCATCCGAAGTCCGGCAAATATTACAACAAACCGCTATTGATTTGGGAGATCCTGGAACAGACAATCTTTACGGAGCTGGTTTGGTAAATGTCTACAAGGCACTAACAGAGTAGGAGCTTTTAAACCTTCCCAATTTATATTGCAAACTTGGAAGTTTTGCTAATTTTTGGATTTTTTAAGGTAGTTTTTTATTTTTTCAATCTCAAAATCTGGAGCTGATGTTCCAGAAACTACGCCCAAAGATGAAATTTCTTTTAGATTTTTCTTTTTGAGTTCTTTTAAAGAATTTATCCAAATAAGTTTTTTTCCTGAATTTTTTACAATTTTTGCTAATTTTTGAGTGTTTGAAGAAGATTTCGAACCAATAACCAAAACTGCCTCAACTTTTTTTAAAATTTCTTTTAGTTCTTTTTGTCTCAATTTTGCTTGAGGGCAAATTGTTTCGAAATATTTAAACTCTTTGGCTTTCTTTTTCAAAATTTCAAGAATTTCAAAAAATTTTTCTTCATCAGAAGTTGTTTGAGAGATAAAACCAATTTTTTTAAATTTTAAAAGCTTTTTTGCTCGAGATTTATTCTCAACAATTAAAGCCTTATTTTTTGAAAAGGCAGAAATTCCGATTACTTCTGGATGATTTCTTTTTCCAAAAATTACAACTTGATATCCGTCTTTACTCAAATTGCAAGCTAAATCCTGAACTCTTTTTACAAAAGGACAAGTTGCATTACGAAGATAACTTTTTTGGAGATTTTAAAAGGGGGAAAACCATGAGCTCTAATAATTAGAGTGCCATTTTTAACTTCTCTTGGAGAAAAAACAATTTTTGCGCCTTCTTTTTTGAGCTTTTGAATTACTTTTTCATTATGAACAATTTCTCCAAGAAGATAAATTGGTTTTGGATCATTTTTAATCGATTTTTCAAGAATATTCAAAGCTCTTTTTACTCCAAAACAAAATCCTAAATTTTTTGCAAAAATTATTTTCACAAATTAGTGAGAAAAAGAAATGGTATTTCCTTCTATTTTGAATTTTCCCTTTACAAATTTTTCAATTGTCCAGATATTAGTTTTTAAATGAGAAGTAATCTGGCTTACAGTTACTTTACTTTCTCCTTTTGCCAAAGCCATATAAATTAAAATTTGATCTGCCAAAAATTTATCCAAAGAAGCTCCTGTTTTTTCTTCTTCCAAAAGAGAAATTGCAGTTTCTCTTCCAATATCTTCTGCTCTTTTCCCCAATTTTCCAAGGTTATCCGATCCAATTGTTGTTTTTTCAAATTCAGCCACAAGACAAAGACTACTTCCAGGACATTCTGTTTTTGCGTATTCTATTTTTTCTTCAATTTCCAAATTTAATTTCCCCAAAACCTCTTTTGCTCCAAAAGCTTGTCTTTCTGCTACTTTTTTCTCTTTTAAAAAATCACTTGCTACAGAGAAAATTGAGATTTTTTTGAATTCTCCTCTCTCTGTTAAATTTATAGGCTTTAAACTATTAGATGGAAAAACTTTCACTTTAACTTTTGCTCCACCTTCTGGATAATAACCTCTTTTTAAAATTTCAATTTCAATTTTTGCTTGCATTTTTTCTAAAATTTTCAAAAACACAAAACGAAAATGATCCAGAGTCGGGGCAAAAAAGGTGTCAGTAGCTCCTCCTTCAAAATAAATTTCAATTGGAAATTGGGCAAAAAGACAGGGAGGAATTAGTGATTGCAAAATCAAAGTAATAGAACCTGCAGTTTCAATTTTTATTGAAATTTTTTCCTTTTTAATTTCTCCTGGCCAAAAAACAATTTCTGTTGAGCCAATTTTATCGCCTTCTAAATTTCCATTAGTTAGTTCTTTTAGAGCTCTCAATCCCATTAAATGTTGAGTTTTCAATCCAGGTTCTTTTCTTCCTTTTCTAATATTAAAAACTCGGCAAGGAACTTTTAAAATTGCTGCCAAAGCGGTTGCAGTTCTTAAAATTTGTCCTCCTCCTTCAAGAAAAGAACCATCGATTTCTAAAATCTTGTTGTTCATTATTTTATTTTAACAGAATAATTTTTTTTGCTAAAATGAAATGAATGAAGTTTAAAATTTCAACGAAAGGATTTTGCGACATAATTGACATTACTTCTAAAGTTGAAAAGGCTGTAGAAGAGTCTGGGATAAAAGATGGAATTTGTATTGTTTCTTGTCCAGGATCTACAATTGGCATTACAACAATTGAAAATGAACCTCAGCTTTTAAAAGATTTCAAAGAATTGATGGAAAAATTGGTTCCTTCAGATAAAAGATATCATCATGATAGTGTTTGGGGCGAAGCAAACGGATTTTCTCATTTGAGATCTTCTCTGATAAAGCCATTTTTAACAGTTCCAGTTGAGAACGGAAAATTAATATTGGGAACTTGGGAGCAAATTATTTTTGTTGATTTCGATAATCGACCAAGGGAAAGAGAAATTTTAGTAAAAGTTATTGGGAAATAAAGGTCAAAAATAAATAAAAATAAAAATGTCACCAAAACTTTGGAAAATTTTTGGAATAATCGGAATCATTTCTCTTGTGTTTTTGGCAGTTTTGATTCTGTTTTTTGTTGGTTCATCTGCTAAAAAAAGCATTTCGCCAAGTTATAGAGGAGGAGAAATAGGGTTTTATTCGCCAAGTTCAGCAAAATCGTATTTACCCTTGGCAGAAACTTCTTCTAAAACGTCTACCCAAGAACCTTCTTTCCAAGCTTTAGCTGAAACACCTTCAAGAATGATTATTAAAACTGGCTGGCTGAATTTAGTAGTGAAAGATGTTTTAGATACAGCAAAAAAGATTACAAAATTTGCTGAAGATAATGATGGTTGGGTAGTTTCGAGCAATATTTCAGAATACGAGAAAGTTCCTTCTGGAAGCATAACTGTAAGGGTTCCGGCAGAAAAATTTGACCAAGCTAAAGAGTATTTTAGGAGCTTAGCTGTCAGAATAACAAACGAAAGCGTTCAGTCACAAGACATTACTGAAGAATACGTTGATTTGCAATCTAGATTAAGGAATTTAGAGGCAGCTGAAAATCGGCTTTTGGATTTAATGAAAATGACTGGAAAAGTAAGCGAAATTTTAGAGGTTCATAGAGAACTGACAAATATCAGAGAGCAAATCGAACAGGTAAAAGGGAAGATGCAATACCTAGAAGAATCTGCGAAGATGTCTTCAATTACTGTAAATTTAGCTCTTTCTGAAGAATTATTACCAGTTCCACCGGCTGAAAAATGGAGGCCAAAGTATGTTTTAATGCAAACTTTAAAAAGCGTTATGAATTTCTGGAAAGGATTTTCTTACTTTTTGATTAGATTAACTGTTTGGGCACAGGTTTGGGTCCCGGCATTAATTATTATTTGGTTTGCGGGAAAAGCTTTAAAGAAAAGAAAAACCACCAATCAATGACAAGTTATTTAAAAGTTAATCGAGTAATTAAATATTTAATTTTAGCCGATTTAACTTTTTGGTCAGGGTGGGGGCTTTTGTCTCCAATTTTTGCAGTTTTTGTTGTTAAGAATATAGAAGGAGGAAGTTTATCAGTTATTGGTTTAGCTAGCGGAATTTATTGGATTTTAAAATCTCTATTGAGAATTCCTATTGGGATTTTTTTGGACTCGAGAAGAGGGGAAGAAGATGATTTTTGGTTTTTGTTTTTTGGTTTGGTCTTAAGTTCTCTAGTTCCTTTTGGTTATTTGATGGCAAAGTATCCCTGGCACATTTATCTTTTGCAATCTTTGCAAGCTTTTGGAATGGCTATGGCTTTGTCTGGCTGGACAGCGATTTTTACGAGGCATATTGATCAAGGAAAAGAAGCAACCGAATGGGGATTAGACGCTACTTTTGTTGGTTTGGGAATTGGAATTTCTGGAATCTTGGGAGGAATGATAGCTCAGATTTTTGGTTTCAAAACAATTTTTGTTTTAGTCGGAATTTCAGGATTGTTAGCCGCAAGCTTACTTTTTGGAATTTTGAAAATAATTTCTCCAAGATCTCTTAAAAAAGGATTGATTTTCTCTTTAAGAGAGATTTTCTTTCAAGAAAAATGAGAAATCAAGAAATTGCCAAAATTTTTTATGAGATTGCCTATTTTTTGGAGATGGAAAATGTAAAATTCAAGCCTTTTGCTTATGAGAAGGCAGCCTTGACTTTGGAAGGTTTGGAAAAAGATGTTGAGGAAATTTACAAAAAAGAAGGATTTGGGGGGTTAAAGAAAATTCCTGGGGTTGGAGAAAGTATTGCCAAAAAAATTGAAGAATATTTAAAAACTGGAAAGATAAAATATTACGAAGATTATAAGAAAAAATATCCAATAAATTTGGATGAGTTAATGGAAATTGAAGGGCTTGGACCAAAAAGAGTGAAGGTTTTGTATGAGAAATTGGGAATTAAAAATTTAAAAGAACTCGAAGAAGCTGTAAAATCTCACAAGATCGCTCCCCTTTTTGGCTTTGGAGAGAAGACAGAAAAAAACATTTTGGAAGCAATTGAATTTGCCAAAAGATCAAAGGGAAGATTTTTGCTGGGAGATATTTTACCAATAGTAAAGGAAGTTTATGAAAAATTAAAAAATTTAAAAGAAATTGAAAGAATTGATGTTGTGGGATCAATTAGAAGGATGAAAGAGACAATTGGGGATGTTGATTTTTTGGTGATTTCAAAAAATCCAGCTCCAATAATGGATTTTTTTGTTTCATTACCAGGAGTGATTAAGGTTTGGGGAAAAGGGAATACAAAGGCATCAGTAAGAATGAAAGAGGGGTTTGATATGGATATTAGAGTTTTACCAAAAAGATCTTATGGAGCAGCTCTTCAATATTTTACCGGTTCAAAAGAGCACAATATTGCTTTAAGAAAAATTGCGATTGAAAAGGGCTTAAAACTTTCTGAATACGGGCTTTTTAAAGGACCAAAAATGATTGCTGGAGAAAAGGAGGAGGAAATTTATCAAAAACTAGGAATGGACTGGATTCCGCCAGAATTAAGAGAAGATCGAGGAGAAATTGAAGCAGCAATAGCCCACAAACTTCCAAAACTTATTGATTACAAAGATATCAAAGGAGATTTACATGTTCATTCAAAATGGGATGGCGGGAAAAATTCAATTGAGGAAATTGCTGAATATGCAATAAAAATGGGATATGAGTATGTTGGAATTGCAGATCATACAAAGTTTTTGAAAATTGAGCATGGACTAGATGAGAAAAAATTAAGGGAAAGAAACAAAGAAATTGATAAAATTAACTCAAAACTCAAAAGTCAAAACTCAAAACTTAAAGTATTAAAAGGGTGCGAGGCAAACATTTTGCCAGATGGGAAAATTGATATTGAGGATGATTGTTTAAGGGAAATGGATTTTGTGATTGCCGGAGTGCATTCGAAATTTAAAATGTCAAAAGAGGAAATGACAGAAAGGATAATTCGGGCAATGAAAAATCCAAATGTTGACATAATTTCACATCCAACTGGGAGATTAATTCAAAAAAGGGGAGAATACGAAATTGATTTTGATAAAATTTTGAAAGTTGCAAAAGAAACCGGAACGATTTTGGAGATTAACTCTTATCCTGAAAGGTTAGATTTAAATGACATTAATATTAAAAAAGCAAAAGAAATGGGAGTGAAAATGATAATTAACACCGATGCCCATCATGTAGACCAAATGAGATTTATTGAACTTGGAATCGCTCAAGCAAGAAGGGGCTGGGCAGAAAAAGAAGATATTATAAACTGTTGGCCGTTGGAAAAAATGCTAAAATTTCTTAAAAAATAATGCCAGTAGAAAAATCAGCTGGAGCAGTAATTTTTAGAAGAGAAGGAGATAAAATTTTTTATTTACTTTTGCGCTATCCTGGAGCTTCTCACAGAGCAGAGAAAGATTATTGGGATTTTCCAAAAGGACACATTGAAAAAGGGGAAGAAATTGAAGATACAGTAAAAAGAGAAGTTTTTGAAGAAACAGGGTTAAAAGATATTAAAATTTTGCCAGGATTTAAAGAGACGATTAAATATTTTTTTAAATTCGAAGGGAAAAATATTTTAAAATTTGTTACTTTCTTTTTGGCAGAAACAAAAGAAAAAAATGTTCAAATTTCCTTTGAGCATATAGGTTATGAGTGGTTGCCTTATGAAGAGGCAATAAAAAGATTAACTTTTCAAAACGCAAAAGAAGTTTTAAAAAAGGCTAATGAATTTTTAGAAAAAATAGTCAATTTAGCAACTTTTTTGCTAAAATAAAAAAGAGAGAAAAGGTCGAAAAAAATAGAGATTAAATAATGAAAAAAGAGATATTAATTTTCTTTTTAGCACTTTGTTTGAGTTTGCCAGTTTTTAAAGTAAAAGCTCAAGATAGCTGTCAGTACTTGATAGAAAAATACGCCTCTCTTTTACAATACGATCAAAATAAAAATGGATTTTTAGATTGGGAGGAGCTTTTGAAGGTACTGCAAGAATATTTTGCCGATCGTTTATCGCTTGATATTGTGGAAGGAGCATTGAAAATTGCTAAACAGAGATGCTCCTTTCCAGTGAACTCTCCAGTTCAAGGAACACTATCTGTTTCTCCAACCCAAGTTAAGGCAGGAGATCCGATTCAAATTACTGTTGTTGGAAAAGACGAAGATGGGGTGAAGGCCATTTATGCTTATTTTGGCGGAACGTGGAACAGTTATTCTTGCGATGGTCAAACTTATTGCGAACATACTTGGACAACCAAAGAAATTCAGCCTGGTACCTATTCATATTATGGTTATGTGAGAGGGTTGACCAAAGCCCAAACCAACGATGACACTTGGACAACGCCCACTTCAATTAAAGTTACAGTAGTTTCAACAGGAACTGTACCTCCAAGTATCGGAACTCAAGTTCAAGGAACTCTTGAAGTTTCTCCAACCCAAGTTGGCGTGGGAGAACCAATTAAAATTACAGTTACTGGAAGAGATAATGATGGAGTAAGAACTATTTATGCTTATTTTGGAGGAAGATGGAATAGTTATTCTTGCGACGGCCTGAAAGTTTGTAGCTACACTTGGACTACAAGAGAAGAGATTGCCGGTACTTATTATTATTACGGTTATGTAAGAGGACAAACAGCTACTGGAGAAAAAGAAGATACTTGGACGGTTCCTCAAGCTGTAACAGTTGTTGTGAGCGGTACTACCCCAGCTCCAGTTTCTATTTCTCTTCCAGATTGTGACTTTTCAGGGAGTGCTGGTATTTACGCTAAACCAAAAGATTGTGATTGGTCTGGTAAGGTTTTATTAGGAACTGGTAATACTAATTCCTGCGTTACTGGCCTTATTTTAAAACATACAATTTCAGCCGGGTCTGGCCAAAGTGGTTTTGTGCAGACAGTGGGATCGGGCGGAGTTGGAGAGGGAACCGATCTTTGTAAAATTGGAACAGATAGCAGTGCATTGCCAACCTGTCCATTTTCTGGAACCAAAGGAGAAATTTGGGTAAAGCCACGTTTTGAAAACCCTGTTTTTACCTGGACCTGGGATTCTGGAAAATGCAAATTAGGTAAAGAATGTAGCCTTTCTCGTACTTTCGATATTTGGCAATTCTTATTAAGTCTCGGTTTAGTGAGCGGTTCTCCCCAAAAAACAGATATTAACGTTCTTTGGCTGATTGAAAAAGTAACCGGCTTAAGAATTCCAGAACCACTGTCTTCGATGCTGAACTTTACTGTTCCCATTACTCCCGATATGAAGATTGGCCCAGAGTTATACACTCATTCAGATACTCCTCAAAGAGCTTGGTGTGGAATAAAAATTCCCCCAGTTTTAACCGGATCTTTGCCTTGCGAGTTTTGTATAGTTAGATAGGAAATTTCTGAAAACAAAAAAGCCCCCTTTCCTTGTGGGGGCTTTTGTTTTTAGGATTTTACAAATTCAACTATTTTTTGAAAAACTTCTGGCTTTTCTGTTGCTAATTGAGCTAAAATTTTTCTATTGATCTCAACTTTCTTTTCCTTTAATAAATGAATGAATTTGCTATAAGAGAGACCAAAAGGTTTCAAAGCAGCTGAAATTTTCACTTGCCATTCTCTTCTCATTAGTCTCTTTTTTTGCCTTCTGTGGGCAAAAGCATAACTCAAAGCATGCAAAAGAGCTTCTTTTGCCATTCGGTATTTTCTTTTTCTGGCAAATTTATAACCCTTAACTTCTTTTAAAAGCTTTTTTCTTCTTTTTCTGGCGATTTTTCCTCTTTTTATTCTTACCATTTAATTAATTTTTTAATTCTTTTTATTTCTCCTTTTGAAAGCGGAACCAATTTTCGCAATTTTCTAATCTTTTTGCCAGATTTCTTTGATAAATAATGGTCTTGCCCTATTGGCCTTCTTAAAACTTTTCCGCTTTTTGTAATTTTGAATCTTTTTAGAATTGATTTTTTTGTTTTCATTTTTTTACTAAGATTAAGGTAAAACCAATACCTTCTTTTTTTAATTCTCTTTCAATTTTTACCGGGACTTTTTCTTGAAGAATTTGGATAAAATAATTTATTTTTTCTTTTGCCAAACCTTCAAAAGTTTTTTCCCTTCCTTTTAAAACCAATTCTAGCTTTACTTTTTTTCCCTCTTTAATAAATTTTTCTACCTGATCAATTTTTGTTTCGAGGTCGTGCTGGGAAATATTAAGGGAAAATCTTACCTGTTTTGTTTCTCCAGCTTTTTTCTTTCCTTTTCTTTCCTTTTTTTCCTTTGCGTAAAGATATTTACTCGCGTCAACTATTTTACAAACCGGAGGATCAACCTTTTCTGTTACTTGAACCAAATCCAAATTTTTTTCTCTTGCCAAAGACAAAGCTTCTTCCAAGCTAACAACTCCTATTTGTTTTCCGTTTTCGTCAATTAACCTTACCTTGGAAGCTTTTATTTCTTGATTGGTTGGTGGTTTATTCAACAATTTTTTATTTTGTGGAGGCGGCGAGATTTGCACTCGCGTCTGGAGAGAAAACCAAAGAGGCACCTACAAGCTTAGCCCAATTTATGAAAGGAGGTGAGAGGGAAAAACGCCAATTGGGCAAGCGTTTTTCCTAAATTGAAAGGTGCTGTTTTGTGCTATTCTTTAGGTATAAGCCAAGACAGGTTCTCTGGCATTAATTTTTCCTGGATTTTTACAAGCTTCCAGGAAACTTGGCTTGCTCCTCTTTGATTTTTGCTCTCCATCGAAGCTCGAGCGCCCCCTATATTCTTTTTAATTCCCTTTCAATCTCCCTTTTAATTTCTTTTTGTTTTATTTTTTCTTTCTTGTCAATCAGCTTTTTTCTTTTGCCCAAACCCAAAAGCATCTTTATTCTACCTTTTTTCAGGTATAATTTCAAGGGGACCAAGAAAAGATTTTTCTGAGATAACTTTCCTAGAAGGTATTTTATTTCAGATTTTTTAAGCAAAATTTTTCTTTCCCTTTGAGGATAATAACCAGGAGCATTTTCTGGTTGCCAGGCTGGTATATTAGCTCCAATCCAAAAAGCTTCGGGTAAAAATTTTTTTGGATTTTTTCTAAAAATTACAAAGGTGCCGCTTAAGTTTACGCCCCACTCTTTTATTGATTTCACTTCTTGCCCCAAAAGAGAAATTCCAGTCTCGAACTCCTCTAAAATTTCAAAGTTAAAATAGGCTTTTTTGTTTTGGGCCAAAATTTCCATTCTTTTATTTTAGAGAAAATTAAGGTAAATTGGAATAAAGAGAATGAGCAAAGCTCAAATTAAAAAAATTCTCAAAAAAAGATTAAAAGATATCTTTGAAGGGGAGATAGAGGTTTTGCCTTCTTCCAAAGAGAAATTTGGAGATTACTGCACTAATTTGCCACTGGTTTTGGCAAAGGACGCACAAAAAAACCCAATAGATTTAGCTCAAGAAATGGCCAAAGTTGTTCAAGGAGAAAGAATTTTTGAGAAAGTTGAAGTTTCAAAGCCCGGGTTTATCAATTTTTTTCTTTCAAAAGGGTATCTCAAAGAGAGTTTGGCGAGAATTTTAAAAGAAAAAGAAAGCTTTGGAAAGGTTGATTTTGGAAAGAAAAAGTTAGTTAATTTAGAATTTATTTCTGCAAACCCCACCGGCCCTTTGCATGTTGGTAACGGAAGAGCAGCCTTTTTTGGAGATTGCTTGGCAAGAGTTTTAGAATTCGCAGGCTATAGAGTTTTTAAAGAATATTTTATTAATGACGCAAAGCATAATTCACAAATTAAAGAATTAGGCAGAACTGCTTTGGGTAGAGGAAAAAGCTATTTGAACGAATATTTAACAAAAAAAATTGAAAAAAATAAAAAGATTTTGGACAAGATGGAAGACGAAAGCGAAGCCGGATTTTTTCTGGCAAAAGAAATTCAAAAAGACATTCAAGATTTTATTGAGAGAAAATTAAAAATTCATTTTCATTCTTTTGTTGCAGAGCAAGAACTTTTTGAAAAAAGCAAAGTTCAAAAGATTTATCTGTGGCTAAAAAAACAAAATTTAATTTATGAAAAAGAAGGTGCTTTCTGGATTAAAATTTCAAATTTTGGAGCACCAAAAGACGAAGTCCTTATTAGGAAAGATAAAACTCCTACTTATTTTCTCTCTGACATTGCTTATCATAAAGACAAAATTGATAGGGGTTTTAAAAAAATTATCGATATTTGGGGAGCAGATCATCAAGGACACGTAAAAAGGATGGAGGCCATAATGAAAATTTTGGGGTTTGAAGGAGAATTCGAAATTTTAATTTCCCAGATAGTTACTCTTAAGGGTGGAGAAAAACTTTCAAAAAGAAAGGGCAAAATTATTCTTTTGGAAGAATTGGTGGACGAAATCGGCTTAGACGCAACCCGCTTTTTTTACTTGACGAGATCTTTGGACAAACCTCTTGAATTTGATTTTGAACTGGCAAAAGAAAAATCTCAAAGAAATCCTCTTTTTTATACCCAGTATGCCTTTGCTAGAATTTGTAGTTTGGAGAGAAAATGGGGAAAGAAAATAAAGGCCACAAAGAGAATTTTAGATTTAATTTCCCATCCTTTGGAGTTTGAACTTATTAAACAATTAATTCAGCTACCAGATTTAGTTGAGGAAGTAGCCAAAAATTATCAAATTCAACTCTTGCCAAACTATGCCCAAAAACTAGCCCAATCTTTTCATCATTTTTACGAGCAATGCCAAATCATTTCTTCAGATTCCAATTTAACAAATGCCAGAATGGCTTTGGCTTTGGCGACAAAAATCGTTCTGAAGAAGGTTTTCGATTTGATGGGCGTTTTTGCTCCTGAAAAAATGTAATTGCTTTGAACCAAAAAAGATGTTAATTTTTAAAATATGGAAACCAATCTTTTAAAAATTGAAGAAAAGATTTTAAATTTTTGGAAAAAAGATAAAACCTTTGAAAAGTCCTTGCAAAAAAGGAAAAAAGATTTCATTTTTTACGAAGGACCTCCGACAGCTAATGCAAAGCCTGGCATTCACCACGTTTTAAGTAGAGTTTTTAAAGATGTTGTTTGCCGTTATAAAACAATGAGAGGTTTTAGAGTTTTGAGGAAAGCCGGTTGGGACACTCATGGCCTTCCGGTTGAACTAGAAATTGAGAAAAAACTGGGAACCAAAACCAAAAAAGATATTGAGAAATTCGGTATCGAAAAGTTTAATAGTTTGTGCAAAAAATCAGTTTTTGAATACAAAAAGGACTGGGAAAAACTAACAGAAAGAATAGGATTTTGGTTAGATTTAAAAAACGCCTACATTACTTTTGACCCAGAATATATCGAGACAGTTTGGTTTATTCTAAAGAAACTTTGGGAAAAAGGGTTGCTTTATGAGGATTTAAGAGTTTCTCCTTATTGTCCAAGATGTCAGACTGTTTTATCTTCGCACGAAGTTGCTCAAGGATACAAAAGAATTAAAGAACCGGCTATTTATGTTAAGTTTAAAATTCTAAATTCAGGGTTTAAAAATACTTCTTTGCTAGTTTGGACCACTACTCCCTGGACGTTACCAGCTAATGTTGCCGTAGCTGCAAATCCTAATTTTGATTATTTAATAATAAAAGTAGCTGAGGAATTTCTAATTTTGGCAAAGGAAAGAATGAAATCTTTAAACATTGAAGGCGAAATTGTGAAAGAGATAAAAGGAACAAAGTTAGTTGGTTTAAAATATCAACCTCCGTTTAATTTTTATCAGCCAGATTCAAAGAAAGAAAAAGCTTGGGAAGTTTTACCCGCTGATTTCGTGTCATTGGAAGAGGGTACAGGATTAGTTCATATCGCTCCTGCTTTTGGGGAGGAAGATATGGAATTGATAAAAACTCAAAGCTCAAAACTCAAAGCTCAAAACTTGCCGGTGTTTCCGATAATTTTGAATGTTGATGAAGAGGGAAGATTTAAGTTAGAAGTTAAAAAATTTGCTGGGCTTTTTGTAAAAGAAGCTGATCCTTTAATCATTCAAAATTTAAAAGAAAGAGGACTTTTATTTAAAGAAGAATTATACGAGCACGATTATCCATTTTGCTGGAGATGTAAAACTCCACTGATTTATTATGCGAAGAAAAGCTGGTTTATAAAGATGACAAAAGTTAAAGAAGATTTAATTAAAAATAACCAAAAAATTAACTGGATTCCAGCTCATTTGAAAGAAGGAAGGTTTGGTGAATGGTTAAAAGAAGTAAAGGATTGGGCGCTTTCAAGAGAAAGATATTGGGGAACGCCTCTTCCAATTTGGGAATGTAAAAATTGTCATTTCAAAGTTGCGATTGGTTCTTTAAAAGAATTAAAAGAACAAAAGTTTTCAAACAATCGCTATTTGATATTAAGACACGGAGAATCAGAAAGCAATTTACAAAATCTTTTAGTTTCTGAAATTTCAAATGCCAAAAATTTTCATTTGACAGAAAAAGGGAAAGAAGAAATAAAAAGAGCTGCTGAAAAATTGAAAAAAGAAAAAGTAGATTTAATTTTTAGTTCCGATTTAGAAAGATGCAAAGAAACAGCAGAAATTGTTGGCAAATATTTGAATATAAAGCCAAAGTTTGACAAAAGGTTAAGAGAAATTAAAGGAGGAGAATTAGAGAATAAACCTTTAGAGGAAGTTTTTGCCTTTTGGAAAAGTTTTGAAGAGAGATTTAAAAAGAGACCAAAGGGGGGAGAAAATTACAACGATGTGAAAAAGAGAATGATTAATTTTATTGAAAGTTTAGAAAAAAAATATAGCCAAAAGACAATTTTAATAATCAGCCATCAAAGACCCTTAACAATGCTTGAAGGAGCAATGGAGGGTTGGAAAATTGAAGAATTTTTTGAAGCAGAAAAAACAAAAATAAAAAACGGAGAATTGAGAGAAATTGTTTTTAGAAAATTGCCATACAACAAAGAAGGAGATTTAGATTTTCACAGGCCCTACATTGACGAAGTTGAATTTTTCTGCCCAAAATGCCAGGGAAAAATGAAAAGAAACCCTGCAGTTATTGATTGTTGGTTTGATTCTGGATCAATGCCATTCGCTCAAAATCATTGGCTAAATAAAAAACCTCCAAAACTTTTTCCCGCAGACTATATTACAGAAGGAATAGACCAAACTAGGGGATGGTTTTACACTTTATTGGCAATTTCAACTCTTTTGGGGTTTGGACCTCCCTACAAAAACGTGATAGCTTTAGGTCATGTTTTAGATGAAAAAGGAGAGAAAATGTCAAAGTCAAAAGGAAACGTTGTTGATCCGTTTTTAATGCTAAAAAAACATGGTGCAGAAGCCATAAGATGGTACTTTTTTACTTTTAATCAGCCCTGGGACCCGAAAATTTTTTCCCAAAAGGCGATCGAAGATGCAAAGAAAAAATTTATTCTAATTTTTTTGAATTGTTATTCGTTTTTTGAAACTTATGGTTACAAAAAAAATCTTTCTTTCAAAATTCCAAGATCAAAAAGCATTTTGGATGAATGGATTTTGTCAAGATATAATAGCTTGTTGCAGAAAGTAATAAACCTTATGGAAAGGTACGAGATTACTTTGGCTGCTAGAGAAATTGAAAACTTTGTGGTTGAAGATCTCTCTTTATGGTATATTCGCCGCTCAAGAAAAAGATTTCAACTACCAAAAAACCAGAAAGAATTAAAGAACGCAAGCCAAATTTTGAGTTTTGTATTATTGAACCTTTCTCGAATTTTAGCTCCATTTTTACCCTTTTTGGCAGATCATATTTTTCAAAAAGTTTTAAAGAAAGAAAAATCAGTTCATTTGGAAAAATACCCAAACTTTGATCAAAGAATGATCAAACCAGAGCTTGAAGAAAAAATGGAAGAAATTAGAAAGATAGTTGCTGACTCACTTTCTCAAAGGGCAGCAGCAAAAATTAAGATTAGACAACCCCTTTTGAGGCTTTATTTGAAAAATATAAAATTAAAAAAAGAAAAAGAACTTTTAGAACTGATCAAAGAAGAAGTTAACGTCAAAGAAATAGTTTTTAATTCAAAAATGAAAGAAAACGTAAAACTCGAAACAGAAATTCTTCCCCAGCTTAAAAAAGAAGGTATTTTCAGAGAACTAATAAGGCAAATTCAACAAACAAGAAAAGAACTAAAATTAACCCCAAAAGATAGAATAATCGTAGCTTTTCAGGGAAAGGGTTTAATTTTTGACGTTTTGAAAGAGCAAGAAAGTGAAATAAAAGAAATTTGCAGAATAAGAAAAATTGAAGATTGGAACGAGGGTGAAGTAAAGAATTGGCAGAAAAAAGAGATAAAGATTGATGAGGAAAAAATTCTAATTGCCATTAAAAAGTAAAAGGTCGAAAAAAAAAATAAAAAAACATGTCATTTTCTTTAGATGAAGTTTTCAAAAGCAGCGGGGGAAGAGTATCAAGAGACAGATTAAACAATTTCATTGATAACCTTCCCCTGACTCAATGGGATAGAGAATACGTAAAAAGAGTGATGGAGAAATTCGATAACCCAGGTTATTCTGAAGGGATTACCAAAGAAGAATTTCTACAAGGCCTTTCTGAGATGGAAAAGAACATTAGAGATCCAATTGATAGAGAAAAGGTTCTGAGGATTAAAAATTTTTTTGGAATAAAGTAAATGTGTTTACTCGGTATTTTACCAAAGCCCTTTTTTTGAAAGAGGAAGAAAGGGGCGAAGCAGATTTAATTTTTTCTCTTTTCACAGAGAATTTTGGGAAAATTGAAGTTTTGGGGAAAGGGATAAGAAAAATCAACGCAAAACTTAGACCACAGACTTTGCCTTTTTCTCTCTGTGGAGTTGAATTCGTTCAGGGAAAACAGAACAAAATTTTAACCGATGTTTTTTTGCTCAATAGTTTCAAAAACATAAATTCCTCCCCGATCAGATTCTTACTTGCTCAAAAATCAACAAAAATTTTTTTAAAACTCCTTGCCAATGAAAATCCAGATAAAAAAATCTGGCAACACCTAAATTCTTTTTTCAAGGTTTTGAACCAAAAAGATCTCTCTCTTTATTCTTTGAAACTCCTTTTTTATTATTTTCTTTGGAATTTATTTTCTTTGCTCGGTTTTCAACCAGAATTGTTTAATTGTCTCTTTTGTCAAAGGAAATTAAAGCCAGAAAAACTTTTTTTTCTTTCTTTTGAGGGAGGGGTGATGTGCTTTGAGTGTTATTTAAAAGAAAAGCCAAAGGAAGCTTTGCCAATTTCTCCAGAAACAGTTAAAATAATAAGGAAAATCCTAGAAGGCCAATGGGAAAAGGTTTCAAAAATAAAAATTCAAAAATCTCACTTTCAAGAGCTTAAAGAAATTTCTAAAGATTATTTTTCAAAGATAATCAATGAAAAACCGCTTTAAAAAAATAATTCAAATATCTTTCATTTTATTTTTACTTTTTGTTTTGGCTAGCTTTTTCATTTGGAAAAAGAATCTTTTTTCGAAAGCAAGTTTAAAATTTGAGATTCTTTGTCCTGAAAAGGCAGACATTTTAGAAGAGGTAGAATGCAACATAAGATATAAAAACAATAGCGATTTTAGATTAGAAGAACCACAACTCCTTTTACTTTTTCCAGAAGGAACCTTAGAAGATGGAAAAATTGTAGAGAGCAAAAAATTTTCAATTCCAGAGCTGGGCGAAGCTATTTATCCTGGGAGCGAAAAAAACATTCCAATTAAACTTAGCTTTTTAGGGAAAGAAGGCGAAAGAAAAATAGTTAAAGGCATTTTAACTTATCGCCCAAAAAACCTGAAAGCAACTTATGAGTCAAGTTCTGAAGCACTAATTTTACTCCAAAATTCCCCCCTTAACCTAGATTTTGACCTTTCTTCAAAAAGTCCCATTGGTACCGACACTTCTTTTAAAGTAAGCTATTATTGGAATTTTAATCAGCCAGCAACCGATTTTAGAATTCAACTTGACTATCCTGATTCTTTTGAATTTGAGAACTCTACGCCAAAGGGCCTTGATAACAAAGAGTGGAGCATTTCCTTAATCAATCCATTTCAGGGAGGGAAAATAGAAATTTTTGGCAAGCTTCATGGAGATGTTGGTTCAGTTCAAATCTTTAACGTTAAAGCAGGCTTTATAAAAGACGGAAAATTCTTTGTCTTAAAAGAAGAAAAAAAAGGAACAGAATTGGTCAAGCCATTGGTTTTGATTCGGCAAGAAATCAATGGTAACCCTTCTTACAAAGCAATGGCTGGCGATTGGCTTCATTATGAAATTTATTTTAAAAACATCGGAGAAGAAGAATTAACCAATCTTACTTTAATTTCCAAACTTGAAGGAGAGGCCTTTGATTTTACTACGCTCAAGACTAACCTAGGAATTTTTCATCCAGAAGATAATTCAATCATTTTTGATTGGAGGAAAGTTGATCAATTGGTTAGCCTACCACCAACTAAAGAAGGGAAGGTTGAGTTTTGGATTAAACTAAAGGATGATTTAAGCAAAGCTCAAGACTTAAATTTGAAAAACGTTGTTTTCTTAGGAGAGGCAAGAGAAGAATTCGTCACAAAAATCAGCTCCTTCCCAGAACTAGTTCAGAAGGTTTTTTTCGAAGACGAAGTTTTTGGGAATAATGGAGCGTTTCCATTTAAGGCTAATCTTCCCACTACCCTTACTCTGATTTGGCAAGTTAAAAACTACTCTTCTGACTTGAAAGACGTTAGGGTAAAGGTTAATTTACCTTCTTGGACAAAATTAACTGGAAAATTCTTTCCAGAAGAAGCAGCTTCTCAAATTATTTTCGATACTAATACCCGAGAATTAAACTGGATTGTGGGAGATGTTAAAAAAGGAACAGGAATTGTTGAAAAAGGGCCGAGCATTGCCTTTCAAGTTGAAATCTTGCCCCAAGAAAATCAAAAGGGTCAATCGATTGAAATAATCTCTGGCGGAAAACTCGAAGCTTTTGACCTTTGGCTCGAAACCAAAATCCAACAAGATATTCCTCCGCTAAAAACGTCGGATTTGAGCGATTTTAACTTTTCTCCGAGCCAGGGTATTATTCAATAATATGGAAAACCTTCTTCAAAAAATTGTTAATCTAGCAAAAAGAAGAGGTTTTGTTTTTCAATCTTCAGAGATTTATGGAGGAGTGGAAGGCCTTTGGGATTTAGGACCTTTGGGTTCTTTGATGAAGGAGAATCTTAAAAATTTTTGGATAAAAGAATTTATTTTTAAAGAAGAGAATATTGTTCTTTTGAACGGAACATGTTTAATGCATCCTAAGGTTTGGGAGGCTTCTGGCCACATAGAACATTTCAGCGATCCTTTGATCGAATGTAAAATTTGCCATTTTAGATATCGGCAAGATGAAATTGAAGAAGGAAAATTTGTTGGTCAAGGAAAAGCAACGGTAAAAGGCCAATGTCCGAATTGTGGGGGAAAATCTTGGACTGAACCCCGAATGTTTAATTTAATGTTCAAAACGTTTCTTGGTCCAGTTGAAGACAGGGCCCATCAAACCTTTCTAAGGCCAGAAACTGCCCAATCAATGTTTGTTAATTTTAAAAATGTTCTAAATTCAATGCGAATGAAACTTCCTTTTGGAATTGCTCAAATCGGAAAGTGCTTTCGGAATGAAATTACAGTAGGAGATTTTATTTTTAGGTTGAGAGAGTTTGAGATTGCTGAGATTGAGTATTTTGTAAAACCCGGGCAGGATGAAAAATATTTTGATTTTTGGGTTGATAGATGGGAGAAATTTTTCTTGGATTTGGGTATTAAAAAAGAAAACTTAAGACGCTATGAACATCCAAAACAATCTTTAGCTCATTATTCAAAAAGAACCGTTGATATTCAGTATCACTTCCCTTTTGGCTGGGCAGAATTAGCCGGTATTGCCAACAGAGGAGACTACGATTTAAAGAGACACAGTCAGTTTTCGGGCGAGGATTTGAGTTACTTTGATGAAAAGGAAAAGAAAAAATATTTCCCTTTTGTAATCGAGCCAACAATGGGCCTTGAAAGGACAATTTTGGCCCTACTTTGCGATGCCTTTTCAGAAATTCCTGGTGGAAGGACAAAAACGACAAAACCAACAAAAGAAATAGAAATCTTGCTAAAGTTAGACAAAAAGATTTCTCCAATAAAAGTGGCAGTCTTTCCTCTGGTAAAAAATAATCCAGAACTAGTTAAGGTATCAAAAGAAATTTGGCAAATGTTAAGATCTCACTTCTCTACAATCTACGATGAAGTAGGATCGATCGGAAGAAGATATCGCCGCCAAGATGAAATCGGAACTAACTTTTGCGTGACTATAGATTTTGACACTTTAAAAAACAAAGACGTGACAGTTCGCGATCGAGATACAATGGTGCAAGAAAGAGTAAAAATTGAAAATTTAGTTCAATTTTTAAAAGAAAAGTTAGAATATGTTTAAGAAAATTACTTTAAAAAATGGATTGAGAATTTTATTTGTACCAGCTTCAAATCTGGAATCTTTAACAATTTTAGTTTTGGTAAAGTGTGGATCAAAATATGAAAGAAAAGAAATTAGCGGCATTTCTCATTTTTTAGAGCACCTTTTTTTCAAAGGTACAAAAAAGAGGCCAACACCCTTAAAAGTAGCCGAACCTTTAGACAGAATCGGAGGAATTTACAATGCTTTTACTAGCGAAGATTACACCGGATATTTCGCAAAGGTTAAAAGTTCTTATTTTAACGAGGCCTTAGATTGGGTTTCTGATATTTATTTGAATTCGACTTTACCCGAAGAAGAAATAGAAAAAGAAAGAGGAGTAATCATCGAGGAAATAAATATGTACCATGATCATCCAATGAGCCATATTTTTACTCTCTGGAAAAAAGTTCTTTATGGAGATCAACCCGCAGGTTGGGATATTGCTGGAACAAAAGAAAGCGTTTTATCGATTAAAAGAAAAGATCTTATTTCTTACAGAGATTCACATTATTTGGCTTCAAACACTTTGATTTGTGTTGTCGGCAATTTCAGTCCTAAAAAGATTTTGCCAAAAATTGAAAGAGCCTTCTTTAAAATTAAAACTGGTTCTCCGATTTCAAAACTACCAGTAATTGAAAACCAAAAAAAACCGCAAGTTATTTTAGAATACAGAAAGACAGATCAGGCTCACTTATGTTTGGGGGTGAGAACCTTTAATCTTTTTCATCCCCAAAGATATTCTTTAGAAGTTCTTTCAACTGTTTTGGGAGGAATGATGAGCTCAAGACTTTTTTCTGAGATTAGAATAAAAAGAGGATTGGCCTATTATATTAAAACAGAATCAGTTTTAGATCCGGACACAGGTTTTTTGGTGACTTCTGCCGGAATAAAAAATGAAAAAGTTGAAGAAGCTATCTCATTAATTTTAAAAGAATACAAAAAAGTAAAAGAAAAAAAGATTTCATTGAATGAGATTAAAAAAGCCAAAGATAACTTAAAAGGAAAATTAGCTTTACTTTTGGAAACCTCAGACTCCCAAGCTTCATTTTTTGCTTTTCAGGAATTGCTAGAGGAAAAGATTTTGACTCCAGAACAAGTTTTTAAAGCAATCGATAAAGTAGATGCCAAAAAAGTACTAGAATGCGCGAGAGAAATTTTTAGGCCCGAAAAGCTGAACTTAGCAATCATTGGTCCATTTGAAAAAAAGGAAAAATTTGAAAAAATTTTAGAAATTTAAACCATGGAGGAAGAAAAAAAATTAGACATTAGCTGGTCAAGCATTTTTAAAATTTGCTTTGCCGCTATTTTTATTTACTTTCTCTACACAATTAGAAGTATTCTTTCTCTCTTTCTCTTTTCTTTTGTTTTCTTTTTGAGCTTTGAGCCCTTTGTTGATTTTTTAACCAAAATCAAAATACCCAGAGCAATTTCAACGATCGTTGTTTATTTGGGGCTTTTACTATTCTTTTTGGGGTTTTTTTATCTTGCCTTTTTACCATTTTCTGCTGAATTTCAAGAAATAAAAGCAAAAACTTTTTTTTACTTTAGTAAACTTTTTGACTTATTGAAAGAAATTAATCTTCCAATTTTAAAAAACGAAAATCAAATTTTGCAATCACTGGATTTTCTTTTTTCAAAGATTTTAGCCTCAAGCTTTCAGCTTCTTTTTGGTATTTTTGGGAAAATTTTTACTCTTTTTTTGATTTTTACCATAGCCTTTTTTCTTTCACTTGAAAAAGAAAAAATTAAAGAGGGCCTTTCAATTTTTTTGCCCGCCGAATCGAGATCCATTTTTTTGGAATCTTTAGATAACGCAAAAAACAAAGTGTTTTTGTGGTGGCAGGTTAAAGTTTTGGGAAGCCTTTTTGTAGGCCTTGCTACCTTTCTTATTGCTTTGTTGTGCCAGATAAAATATAAGACATTCTTTGCTTTTGTTGCTACAATTTTAAACCTTTTACCAATAATCGGTCCGATTGTGAGTGGATTTTTGATTTTTGTTTTGACTAGCTTTCAATCTTTTATTCTCTCTGTTTATTTTCTGTTTGCTTTTATTGTGATTCAACAAATAGAGGGGAATTTTATTTCCCCCATTCTTACCAAAAAGGCAATCGGAATTTCTCCAATCATTGTTTTATTTTCGGTTTTAGTTGGTCAATCTCTTTGGGGCATAATAGGCGGGATTTTAACCATTCCTTTTTTAGCAATTCTTTTTGAATCAGCAAAAAATTTCTTTCAGTCAAAACAGTCCAAAATAGAATAAAAATGGCAACTCTTTATATCGTTGCAACCCCAATTGGGAACTTAAAAGACATTACTCTTCGAGCTTTAGAGGTTTTAAAAAACTCCGATCTTATTTTGTGCGAAGATCAAAGAGTAACCAAAAAACTTCTCGACTGTTATCAAATAGAAAAGCCAACCCTCAGCTATCACCAACATTCAAAAATCAATAAAATAGATTGGATTATTAATTTGTTAAAAGAAGGAAAAAATTTGGCTTTAGTTTCAGATGCAGGAACTCCAGGAATTTCAGATCCAGGAGGAAAATTAATAGAGAAAGTAATTGAAACTTTTGGCGATCAAGTAAAAATTATTCCAGTTCCAGGTCCTTGCGCTATAACCTGCGCAGCTTCAGTTTCTGGTTTTCCAATGGATAAATTTTTGTTTTTAGGGTTTTTGCCAAAAAAGAAAAAAAGGAAAAAATTTTTTGAAGAAATTTTAAAATCTAAATACCCAGTTATTTTCTACGAAGCACCTTATCGGTTAATTAAAACTTTAGAAGAGTTGAAAAGTCTAAACCAAAAATTCAAAGTTTGTATTGCAAAAGAATTAACAAAAAAATTTGAGACAATATACTATGGAGAATTACATCAAGTTTTAGATAAAATTAAAAAAGAAAAAATAAAAGGGGAATTTGTGGTAATAGTTCAAAAAATCAATGAAAAATAAATTTTATATCACAACTGCAATAGATTATGTAAATGCCTCTCCTCATTTGGGACACGCTTTAGAAAAAATTCAAGCTGATGTTATTGCAAGATATCAAAGAATAAAAGGAAAAGACGTTTTCTTTTTAACTGGGACTGACGAGAATTCTTTAAAAAATGTAAGGGCTGCAAAAGAATTGGGTATTTTAACTGAAGATTTAGTAAACAAAAATGCAGCTAGGTTTTATCAATTAAAAGAAGCTCTCAATTTATCGTTTGACGATTTTATTAGAACTACTCAAGAAAGACACAAAAAAGGAGTCCAAAAATTTTGGCTAGCTATTAAAAAAGATATTTACAAGAAAAAATATCGAGGGCTTTATTGTGTAGGCTGTGAAGAGTTTTATAGAGAAGAGGAATTGGAAAATGGGCTTTGTCCAGAACACAAAATAAAGCCAGAAATAGTTGAAGAAGAAAATTATTTTTTTGCCCTTTCAAAATACCAAAAAATTTTAAAAAACATAATAGAAAAAGGAGAAATTGAAATTGTTCCAGAGAGTAGAAAAATTGAAGTTTTAAGCTTTATTGAAAAAGGCTTAGAAGATATTTGTATTTCTCGTTCAGTAGAAAGAGCTCATGGTTGGGGAATTGAGGTTCCAGGAGACAAAACTCAAATTGTTTGGGTTTGGTTAGATGCTCTTTCAAACTATATAACTGCAATAGATTATGGAGAAGATGGAGAAAAATTTAAAAAATATTGGCCAGCAGATTTACATCTCATTGGAAAGGGAATTTCAAGATTTCATTGCATTTATTGGCCAGCCTTTTTGATTTCTGCAAAATTGCCTCTTCCAAAAATGGTTTTTGTTCATGGTTATATTACAGTTGGAGGGCAAAAAATGTCAAAATCTTTAGGAAATGTTGTTGGCCCTTTTTCTTTAGTAGAAAAATTTGGAACCGATGCTTTGAGATACTTTCTTTTAAGGGAAGCTTCGCCCTTTGAAGATATAGATTTTACTTTCGAAAAGCTAAAAAAAAGATACAATGATGATTTGGCAAAAGGTTTGGGAAATTTGGTAGCAAGAATAATTTCTTTGGCAGAAAAGTTTAAAATTCAAAAATCAAAAGAAATTCAAGACAAAATTTTAAAAAATAATTTAGAAATTGCTCAAAAAAGATATAAAGAAAATTTAGAAAACTTTCAATTTAATGAAGCACTAAAAGTAATTTTTGATTTTATTTCTTTTTGCGACAAATTTATTAACGAAAAAAGACCCTGGGAAGAAAGAAATCAAAAATTTATTCTTGATTTATTGTTTGCTTTGGGTTCAATTTCAGAACTTTTGAGCCCACTTTTGCCAAAAACAGCAGAAAAAATTTTATTTCAAATTGAAACAAAGAAAAAAGAAATTTTATTTCCAAAAATTGAATAATCTTGACTTTTTAATAATTTTGATTAAATTTAAAATTATTCCAATTTAAAAGGGGGTAGAGAATGGCAAGGGGAAAGAAGGGTTTTGTAGGAGAGAGAACTTTAATGTGGTGTTCACAATGTCGGAAAAAGACATGGCATACACTTATTGAAATTCCTGGGAATCCCCATCCCAAATATCGGTGGCAATGCGAAAAGTGCGGATCTCGTAAACATGGAAGAAAAAAAGTTCCTTCAGAAGGCTAGGCGGGCAAAAGCCCGCCTTTTTTGACAAATTATTAAAAATTTGTTTTAATATAAGAAGCTCTTTAAGGAGGTGGGAATGAAAGGACTTAGAGGCAAGAAAATAGAAGAAATTATCTATAGAGAAAGGATGGAAGAGGTGGCAATAATTTCAGGGACAGCGCATCCAGAATTAGGGAAAAAGATAGCCTCTATATTAGGCAAAGAGTGTATCTTTCCAGAAATTTATCATTATCCAACCGGAGATTTTGAACTTTCGCTTCCCACTCGCGTAAGAAGAAAAACTGTTTTTATCATTCAGACATTTCCTGCTAAAAATGTACCCTATTTTACACTCGAACTTTTGTTTTTAACCAATGCTGCCTACAAAGCTTCAGCCGAAGAGGTTACAGTAATCGTTCCCCATTTGGGCTGGGATCAGTCAGATAAAAAATGGCGCGGAAGAATGCCAATTGTTGGCGAATTGATTGCTGCATTTATTTATCAATGTGGTGCGAAAAGATATGTTGGAGTTCAATTCCATTCTCCCCAATTTCCCGGATTTTTCCCTCTTCCAGTTATTGTCGATCACTTAGTGGCTGACCAAATTCTACTTGACTATGTTTTGAAAGAAAAATTGAATAAGGGCGCAGTGCTGCTTCCCGGAGATCTTGGTTTCTCAAAAATTGCAAGAAAATTAGCCGATAAATTAGGTATTCCTTTGGTAGAAGTGGAGAAAGAAAGAACCTCAGGCCATAAAGTAAAAATTCATAAAATTTACGGGAGCGTTAAAGGCAAAAGATTGATAATTTGGGACGACAAAATAGTTGAAGGAACAACGATTAGAGCGATTGCAGAGTATGTTGAAAAGAGAGGGGCAAAAGAAATTACAGTAATTGCTACCCATGGACTTTTTGGTGGCAAGGCAATAGAAAACCTCAATCACCCCTTAATAAAAAGGATTATTGTAACAGATAGCATACCCCATGAAAAAATTTTAAACAAACTTCCAATTGTTGAAGTTTCAATTGCACCTTTACTCGCAGAAGCTATCAGAGAAATCGCAACTGGTGGTTCAATAAGCCGGCTCTTTCAAGGAAGTGTTTTGCAAACTGAACAATAGCGTATCCAGGGGCGGATTTTCCGCCCCTTTTTATAAAAAAAGGGCGATGTAGAGTCGCCCATCCCAAAGTGCTGAAAGGAGGAGCAGTAAGAAGGGGCAATTTCATTTTAATAAAATAAAAATTTTTGTCAACAAAAAATTCTTTGAGTAAAATAGAAGAATGAGCCTTTTAATTAAAAATGTAATTTTTGAAGGAAAAATAATCGATATTTTTGTTGAGAATGGAAGAATTTCAAAGATTAAAAAGAACTTAAATTTGAGGGCAAAAGAAAAAATTGACGCAAAAGGAGAAAAAGCTGTTTTTCCAAGTTTTATTAATTGTCATACTCATTCAGCAATGATTTTACTTAGAGGTTTTGGGGAAGGACTTTCTTTGAAAGATTGGTTAGAAAAAGTAATTTGGAAAATTGAGGAAAAATTAGACGAAGACGACATTTATTGGGGAACAAAATTAGCTTCTTTGGAAATGATTAGATCGGGAATTACTACTTTTAATGAGATGTATTTTTATCCAGAAGCTCAAATTGAAGCAACAAGGGAAATAGGATTGAGGGCAGTATTAGGTTTGGTTTTGGTTGATTTTTCTACGAAAGGGTGCGACAAAAAAACAATTGAGAAAATTTATCCAAAATTAAAAACTTATTTAAAAAATTTCCCCTCAATCAAACTCAGTATTGCCCCTCATGCAATTTATACAGTTTCAAAAGAAAATTTGATTTGGGCAAAAAATTTTGCAAAAAGAGAAAAGCTTTTAATTCATATGCATTTGTCAGAAACAGAAAGAGAAGTCAAAGATTGCCAAAGAAAATATAAACTAAGACCAGTTGAATATTTAGAAAAAATTGGATTTTTAAATAAAAATTGTGTTTTTGCTCACTCAATTTGGCTTTCTGATAAAGAAATTGAAATTTTGGCAAAAAGAAAATGCTCTTTGATTTATAATCCCAGCTCAAATATGAAATTAGCTTCTGGAATTTTTCCTTACAAAAAAGCAAAAGAAAAAGGAATTAATGTTTGTTTGGGAACAGATGGACCTGCTTCAAACAATTCTTTAAATTTCTTTTTTGAAATGAAAATTGGCTCTTTGCTCCAAAAAATAAAAGAAAAAGATCCAAAAATTTTACCAGCAAAAGAGGCAATAGAAATTGCAACAAAAAATGGAGCAAAAGCCTTAAAAATTAATTCTGGAGAAATTAAAGTTGGAAAATTGGCTGATTTGATTTTGGTTAATTTAAACAAAATTCCTCTTTTTCCAAAAGAAAATTTAATCTCAAACTTAGTTTTTTCTGCCAATCCAGATTGTGTCTCAGATGTTATTTGTGGTGGAAAAATTTTAATGAGAGAAGGAAAAATAGAAAATGAAGAAAAAATTTTCACTCAAGCTAAGCAGAAAATTAAAACCAGCCCTTGATTTTAACTCAATTTTTGTCTAAGATATTTTTATCTTAAAAAGGAGGTGAGGATGGAAGATCTTAATTTTTTGGCAACTTGTATTGTGGGATGCGTAGATTTGCCAGAGAAATATCGGCGCTTCCTTTTAAGTCTTTTGGACGGACTTCCTACTCCCTACTCAGTTGTAAAAGAAGCTGCGGGAAAACTTCCAACCCTCAGCCAAGCTCTTTCTATAATTGCTCAAAGAATAGGGGCAAAAAGCATCTTTGAAAGGGAAGTTGTTGAAATGTATTTTCTCAGTACAGAAAACAATTTGCCACCCAGCACAGCCAGAGAGATTTTGAAAGCAATCGGAGTGAAAGAAGAAACTATAACCCTAGTTCCTCGCTCACTTGAAATAAAGCCGCTTCACAACTGTATTGTTTTCCTTTCTGCCTTTCCTGTTTTTTCAGAGGCGATAAACCTTTGTTCTGTAAGACCAGCGGTAGCGATAGCTAGAATCACCGAAAACGCAGTAAAGCTGCGAACAATTTTTGTTGCCCAAAAAGGGGAAGAATTTTGTCTGCAAGAAAGGGAAGAATATGCTAGAACCTTTGTGCCTTTAGAAAAAGGAGATTTGGTAGCTATTCATTACGGTTATGTCATTCGACGAATAACTGAAAACGAAAATGAAACTTTTTGCAAAGGCCTTTCTTTAATCCCCCTTCTTTTTAACAAAAGAAGCTCTTGAATTTTGAAAGGGCCTCCTTCTGGAGGCTCTTTTTTGTTTTTGATAAAATAAAAAAGGAGGTGAGATAATGAAGGGGATAATTTTTTTTGACGGAAAGTTTGTACCAGAAGAGGAGGCGAAGGTTTCTGTCAAAACCCATGCTTTCAATTATGGAACAGGTGTTTTTGAGGGAATAAGAGCTTTTTGGAATGAAAAAAAAGAACAACTTTTTGTTCTTGCTTTAAAAGAACACTTTCAGAGATTTGAAAATTCTTGCAAAATTTTGCATATTATCCTTCCTTATTCTCTTGAGGAATTAAGTGAAATAGTCTTGGAACTTTTGCGAAAGAATGAGTTAAAACAAGATGTTTATATTCGTCCTTTAGCTTTTTCGAGTTCAGAAAAAATCGGAGTAAAATTGACAGGTTTGGAAAGTTCAATAACTATTTTTGTTGTGCCTTTTGGGAGTTATTATCCAGACGAAGAGAAAGTAAGGGCAATAGTTTCTTCTTGGCGGAGAGTTTCAGATAACGCAATACCAGCTCGGGCAAAGTGCTGCGGAGCTTATGTGAACTCCGCTCTAGCTAAAAGCGAAGCTTTGTTGGCTGGATTTGATGAGGCAATTGTTTTGAATGAAGATGGACATGTGGCTGAGGCATCGGCTGCTAATATTTTTATAATTAGAAACGGAATTGCTATCACTCCTCCAGTTACAGCCAACATCCTAGAAGGTATCACAAGGGAAATTGTTATTTCTCTGTTGCAAAATGAACTTAGCATTGAAGTTCAAGAAAGAGAGATTGACAGAACAGAACTTTATGTAGCAGAGGAAATTTTTGTTACTGGTACAGCTTGTAATGTTTCTGCGATTGTAGAGGTTAACGGAATAAAAATTGGAGACGGGAAAATCGGAAAAATTACAAAAAGTTTGAGGGAACTTTATTTTGGAATTGTTCGCGGCGAAAACGAAAAGTACTCTTTTTTGTTAACCCCAGTTTATTAAAGGGGCCAAAGGCCCCTTTTTTTCTTTATTTTTTTGAGTAAAATTTAAATTAGGATGATTTTTTTAGGTTTTATTTTGCTAATTTATCTTTGGTTTGTCTTTTTGATTTTTTATCACTTTGTTAGATTTGGGATTGGAGTAGAACCAAAAAGAGTTGCTTTTTTCTTTCTTTTGGGCTCTTTTTTATTTTTTCTTCTTTTAATTTTTGGTTATTCCTTTACCGACTGGCAAAAAATAAAAAGTTTTTTTGAACATGTTTTCCCAATTCAAAATTTTTACTTTCTCCAAAAATAGTTTTGAGAACCAACTTCCGCAAGAAAGGGTAATTTTTATTCAAAGAAGACACCCAGTTTTTGTTTTTCTTTCCCTGTTTTTCTTCCTTTTTCTATTTTTTCTTCCCTTCTTTTTCTGGCACTGGTTTTTGAGTTTTTTGTTTCTCTCTACTATTTATTGGGCTTTTTTGTGGATTTTGTTTTCTTCTAATTTACTTTTTTATTTTCTTTCAGTTTTTATCGTAACAAACAAAAGAGTCATCAAAATTGAATCTCAGGGCTTTTTTAAATATCAAAGGAGCGAGGCTTTTTTGGATAAAATCCAAGATATTACTGTGAAAATAGAAGACCCCCTTGCTACTTTTTTAAATTTTGGAAAAATAGAAATTCAGACAGCTGGAACAAACGTAAGATTGGTTTTTGATTACCTACCTTCTCCAGAAGAAATAAAAGAGGAAATCTTAAAAGCCAAAAATGAAAAACTATAACCACAAAAGAATCGAAAAAAAGTGGCAGAAATTTTGGTTAGAGAATAAGGTTTTTGAAGCAAAAGATATCTCAAAAAAGCCAAAGCTTTATATTTTGGATATGTTTCCCTATCCTTCGGCCGCAGGCCTTCATGTTGGGCATTTAAAAGGTTATACAATTTCAGATGTGATTACCAAAAAGAGATTGATGGAAGGTTATAATGTTTTGCATCCAATGGGATGGGACGCCTTTGGTTTGCCTGCAGAAAATTTTGCAATCAAAACCGGAATTCATCCTCAAATTACAACCCAAAGAGCAATAAAAAATATTAAAAGGCAACTAATTAGATCTGGTCTTGGTTATGATTGGCAAAGAGAAATTAACACCTCAAAACCAGAATATTATAAATTCACTCAATGGGTTTTTTTAAAATTGTTTCAAGCTAATTTAGCTTATAAAAAACTTTCTCCAGTTAGTTTTTGCCCCTCTTGTAAAACAGTTTTAGCCAGAGAACAAGTAATTGATGGCAAATGCGAAAGATGTTCAAGCGAAGTAGAAAAAAGAGAATTAGAACAATGGTTTTTCAAAATTACAGATTATGCAGAGAGATTACTAAAAGATTTGGATAAAATTGATTGGCCAGAAAACATAAAAATAATGCAAAGGAATTGGATTGGAAAATCAGAGGGAACGGTTGTGAAATTTCCAATTTCGAATTTAAAATCGCAAATTGAGGTTTTTACAACAAGGCTAGACACCATTTTTGGTTGCACATATTTAGTAATCGCTCCAGAGCACCCTGTTATTAAAGATCTCAAATCTCAAATTTCAAACCTTAACTCTGTTGAAAGATATATTGAAAAAGCAAAAAAGAAAACAGAAATTGAAAGATTGGCAGAAGATAAAGAAAAAACTGGAATAAAACTTGAAGGAATTTTAGCTGAAAACCCAATCAATGGGAAAAAAATTCCAATTTTTGTTGGAGATTACATTTTGGCTGATTATGCAACCGGAGCAGTAATGGGAGTTCCAGCTCATGATCAAAGAGATTTTGTTTTTTCAAAACAACACAATTTAGAGATTTTAGAAGTAATAAGACCAAAAACAGGCGAATCTCCCTTCCCTCAAAGAGCTTTTGAAGAAGATGGAATTTTGATCAATTCTGGTCCATTTTCAGGTTTAGATTCGCAAAAAGGAAGGGAAGAAATTACAAAGTATCTTGAAAAAAGAAATTTAGGGAAAAGGGCTGTTTATTATAAGTTAAGAGATTGGTGCATTTCAAGACAAAGATATTGGGGAGCTCCAATTCCAATAATTTATTGTCCAAAATGTGGTCAGGTTCCAGTTCCAGAAAAAGATTTGCCAGTGATTTTACCAAAAATTAAAGACTTTTTACCAACAGGAGAAGGAAAATCACCTTTAGCAAAAGTAGAAAAGTTTGTCAAAACAAGGTGTCCAAAATGCAAAGGGCCTGCAGAAAGAGAAACAGATACAATGGACACTTTTGTTTGTTCTTCTTGGTATTATTTCAGGTATACAGATCCAAAAAATGAAAAAGAGTTTGCTTCAAAAAAGAAAATTGAAAAGTGGTTGCCAGTTGATCTTTATATTGGCGGGGCAGAACACGCTGTGATGCATCTTTTATATGCAAGATTTTTGACTAAAGTTTTTTATGATTTAGGTTATATAAATTTTGATGAACCTTTTTTGAAACTTTTTAATCAAGGAACGATCTATTACAAAGGAGCAAAAATGTCAAAATCTAAAGGAAATGTTGTTTCTCCAGAATATATTTTTGACAAATATGGAGCAGATACCTTGCGACTTTACGAATTATTTATGGGACCTGCTGATCAGGCGACAGAATGGCAAGATAAAGGAATTGTAGGGTGTTATAGATTTTTACAAAGAGTGTGGAAACTTCAAGAAAAACTCAAAACTCAAAAGTCAAAAGTCAAAACTGAAACTCAAAACTTAAAACTTTTGCACAAAACGATTAAAAAAGTAACAGAGGATATTGAGAGTTTCAGGTTTAATACTGCAATTTCTTCTTTAATGGTTTTAGTGAATACGATAGAGAAGGAAAAACAAATCGATAAAAATTTTTTTGAAAATTTAATCAAACTTTTAGCTCCAATAACACCTCATTTGGCAGAAGAATTGTGGGAAAGACTAGGGCATAAAAATTCAATTTTTAAAGAAAAATGGCCAAAATGGGACGAAAAATTAGTGAAAGAAGAAATGGTAACTTTGATAATTCAGGTGAATGGAAAAGTTAGAGATAAAATAGAAGTTGAAGCTTCAATTTCAAAAGAAAAAGCACAAGAAATAGCCCTTTCTCTTGAAAAAATTAAAAAATGGACTCAAGGAAAAGAAATTAAAAAAGTCATCTTCGTGCCAGGAAAATTAATCAATATAGTAGTTTGACAAAATTTCTCTTTCAAGAAGAGTAAAATTTTTAATTTTTTCTTTATTTTTCAATTTTTATTTAGAAAAACAAAGGCAGCAGCTCCAAACAAAACAATATCTTCTTTTAAAGGAGTGATTTTTATTTTTGGCAAATAAGGCAAAAAATGATCAATATATTTTTGAATTGGTGGCAAAATAAATTCAGGATTATTTAAAACAACAGCCCCACCAAGAGTAATTAATTCTGGATCATAAGCTACAATCAAATTTGAAATTCCTTTGGCATTAATTTTTCCGACCTCTTTCAACAAAAAATCTTTTGCGATTTTATTTCCTTTTTTTGCCATTTCAAAAATTTCTTTTGCTTTTTTTGGATAACGATCAATTTTTATTTTTCTTTCTTTTAACCAAAACTTAAAAAATTTTGGCAAATTATTTCCAGAGCAATAAGCTTCCCAGTGCCCCCTTCCTTTTTTACAAGAGCAAGGCAAATTGTATTTTGTTTCAACAATCATATGACCTATTTCAACAGCATTTCCTCCTTTTCCCAAAAGCAATTTTCCATTAACAATTGCCCCGCCCCCAACTCCACTTGAAATTGTTACATAAACTAAGTTTTCAATTTTCTTTCCAGCTCCAAAATATTTTTCTCCCAAAACCGCAGCATTGCAATCGTTAAGTAAAAAAACAGAAAGCCCGAAAGTCTTTCTCAAAGGATAAAAAAGAGGAATTTTTTTGAAAGGCAAATTTGCTGTATTTTTAATTTCACCTCTTTTATAATCAATTGGTCCAATTGACCCAATTCCAATTCCCAAAATTTTATCTTCTTTTTTTAGCAATCTTTTTACTTGAGAGATTATTTGTTCAGTGATTACCCCTCCGTTTTTTCCTTCTTTTTTTGTTTCCTCTTTTATTTTTTCTACAATTTTTCCTTTTTCAGAAATTAAAGCACTTTGAATTTTTGTTGCCCCAAGATCTATTGCCAAAGCAAATTTTTCTCTCATTCTTTAAATATATCAAATTAAGAAAAAAGAAGCGATTGATTTGAACAGGAACATTCTTGACAGAGAAAAAAATTTTTATATAATATAAGTACCCCGAAAGCGGAGGTAAAAACCTTTAAAGGAGGTGGGTATGGCGGAGATACCACTTTCAAGGAAGACAGGGGAGCTCCTTGTGGAGCTCGAGTTTGAAGCGGATAAGTCCCAAAATGGACTTATCCAAAGGTGTCGGGACGTTTTAGCTGAATTGGTGACTCGGATGCCGGAAGCTTTTCAAAAGTCAGTGAAACTATCTGAACTTATTGAGCGTCTCAAACGTGCTCAAACCGTGCAAGAGGTTGAGCACCTAATGCTTGAAGGAATGAAGCTTGGAGTAACAAGGGTTCTTTCTCAGCCCCAAACATCAGAAGCCAAGGCAGATCCTTTTAGGAAGAGTTTGCTGGTGTATATTGGAAATGATGTTTGGGGGCCAGTTGAATGGGGGAATGAAGCACACAAAGCTTTCATCATCAACGCTAGAAGGGCGCTTGGAAGGATAAAATCGCTCAACAATGGGAGCATTCAGGTTTAGTGTCCCGTGTACTCTTTTTTGGGGCGACAAAAAATGTCGCCCTTCATTTTTTTTGTCAAAAAGGTAATAATAAAATAATGAGAGAAGTTATTTTGGATTTTCCAAAACAATTTGAAGTAGGGTTTGAGGCTGGTGAAAAAATAGAATTTTTAAGAAGGAAATTTGAGAATGTGATAATTTGTGGAATGGGAGGATCTGCTTTACCAGGAAGTCTTTTACAACTTTTTGCCAGGAATTTAAACTTCAAGTTTCAAAAATTTTTTGTTCACAGAGATTACAATTTGCCAAACTTTGCAAATAAAAACTCTCTCATCTTTGCCATTTCTTATTCAGGAAATACAGAAGAAACAATTTCAGCCTTTAAGGAAGCAATCTCAAAAAATTTAAAAGTAATTTCAGTTTCATCTGGCGGAAAACTAAAGGAACTTTCCAACAAATTTAAAACTCAATTCATTGAAATTCCATCTGGCTTGCCACCAAGAATGGCTTTGGGTTATTTATTTTCGGCTTTATTTTCTGCTCTAATTAAACTCAAAATTGTGCCAGATTTTAAAAAAGAAATTTTAGCTTTAAAAGAAAAATTAAAACCTGAAAAATTTGAAAAAGAAGGTCAAGAGATTGCTCAATTTTTGCTTTATAAAATTCCTTTGATTTATTCTTCCTCAAGCTATAGAGAATTAGCTAGAATTTGGAAGATTAATTTCAATGAAAATTCAAAAGTTCCAGCATTTTTTAATTATTTTCCAGAGTTAAATCACAACGAAATGACAGGGATTGGGGAAGCGAAAAAAAATTATCGAAAAATTTTTAGAGCAATAATTTTGAAAGAAAAAAGTGACAATCCAAGGAATAAAAAAAGAATGAAAATTTTAGCTGAAATCTTCAAAGAAAGAGGAATTGAAAGTAAAATTTTGAATTTAAAAGGCAAAAACATTTTTGAAAAAGTATTTTCTTCAATTTTGCTTTCTTATTTTTCATCTTTTTATTTAGCAAAGCTTCAAAACATAGATCCAGTTCCAGTAAAATTGGTCGAAGAATTTAAACAAAAAATGAAAAATGGCTAAAAAGAAAATCGCAATTACCTTAGAAGAAAATTTATTAAAAAGGATTGATCAAATTATTGATGGAAAACAAATTCGTAACAGATCCCATGCCATTGAATTTTTAATTTCTCAAAGTTTGAAACCAAAAATTTCTCAAGCTTTAATTTTGGCAGCTGGAAAGGGAGTAAGGTGGCGACCTTTGACTTCTTATTTACCAAAAGCTTTAATTCCAATTGGGAAAAAACCGATTTTAGAGATTATTATCGATCATTTAAAACATTACAGCGTCAAAAATATTTTTATAGTAATTGGAACCCTGGGCGAAAAGATCAAAAAATATTTTGGATCTGGTAAAGATTTTGGGGTAAAAATTCAATACATTTTAGACAAAAAAGAAACAGGCACAGCTCAGGCCTTAAATTCGGCAAAAAATTTCTTAAAAAAAGAACCATTTTTCCTTTGGTATGTCGATGAATTAGCTGAGATTGATCTTGAAGACTTTGCCAACTTTCATTTAGAACAAAAAACAATTGGAACAGTAGCTTTGTCTTCGATTACAAAACCTTCTTTAGAATACGGCATTGTTAAAATAAAGGGTTCAAAAATTGTTGAGTTTTTAGAAAAACCAGAAAAGAAAAAGGCAAGGTCTTATTTAGTCAATGCTGGAATTTTTATTTTTGAAAATGAAATTTTCAATTACATTTTTCCTCAAGATAAAAGTTTAGAAAAGGATATTTTTCCGAGATTAATCTCAGAACAAAAATTGGCAGGATATGTTTTTGGGGAAAAGTGGTTTGATGTCGGTTTTCCTCAAAATTATCTTTTAGCTCTAAAAGAATGGACTTGACACCCTCTTTTGGTATGATAACATCATACCTAGGAGGTGGTCTATGGAGTGTGTGTTTTTAAGGTTGGTGGCGGAAGAACCAGTAAGCGAAGTAGAACAAAAAATAAGAGAAAGGTTGATCGCGCTACTTCCCTCTTCTTGCCCTGAAAGGACGATTTTTGAGGCAATTTGCCAGGTACCAACTTTCAGCTTAAGAAATCAGGCTCTAAGCGCTCTTTGGTGGCTCGTTTCTCGAAACGGAGACTGTTCAGATCTTTCATAAAGAAAGAGGGGCGGAAAACCGCCCCTTATTTTTTGAGTGACTTTGGAGGAGGGAAACAAAAGATAAAAGCATTGGTAAGGTTTGTTTCTTTTACGTAGCCTTCGCGTTTTTCTGGTGGAAGCTCAAGGTTTTTTGGAAGCTTAATAAGCATTCCTTCTTCTGTCATCTCGATCGTTGCTTCGAGTCGTCCACAGCTTGCTGCATCAAAGAAAAGAAGAAACTCGATTTCGTCTTTCCCTTTTTCTTGAGAGACAATTAGTCTACACTTTTTAAGAACGCAATAGGTGGTAAGTCTGGGCGTGCGCCACAAAATCGTTCCTTTTTCCAAAACCGTCTCCACTTGCTCTTGGCCTTTCTTCATTTTTCCCTCCTTAATTTGAGTTTTTTAAAGAACCTCTTTTTAAAAGAGCTCACCTCCTTTCTTTTTTTAGGATATTTCTATCTTAACAAAAAAATTTTTAAAATGTCAATAAAAACTTAGATTTTCTTTTTTAAAAAACTTAATATGCTATCATATTAATATCATGTGCGGAATCGTTGGATATATCGGGAAAAATAATGATGTAAAAAGAGGTCTTGGCATGCTTAAAAGATTAGAGTATAGAGGCTATGATTGCCTTTCTCCGGATACCCTTATTCAATTATCTGATGGAAGGATGAAAACTATTGAAGAATTAGAATTAAACTCTTTGGTGTCTTCAATAAATTTTAAAAATCTCTCTTTTGCTGATAGCAAGGTTGAGTCTAAGGCGAAAAAAATTAAAAATAAACTTTATAGAATCCGAACTAACAATTTTGAAATAAAATGTTCGCCCGAGCACAAATTTTTTGTTTATGAAGATGGAAAAATAATCGAAAAGAGAGCTTTTGAACTTAAAAAAGGAGACCTTTTGCTAGCTCAAAAAGAAATTCCAATAAAAGGCAAAATTCAAAAGCTACCTCAAATAGAAAATCCTATTAACTATCAGTTACTTACTGAAGGTGTTGAAAAAATTCAGAGAATTAGAAAAAAGCTCAATTTTTCTTATTTATTTTTAAAGCGGAAAACCGGAGTTTCATATGTTGCTGATCATTTAAAGGGCAAAAGAGCTACCACAAAGGAAAATTGGCAAAAAATATTGTCTTTGATGAGCATTGATGCAGACAAATTTTTAAAAAAATTTGCTAAGGAAAAAATTTGCAGTCACGCCTTCAAAAACCTCTTTAAAGGAAACTATCTTACACCAGAACTTTCCCAAGTCATTGGTTATATAATTGGAGATGGAAGTAGGATAAATTCTGCAATGGATACTAAAATAAAAATAGAAGACGATAAGGAAACTTTAAAAGAATATCAACGAATTTTTAAAAAATTGGGATTAAAGGTAAAGTTGCTAAAACATCGTCATAAAAACTGCTGGCAAATTAGAATCTATAGTGCCTCTTTTGGAAAATTATTAAATAAAATTGCCCCAGGTATTTTAGATGATAGTTTGAAAAGAGAAGTTCCAGAAATTATTCAAAAATCTCCATTAGATTGCGTGGCCGGATTTTTAAGAGGTTTCTTTGATGCAGAAGGTTCAGTAGGAGAAAGAAAAAAGGATGGAATTAGTTTACAAATAGGTAATGAAAAACTTATAAAACAAATTCAACTTTTACTCTTAAGATTTGGCATTCTTTCAAGCCTTTCCTTTTCTAAAGTCCAAAAACAGACAAGACTTTCAATTTACCTTTTCGATTCATTAAAGAAATTTCTCTCATCAATTGGTTTTTCATCTCCAAGGAAAATGGAAAGGCTCAAAAAATTAATTAAATTAAGGAAAAACATTAAACACAAATCTCTTCCAGTTTTGAATCAATTTATTTTTTTAACCCAAATTAAAACCATAGAAATTACTTCTAGCACTCACTTAATGTATGATATTTCAGTCCCAAAAACTCAAAATTTTATTGCTAATGGTCTTTTAGTTCACAATTCCGCAGGACTAGCAGTTTTTGTTCCAGAGAAAAAAAAGATTTTCTGTTTGAAAAAAGTTGGCAAGATAACCAATTTAGAGGAAGAATTTTTAAAGTCTCCAGTTTATGGAAACCCCTTCATCATGCAGACTAGATGGGCAACACATGGGAGTGTTACTGAACAAAACGCACATCCACATTGGGACTGTACCAAAAACATTTTTCTAGTCCACAATGGAATAATTGAAAATTATAAAGAGTTGAAAGAAAAATTGATTAGGGAAGGGCACAAATTTACTTCAGAAACAGATACAGAAGTGCTTTGCCATTTAATTGAGAAATATTTTAAAGGAAATTTGGAAGAAGCTGTGAGATTAGCGCTAAAGGAAGTAATCGGAGCTTATGCAATTGCTGTAATTTGTGAAAAAGATCCAGAAAAAATTGTTTTTGCAAGATACGGAAGTCCGCTTTTGATTGCTTTGGGGCAAAGTGAAAACTTTTTAGCTTCTGATGCTCCAGCGATTTTGGCTTTCACAAGAAAAGTAATTTATTTAGATGATGGAGAAATGGGATATATTACAAAGGACGATGTTAAAATTTTTGATTTGAATCAGGTTAAAAAAGAAAAAACTTCTCATTTGATTGAATGGACTCTTGAGGAGGCGCAAAAAGGAGGATATGAACATTTCATGCTAAAAGAAATTATGGAAGAGCCAGAAGCTATTGAAAATGCTTTAAGAGGAAGAGTAATAGAAAGTGAGGGAAGGGCAAAACTTGGTGGTCTTGAAAGAATCGAGGATAAAATAAAGGAGATTGAAAGATTAAAAATTATTGGTATGGGAACTGCGCTTTTGGCTGGAAAAGTTGGAGAGTATATGATCGAAGAATATGCTGAAATTCCAGTTGAGGCAGAGAATGCATCAGAATTTCGTTATAAAAAATTTTTGCCACAAAAAGGAGAAGCAATTTTAGCAATTTCTCAATCTGGAGAAACTGCAGATACTCTTTTTGCAATCAAAGAGGCAAAAAAGAAAGGGATATTAACTCTTGGAATTGTTAATGTAGTCGGTTCTTCTATTGCTAGAGAAGTTGAGGCCGGAATTTACAATCATGCTGGTCCTGAAATTTCAGTCGCTGCAACAAAATCTTTTGTTTCCCAATTAACAATTTTGGCTTTGCTCACTGTCTTTTTGGGAAGACAAAGAAATATGTCTTTGGTAATGGGAAAAAGAATTTTAGAAGAGCTAAAAAAGTTACCAAATTTAGCTCGCCAAATTTTAAATCAAAAAGAAAAAATTGCTACTTTGGCAAAAAAATACAAAAACTACAAAAACTTTTTGTTTTTGGGAAGAAAATACAATTATCCAATTGCTTTGGAAGGAGCTTTAAAATTAAAAGAAATTTCTTATTTGCATGCTGAAGGATATCCAGCTGGAGAAATGAAACACGGTCCAATTGCTTTAATTGATGAGAACTTTCCAACAGTTGCAATTTGCCCCTCAGAATCGGTTTATGAGAAAATGATTTCAAACCTCGAAGAAATTAAAGCCAGAAAAGGAAAAATTTTTGCTATTGCCACAGAAGGAAACAAAGAAATTGAAAAGTTAGCTGATGATGTCTTTTTCATTCCAAAAACCTTAGAAATGCTAACTCCAATTTTATCGGTTTTCCCTCTTCATTTATTTGCTTATTTTATTGCCAAAGAACTAAATCGTCCTATCGACACTCCAAGGAACCTGGCAAAATCTGTAACCGTAGAATAAAAAAGGCCCTCCAAAAGAACTTTTGGCGGAGGGCCTTCCGTTTAAGTTTTTCCCTCAGACGCTGGACGCTATTTTTTGGTTTCATTTTGGTCCTCCTTAAGAGAATCCGAAAATCCGGAGAGTTTCGTTAAAGCTTTCCTCTTTCCCGAAAAGATCAAGTTGTTGATTCTTAATCATGGCAAAGAAGGTTTGTTTTGACTTTTTTCCCTCAACCACTTCAAAATAGAAAGGAAAATCTGTCCAGCTTTCAGCGATGTTATGTGGAGCAGGAGCTGAAGGTCTTTCTTTCAAGTAGGAAAAAAGGGCAGCTCGGAGCCTGAGATTTTCTTTTTTGGCTAAGAGCCAGAAATTTTGATCTTCGTCTCTTTTGTTTGCAAAGATAGCCCTAACGAGGGTCTTCATTACCTCACGATGAGCGGGTGGAGCTCTGGCAAGGATGTCGTCAATGGGAACAAAGGGGCTAGACCGCTTTCTTTGTCCTTTTTTAGCTCGAGCCTCGTCTCTTAAGCGGCGCAACAATGTTCGGTGTTCACTAGCGTCCAGCGTCCCCCGAGTCTCCGGAGGATCCCGTTTTAAGGTGCTATACATTTGATATCACCTCCTGTCTTAAAGATATTTCCAATTTTAAACCTTGTCAAGCTTTTAATTTTTGTGCTAAACTATTTTTATTAAGCTTATGCAAAAAGATTTATCCATTTTAATAGGTGGAGAAGCAGGGCAAGGAACAAGATTAGCAGGAAACTTAATTGCAAATTTATTTAATAAACTTGGCTACTTTGTTTATGTTTACGAAGATTATCAATCTTTAATCAGGGGAGGGCACAATTTTTCAGAAATTAGAGTAGCTGGGGAACAAAGAGAAGCAAGGAAAAAAGAAATCGATGTTCTAATTGCCTTTGATAAAAACACAATTTTTTTGCGCCAAAAAAGATTAAAAAAAGATGGTCTTTTAATTTTTAATGCAGACAGAATAGAACAAAAAAAAGGAATTGGAATTTTTGGAGACAAAATTATCAAAGAAGAGGGCGGAATTCCCCAAATGATAAATACAGTTTTTATTTCAGCCCTAGCTAAAGCTTTGGGAATTTCCTTTGAAATTTTAGAAAGTGTTTTAAAAGAAAAGATTAAAAGGGGAATTGATTTGAACTTAAAAATTGCAAAAAGAGTTTATGAAACCTTAGAAACAAAAACTAAAGTGGCAAAAATCAGACCCCTGACCAACTCTCTTCTTTTAACAGGAAACGAGGCTTGTGCTTTGGGTATGATAAGAGCAGGGCTTGAGTTTTATTTTGCTTATCCAATGACCCCTGCTACTTCAATTTTGAATTTTTTAGCTCAAAAAGAAGAGGAACTTAAAGTGAAAACATTTCAGCCAGAAAGTGAAATTGCAGTAATTAATATGGCAATTGGTTCAGCTTTTGCCGGAAAAAAATCAGCAGTTGGAAGTTCTGGAGGAGGATTTGCCCTGATGGTCGAAGCTTTGAGTTTAGCTGCCCAAACTGAAACCCCAATTTTAATTGTAGAATCTCAAAGAGCAGGGCCCTCAACAGGAATGCCAACTTATAATTTACAAGGTGATTTAGATTTTGTTTTGGGAGCAGGCCATGGAGATGTTACAAAATTTGTCTTGCAAGCGGGTAATGCTCAAGATGCTTTATTTTTAGGAAATTTAGGTTTGAATTTGGCTTGGAGATATCAAACTCCGGTGATTTTGCTTTTGGATAAAGATGTTTCAGAAAATACTTTTTCAGTTGACTCAAAAATTTTCAAAAGTTTAAAAATTGAAAAGCCAAAATTGTTTTTTGGAAAAAATTATCAAAGATATAAAATAACAAAAGATGGAATTTCGCCATTGGCTTTTCCAGGTTCAGATTTTATTGTGAAAGCAAATTCATATGAGCACGATGAATCAGGAATTACAACAGATGATGAAAAAATAGTCCAAAAAATGCAAGAAAAAAGAAAGAGAAAATTCGAAAGCATGGAAAAAGAGGTTGAAAAATTGGGAGGGATAGAAGTTTTTGGGAAAAAGTCAGCAAAGGTGGCAATTTTCCCGCTTGGAATTTCAAAAGGAGTGGCTATTGAATTAGCAAAAGAGTTTAATTTTAAAGTGATCTTTCCTTGGATTTTAAAACCTTTTCCAGAAAAGAAAGTAAAAGAAGAATTAAAAGGGGTTAAAAAAGTTTTCACTTTAGAAATGAACGCAACAGGGCAACTAGCAAATTATTTAAAGAGATTTGGGATTTTGGCCAAGCCAATTTTAAAATATACTGGAAGACCATTTTTCATCGATGAACTAAGAGAAAAATTCAAAAAATATGAAATATCAAACTGATGCAAAAATTACTTGGTGTCCTGGATGTTCAAATTTTTTGATTTTGAGAGCTTTTCAAGATGCTCTCTTTGAACTTGAAAAAGAAGGGCAAAATCCAAAAGAAATTGTCTTTTTAACTGGAATTGGATGTCACGGAAAAATTTTTGATTATTTGAATTTAAATAGTTTTTATGCTTTGCATGGAAGATCAATTGCCACAGCCCAGGGAATAAAATTGGCAAACCCAAAATTAAAAGTCATTTGTTTTGTTGGTGATGGAGATTGCTACAACGAAGGAATTGAGCATTTAATTTTTGCTGCAAAAAGAAATTCAGATATTAAAGTTTTTGTTCACAACAATAGAAATTTTGCTTTAACTGTTTCTCAATTTACGGCAGTTTCTCCAAAAGGATTCAAAGGAAGTTCAACTCCAAAAGGATCGGTTGAAGAACCATTTAATCCTTTAGAATTGGTTTTTTCTGCCGGAGCAACTTTTGTAGCCAGAACTTTTACTGGAAATTTTGAGCATTTAAAAAAGATGATCAAAGAAGCAATTTTACATGAAGGCTTTGCTTTTTTGGAAATTTTGCAACCTTGCATTACTTTTTTTGATTTAACAAACTTTTTCAAAGAAAGAGTTTACACTCTTGAAAATCAGGATTTTGAGTCAAAAGAAAAAGCTCAAGAAAAAATTAGAGAATGGGATTATAAAAATGATGGCAAAATTCCAATTGGAATTTTTTACAAAATAAAAAAACCAACTTTTGAACAAGAATTTTTTAAACCCTCTCAATCTTAGCTCCTAGTTTTTTTAATTTTTCTTCTATTTTTTCGTAACCTCGATCAATTTGTTCAATGTTTTCAACGATTGTTTGTCCTTTTGCAACCAATCCTGCCAAAACCAAAGAAGCTCCAGACCTAATATCTGAACTATTTACTTTTGTGCCAAATAATGGAGTTTTTCCAAAAATTAAAGCTCTATGAGGATCTGTAATTTCAATGTCTGCTCCCATTTTTCTTAATTCATGCAAATGTTGAAATCTGTTTTCATAAAGAGTTTCGTGGATTAAACTTTTTCCTTTAGCCTGAGTTAGCAAAACGCAAGTTTGAGGTTGCAAATCAGTCGGAAACCCAGGATGGGGAAGAGTTTGAATCTTTGTTGCCTTGAAATTTTGACTTTTTTTAATAAAAATTCCTTCTTTTTGCAATTTAAATTTGACCCCAATTTCTCTCATTTTTTCCAAAAAGAAAGTTAAACTCTCAAAATCTTTTGTTTTGATTAATCCTTCACCCTGAGTGATGGCAAAAGCAATTAGAAAGGTTCCAGTTTCAATTGGATCTGGAGAGATTGAAAAGTCTCTACCAAAAAGCTCTTTTTTTCCTTCAATTCTCACTGAATGAGTTCCCAATCCTTCAATTTTTGCCCCCATTTTTTCTAAAAATTTTCCCAGATTTTGGCAATGAGGTTCAGCAGCAGCTATTTCAATTTGAAATTTTCCTTCTTTTTTGGCAAAAAAGAGCATTAAATTTTCTGTGGCTGTAACCGAAAACTCCTTCAAAACTATTTTTCTTTTTTTCAATTTCTTTGGGGCTTCCAAAATATAAAAATCATTTTTTTGACTTATTTTCACCCCCAATTCTTTAAATGCTTCCAAATGAGTAGAAATTGGTCTTAATCCAATTCTATCTCCTCCAGGTCTTGGTACTTTAATTTTTGAAAATCTTGTCAAGAGAGGTCCAAAAAACAAAACTGAAATTCTCATTTTTTCAAAAAGATCAAAGGGAATTTTTTCAGGGTCAATGCTTTCAGTAAAAACCCTGATTTTTCTTTCTCCAATCCATTCAACCTTTGCCCCCATTTTCTTTAAAATTTCAATCTGATCTAAAATATCAGTAATTTTTGGTAAATTGTCTATTTCGCAATATCCTTTTGCCAAAATAGTTGCAGCTAAAATTGGCCCAGCTTCATTTTTTGATCCTGAAATTTCAACTTCACCAAAAAGAGGCTTTCCGCCTTCTATTAAAAATTTTTGATTCATATTTAAATTTTATCAAATTTTATCTTAAAACCAAAATTGATTTTGTTTTAGATTATAAAAAAAGCGGGATCTACCCGCCCTAGAGCCAAGCCACCGCAATGAACCTTCTTTCTTTTTCTTTGAATTCTTGACTTCTTCTGTGGGAGAAAAAAAGATACTCTTTGCCTATTTTTGTACAAAAAGTGCAAACATTTGCGTCAAATATTTGGGATGGTAAAATGCCATGGTTTCCTATCAGATAATTTTTGATTTCGTTTGCCAAATCCATCTCATAGCAGCACCCCTTTATCGATGGTCCGATTCCAAATAAAAGTTCGTTTGGAGAAAAAACAAAATCTTTGATTTTTTTCATTGCAGAGTCCAAGATTTCAAAAAGGTTTTTCCTTCCTGCATGCAAAAGAGCAACAAAAGTTAAATCAGAATCTGCGATAATTATTGGTGCGCAATCTCCGGGTAAAAGCGCCAAAACTGTTCCTTTTCTGAAGGTGATAAGACCGTCACATTCAAGCTCTTTTTCTATTTTTTCATTTACAACCAGCACTTTATCTTTAAACTCTGGGACAATCTTTACGACTTTTTCTGGATTAATTCCTGCTAAATCAAAAAAAAGAACTTGATTCTTTGAAGCATCTTCTCCGTATTTTTTGGACATATTCCCTAATTTTGTGCTTGAAAAAGCATGAGGCACTGGAAAATCCTTCAACCTACAGATCCCCGTTTCCTCTAACACTAACCTACCTATTATCTTCACTTTTCCCTCCTTTTAAAAGAGCGTATTTTAATTATAAAATATTTTTGTCTTAATGTCAAATATTTTAGAGTTTTTATTTTAAATAAATTTTTGGTAAAATTAAGATAAGCCGAGGTGGCGGAATTGGCAAACGCGCAGGGCTTAGGACCCTGTGGGATTTTCCCTTGTGGGTTCAAATCCCACCCTCGGTACATTTTATGAAAGCAGTAATTTTAGCTGCTGGAAAAGGGACAAGATTACGTCCTCTTACCTTTACTAGGCCAAAGCCCCTTTTGGAGATTTTAAATATTTCCATTTTAGAACATAACCTTTCTCAGCTCAACGGGTTGGTAAAAGAAGTGGTTTTAATCGTTGGCTACCTTGGAGAGGAAATTTATCAAAAAATAGGTCCAAAATTTGGTAATTTGAAAATTAAATATCTTTGGCAAAAAAGAATTAACGGTACGGGTACCGCAGCGAAAACCTCTTATCCTTTGTTAGAAGACAAATTCTTGCTTTTGAATGGCGATGATCTCTATTTTAAAGAAGACTTGAAAAACCTTTTAAAGAAATTTCCAGCCATGCTCTGCCAAAAGATAGCTAATCCTCAAAATTTCGGAGTAATTTTGGCAAAAGGAAAAAGGATAATAAAAATAGAAGAAAAACCCAAAAAGGCAATTTCAGATTTGGTTAATACTGGAGCTTATTTTTTGCCCAAAAAAATTTTCGACTTTAAAATTAAAAAATCAAAAAGAGGCGAATATGAATTTACTGATTATTTGAAACTTTTTATTGAGAAAGAGAAATTAAACCTAGTTTTGGCCAAGAATTGGTTGCCAATAGTTTATCCCTGGGACCTTTTTTTGGCCAATCAAAAAATTTTTGAAAGAGAAAAAACAAGAATTGAAGGAAAGATAGAAGAGGGGGTAAAAATTTTTGGAAAGGTGATTATTGAAAAAGGAAGCTTGGTAAGAAGTGGAACTTATATTTTAGGTCCAGTTTTTATTGGTAAAAATTGTCTTATTGGCCCGAATTCTTTTTTAAGGGAAAACACAGTAATTGGGGATAATTGTCGGATTGGCCAAGGGGTTGAAATTAAAAATTCAATTATTGGTTCTGGAACAAAAATTGCTCATTTATCTTATGTTGGAGATTCAATTTTGGGAAGAGAATGTAACATTGGCGGAGGCACAATTTTTGCTAATTTGAGATTGGACGAAAAAGAGGTTAAGGTTTTGATTAATGATAAACTGATCAATTCCTCAAGAAAGAAACTAGGCGCAATCTTAGGGGATAGAGTAAAAATTGGAGTTCACTGTTCTTTAATGCCAGGAACTACCATTGGACCAGAAGCTTCTATTGGTCCTCATTTAATTGTCAAGGGAAATATTTTATCTGGGGAAAAATATTTTGGCAAATGAAAAAAACCTCGATCAAAGGAAAAAAAATTGTTTGCCTTGGAGGCGGCAATGCCATGCCAAAGGCAGTTTTGGCTGGTTTGAAAAATTATCCAGTGAAAATCTCAACAATCTGTGCAATGCTTGATTCTGGAGGTTCGGCAGGAAGGTTAAGAAAAGATTATAAAATTGTGGCTCCGGGAGACATTAGAAGAGCTTTAATTGCTCTGGCCAATACTTCTCCGGTTTTGAAAGAACTTTTCGATTATCGATTTAAAACTGGTTCTTTAAAAGGCCATAACTTTGCCAACCTTTTAATTTTAGCTTTAGAGCTTTCTACCGGAAGTTATGAAAAAGCTTTAAAGACAATCAATCAAATTCTAAACATAAAACACGAAGTTTTACCAGTCACCCTGGACAAATCCCATCTTTATGCAGTCCTGGAAAACGGAAAAATAGTTTGTGGGGAAGCAAACATCGATCGTCCAAAACATAATCCAAATTTAAAAATCAAAAAAGTTTTTTTAAGGCCAAGGGCAAAAGCTTACCCGCCGGCAATTGAGGCCATATTAAAAGCAGATTTGATTGTTATTGGGCCCGGGGACTTTTATTCCACTTTAGCCCAAATTCTTTTAGTTGAAGGAATTGCCAGGGCAATTAAAAAATCAAAAGCAAAAAAAGTTTTCATTTGTAATTTAATGACAAAAAAAGGAGAAACTAACAATTTTTCGGTCTTAGATTTTTGCAAAAAAATTGAAGAACTTTTGGGAGGAGAGATAGACTATGTTTTGTACAATAATTTTTTCCCAAAAAAAGAAAGGATTAAAAGCTACAAGATAAAGCATCCAGAATTAATAGAAATGGTGAAGATAGACGAAAATTTAGACAAAAATAAATTTATTGGTGCCAACCTCATTCTGGACAGGGGAGGAATAGAACACGATCCCAAAAAAGTTGCAAAATTTTTAATTTTTCTTTTGCAAAAATGAATTCATTTTTGATATTTTTAAAAAAGCTCAATTGGTTTTTAATTTTGAACGTTTTGCTTTTGACAGCAATTGGCCTTTCTTCTATTTTTTCTTCCTCTCTTTATGACAAAGATTTTTCCAATTTTAAAAAGCAAATTTTGTTTTTGGGAATAGGTTTCTTTTTAATGATTCTGACTGCTTTTTTTGATTACCGATTTTTAAAGGAAAGTTCTTACTTTTTAATTTTTCTCTATCTTTTTTCTCTTTTGATTTTGGCTGGTCTTTTCTTTGTAAAACCCATTCGTGGTGCAAGAGCTTGGTACAAAATTGGAGGTTTCTCTTTTGATCCTATGGAATTGCTAAAACTTTCTCTGATTTTAATTTTGGCAAAATATTTTTCAAGCAGACACATAGAATCTTATCGTCTTTTTCATATTTTCGTTTCCGGGTGTTATCTTTTGTTGCCAACTGTTTTTACGTTTTTACAAACTAATTTGGGTTCTGCTTTAGTAATAATTGGAATTTGGCTTGGAATTTTGCTTTTGTCTGGAATTAGAATTAGACACTTTTTGCTTTTGCTCTTTTTGGGTATTATTTTAATTTCAGTTTCTTGGAAGTTTTTATTAAAAGATTATCAAAAGCAAAGAATTTTGGCCTTTCTTTTTCCTTTGGATCCTTGGGGGATAAACTGGAACCAAAACCAAGCTAAAATTGCCATTGGATCTGGAGGGGTTTTTGGCAAGGGTTTTGGCAAGGGCGTTCAGGCCCAATACGGTTTTTTGCCAGAGGCTCAAACCGATTTTATTTTTGCTGCATTTTGTGAAGAATTTGGATTTTTGGGTGGAGTTTTAGTTTTAATTCTGTTTTTTATCCTTTTTTGGCAACTCTTAAGAGTGGCTTTGATTTCTCAAAACAATTTTGCCAGACTTTTTGTTCTTGGTTGGACAATCTCTTTGGCCATTCAGTTTTTTATTAACGTTGGAATGAATCTCGGAATTTTACCAATTATTGGTCTTCCTTTGCCTTTCGTAAGCTATGGTGGCTCTTCTTTAATTTTTAATTTTTTAGAACTGGGCATTGTCGAAAGCATTTACTTTCGTTTATAATAAAAATATGGAATTTTTGCCTCTTTTTCGCCAAATAAAAACCATTTCTTTATTTGCTTTAGTTTTTCTTTTACCTTTGTTTTTTATTCCTTTTTGGCCAGCTTCTTTAGATTTCCAAAAGCTCTCCCTCTTTATTTTCTTTTTGCTTTTCCTTTCTTTGGGTTTTTTTGGAGAACAAATTTTTTCCGGAAAGTTCAAAATTAAAGAAAGCAAAATTTTTTATTCTCTCTTTCTCTTTTCTCTCTTTTTCTTGGTGCTTTCTCTTTTCTTTTCTCTTTCTAGATTCCAATCTTTTTTCCCGTCAATTCAAAATCCACTAGACAATTTTTTAACTCTTTTTCTTCTTTTTTCCTTTTTGTTTTTAATTGCCAATAACTCTTTTGAAAAAGCAGAAATTTTTCTTTTTTTGTTTTTGTTTCTTTTATCATTTGGCCTTTTGGGCATTTTAAACATTTTGCAAATTTTTATTCAGATTAAATTCTTTACTCCCTTGGTAACCTCGGGTAGTTTGGCAGTGTGCTTTTCCTTCTTAGCCCCTCTTTATTTTGTTTTTTTGGAAAAAGCCAGGGGCGCAATGAAAATATTTTTTGGGTTTTTGTTTTTAGTTTTTCTTTTAAACCTTGTTTTGATTGGTTATAAACCAGCTTGGGGAGTGCTTGTTTTAGAAATAATGTTTATTTCTCTCTTTTTATTCAACAAAGAAAGAAAATTGGGTTTTTTCACCGCTTTGCTTCTCTTTGTTTTATTGACCCTAGGCCTTTTCTTTTATTTTTTCCCTCTAAGAATTTTTAATATTTTTCCGCCAGAAATTTCTTTGCCATTTTTGGCGCAAATGAATTTAATTTCTAGAACTTGGCAAAATCCAAAAATGGTTTTAATTGGTTCTGGGCCGGGCACTTTTTTGTTTCAATTTCTTCAAAAAAAACCGCTTTTTCTAAATCAAACAATTTTTTGGGGAACAAAACTAACCCAAGGTTTTTCCTTTTCCTTTGATTCTTTTATTACCAAAGGACTCTTGTTTGCTCTCTCTCTTTTTTGTTTAATTTTGTTTTCTTTCTTTTTGTTTTTCAAAGATACTCTTTCCCAAAAACTTACTAATGAGGAGATTTTTCTTTTTGGCAGTTTCTTTGGGACAAGCATTGCCTTTTTGTTTTTGCCAGCTAACTTTATTTTAGTTTTTGCCTTTTTCTTTCTTTTGGGAGTTTTATTTTCAAATTTTTTGCCTCAAAGAGAAATTGCTCTTTCTTTGCCAGAAGTTTTTATCGTTAATCTATTTTTTGTTTTGTTTGTTTCTTTATTGCTCTTTTCTATTTTTTGGACAGGCAAAATTTTAACTGCCGAATTTTTCTATCAAAAAGGAGCGATGGCTTCTCAAAAAGGCGAGATCGATAAGGCAATTGAATATTTACAAAGAGCAACCAGAATAAACGACAAATCAGATCTTTATTTTAGAGACCTATCTCAGGCTTATCTCTTTAAAGTTTCTATTGCTTTGCAAAAAGGAGAAAATTTTCAAAACTTTCTTTCCAACTCTCTAGATTCTATAGAAAAAGCAATTCGAATTTCGCCTTTTAATTCTAGCAATTGGAATGTCAGAGGTTTCATTTTCCGCAATCTTTTAAATTTAGAAGGCGCAAAAGAATTGGCCTTGCAATCTTACCAAAGAGCAATCGAACTAGAACCTAGCTCTCCTTTTCCCTACGGAGAAAAGGGAAGAGTTTATATTTTAGCGGCTCAAAAGTTAGCAAAAGAAGGCAAAGAAGAAGAAAAAAATGAAAACCTTCGTTTGGCCAAAGAAAACCTTAAAAAAGCAATCGAATTAAAAGGAGATTATTCACCAGCTTTTTATCTTTTAGCCGTTGCCGCTGATCAAGAGGGCAATCTTAAAGAAGCAATCGAATTTTTAGAAAAAGCCACCTTGCTCAATCCCCAGAATCCTGTTTTTCATTTTCAGCTGGGATATCTTTACTGGAAAAATCGAAATGAAGAGAAAGCCCTTCTTGAACTCGAACAGGCACTTTCTTTGAACCGAGATTATTTCGATGCTCATTTTATGAAAGGAGTAATTTTTGCTCAAAGGGAAGAAAAGGAAAAGGCAAAAGCTGAATTTGAAGTATGTTCAAACTTGAGTCCAGAGAATGAAACAATTAAAGAAATTTTACAAAAATTAGAAAAAAACGAGTCGATTTTTGATATTATAAAAATACCAGAAAATGTTTCAGTTCAAGCTTCAGAATGAAGATTTTGAATTAATTTTAGATTCTATTTCAGATGGAGTTTTAATTTTAGATAACTCAAAGAAAATTATCTTTGTTAACAAAGGCTTTTGCGAAATTTTTTCTCTCGATAAAGAAATAATCGGCCAAAAATTTGAAAAATTATTAGATTTTGAGCAGGCAAAAAAACTTTTTTTCCTTTTGGGCAGCGAATTAAAAGAAACCGAAAGAAAGGAATTACAAGTGAAAGACGATCTATTTTTAGAAGTTTCTTGCAAAACCATAAAAAAAGGGGAAGAACCGTTAGCTATTCTAATTTTAGTTCACGATATTTCTAAGGCTAAAATGGTAGACAGATTGAAAACTCAATTCGTTTCTGTTTCGGCTCACCAATTGAGAACTCCGCTTTCTGGTATGAAATGGTCTATTGAATATTTACTCAAAGGAAAAGCTGGCTCGATTTCGACAAAGCAACAACAACTTCTTGAGAAAGTCTTTCAATTAATCAACGAAATGACAATAATCGTTCATCAACTCTTGCAAGTAGCAAGGGCCGAAGAGGGGAAAATTAGTCTTAATCTAAAAAAATCAGATTTGTTAGAAATCCTTTATTCTGCAATTTCATTATACGAAGCAGAAATGAAAAGAAAAAAAATTAAATTTCAAATCCAATTACCCAAGGAAAAATTACCAAAGATTCGACTTGATCCAGAATATATGGGATTGGTCTTTCAAGCTCTTTTGGACAATGCTATAAAGTATAATAGAGAAGGGGGAGAAGTAGAAATTGCGCTTTTTCTAGAAAAAAAGGAAATTAAAGTAGCTATTAGAGATACGGGAATTGGAATTCCAGAAAAAGAAAAACCGTTGATTTTCTCGAGGTTTTATCGAGCCACTAATGCCCAAAAAATGGTTCCTTCTGGAAGTGGAACAGGATTGTTTTTGTCAAAAGTGATTATTGAAGGCCACCAAGGCAAAATCTGGTTTGAATCAGAAGAAGGAAAGGGAACAACTTTTTATTTTACTTTACCAATTTTATGAAAAAGAAAATTTTAATTGTTGAAGACGAACCAATTCTTTCTGATCTTTTATTTCAATTCTTAAACGAAGAAGGTTTTGAGGTTAAAATGGCCCAGACTGCTGAAGAGGGAATAAAAAGGGCTAAGGAATTTTTTCCAGATTTAATTTTGTTGGATATTTTATTGCCTGGTAAATCTGGGTATGAATTTCTTTTGGAAATAAAAAAAGATGAAAAACTCTCTTTAGTTCCAGTGATCGTTCTTTCTAACCTGGGCCAGGAAGAAGAAATTCAAAAAAGTTTAAGTTTGGGAGCCAAAGAGCATTTGATTAAAGCCAACCTTACTTTGGAAGAAATCGTAAAAAAAGTAAAAGAAATTATAGGCCAAGAAAAATCCTAACTTCATTTTTTCTCACCGTTAAAACGCCTTTTTCAAAATGATAGACAAATTTTTCTTTTTTTGGAGTGACAATAATTACTTCATTGAAAATTAGACTAATAAAATTGGCGTGTTGCGGTAAAACATCAAATTTTCCCAATTGATTTTCAGAGGAAACTGATTCCGCCTCACCTTCAAAAAAAACCTCTTTGCTGACAGGAAGCCAGAAAACTCTCACGTTTAAAAGGTCTTTTTTCATTTTAGTTCTTTTAAACTTCCAATATTTAAAAGACGCTCTGTAGGTATTTGGTCCAACTTTCCTTCTAAAATTGCTTTTACCCCCTCTATCGTTTCTTTTCTTTTTACGAATTTTCCTTTTCTTTGAGTTTGATCTTCCACCACAGAGAAATCTTGCGTCATAAAATTCAAAAGTTTCTTGGCTCTTTGATAAGTTTTTCTTTCTTCCAAAGAGAGTTCCGCTTCCCCAACTATTTTGACTATTCTATCTAGCTCTCTGTATCTTTCTAACAATTTTTTTGCTTCAAAAAGAGCAAAATAATGATCTCTCCCTAAAATTTCCTCAGTAGTTATGGATGAAAAGGAATTTAAAAGGTCTATTGCCGGCCTTCTTCCTTGTTGATAAACATCCCTTGAGAAGAACAAAAGCGAGTCAAAATAGGGGAAGATAGCTTGGACGGCAGGATCAGAAATATCGTCAGCAGGTACATATATTGCCTGAATGCTAGTAATAAAAGCATCTTTTGTAGAAACCAATTTTTCCTCTAATTGTCCAATTTCGCTCAAAAGAGTAGCTTGATAACCCCCCTCAGAAGGAAGTTTTTCCAAAAGAGTTGAGAGTTCATTACCAGCTTGCAAAAACCTAAAGATATTATCAGCAAAAAAGAGGACGTTTTCTTTTTCTACATCTCTGAAGTATTCAGCAATGGCAATAGCTGAAAGTCCAGCCTGAAAACGGACAACCGCAGGTTCATTCATTTGTCCAAAAACCAAGACCGAAGAATTTAAAATCTTTGTTTGTTTTAGCATTTCATAAAGCTCAGCACCTTCTCTTATTCTTTCTCCAATTCCAGCAAAAACTATTACCCCCTCCTTCTTTAAAATTAAATTGTGCATTAATTCTAACAATAAAACAGTTTTTCCCAACCCTGCTCCTCCAAAAATTCCCAACTTCCCGCCTTTTAAAAGCGGAGCAAAAAAATCCACTGCCTTTATTCCTGTTTCAATTATTTCTTTTTGAAAGATAGTTTCTGGATAGGGGGGAGAAAAAGGTTTTATTTGCTGCCAATTTTTCACATTAAGTGGTCCCAGATTGTCAATCGGATTGCCAAAAGGATCAATCATTCTTCCTAACAATTCTTTTCCTGCTGGCAACAAAAGCCCGCTTCTTTCATATTCTAGTTCCATTCCTCTTTTTAAGCTTTTTTCCCCGCCCAAAAAAAGGCACAAAAATCTATTTTTTCCTTTTATGGCCTTTACTTCAAACTTTGCCTTAGGATCTTCTTTCAACCTCAAAATATCACCAATTTTTAACTCCTTTTCAAAAAATTCAACTTCCACAACTTCTTTTGTGACTGATTTTATTTTGCCCATGTTCTAAGTGAAAACATTTCAATGATTTTTTTATTTATTATTTCTTTTTTTAACCTATTTTTCATTAAAATCAATTTCTTTTCTTGTGTTTTTGCCTTTTCTCCAGCTTCATACATTGCCATTGCTCTCGCACCATTTAAAGCCAACTGGTGTTCCAAAAGCGTATGGTGAAAGAGAGTGCCAATAATTTCCTTTTCGAAAAAATCTAAAATTGCTTCGGGAGAAGGCTCGAAAATATAACTTTCTTTTTCCAATTTTTCTTCTTTTGTGAACAATTTTTTTCCTATTTCTTCTCTTACTGGGATTTGTTTCAAAAGTGTTTCGTATTTGCCATGAAAGACAAAGATTGTTTGATAATTTTTCAGAAAATCGACTATTTTAGCCAGTTCACCCTTTTCAATTCTTTCAATATTTAAATCAAAATAGAAGAATTTTTCTACTAATTTACTTTCTTGAGCCAAAATTTTTCCTATTCTTCCTATTACTAAAAGCTCCATTCTGTTTTCAAACAAAAAACTTTGTGCTTCTTTCCAGATTTCTAAAATTAAAGAGCCATAAAAAGGTTGATTAGCCGACAAAAACACTGCTATTTTTTCTTTCCTTTCTTTTTGCCCCTTTTTTTCAGAGGTTCCATAAATTTGAGCTACGGTTTGATAAGTTTTTAAGAGCTCTTGAAAAAACTCTCTATTTTTTAAAACCAACTCTCTGGTTTCTCTTATTTTTAAATTAGCTATTTCTTGATAAGCCAAAACTATCTCTTTTAAAGTAGAAATTATTTTTAAGTTTTCGTTTACCTCTTTAAGTGTTGGCATTTTCTTTTAGGAGTTTTTCAATCTCGGGCTTTATTTCTTCGATTAAAAATTTTAAGTGCTCTATTCCCTTGATTTCAGAAATTTTTTCTCTAAGTTGAGGAACTTTACTTTCCCCCCAAAGTTTCAAGAGAGTTTCCTTCTCTTTTATTAATTTACTTTCTGGTTTATTTTCCCAAAAATTGGTAAGTAATAAACCAAAAAGAATAATTTGCGCCCCTCTCTCAATAAGCTCTTGGGGCGATTGTTGCAAAATAATTTCAATTTTTCTTGCCAAATCTATCAGTCTTTGAGTTTCTTTTGGAAGTTCGGTTGCTAATTGGCGTAATTCAGAAACTTGCTCAAAAGCGTATAATTTTTCTCTTATCCAGTTGGCCAATTCTTTTTCAACTTGAGTTTTGGTTTGAATACCCACCCTGGAGACAGAAAGGAAAGGGTTAATAGCTGGTCTTTTACCTTTTCTGAATTCGTTAATATCAAAGAAAATGTGTCCGTCAGTCATTGCCATAAGGTTAGTTTGAATGTAGCCAGAGATATCACCCTCAAAAGTTTCAGCTACTGGTAAGGCAGTAATGCTCATTTCTTTTCCGTCTTTCTTTATGCATCCAGCTCTTTCTAAAAGAGAAGCATGAATGTGGAAAGTGTCTCCAGGATAACAATCTCTTCCGGGTGGTCTTTTCAATATCAGAGAGATTTGGCGATAAATCTGAGCATGGGTTGTTAAGTCATCAAAAACAATCAACACTTTTTTGTTCAAATTTCTAAAGTATTCAGCGATTGTCATTCCAGAATAAGGTGCCAAATACAAAAGGGGTGGGGGATCGTCTGCCGGAGCATAAACAATTACCACTTTTTCAAAAACCCCTTGTTTTTTTAAATATTCTTCTACTTGTCTTATGGCGACATCTTTTTTCCCAATTCCAACATAAACACAAACAACTCCCTTTCTTACTTGGTTTGCGATAGTTTGGAGCAAAAAAATTGTTTTTCCGGTTTTAGCATCACCGATTACCAATTCTCTTTGTCCGTAACCGATCGGAATTAAAAGATCGACAATCGCGACTCCTGTTTCTAAATTTTCGTTAATTCTTTTTCTTTCAATCACAGAAGGAGCAGAAGATTGTATTTCACAAAACTTTTCTCTTTTGATAGGTCCTTTTCCATCTACTGGTTGCGAAAGAGGATTTATAATTCTTCCCAATAAATTTTGGGAAACACCAATTTTAAAAGGCTCGCCACTTCTTACAACCCTTTCACCGACTTTAATCTCTCCTTCCTCCAAAATTAAAACTTCAGCCTCATTTTCTTTTAAGCCAACAACCAAACCCCGTGCTCCGCTTTCTGTTAAAACCAATTCTCCATCCTTTAAATCTGGCAAACCAGAGACGGTGGCCACAAAAGAAACTAAAGAAGTGACATAGCCTACTTCTTTGTACTTTTCTAAAAGATATTCAAAATCATCCATGGTTTCTTTTTTGAAGCTCTTCAATTTTTGTGGCCAAACTAAAATCGAAATATTTACCCAAATAATAAATTCTTGCACCACCAACAATTTTGGGATTTACTTTTATTTCCAAAACTAGACTTTTTTTCAAATTTTCAAGAAACCAGTTTTTTAGCTTCAAAATAAAATCAACGCTAGGATCGAAGGCAATTTCTATTGTCACTTTAGGAAGATTTTTTAAATTCTCTTTTAAAGAAAAAAGAAATTCGGCTTGCTTTTCTTTTGATAAATAGTTTATATCTTTTGGTAACAGCTCTTCTAACCCTACTTTTTTAATTTTTTCTGAAAAAGAAATCTCAGGATCTTTGTACAAAAGATTTTCTAAATCCTCTATTTTTTTTAAAGTTAAAACTTGTTCTTCTTTTGTTAATAAAAATGGTGTCATTTTAGAAGATTTTTTCCTTTGCCCTCTCTAAAGCTTCGATTACTAAATCTTCGTGTAAAGATAAATTAATAGTCTTTCTTAAAACTTCTTTTGAAACCTCAGCTATTGCTTCATAAACTTTCTGATCAATTTCTGCCATTCTTTTTTTCTTGTATTCTTCTATTTCCTTTTCCGCCAATTCTAGTTTTTTTTCAAAAGGAGAAAGAACTTGAGAAAAATTTTTAACAGCTTCTTTTGTTAAACTCTCGGCTAATTTTTTAATCTCCGATTGAGCTTGGGAGGCTAAAGAATTCTTTAATTTAAAAAAGAAATTAGTTAGCTCAACAATTTTTTCCTCTGATTTTTTGTGAAGGTCTGATTGAAGCTCTCTTGAAAAACTCTGGATCTTTAACAATTCATTGTCTATTTTTTTTGGCAAAAGCGCGATTTCTTTTTTGTATTCTATTTGGGCCTCTTTGGCAAAATTTTGAAGATTCAAAGAAAGTTGTTCAGAAATTTTTTTCAACTCCTTTTCTAAAAATTCTTCTAAGTTTTTTTCCAATTCTTTTGAAAACTTCAAATGCAAATAGCCCTCCTCTCTTTTTCGAGAAAAAATCAGAAAAAAAACCAAAAAGAGAAAAAGAATTAAGAAGAAAAGGAGATATTGGATGAAAAAAGAAAATTGTTCCATATTAGAAAAATATTACAAAAAAAGCCACCACTAGTCCAGCAGCAGTTAAAATTAAAATGCCAAGCAAATTTATAATCATTGTTGTCCTGATGCTACTTTTTGCCAACGGGTTTCTTCCCATCGCTTCTACTCCTTTTTGCAAGGTTCTAACAAAAGAAAAAAATCCAGTAAAAAAACTTCCTCCAGCTAAAAAAATAGCAAAGAGATATTTTAAAACTTCAGGAAAATTTTCTTTGGCACCTATTTGAAACTGTTTTAGAATTTGATAAAGAAGGTCGGCAAAAGAAATTTTTGAGGGAGAAATGTTTGCATAGCCGATGTTAATTTCTGCTAAAATCATTCCTTCTTTTTCGTTAAAGTCTTCTAAAGATTTTCCAACAACAAAACCAGATTGAGTTGCTTTCTGTCCCACACCCGGAATGTTTGAAGAGGTAATATAATCTCCCTTTTTAATTTCACCGTTGACATTACTCACTCTTACTTTAGCCTGTCCCAAAAAAATCACAGAGAGAGTTGAAGTGGTTTCTTGGCCAAAAACCAGAATTGGATTTTCGCTCACTACACCGATTAAATTTTCATCGTAGGGGATAGTGGCCCTTTTTATGCCTTCTGGGGTATGGGCTAAAATATCACCCACTTTTGCGTCTTTATCTTCAACTTCCAAATTCTTTCCCAAGCTTATAGGAGATTCCTGGGCAAGAGCAAATGAAAAAAAGAAAAGAAGAATCAAAAATGCAACCTTATTTCTCATATTTTCATTATAGCTTACTTAAAAGATTCATTAAAGCAGTTTTCATTTCTTCCAGAGAGGAATTTCTATGATTGTAACGCCAAACATATTCTCCCAAATGGAGATAAAATTTATTTTTTCTTATTCCAGCTTTTGTAAAAACCCTTTTTTTTAGATACGCCCAAAACTGATCGATTTCATCAATTTTTCTTTCTTTAAAACGAGAGGGGAAGATCCGATAAAGTCTTTTTTTATAAACTAAACCAAAGTTTCTCTGCCAATCTTCAATTTGATTCAAATTTTCTTTCTCTTTTAAAAAATTCAAAAACTCATTTTTTGTTATTTCTGATAAAAGATTAACGAAAAAAGAACCATTCTGATGAAAAAGTCCGATAAAAGGCGAATAAGGAATTTTTTCTGATTTTTGAACCAGCTCTTTATTTTTTTGAAAAACTTCCGGCACATCGTTTGTCATTGCCTTTCTTATAGCTTCTATTATTTTTAATAACTTATATTTTGAAATTTGAACCTCCTGACAGATAGCTTCAATTGGAGTTTCTAGTAAAAAAAGAGCGACAATTTGCTCTAACTTTGAATTAGGAAGATTAAATTGGTTCTCTTTTGGTTTAAATAGGTAACGGCAGTTTTTGCACTTTAACCTTCCGTCTTTTGTTTGCCAAAAGCTTTCAGAATGACATTTCGGGCATTTTATTTGGCTCATAGTTTCAGTATAGCAAACAAAGGTTCAAATTTCAAATAATTCTTTATTTTTTTAAATTTTTTTAATTTCTCTCGCGGGAAATAGCTTTATTTTTAGTTCCCACTCTGGCTTTTCTTACCTGTCTGGAAATCCTTTTCACTTATTTGTTTGGCTTGGGATTTGTATTAAAGGACAGAAGGGGTAAGAGGAACGAAAGGAACAAAGGAAATGAAGATTTTTTTATTTGAATTTGAAGATAGGTTTGGGTTTGATTGGTGTCAAAAAAATGGTGCTGGGGATAGATTTTGTTAAGTTTTCTGTTTTGCAAAAAACAAAAAGAGTTTTCCACAATTTTAACTCTTGACAAGAATTTTTGCTCAACCGATAATGAAATAATCGATTTTCCGTCGCGGGAAATTAAGATGAGAAAAAGGGAATTTGAAAAATTTTAATAAAAACAAAAAGGTCGAAAAATTTTTAAAAAACTAAAATAAAAAGAGGGCCCGCAATGAGGAAAGGTGGAAAAATTTTTGAGCGTTTTTTGATTCCTGCACTGCAGGATGCGGGCCCTCAATTTTTATCTTAAAAATTAAAAATCTTTTGTCAAGCATTGAAAAATGAAAGGGGAAAATCTAATCAGTATTGATGAAGTAATTGAAAGAGCAAAAAAACTTGGAGTTGATTTTGGGAAAGGAAATCCAAAAAACAGATTGAGATACTATACAAAAATTGGTTTGATTCCTCATGCTCAAAGAAAAGTTTTTGAAAAAGGAACGCCAGAAGGAGCTTATCCAGAATCAGTGATTGATCTTTTGGTAGAAATTGATCATTTGATAAAAAGCGGAAAGAGCATCCAAGAAATCAAAAGAAAAATCCTTTTTCCAAAAGAAAAAAAAGAAAAAGTAAAAATTTCCTTTCCCAAAATCGATTCAAAAATTTTCAAAATTGTTGTCCCAGCTATTTTTGCACTCTCGCTTTTTAGTTTTTTCTTTTTTCCAAAAGCAAAAAATTTTTTGTTGAGCAAACTTTTCCAAGGAGAAAAAAT